>Ga0265293_10003061_pt1 | contig 31880 bp, 29 predicted proteins | sample Munlanlewell138R_FD_192505 | JGI IMG/M metagenome (GOLD analysis project Ga0265293, IMG submission 192505) | Leachate microbial communities from a municipal landfill in Southern Ontario, Canada - Leachate well 138R | ecosystem: Engineered > Solid waste > Landfill > Unclassified | place: Canada... | reverse complement strand
GTACCCAGAAAACAGGACTCTGTGTCCCTGTAACTTAGGGATAAATGTGTGCATGAGCCGTATACGAGGCCCGTACGTACGGTTCTGTGAGAGGGATGAGGCGGCGACGCCTCACCCTACTCGATGGCAGAAATATTTGGCTGGAACTGCCACGAGGCGACGGTATCAAACGGGGACACACTGACTCTGTCGTTTCCACGCCATGATCATTACCACTCCAGGCTCAGAATCACCCAAGTGCGATCCGGACATGACGATTTTTGTGTCGCCCAAGGATCGGCTGGATTTTTACCGCCGGGAAATTCATCATGAAATCACCAACCTGTCGGGGAGAACGAACACCTACCTGACGGGGCAATCCTTCCTCGTCATCGCCTATGCTTCGTCCATGGCCAACACCAATCCTGACTGGGGGCCGATCTTTACGCTGATCATGCCCGCCCTGTTGGCCTCCTTTGGCGCTTTCAGCTCGCTCAGTGCCTGGCCAGGCATCAGGGCATCCTGCGACATTGTTGATCATTGGCAGCACAAGCAGATCCAGCTGTTGAAATGCGAGCCGGTGGTTGGCCCTGTGTACGATGATGCGCCCCTGTTTTCATCCTGGGAGTCGACCTATGACGGGCAGGATAAAGCGCTGAAATTCTACAAGCGCTCGCCGTGGCTCCTGGCGGGATTCTGGATAATCCTCGGTGTGTTTGCCTTGGGCATTCAGCTGCTGTGAATAACCGGAGGTCATGAAAAGCTACGCAGCACTGCCCGTCAATCGACGGGTGAAGGCAGGGCAGTCGCCGGGCTTTCCGCGCTTTCGCGCCAGCAGTCGCTTTTCCGGCTTCACCTACCCCGACCCAGCGGGTTGGAAGCTGGTGCAGAACGGCACTCGGGGCGCGACCTTCCGCCTGGGTAGCGGAAAGAACGCGATGATGATTCGCGCGCGGGGCCGGCATCGGTTTGATGAGTTCAAGCCAAACGATTTGACCCTGACCCGGCGCCGCAATCACGCCACCGGCAAAGATCAGTGGTACGCCTCGGTAACCCTCCGGGTGCCCGCATCAGCCTGTAGCCGCCAGCGCACGGGCGATGATGAGGTGGGTGTTGATCTGGGTGTCAATGACTGGGCCAGCTTCGATAAAGGAACTCCGATCGAAAACCCGCGCTGGCTGCGTGATGCGTTGCCCCAGTTGACTGGTCTGCAGCGCCAGCGGGCACGAAAGAAGCGGGGCTCACACCGGTACCGGAAGCTCACGCACCAGATCAGTCGGTTGCATCAGCGGGTCACCGACCGGCGCCGGGATTTCATTCACAAGCAGACCTCTACGCTGGTGCAGCGCTGCGCCCTGATCGCAACCGAAGAGCTGCAACCCCAGAATATGAGTCGCAGCGCCAAAGGCACGGTCGAAGCACCGGGTCGGCGTGTACGACAAAAGGCTGGACTCAACCGAGAAATCCTCTCTGCTGGGTTTGGCATGGCGCATCAGATGCTCCAGTACAAAGCGGAAGAAGCTGGTACTCGATTGCATCTGGCCAACACGCGCCAGTTAAAACCCTCGCAGCGCTGCTCGGCATGCTGGGCCATTGTGTCCAAAACGTTAAGTGAGCGCATACACAGCTGTGCTTGTGGCTGTGTTTTACCAAGGGATCAGAACAGTGCCAGGGTCGTGTTGCTCGACGCCTGGACACCGAAAGACACGCCTGGGGCGGGCGTGACGGCGAGAACGAAGCCTCTGTCTGCGAAAGCAGCCAAGCCTAAGTCTGTGACCCGTGAAACCCCCACTACAACCGCATGAGCGGTTTAGTGGCGGGAGAGTTCATGAAAACTCCTGTGAGCGCTCATACTGTCAGTGTCGTGCCGCAAGGCATCCTGGCAAGTCGGCTACGGCAGTTCACAGGGCGATTTCAGATGTCTGGCAATGGTATGCTGCAGTCCTTCAATATCCTTGAGTAAACGGCCTGGTCGGGAGACAGCTTGTGAATTGGGATCTGCAAAACCCCTTTATCGAGAATGTGCTGGTGCAGCCTGAGGATATAGACGAGCTGGGCCACGCCAATAACGCAGTGTATGTGCGTTGGCTGGAGCGCTGCGCCTGGCAGCATTCGAAGTCATTGGGGCTGGGGCTGCCCGAATACCGGCAGCTGAACCGTGCCATGGTGGTGGTGCGGCATGAGATCGATTATCTGGCAGCCGCCTATGAGGGTGAGGAGTTGCAGATGGCGACCTGGATTGTCAGTTGGGACAGCAAGCTGCGCATGACCCGCCGTTTTCAACTGGGCCGTCCCAGCGATGGCGTCACCCTGCTGCGCGCCTACACGACCTTCGCCTGCGTGGAGTTGAGCAGTGGTCGCCCAAGGCGCATGCCGGTGGAGTTCATTGAAGGGTATGGGCGGGCGATCGTCGAGCAGGAATAGGTACTCGGGGCTTGCCGGTTTGCCGCCTCACGGAAATAGCGGGAAATCCTGAGGTGCGATGGAGTGGTTAGCGAGAACACGGGAGATATCTGGGTGTGCGGCGAGGCTTTCACTCCGCCGCGTCATCGAACTCAGCGGTATTCGCACAGGTAGGCAGTATCCTGCGCTACCTGCAATTGAAAGCGACTGTTGGCAGGCACAGTGAATCGGCTGCCTGCGGCAAACTCTTCCCAGGACTCGCTGCCAGGCAGCTTCACCGTCAGCCTGCCGCTGATCACATGCATGATTTCCAGTTGGCTGGTACCAAACTCGTATTCGCCCGGCGCCATGACGCCCACGGTGGCAGCGCCTTCAGTCTGGGTAAAGGCGATAGAAGCAACTTTACCGTCAAAGTATTGGTTGACGTTGAACATATCAGAACTCCGGGATGAGTGTAGGTGAAGGAACCGCCGCCAATTATGCCTGCGGCGGCTTTCTCCGAACAGTGCCGTGATGCCTGCTATGATGCGAAATAGACGACTTATCCAGCGTAGTGATTTAAGGAGTAACCAATGGCAAACGTGGCCTTTGTTGGTTTGGGTGTAATGGGCTATCCGATGGCGGGGCATCTGGTCAGGGCTGGTCATGAGGTGACGGTTTATAACCGTACCACCGAAAAGGCCGGTCAGTGGGTGAATGAGCACGGTGGCCGCGCCTGTCCGACACCGGCGCAAGCGGCTGTCGAGCAGGATTTTATCATGCTCTGCGTCGGTAACGATCAGGATCTGGAAGAGGTCGTCAATGGCCCTCAGGGCGTTCTTGCCGGTGCGCGTAGCGGCTCGGTTATCGTTGATCATACTACCGCGTCAGCGGATGTGGCTCGCCGATTGGCGGGCCTGGCCCAGGCGCGGGGAGTGGGTTTTCTGGATGCGCCGGTGTCGGGTGGTCAGGCCGGTGCTGAGAATGGCCAGCTGACGGTCATGGTGGGTGGTGAGGAGGCTGTCTTTGACCTGTCGCGCCCGATCATCCATAGCTATGCCCGCATGATCAGCCTGATGGGCCCGGTAGGTAGCGGGCAGTTGACCAAGATGGTCAATCAGATCTGTATTGCCGGCCTGGTGCAGGGCTTGGCTGAAGCAATGAACTTTGCCCAATGTGCCGGGCTGGATGGTGAAGAGGTTGTTGCAGTCATCAGCAAGGGTGCGGCACAGTCCTGGCAGATGGACAATCGTCACAAGAGCATGCTTGCCGGCGAGTTTGATTTTGGCTTTGCCGTCGACTGGATGCGCAAGGATCTGGCAATCGTTATGAACGAGGCTCGTCGCAACGGCGCGCAGCTGCCGGTAACTGCGCTGGTTGATCAATTCTATGCCGATGTGCAGAACATGGGGGGCGGCCGTTGGGATACCTCCAGTCTGATTGCCAGATTGAAGCGTGGCGACGACTCGACAAACCCTATGAGCGGAAAATAAAATACACCGCGCCGAGCAGGCAGAGCCCAGCCCAGAGATAATCCATCTTCAATGGTTGATGCAGGAAGAACACCGCAAAGGGTACGAACACGCATAGCGTGATCACTTCCTGCATGATCTTCAGTTGGGCAATTGACAGCTCGGTATAGCCGATGCGATTGGCCGGCACCATCAGCAGATATTCAAACAAGGCGATACCCCAACTGACCAGCGCAGCGATGATCCATGGTTTGCTGTTCAGTGACCGCAGATGGCCGTACCAGGCGAACGTCATGAAGATATTCGACAGGCTCAACAGCAGGGCGGTTTGCGCCCAGACGGGTATATGCATGGTGCGGTTCTCGATCAGGCGTGATGGATTGCCCGGGACTGGGCAGAATTGAACATACAGAGGATTCCAGCTTCGATATGCAATGTCGAGAGGGTTGTGGTGCCTGTTGCGTGGCACCCTCGATTACGACGCCCATTCCCAGTATGCCTGACGGTAAGCCGGCCGGGGTTGCCTGCATTCATCTCACCGCCGACCGGCGCTGCGGCATATTCGGCTTGCCCCAGCGACCACGGGTGTGCGCGCAGTTCATGGCCGACCAAGACGTGTGCGGAAGCAGTGCCGATGAAGCAGTGCAGATACTGACCTGGTGGGAGCAGGCAACGGCCAGCTGAAGTTTAATCGGCCTGATACAGGCGTTCGCTGGTATTGGTACCGCAACCCATGTCGTTGCCGGGCGCGGCTCCCGCAAACCGATTCATCCTGCAAGCTATTGCCAATGTCACAGCCATAAAAAAACCCGCCGAAGCGGGTTTTTCCAGCAGTCTTACTTGTTCGGGTAATCGCGCTGGGTATGGCCTGTGTACAGTTGGCGTGGACGACCGATCTTGTACGGTTGGCTGATCATCTCGTTCCAGTGAGCGATCCAGCCTGGCGCACGGCCGGCAGCAAAGATCACAGTGAACAACTCGGTAGGAATACCGATCGCCTTGAGAATGATGCCGGAGTAGAAGTCGACGTTCGGGTACAGGTTGCGCTCGACGAAGTAGGGATCCTTCAGTGCAATCTCTTCCAGTCGCAGAGCCAGTTCCAGCTGCGGATCGTTGATACCCAATTCGCCCAGCACTTCGTCACAGGTCTTTTTCATCACGCGGGCGCGCGGATCGAAGTTCTTGTAAACGCGGTGACCGAAGCCCATCAGCTTGAATGGATCGTCCTTGTCCTTGGCCTTGGCAATGAACTTGTCGATATTGGAAATGTCGCCAATTTCGTCAAGCATGCGCAGAACGGCTTCGTTCGCGCCGCCATGTGCAGGCCCCCACAGCGCGGCAATACCGGCTGCGATACAGGCGAACGGGTTGGCACCGGAGGAGCCAGCCAAACGTACGGTAGAAGTGGAGGCATTCTGCTCATGGTCAGCATGCAGAATGAAAATGCGATCCATGGCACGGGCCAGGATCGGGTTGACCGGCTTTTCTTCTGCAGGGGTGTTGAACATCATGTGCAGGAAGTTTTCCGAGTAACTCAGATCGTTACGCGGATGCATCAGCGGCTGGCCCAGGGAATACTTGTAAACCATCGCCGCAATGGTCGGCATCTTGGAAATCAGGCGTGTGGCAGAAATCCAGCGATGCTGAGGATTGGTGATGTCCAGAGAGTCATGGTAGAACGCTGACAGGGCACCAACCATGCCGCACATGACGGCCATCGGATGAGCATCCCGGCGGAAGCCGTTGAGGAAGCTCTTCATCTGCTCATTCACCATGGTGTGTCTGGTGATTACGCCGGTGAATTCTTCTTTTTCCTGAACGGTTGGCAGTTCGCCTTTCAACAGCAGATAGCATACTTCGAGGAAGTCGGATTTCTCTGCCAGTTGTTCGATCGGGTAGCCCCGATGCATCAGGACACCTTTGTCGCCATCAATAAAGGTAATCTTGGATTCACATGAAGCGGTAGACATGAAACCGGGGTCGAAAGTGAATACACCCTCGCCAGTCAGGCCGCGAACGTCGATCACATCCGGCCCCAGAGTGCCGGAATAGACGGGCAGCTCTATGGGGGCAGCGCCCTCGATGATCAACTGCGCTTTTTTGTCAGCCATTGATGGCCTCCTGTTTTGCTGTATCGAAAGTGTGCCCCCCCACGCAGGGCCCGCATCACTATAAAGTCAAAAACCTGTTTGTCAATTGCGCTTGCTATTCTAGCTATAGAGATTGTCGATCGTTGCTATGCAAAGGTTTTATTGACAAAACACGATGCGCGCTTTTGACGCAGAGAAGGTTGCGGAAGGGGCCTGAAAGGCCGGTGGGCAGGCTTTATCGCGTTGTAATCTGACGACCAAGTCACTATACTCCTTGACCGGCAAAATGACCCTTTCGGCTTCTTCCATGAAGCTATGCCGCGCGTCATTTGGGTGTGAGTTGCACCTTCCTATAATCCAGCCCTGTCCACAGGGTAAAGAGTGTGAATATAGCCGTGAATAGCAAAAGACCTGTCAACCTGGATCTCAGGACAATCAAACTTCCTGTCACAGCCTATACGTCTATCGCTCACCGCATTTCGGGCGTCATTCTGTTCATCGCCATCGCAGGTCTGCTTTGGATGCTGGACACGTCGCTGAGTTCCGAAAGTGGCTTCGAGCAAGTTAAGGCCTGTCTGCAAAATCCCTTCGCCAAGCTGGTGTTGTGGGGCGTTCTGTCTGCGCTCCTGTACCACCTGGTGGCCGGTATTCGTCACTTGCTGATGGATACGGGTATTGGTGAAGGGCTGGAGAGTGGCCGACTCGGCGCCAAGCTGCTGATTGTCGTTGCCGCCGTTCTGATTGTTCTGCTGGGAGTGTGGATATGGTAACCAACGTCACCAACCTGTCGCGTAGCGGCCTTTATGACTGGATGGCACAGCGAGTGTCAGCTGTTCTGCTTGCGGCTTACACCCTGTTCCTGCTGGGCTATGTGGTTCTCAACCCGGGCCTGACCTACGCCGACTGGACTGCGCTGTTCAGCAACAATGCCATGCGTATCTTCAGCCTGCTGACGCTTGTGGCGTTGGCTGTGCATTCCTGGGTCGGCATGTGGACCATTTCCACCGACTACCTCACTCCCATGGCTTTCGGCAGATACGCCACCATCCTGCGCTTCCTGTTCCAGGTAGCCTGTGGTCTGGTGATGTTCGTGCTGTTCGTCTGGGGTGTGCAGATTCTTTGGGGTCTTTAAACAATGGCTAATATCCGTACTTTGACTTTTGATGCCATCATCGTTGGTGGTGGTGGTGCCGGTATGCGCGCAGCGCTGCAACTGGCCCAGGGTGGTCACAAGACTGCCGTTGTAACCAAGGTGTTCCCGACCCGTTCGCATACCGTATCCGCCCAGGGCGGCATCACCTGTGCGATCGCTTCTGCTGATCCAAATGACGACTGGCGCTGGCACATGTACGACACCGTCAAGGGTTCCGACTATATCGGTGACCAGGACGCGATCGAATACATGTGTTCGGTAGGCCCGGAAGCGGTATTCGAGCTGGAGCACATGGGTCTTCCTTTCTCCCGTACCGAGCAGGGCCGCATCTATCAGCGTCCGTTCGGTGGTCAGTCAAAGGACTACGGTAACGGTGGCCAGGCTGCACGTACCTGCGCCGCAGCCGACCGTACCGGCCACGCGCTGCTGCACACCCTGTATCAGGCCAACGTCAAGCACAACACTACCTTCCTTAATGAATGGTATGCCGTGGATCTGGTGAAGAACCAAGACGGTGCTTTCGTTGGTGTCATCGCCATCTGTATCGAGACTGGCGAAACCGTATACATCCGCTCCAAGGCTACTGTTCTGGCCACCGGTGGTGCGGGTCGTATTTATGCCTCTACTACCAACGCCCTGATCAACACGGGTGACGGTGTCGGCATGGCACTGCGTGCCGGTGTGCCGGTTCAGGACATGGAAATGTGGCAGTTCCACCCGACCGGTATTGCCGGCGCTGGTGTACTGGTTACTGAAGGCTGCCGTGGTGAAGGTGGATACCTGATCAACAAGCATGGCGAGCGCTTCATGGAGCGTTACGCTCCGAACGCCAAGGATCTTGCTGGTCGTGACGTTGTTGCGCGTTCCATGGTCAAGGAAATTCTTGCTGGTAACGGCTGTGGCCCGGATGGCGACCACGTGATGCTGAAACTGGATCACCTGGGTGAAGAAGTACTGCACAGCCGCCTGCCGGGTATCTGTGAGCTGTCCAAGACCTTTGCTCACGTCGACCCGGTTACCGCGCCGGTGCCGGTTGTTCCGACCTGTCACTACATGATGGGCGGCGTGGCGACCAACATTCATGGTCAAGCCATTACCCAGCAAGCCGACGGTACCGACAAGATTATCGAAGGTCTGTTCGCTGTAGGTGAAGTTGCCTGTGTATCCGTACACGGTGCCAACCGCCTGGGCGGTAACTCGCTGCTCGACCTCGTGGTATTCGGTCGCGCCGCTGGTCTGCACCTGGAAAGCGCGCTCAAAGAGGGTATCGAATACCGTGGCGCTTCCGAGTCCGACATCGACGCCTCCCTGGCTCGCCTGTCCGGCATCAATACCCGTACCACGGGTGAAGATGTCGCTCCGCTGCGTAAAGAACTGCAGAACTGCATGCAGAACTACTTCGGTGTGTTCCGTACCGGTGAATACATGCAGAAGGGTATCAGAGAGCTGGACGGCCTGCGTGAGCGCATTGCCAGCGTCAGGATCGACGATAAGAGCAACGCCTTCAACACCGCACGTATCGAAGCGCTGGAACTGCAGAACCTGCTGGAAGTGGCCGAAGCAACTGCTATCGCCGCTGAAGCGCGGAAGGAAAGCCGTGGCGCTCACGCTCGCGAAGATTTCGAGGATCGCGATGACGAAAACTGGCTGTGCCACAGCATGTACCATCCGCAGACCAAGCAGCTGACCAAGCGCGCGGTTAACTTCGCGCCGAAGACAGTGCCTGTGTTCGAACCCAAAATCCGCACATATTAAGGGGATCCGATATGTTGCAAGTCAGTATCTATCGTTACAACCCCGAGACAGACAAGTCTCCCTATATGCAGGATTTCCAGGTTGATACCGAAGGTAAAGACCTGATGGTGCTTGACGTTCTGCAGCTGGCCAAGGAACAGGACGCCGGACTGGGCTTCCGTCGTGCTTGCCGCGAAGGCGTATGTGGTTCCGACGGCATGAACATCAATGGCAAGAACGGCCTTGCGTGCATCACTCCGCTGTCCAGCGTAGTGAAGAACAACAAGCTGGTTCTGCGTCCGTTGCCCGGTTTGCCGGTAATACGTGACCTGGTCGTTGATATGAGCATCTTCTATAAGCAATACGAGAAGGTGCAGCCGTATCTGCAGAACGACACGCCGGCGCCGGCTATCGAGCGCCTGCAGTCGCCTGAAGAGCGGGAAAAACTGGATGGTCTGTACGAGTGTATTCTCTGTGCATGCTGCTCCACTTCCTGTCCTTCCTTCTGGTGGAATCCGGACAAGTTCCTCGGCCCGGCAGCCCTGCTGCAGGCATATCGTTTCCTGGCGGACAGCCGGGATACCGAGACCGAGAGCCGACTGGCAGCACTGGATGATCCGTTCAGTGTGTTCCGTTGCCGCGGCATCATGAACTGCGTGAGTGTCTGCCCTAAAGGGCTCAACCCGACCCGGGCTATTGGACATATCCGCAACATGCTGCTGCAAAGCGGCACCTGATCGAGCCGGGCTCATCAGACTAAGCTCTACTGGTGCCTGCATCAGGCTCCGGTAGAGTATTGAATTCAGGCCGCTGCTCACAAAGCGGCGGCCGATTTATGAAGCTTAACCAACAGGGGCAACGGGTAACACCCGAACTATCTGTCGGGGCCGGCAATATTCCGGTTTCGCGGAATGTGACAGAGCAGGGCGACTGGCAGGGACAATGCCGAACGCTCATCTGGCTGTTCTGCACGGATGGCAATTTTGATTGCCAATTAATGGTCTTTGCGCCAGGTGGTGTCCCCTTATAGAGGGTGACCTAGAATGCCAGACAGCGAAATGCAGCAGCTGTGGAGTACCTCTCACCTGTCCGGTGGGAATGCCTCCTACGTTGAAGAGCTCTACGAGCTCTATCTGCACGATCCGAACAGTGTCGCCGACGAATGGCGCAGCTATTTTGATAAGCTGCCTCAGACCAACGGCACCGGGTCGGACATTTCCCACTCCACAATCCGTGAGCACTTTCTGTCGCTCGCACGGAATCCCCGTCGCCCGCAAGCAGTCAGCGGCGGCCAGGTCAGCAGCGAACGAGACAAGAAGCAGGTTGGTGTATTGCGCCTGATTCAGGCTTATCGCATGCGCGGCCACCAGGCTTCCACTCTCGATCCACTGGGACTTTGGCAGCGGGAACAAATCGCTGATCTCACCCTGGCCGAATACGGTCTGACCGATGCTGACCTGGACACCGTATTCCACACCGGTGAACTGCAGATCGGCAAGGCAGAAGCCACCCTGGGTGAAATTCTTGAAGCGCTGAAATCGACCTACTGCGGCACCATCGGCGCCGAGTACATGCATATTGTCGATTCTGCCCAGCGTCGCTGGTTCCAGCAGCGTCTGGAAAGCGTGCGCGGCAAACCGCAACACTCCACTGACAACAAACGCCACCTGCTAGAGCGCCTGACAGCTGCTGAAGGGCTGGAAAAGTATCTGGGTACCAAATACCCGGGCACCAAGCGTTTCGGTGTGGAAGGCGGTGAAAGCCTGATCCCCATGCTGGACGAGATCATTCAGCGTTCGGGCTCCTATGGCGTCAACGAAGTCGTGCTGGGCATGGCTCACCGCGGTCGTCTCAACGTACTGGTCAACACGCTGGGCAAGAACCCACGTGACCTGTTCGATGAGTTCGAAGGCAAGAAGATGATTGACCTGGGCTCCGGTGACGTCAAATACCACCAGGGCTTCTCGTCCAACGTCATGACCTCCGGTGGCGAAGTGCATCTGGCGCTGTCGTTCAACCCCTCGCACCTGGAGATTGTTTCTCCGGTGGTTGAAGGTTCCGTGCGTGCCCGCCAGGATCGCCGCAAGGATCCGACCGGCGACAAGGTTGTGCCGATCAGCATCCACGGTGATGCGGCCTTCGCAGGTCAGGGCGTGGTCATGGAAACATTCCAGATGTCCCAGACCCGTGCCTACAAGACCGGTGGCACCGTACACATCGTGATCAACAACCAGGTTGGCTTTACCACCAGTCGCCAGGAAGATGCTCGCTCCACCGAATACTGTACTGACATCGCCAAGATGATTCAGGCGCCGATCTTCCACGTCAATGGTGACGATCCGGAAGCCGTGCTGTTTGTTACCCAGTTGGCTGTCGACTATCGCATGCAGTTCAAGCGTGACGTGGTGATTGACCTGGTCTGCTACCGCCGTCGTGGTCACAACGAAGCGGACGAGCCGTCTGGTACTCAGCCGCGCATGTACGCCGTCATTGCCAAGCACCCGACTACCCGCGAAATCTACGCCAAGCGTCTGGTTGAAGCAGGTGAGCTGAGCGAGCAGGAAGTGCAGGACCGCATCGAGGAATACCGCACGGCGCTGGACAACGGCGACCACGTGGTAAAAAGCCTGGTCAAGGAGCCGGACTCCAATTCCTTCGTCGATTGGTCTCCCTACCTGGGTCATGAGTGGACTGCGCGCCACGATACCCGCTTCGATCTGAAGACCCTGCAGGAACTGGCCAACCGCCTGACTGATCTGCCCGACGGCCTGGTAGTACAGCGTCAGGTGTCCAAGATCATCGAAGACCGCGTAAAAATGGCCGCTGGCGGCCTGGCCCTGAACTGGGGCTTTGCCGAAACCATGGCTTACGCAACACTGTTGCATGAAGGCCACCCGGTACGCATCACCGGTCAGGACGTGGGTCGCGGTACGTTCTCCCACCGCCACGCGGTACTGCATAACCAGAAAGGTGAGGGTGCCTACATCCCGCTGGCCAACCTCAGCGAGAACCAGCCGCGGCTGGATATCTACGACTCGCTGCTGTCGGAAGAGGCGGTATTGGCCTTCGAATACGGCTACGCCACCACCACGCCCAACGCGCTGGTGATCTGGGAAGCCCAGTTCGGTGACTTCGCCAACGGTGCGCAGGTGGTTATTGACCAGTTCATCACCAGTGGCGAGCACAAGTGGGGCCGTCTGTGCGGTCTGACCATGCTGCTGCCGCATGGCTACGAAGGTCAGGGCCCGGAGCACTCATCTGCCCGTCTGGAACGCTTCCTGCAGCTCTGCGCTGAGCAGAATATCCAGGTAGCCGTGCCGACCACACCGGCGCAGATCTACCATCTGTTGCGTCGTCAGGTGATCCGTCCGCTGCGCAAGCCGCTGATCGTTCTCACACCCAAATCCCTGCTGCGTCATAAACTGGCCATCTCCAGTCTGGAAGATCTGGCTGAAGGTTCTTTCCAGACTGTCATTCCTGAAGTCGATAACATCGATCCGGCGAAGGTGGATCGGGTAGTGATGTGCAGCGGTAAGGTGTACTACGACCTGCTGGAAAAACGTCGCGCCGACGAGAACGAGAATGTTGCCATCGTGCGTATTGAGCAGCTGTACCCGTTCCCTGAAGACGATCTGGCAGAGGTGCTGGCTCCTTACACCAACCTGAAGAAAGTGGTCTGGTGTCAGGAAGAGCCCATGAACCAGGGCGCATGGTACTGCAGTCAGCACCATATGCGTCGGGTATTGGCAGGGCACAGCGTCAGCAATCTGTATCTGGACTACGCTGGACGAGAGGCCTCCGCAGCACCGGCTGGCGGCTACCCCTCCGTTCATGCAGAAGAACAGGCGAAACTCCTGCAGGACGCGCTCTACGCTTGAGCCCGCTGCACAACCCAGTTTATTTAAGGATCGACAATGGCAATTGAAATCAAAGCTCCTACGTTCCCCGAGTCGGTTGCAGACGGCACAGTAGCAACCTGGCACAAGCAACCCGGTGATGCGGTCAAGCGCGACGAACTGATCGTCGACATCGAAACCGACAAGGTGGTACTGGAAGTTCTGGCCGAAGCCGACGGCGTGCTCGGTGAGATCATCAAGGGCGAAGGCGAAACCGTCCTCAGCGCTGAGCTGCTGGGCACCCTGAACGAAGGTGGCGCGGCCGCTGCTGCACCCAAGGCTGACGCTGCTCCGGCTGCCGCCGCTACACCTGCTGCTGCCGCTGAAAGCGAAGACGAGCAACTGCTGAACCCCGCTGCGCGCAAACTGGCTGAGGAAAATGGCCTGGATGCGGCGCAAATCAAGGGTACCGGCAAGGGCGGTCGCGTTACCAAGGAAGACGTGCTGAACGCTATCGAAGCGAAAAAAGCCGCTCCGGCCGCCGCGCCTGCAGCCAAGCCGGCTGCTGCCGCCAGTGTGTCCAGCGTTGTGCTGAGCGAAGGTGACCGCGTCGAGAAGCGCGTACCCATGACCCGCCTGCGTGCACGTATCGCCGAACGCCTGGTTGATGCCCAGTCCAGCATGGCCATGTTGACCACCTATAACGAAGTCAACATGAAGCCGATCATGGATCTGCGCAAGAAATACAAGGACCTGTTCGAGAAGAAGCACAATGGCGTACGCCTGGGCTTCATGTCCTTCTTCGTCAAGGCCGCGACCGAAGCGCTGAAACGCTTCCCGGAAGTCAACGCCTCCATCGATGGCAAGGATATCGTCTACCATGGTTACCAGGATATCGGCGTTGCCGTTTCCAGCGACCGTGGCCTGGTAGTACCGGTTCTGCGTAACACAGAGTTCATGAACCTGGCACAGATCGAAGGCACTATTGCTGAGTACGGTCGCAAGGCCCGTGACGGCAAGCTCTCCATGGAAGAGATGACGGGCGGCACCTTCACCATCTCCAATGGTGGCGTATTCGGCTCCCTGCTGTCCTCACCGATCGTCAACCCGCCGCAAGCGGCCATCCTGGGTATGCACAAGATCCAGGAGCGCCCGATGGCTGTTGATGGTCAGGTCGTTATTCTGCCGATGATGTATCTGGCGCTGTCCTATGACCACCGTCTGATCGACGGCAAGGGCGCGGTCAGCTTCCTGGTAGCACTCAAGGAGCTGCTGGAAGATCCGGCTCGCATGCTGCTCGACATCTGAGGTTTTACGATATCAAGTGGGGAGTTACCGGCGATCCCGGTAGCTTCCGGTTAACAGCTGTACATAAGTTGCAGCTGCACACAGAGGAAAGGTTATGAGCGATAAATTCGATGTAGTCGTTATTGGTGCCGGGCCTGGTGGTTACGTTGCCGCGATCCGCGCTGCCCAATTGGGACTCAAGACCGCCTGTATCGAGAAGTATCAAGGTAAGGACGGCAAGCTGGCACTCGGTGGTACCTGCTTGAACGTCGGCTGTATCCCGTCCAAGGCGCTGCTGGACAGCTCCTGGAAGTACCACGAAGCCAAGGATGCCTTCGGCGTTCACGGTATCAGCACGGGTGAAGTCAATATCGACGTATCGACCATGATTGGTCGCAAGGATCAGATCGTCAGGAACCTGACCGGTGGTGTCGCCGCGCTGCTGAAATCCAATGGCGTTACCGTATACGAAGGTCACGGCAAACTGTTGGCCGGCAAACAGGTTGAAGTCACCAAAACCGACGGCAGCACCGAAGTACTGGCCGCTGAGAACGTCATTCTGGCCTCCGGCTCGCGTCCGGTTGAAATCCCGCCGGCCCCGGTTGATCAGAACGTCATTGTTGATTCCACTGGTGCCTTGGAATTCAAAACTGTTCCCAAACGTTTGGGTGTTATCGGTGCGGGCGTAATCGGTCTGGAGCTGGGCTCGGTCTGGTCGCGTCTGGGCGCGGAAGTAACCGTTATCGAGGCGCTGGACAAATTCTTGCCAGCGGCCGATGAGCAACTGTCCAAGGAAGCACTGAAAATTTATACCAAGCAGGGCCTGAAGGTACTGCTGGGTGCCCGCGTAACCGCTTCCCAGGTCAATGGCGAAGAAGTCACGGTCAAGTTTACGGATGCCAAGGGTGACCAGGAACTGACCTTCGACAAGCTGATTGTTGCTGTGGGCCGTCGACCGGTTACCAACAACCTGCTTGCGTCTGACTCCGGTGTTACTCTGGATGAGCGTGGTTATGTCTATGTAGACGATCATTGCGCCACATCCGTACCGGGCGCATACGCCATTGGTGACGTGGTTCGCGGCCTGATGCTCGCTCACAAGGCGTCGGAAGAAGGCATCGTGGTTGCCGAACGTATCGCCGGCCACAAGGCGCAGATGAACTACGACCTGATTCCTTCGGTTATCTACACCCATCCGGAAGCGGCCTGGGTTGGCAAGAATGAGCAGCAATTGAAAGCCGAAGGCGTGGATATCAACGTCGGTATGGCTCCTTTCGCTGCCAGCGGCCGCGCCATGGCAGCCAACGATACAGCTGGTTTCGTCAAGGTGATTGCCTGTGCCAAGACCGATCGGGTACTGGGTGTGCACGTGATTGGGCCAAGCGCAGCAGAATTGGTTCAGCAGGGCGCTATCGCCATGGAATTCGGCACCAGTGCCGAAGACCTGGGCATGATGGTCTTCGCTCACCCGACGCTGTCTGAGTCGCTGCATGAAGCAGCGCTGGCAGTGAATGGTCAGGCTATCCATGTAGCCAACCGCAAGAAGCGCTGAGTAATCCTCCCGGGCTGTCAGGTGCATCTGTGATCAGATGTGCCGGCGGCCCGGTTGCAGATATAAGGCCTCTCTGAATAACGCTGCGCGAACAGCGCAACATCTATTCAGAGGTGCCCTGGCAAGGTCGACGGATCGACCACACCCTTCGGGGTGAACGGGTATGCAGGAACCAGCTTCCGGCAGCCTGATTGGTGGCAGTGGCGGGTACCGTCACTGTTATGAAATTCATACGAACAACGGTACAAATGAATGAACCTTCACGAATATCAGGGGAAGCAGCTGTTTGCTGAATACGGCCTTCCTGTCTCCAAGGGCATTGCTGTTGATACTCCGGAAGCGGCGGCTGCAGCTTGCGACACCATTGGCGGTTCAGAGTGGGTTGTTAAAGCCCAGGTTCACGCTGGTGGTCGCGGTAAGGCTGGTGGTGTAAAGCTGGTCAAGAGCAGGGAAGATGCCAAAGCGTTCGCCGAGCAGTGGCTGGGCAAGCGTCTGGTGACCTATCAAACTGATGCCGATGGTCAGCCTGTTGCCAAGATTCTGGTGGAATCCTGCACTGATATCGACCAGGAACTGTACCTGGGTGCCGTTGTGGATCGCTCCACTCGCCGTATCGTTTTCATGGCCTCCACCGAAGGCGGTGTTGAGATTGAGAAGGTAGCAGAGGAAACTCCCGAGAAAATCCTCAAAGCCACTATCGATCCGCTGGTTGGCCCGCAGCCCTACCAGGGCCGTGACCTGGCCTTCAAGCTGGGCCTGAAAGGCGACCAGATCAAGCAGTTCACCAACATCTTCGTCGGCCTGGGCAAACTGTTCGCCGACTACGATCTGGCCCTGCTGGAAATCAACCCGCTGGTCATCAAGAAAGACGGCAACCTGCACTGCCTGGACGCCAAGATCAACATCGATGCCAACGCTCTGTACCGTCAGCCCAAGCTGCGCGCCATGCATGATCCGTCCCAGGACGACGCCCGTGAAGCCCACGCTGCCAAGTTCGAACTGAACTACGTGGCGCTGGACGGCAACATCGGTTGCATGGTCAACGGTGCCGGTCTGGCCATGGGTACCATGGACATCGTCAACCTGCACGGCGGCAAGCCAGCCAACTTCCTCGACGTAGGCGGCGGTGCTACCAAGGAACGCGTAACAGAAGCGTTCAAGATCATCCTGTCCGACAGCAATGTGGCTGCGGTTCTGGTCAACATCTTCGGCGGTATCGTTCGTTGCGACATGATTGCTGAAGGCATCATCGGCGCAGTCAAGGACGTGGGCGTGAAAGTGCCGGTCGTGGTACGTCTGGAAGGCAATAACGCTGACCTGGGAGCCAAAGTACTGGCTGACAGTGGTCTGAACATCATCGCAGCAACCAGTCTGACCGACGCTGCAGTACAGGTCGTCAAAGCGGCGGAGGGCAAGTAATGAGCATCCTGATCGACAAGAACACCAAGGTAATCTGCCAGGGCATCACCGGCTCGCAGGGCTCCTTCCACACCGAACAGGCTATTGCCTACGGTACGCAGATGGTTGGTGGTGTCACTCCCGGCAAGGGCGGCACTACTCACCTGGGCCTGCCGGTCTTCAACACGGTTGAAGAAGCGGTCAAGGCCACTGGCGCTGACGCGTCCGTGATCTATGTTCCGGCTCCTTTCTGCAAGGATTCCATCCTCGAAGCGGCTAACGCCGGCATCAAACTGATCGTCTGCATCACCGAAGGTATCGCTACCCTCGATATGCTGGACTGCAAGGTCAAGTGTGATGAGCTGGGCGTACGTCTGATCGGACCCAACTGCCCGGGCGTTATCACTCCCGGCCAGTGCAAGATCGGTATCCAGCCTGGCCACATTCACCTGCCGGGTAAAGTGGGCATCGTTTCCCGCTCTGGCACCCTGACCTATGAAGCAGTCAAGCAGACCACTGACGCTGGTTTCGGTCAGTCCACCTGCGTTGGTATCGGTGGTGACCCGATCCCTGGCTCCAACTTCATCGACATTCTGGAAATGTTCCAGAATGACCCGCAGACCGAAGCGATCGTCATGATCGGTGAGATCGGCGGCAGCGCTGAAGAAGAAGCCGCAGCCTACATCAAGGCCAATGTGACCAAGCCGGTTGTGTCCTACATCGCAGGCGTAACTGCTCCGGCAGGCAAGCGTATGGGCCATGCTGGTGCGATCATCTCCGGCGGCAAGGGTACTGCCGACGAGAAGTTCGCCGCATTGGAAGACGCTGGTGTAAAAACCGTGCGTTCGCTGGCTGACATCGGTACTGCTCTGTCCGAGCTGACCGGTTGGGCGATGAAGTAATAGCCTGGCGCAGGTGGTAAATCCCCGGCGCTCGCCGAGGATAACGCAGTAGGGGGCTGGCCCTGTACTGCGTTTCCACCCACAGTCATCTTCGCGCAGGCGGGGATCCAGGAACAGAACCCCGCTTCGGCGGGGTTTTGTTTTATCTGCGGTTCATGAACCACATGACCAGGGGCAAGCACGTTGTCCACCGTGTTGTTTATAATGCCCGGCATTACTGTCTGTACCAGGCAGTCCCTGACAGAAGAATATCAATGAAAACATTATCGCCGGCCAATGTCCTGGCCCTCGGTTTCATGACGTTCGCCCTTTTTTTGGGCGCAGGCAATATTATCTTTCCACCCAGTGCCGGGCTGCTGGCCGGTGAAAACATATGGCCCACCGCGCTGGGCTTTCTGATTACGGCGGTCGGTCTACCCTTGCTCACCCTGGTTGCGCTGGCACGGGTAGGGGGTGGTATCCAGGAGCTGACCGCGCCGCTGGGCAAATTGCCCGGACTGATTCTGTCCATTCTGGTGTACCTGGCGATCGGGCCGCTGTTCGCAACCCCAAGAACCGCCGTGGTGTCCTACGAGATCGGTATTGTCCCACTGGTAGAGGATAGCTGGCAGACGTTGCTGATCTACTCGCTGCTGTATTTTGCTGTGGTGCTGTTTCTCGCCTTGAAACCGGGCCGTCTGGTCGACAACATCGGTAAGCTGATCACGCCCATACTGCTGCTGGCACTGGTCATCCTGGGTATTTCCGCCGTGCTGTTCCCCGCGGGAGAGCTTGGCCAACCCGCAGCAGCCTATCGGGAGTCGCCTGTTGTTGAGGGCATTCTGCAGGGTTATCTGACCATGGACGCGCTCGGCGCGCTGGTATTCGGTGTGGTTATCGCCCGGGCTATTCGCGACCGTCAGGTGCAGGAAACCCATATCGTTACCCGCTACACGATCGTAGCTGCGGTGATTGCCGCCATCGGCCTGGCGTTGGTCTACCTGGCGCTGTTCCAGCTGGGTGCCACCAGCGGCTCACTGGTCGAACCGGGTGCCAATGGCGGCCAGATCCTCGCGGCATTCGTTCAGTACCGCTTCGGCAGCTTCGGCAGCATCCTGCTGGCCATGGTCATCACGCTGGCTTGCCTGACCACCGCAGTGGGTTTGATCTCGGCCTGTGGCGCCTTCTTCAGCCGCGAATTCCCGGTCACCTATGCGCAAGTAGTGTGGGTCTTCACCATCTTCTGTATGGCCGTATCCAATCAGGGGCTGGACAGCCTGATCAATATCTCTGTCCCGGTGCTGGTGGGACTGTATCCACTGGCTATCGTACTGGTCTGCCTGGGACTGTTCTCCAGCGCTCTGGCGCGCCCGCAGAACATCATGCGCCCGGTCATGGCTGTGGCGCTGGTATTCGGCATCATTGATGGTCTTAAACAGGCCGGCTTCATGGAACGGGATGCCGCCTGGTTGAGCGCCGTGCCATTTTCCTCCCAGGGACTTGGTTGGTTGGTACCGGCTGTTATCATGCTGCTGGTTGCTCTGCTGGTGGATTACGCCCGCCATGGCAAGGTGGGGCACGCCTGACACGTTTAAGGAATCGCAATGAACAATCCTCTTCTGCATGCCGAATCGCTCTGGCTGAACCTGACCGCCTTTTGCTGGTTCATGATCTGTTGGGTGGGGTACACCAGATATGCATGGCATCGTGGGCGGGATACGCCTTGCCTGGCGAGCGTGCTGCACCTGTACCGCAAGGATTGGATGGGAAGATTGTTGTTGCGTGAGCAGCGGATAGCCGACGCCAGCCTGATCAGCAACTTGGAGCGCAATACCTCGTTTTTTGCCTCCAGCACCCTGCTGATTGTTGCCGGTCTGATTACGGTGATGGGCGCGACCGATCAGGCGCAGAACCTGTTGCGGGATCTGCCTTTTGTTGCGTCGGTGAGCCGTGAAATTTCAGAGATAAAGCTGCTTATCATGCTCGGCATCTTCGTGTATGCGTTCTTCACTTTTTCCTGGGCGATGCGCCAGTACAACTTCGCTTCGGTGTTGTTTGGCTCAGCACCCCTGGTTGGGGAAAAGCATGTCAATGAGACTGAGCGTAAGGCGTTCGCCAGCAGGGCCGCCAAGGTATTGTCGATGGCTGCACATTCGTTCAACCTGGGCTTGCGTTCGTATTACTTTGCCCTGGGTATGCTCAGTTGGTTCATCAACCCATGGGTGTTCATGGGTGTGACCACAGGCGTGGTGTATGTGCTTTATCGCCGCGAGTTCAAGTCTGCGGTGCTGAAAGTGCTTATGGCTACGCCGGCACATTTTCCGGAATCGTCCACACCGGAGCAGTGATTTATTTCTCTGCCAGAAACAACACCGGCCGCATAAGCGGCCGGTGTTGTCGTGGGATACAGCAAAACAGCAGTGTTACTCGCGATTCATACGCTCTTCAAGATCATTGCGGGCGTCAGTGGCTGCATCACGTGCCTGCTCACCTTTCTCCTGCAGATAATCAGTAGAATCATCATACGCTTCGCCGATGCGATCACTGGCTGCGTCCAGATTTTCCTGCATGCGCTCGGTGGCGGTTGGCTCGTTGTTGAACGCTTCATCGGTGCGTTGCTCGATAGCGTCGCCGGTATCTTCCATCGCCTCGCCAATATTGTCCGCCGCATCCGACATGGATTCACGGGCCGATTCCATTTTGTCTTCCGGACTGTCCTGGCAGGCTGCCAGCAAACCCAGACCGGCCATCAGGATGGCTGTTGCGCAAAGTTTTTTCATCTCATTCTCCAAGTGATGATTCACCGTCTGGTTAGTCCCATCTAAACGGCATGAGTTCCCGCTTTGCTTGGTATTACATAGAAAACCTTAGGTGGTACTGCACACAGCATCATCTTTCCTTCATATTTTTGTCATTTCCGGTCCTTATAGTGACTTTTTTTGTATCCAGCGTGTGCCTAGTTGCCCCAACCAAAAAGGATAAGTTATGACTAACTGGAAAGTGATGTGCGTTTTGGTGTGCAGCAGCCTGTTGCTGACTGCCTGCAGCTCCGACAGTGACGATGATGATACCGCTCAGACCCCAGAGGAAGGCTTGGCCGAGCGCTTGGCCAGCTTCCCGGATGATGGCGTTGAACTGCCCTTCACGCTGCTCCGTGACGATCTAATTGATGGCAAGACAATGAGCCCCTTCGAGGTGCGCAACGGTGGTTTTGGTTCGGCGATGACCGCTCACCCGAGCAAACTGGATGAATTCTATGCGCTGACTGATCGTGGTCCAAATGCGGACTTTAACGGCGATTATGGCAATGGCAAGAAATTTCCTGTGCCGGATTACACTCCGCGCATGGGGCACTTCCGTTTGACAGAAAACGGCGGGGTTGAGGTACTCAACACCATTTTGCTCAAACGCCCTGACGGTACTCTGATCAGCGGTCTGCCGAATACTTCAGCCTTGGGCGGTACGGGCGAAACGCCTTACAACCCGGATGGCAGCCCAGTGCTGGTAGACCCTTCACAACCTTACGACGCGGCCACCAATCCGATCAAGCTGGACGACTACGGTCTTGATGGTGAAGGTCTGGTTGCGCTGAGTGACGGCAGCTTCTGGGTCAGTGATGAGTATGGACCGCACATGGTGCACTTTGACGCGGACGGCAAAGAGATTGATCGCATCAACCCTTTCCCGATAGATGCACGCACCCGTTTCAACTTGCCTGCAGAATTTGCCTATCGTCGCGCTAATCGCGGGATGGAAGGCTTGGCAATTACCCCGGATGAAAAAACGCTGGTCGGCTTGATGCAATCCACCATGGACTTGCCCACCAAGGCCGTACGCGCCTTGACCATCACTCGTATAGTGACGGTTGATCTGGAGACGGGCGCTATCGGTCAGTATCTTTATCAGCAAGAGAAGGCAGCCAACTCCAATTCGGAAATGGTCGGGCTGAGCGATACGGATTTCCTCGTGCTGGAACGTGATGGTAGCTTCCTTTATGGCGGTCCAGATGGCGCTGCCGGCGTCAGCCCCAATGCACAGAAACAGGTTTATCGTATTGATCTGTCTACGGGCACCAACCTGGAGACTGTCGCCCTTCAGGCTGGCATGGTTCAGGACGCAGACCTGGGTCTGACCATCGATGGTCAGACACTGGAAGAGGTCGTGCTGGATGGCGGTTGGGCCGCCCTGGCGGCTGTTGGCATCTATCCGGTAGACAAGACGCTGGTGCTGGATATGGTGGTAGAGGCGAACTACCCACATGATAAAATGGAAGGTTTGTGGCGTATCGATAACAAGCACTTGGGCGTGCTTAATGACGATGACTTTGCGACTTGGTCCACTGGCGGCGAGCTGGAGCAGAAGATGCTAGATGCCGGGACCATTGATGCGGGGCGGCTGTATATTCGCGAAGTGGATATGTCCGTCGAGTGAGTGCGTATTCCGGCGAACGTGACCGGTCATTCCGGGGGTTTGCACGCGGCCTTCACGCTGGAACGGATTTTGTACTCTGACAACAAAACCAAAGCCCCGACTCATTTCGAGTTCGGGGTTTTTTTTGGGCCTGAAATACGGGATTGAATGCAGCTATGGGCGCACTACTGCGCCGTAGCATGGGAGGATCTCCATTACGGGCGTTTCTTCCATGCAATTCTTTCGAAGCCGTATCCTAGCCAAATCCATTTCAATAGCGATGTCGCTACTGATGTCGATGCCCCTCACTGTACTCGCTGATGATGGGGCGATAGCACGAAGCGCTTCATCCGCGCAGCAGCTGGGGGGCCAGGTTAGGCGCCCGATTGTTGTTTTAACGGCACCACACATTGAAAAGCTGATCCCACCTCGTCGTATACCCCGGGCTCATCAATTCCCGCCGCATCCCCCACCCAGGCTGCAATGGCACCCGGGCAGGACGCAAGGTCCCTTTACCCCAGCGCGCATTGATCTGATCCAGCACACCCATCACCCGCTCTGTTTCCACCGGCTGCACAGTGGCGAAAAGATCACCAGTGAACTCCCCTCGCTGGCACAAATCAAGGAGCATGATTTCTGCCTTGGCATAGGCATACCCCGCCTGAAACACTGACTCCAAACCTTTCTGCGCCGCCTTAATTACCAGACGCGTATCATCGGTGGGGAACGGCAGGTGACAAACAATGCCTCGGGCAAACTTGGCTTCATCGGGGTTGAACATGCCGGTTCTGATGCTGATGCGCACTTTTTTACAGAGGGAGCCTTGGGCGCGCAATTTCTCGCATGCACGAGCGGCGTAGGTTGCTACGGCCTCACGGATGGGCTCGATATCATAAAGACGTTTACCGAACGCGCGGGAGCTGCATATTTCCTGCTTTGCCGGCGGAGCCGCCTCTAATTCCAGGCAAGGCGTACCGCACAACTCACGGGCAGTCTTCTCCAGTACCACGCTGAATTGCTTGCGTAATGTCCACGCATCAGCATTGGTCAGGTCCCAAGCTGTATTAATGCCCATTGCTTCAAGGTGCCCGGTCAGCTTGCGGCCGACACCCCATACCTCAGTCACCGGCATGACCTTCAGCAATTTATCGCGGCGTATTGGATCGCAGATGCTCACCACGCCACCGGTCTGGGCCTGCCATCTTTTTGCCGCCGCATTCGCGAGCTTGGCCAGCGTCTTTGTCGGTGCGATACCTACTCCGGTTGGGATGCCGGTCATTTTTAAAACCTGTGCCCGTATTGCTCGGCCGATTTGCTCGTGGTCCGGGATTCCGGTCAGGTCAGCAAATGCTTCGTCGATGCTATAGACCTCCAGTTCTGGCACCATGCCTTCAATAACCGTCATTACCCGCTGGCTCATGTCACCATAGAGTGCGTAGTTGCTACTGAATGCGAGGATGCCATGGCGCTGGAGCGTGTCTTTGACCTGGTGATAAGGCTCGCCCATTTTTATGAATGGCTTGGCATCGGTGCTGCGGGCAATGACGCAGCCGTCGTTATTGCTCAAGACGACAATGGGGGTGCGTTGCAGGTCAGGCCGGAACACGCGCTCACAGCTTGCATAGAAGGAGTTGCAGTCAATGAGCGCGATGGCACGCTCAACCATGGACTGCATGCCTGCGCAGGCTGGCCACGACCACGCCCCAGATCATCAACTCATCACCTTCCATGATATAGCGGGGCGGGAATTTTGCATTTTCGGACAGCAACACGACTGATTCGCCCTGCTTGCTCAGTCGTTTGACGCAGGTCTCGCCATTGACGGCCGCAATAACGATATCGTTATGCGCTGCCGTCCGGCCACGGCTAACCACCAAAATATCGCCATCGAAAATACCGGCCTGGATCATGCTGCTGCCAACAGCCCGCACCAGATACATGTGAGGCGCGTGGATATCCAGCAGCTCATCGAGCGATAAAGCCTGCTCCATGTGATCCTGTGCCGGGCTCGGGAACCCGGCTGGCACACGGTAGGAGTAGAAAGGCAGCTCAGTGGACGACTGACCGAGCGGGCCTAAAATGATTGCAGTGTTCATGTTTCTTGCCACGGAGTTTGCTGTATGTAAATACAGTATTCCTGTGACGCGCGGTCGTCAATTGAAATCAAGCGGAGGAGGTAGGTATGCATGGTCCGCTCGCGCAATTTCGAGCAGCTTGGAAATCGCCGCGGGCTCGTCGGGCTGCACGTCCCGCTCCAAAGTCCAACTTGTTTGTGATGACTGGCTAGTGGTCGCTGCCCGGGCGAGCAGAGCTGCGATGCATCGCCCATACACGCTTGACCTGGCTTTCGCTGCACCCCGCCAGCTTGGCAGTCGCTGCAATGCTGTGACCTGCCGAACGCAGGGCGATGATGCGGCTGTGAATGTCATGGTTGGTCTTTCGACCCGCGTATTTCCCGGCCTTTCTCGCCAACGCAATGCCCTGCCGCTGTCGCTCACGCCTGTCTTCATAGTCGTCATGGGCTATCTGCAACGCCAGTTTCAGGAGCATATCCTGGACAGATTCCAGCACCACCTTGGCCACCCCTTTTGATTCTGCCGCCAGATCCGTGAGGTCTACTACACCGGGCACCGCAAGCCGGGCACCTTTGGCACGGATAGAGGCTATGACCTGGGTAACGGCTACGGCCATATCGCGCTGGAAGTACCGGATGTGTACAAGGCGTGTGAGGTTATTCGTGAGAAGGGCGGCAAGATTACCCGCGAGCCGGGTCCGATGATGCACGGCAACAGCATTCTGGCGTTTGTTGAAGATCCGGACGGCTACAAAATCGAACTGCTGTCGCCGTCGCGTAATGACTGACAGGCTTGGCCTGCAACAACAACGTGCCATGTTCCGGTGCGTTTTTTATGGCTGAAAGTGTAGTTGCTGCACCCTTTCCTGAAATTGCTCAAGCCCCGGCGGTACATCGTGGCTGACCAGCACCAGAATGCTGTCTTGCTGGTGCTGGCAAATGCTGTGCAATACCCGGCTGGCGCTGTCTGTATCCAGTCCGGCAAAGGGTTCATCCAGAAGCAATAAAGGCTGGCGGCGCAGTAGCAGGCGGGCCAGCGCAATGCGTCGCGCCTGCCCGCCGGACACCGCCACCGCATGCTCGCCCAACGGGGTATCCAGCTGTAGCGGTTGCGCCTTGGCCCAGTCTGCCAGTGCGACCTGCTCCAGTACCTGCCAGAGTTCGGCGTCGGTAGCCGCAGGCACACCAAGGCGCAAATTTTGCGCCAGACCCAGATTAAACAAATCAAACTGCTGCGGCAGATAGCCGATCATGCCGGCGGCACTGCTGCTGTCGTACGCTTGTCCGTCAAACAGGCAGCGGCCTTGTAACGGCGGCAGGTGGCCGGCCAATGTTTCCAGCAGGCTGCTTTTTCCGCTACCCGACGGGCCGGTAACCAACAGGATGTCTCCGGCTTGCAGCTCCAGGTCAAAACGGCGCTCGCCGGCATGTACGACCTGCAACTGCTGCAGGGACAGCTGCGGTGCGAGCTGCCCGGCTTGTGCCAGCGGGTTCAGCGCTGCAGATGCTGGCGCCTGTGTCTGGCCCAATTGGTTCAACCGGTCGCGAGCGGCCTGGCTTAGGCCCAGCGCAATAAAACTGGTGGTCAGCGGGGCCACCACCTCGTAAAAACCCAGATAGGCCAGCAATGCTGCCACCAGCCAGGGCAGCTGTAGCTGCCCGCTGGCCAGCAGCGGCCCGGCCACCCAGAGCATCAGCAAAAAACCCAGTGCCAGCGCCCAGTGCTGCCAAAGCAGCAGGCGGCTGCTGGCGATGGTTTGTGCGGCCTGATGTTGCAGGTAATCGGCGTCCAGCGCAGCAAATTTCTGCTGACGATTCTGCCATTGCTGCCAGATCACCAGCGGTACCCGCAGTTGCAGGCTGTGCAACAAAAACACACGGCGCTCTTCGGCTTTGTCGGCGTCCAGCCGGGCTAGCCGCGCAACTTGTTGCCCGGTCAATAACGGCAACAGCAGCCAGCCAGACACAAGGCCGGCCAGAGCGGCATACAATAACTGTGGAGACAACCAGGAGTAAAACGCCAGCAACAATACCAGAATGCTGCTGGCCCAGAACCAGGGCGCCACTACGCTCAGCGGAAAACGATCCAGCAGGTCAATGTCGGCCACCAGCCGGTGTTGCTGGCGTGCGGAGGACTGCAGGGTACTGGCCGGATTGGCCGCCAGTCGACCAAATACGCGGCAGCGCAAGTCCTGCAACAGGGCCAGCACCGCATGGTGGCTGCTCAGGCGTTCGGCATAGCGGCCAGCGGTACGAGTCATGGCGGCCAGGCGAATCAGCGCCGCCGGGCGGAAGAAATCAAAGGAATAGGCACCAGCCACCAGCAAGCCGGCGGCGGCACTGGCGGTAATAAACCAGCCGGAAACCGCCAGCAGCCCCAGCACCGCAATCAGGGTAATCCAGCCCAATAACAGCGACAGGCTCCAGGCACCCTTGCGGCTGGCCAGCAGCTGGCGCAAACGAATATCAGACGGTGGCATTTGGCACCTCTGCCACTGTGCTGGCTGTAAGCTCCAGACGCTGATCCACCCAGTCCAGGTCGGTACTGCTGTGGCTGACCAGAATTAGGCTGCGGCCACGGCCCAGCTGTTGCAGCAGCTGGTGAATCTGCCGGCGGCTGTCCAGGTCCAAATGCGCCGTGGGCTCGTCCAGCAGCCACAAAGGGCGATCACGCAGCAGCAGTCGGGCCAGTGCCAGCCGGCTCAGCTGGCCACCGGACAAACCACTGCCGCGCTCGGACAACGGCCAGTCCAGACCGCGTTCTGCCAGCAGTTCGCCCAGCCCCACCTGCACAAGCGCTTGTTGCAGCTGCACGTCAGTAGCCTGCGGACGGGCCAGGCGCAAATTGTCGGCCAGACTGCCTTCGACAAAACCTGGCGTTTGTGCCAGATAGTCCATTGTATCCAGCCAGTCAGGCAGGTGCAGGGTGGCAAAGTCTTGCCCATTGATAGTCAGGCTGCCGCTGTAGGGCAAAGCGCCCAGTAGCACTTGCAGCAAACTGGATTTGCCCGCACCGCTGGCACCCTGCAACAACAGGCTGTGACCGGCGGGCAGGTGCAGGCTGTTCAGCTGCAGGCGCAATCGCCCGTTCGCACTGCTGACAACTAAATCATGCGCCTGGATACACACCGGCAGGCTGCCTTGCAGGGGCTGCTCGCCTGGGTGCTGCCAGCCGGACTGTTGCAACAGCGGCTCCAGCTCCTGCATGGCCGCCTCGGCATCGGCTTTGGCGTGGTAATCGTTACCCAGTTGGCGCAGTGGTGCATAAAACTCCGGCGCCAACAGCAGGATAAACAGTGCCCCGGCATAGGGCACCGGAATCACTTCCTTGGCCCAGGGTAAAATGCCGAGCAGGCCAAGGCCCAGATATACCGCTACCAACGCAATTGACAGGGCGGCAAAAAATTCCAGCACTGCGCTGGATAAAAAAGCCAGGCGCAGCACCGCCATGGTGCGCTGACGATAGCCTTCGGCTGCCTGTGCCACCTGCTCCTGAGCCTGTGCGGTGGCCTGTAGCTGCTGCAGGGTACGCATGCCGCGCACCAGATCGAGAAAGCGCCCGCCCAGCCGGCTCAGTGCCTGCAGTTGTTTGCGGCTGCTGGCGCTGGCTGCCTTGCCCAGAATAATCATAAATAACGGCACCAGTGGAGCGGTCAACAGCAGCAAGAGCGCTGCCAGCCCGCTAAAGGGCGTTATCACCACGAGCAACAAGAGCGGCACCAGTAGCGCCAGCTGCGCCTGGACCACATAGCGCTGCAGATAACCGTCGAGCGCATCGACCTGATCCAGCACCCGGCTGGCCAGCTCGCCCTCACTGTCGCTGTGGGCCAGTTGGCTGGCGGGCTGCGCCAGAGCATGCAATACACGCTCACGCAATTGGTGGCGAATCTGCACGCTGGCGGTCAGGCACAGGCGCTCACGGCCATATTGCAATGCCGGGCGCAACAGCATGCAACCAGCCAGGGCAATAAAAACAAGTAACAGCATGCGGGGCGCTGTTGCAGGAAAGTCAGGGTTGATCGAGGCTTGCAGCCACTGGTTGAGCAGCCAGGCCAATAGGCTGTACTGAGCAATCAGTAGAACGGTATTGCTCAAGGCCAGCAGCAACGCCAAGCGCAAGCGCCCCTTCTGGAGCGCCTGTAGCTGACGCAGCTGACTGACAGCTGGTGGCGGGTTATTGTGGGTCGCTGTCTTCACCGGCATAGCCGTTGAGTTCCAGCCACATGGCATTGATGATGCCAAACGAACAGGCCAGCAACACGCCCAGAATCCAGGTGAAATACCACATGGTGAACTCCTTAATACAGTGAATGGCTGTTGTCACGGATGTGTTGGGCACTGACTCGGCCACGCATCACATAGTAGCCCCAGGCGGTATATCCCAGGATCAGCGGTACAAAAATCAGTACCACCACCAGCATAATCAGCAGCGTCAGCTCACTGGCGGTACCGTCCCACAGGGTCAGGCTATGGTTGGGGCTGATGGAGGAAGGCATGATGAACGGGAACATGCTCAGGCCAAAAGTGACAATGGTGCTGGCAATGGCCAGTGCCGAAGACACAAAGGCCAGTGCATGGCGGCGCAGCTTGCTGAGTAGCGCAGAGCCGGCGAACCCGGCAATAGTCGCCAAAGGCAGCAGCCAGGCCAGCGGCCAGCGTTGATAGTTGAGGAACCAGCCATGGCTGATTTGCTCCACCTGCTTGCCGATGATGGTGCTGTCGGCCTGGGTATCCAGCCCGCCGGTTACATGGAAGCCGTCCACAGCAAACCACAGCCAGATGCCGGCCAAAACAAAGAGTACCGCCGCGACCAAACCCAGCCGGGCACTGACGTTCTCTGCACGCCTGAGCAACGCACCTTCGGTTTTCATTTGCAGCCAGGTGGCACCATGGTTGACGAACATGATCACGGTAAACACCCCCACCAGCAGGGCAAAGGGATTGAGCAAACCCCAGAAGTTGCCGGTGTAATGGATGCGCAGCAGGTCATCAAAATGGAACGGGACGCCCTGCAGCAGGTTGCCAAAAGCCACGCCAATAATCAGCGGCGGCACGGTAGAGCCCACCGTCAGCGCCCAGTCCCAGCGGTCGCGCCAGGGCTGGTTGTTGATTTTTGAGCGGTACTCAAAGGCAATCGGGCGAAGGAACAGGGCAAACAGCGTGAGCATCATGGCCAGGTAAAAACCGCTGAATGCTGCCGCGTAGACGGTTGGCCAGGCGGCAAACAGGGCACCGGCGGCGGTAATCAGCCAGACCTGGTTGCCGTCCCAGTGTGGCGCCACGGTGTTGATCATGATGCGCCGCTCCTCGTTGTCACGGCCAATCACTTTCAGCAGGCTGGCCACGCCCATGTCAAAGCCGTCGGTGACGACAAAGCCAATCAGCAATACACCAATCAGCACCCACCAGATAAAACGTAAAGCTTCGTAATCCATGATCAGGCCTCCTGGGCTATGCTGGTTTCAAGGTCGTAACGCCCGGTTTTAAGGCTGGCTGGCCCCTTGCGCGCATAGCGCACCATCAACCACATTTCGATGGCAACAAAGATGCTGTACAGCACCACAATGCTGCCCAGCGTCAGCAGGACATCCCCTTCGGTCAACTGGGAGACCGCCAGATCGGTCGGTAAAATCTCGCCAATGGCCCAGGGCTGACGACCATATTCGGCGACAAACCAGCCCATTTCACAGGCAATCCATGGCAATGGCAGCGAGAACAGCGCAAAACGCAGCAGCCAGCGTGGTTTGTTTTCTGTGCGGCGCGCCACATGCCAGGTAGCAAAAGCAAACAGCACCAGCATGCTGAAGCCGGCAGCCACCATGATGCGGAAGCTCCAGAACAGCGGCCAGACCTTGGGAATGGACGCATCCACTGCAGCCTGCAACTCGGCCTCGGTCGGATTCATCGGATCTTCGGCATAAACCGACAACAGCAGGCCATAGCCCAAGTCATCGAGAATTGCTTCGAAACGTTCACGGGTTTGCGGACTCTTGTCACCTGTGCGAATTTGCTGCATTAACCTGTCGGCTTCACGGCCATTGAGCATGCGCGCGCGGTGCTGTTCTTTCAGATCGACCAGGCCGGTCACCGGCTGATCCAGCGAGCGGGTGGCAATCAGACCCATGACTGCCGGAATCTTGATGGCGTACTCCGTGGTTTCGGTTGCCTGATTGGGCAGGCCGACCAGGGTAAAGGCTGCAGGTGGCGGTTCGGTATGCCATTCAGCTTCAATGGCCGCCAGCTTGACCTTCTGCACATCGCCCATTTCATAACCGGACTCGTCGCCCAGGATGATCACCGACAGCGAGCTGGCCAGGCCAAACACGGCAGCAATGGCAAAGCTGCGGCGGGCAAAGGGAATGTCACGGCCCTTGAGCAGGTACCAGCTGGAAATCGCCAGCACGAACACAGCTGCTGTCACATAGCCGGCTGAAACGGTATGCACAAACTTGACCTGCGCCACCGGGCTGAACACCACCTCGGCAAAATTGGTCAGCTCCATGCGCATGGTGTCCACATTGAATTCCGAACCAATCGGGAATTGCATCCAGCCGTTGGCTACCAGAATCCACAGCGCCGACAGGTTGGTACCGAGCGCCATCAGCCAGGTCACGGCCAGGTGTTTGTTTTTGCTCATCCTGTCCCAGCCGAAGAAGAACAGACCCACCAGTGTGGATTCCAGAAAGAACGCCATCAATGCTTCAATGGCCAGCGGCGCACCAAAGATATCCCCCACATAATGTGAGTAATAGGACCAGTTGGTACCAAACTGGAATTCCATTGCCAGTCCGGTGGTAACCCCCAGAGCAAAGTTGATGCCAAACAGCTTGCCCCAGAACTGGGTCATGTCCTGATAAACCTGTTTTCCGGTCATCACATAGACCGACTCCATGATCGCCAGGATAAACACCAGACCAATGGTGAGCGGGACAAATAGAAAGTGAATCATCGCAGTGTAGGCAAACTGCATTCTGGATAGCTCGACAAGATCCATCGCATTGCTCCGTTAGTGAGTAATAACGGGCCGGGCAGAGGCGGTATGACCGGATCGGCTTAGCCCAAAGTCCATGCAGACGGGCTTATTTTGGTTGATTCTTGATTTTGGTCAATTATGCAGGTTGTCGCATGTCGCAGGAGGAATCCCCGGCGTTTAGGCCGGGGAGGATGTCAAGTTCATTGCGATCTAAAGAGCTACGCAAAAGGAACCATTCGCCCCGCCTCTGTAAAAGCGGCGATTGAGAGTTTGGCAAAACAAGTGGCATGTGCCGAGAAGAGCGATAGCTGGCGAGATTTTCATGGTCACGATCATGTAACCGCCTCAATCTGCGGCCTGTTGTTTGTCTATAACCATGATGGTGAGTACGAGGCAGATTTTCAAAAAAATCTGATAGGCATCAACCCTGAATCCCTCCAGCTTCCTCGCGGCTCTAAGGAAACGCTGCATAAATCCACCAGTGCTACCTGATCGGGTAGAATCCAATAATTCCGCCCTCATCTGATAGAGCCCCCAAATGAAGCAGATCTCCTTCGCCCAGGCAGAGCATCAGCACAAGAAGAAAGTGACTCGCCGCGAACGTTTTCTTGCACAGATGGACAGCCTGCTGCCATGGCAGCGGTTGATTGATGCGCTGT
>Ga0265293_10003059_pt1 | contig 31886 bp, 28 predicted proteins | sample Munlanlewell138R_FD_192505 | JGI IMG/M metagenome (GOLD analysis project Ga0265293, IMG submission 192505) | Leachate microbial communities from a municipal landfill in Southern Ontario, Canada - Leachate well 138R | ecosystem: Engineered > Solid waste > Landfill > Unclassified | place: Canada... | reverse complement strand
GTATCTTGTATCAAATCTTCTGTCGTCTACATTATATCTGCTGCTGTATACATCATTATTCATATCATCATCATAATACATGAAATCATTCATGTTATAATAATCCCGATTGTTATTGTCCATATATACTCTCCTTTATACAAAATTTATATATTATAATATATGTCTTACAAGCCCCTATGTTACGCTTGTTTCCTAGGAAATTTAGGTTTATCTAAGATTTCTATTTACAAATTGATTAAAAAGTATTAAATTATATACATGCTATTGTGGCGCAGCCGGTAGCGCAACTGATTCGTAATCAGTAGGTCAGGAGTTCGAATCTCCTCAATAGCTTTTATATTACTTTACAAATGTTGAAAAATGTATTAAATTATATATAGTGTTTTTATCTAAAATAAGATATATACTATTGGGGATATAGCTCAGTTGGGAGAGTGCTTGAATGGCATTCAAGAGGCCAGGGGTTCGAGACCCCTTATCTCCATATATTGCGGGTGTAACTTAGTGGCAGAGTTCCGGCTTCCCAAGCCGGTTGTGTGGGTTCGATTCCCATCACCCGCTTCAAAAAAACCGCTTAATTTTTTTTAAGCGGTTTTTTAAACAACGGAGGTTATGAAATTTTATATTTAATCTTCACAATATTTTTACTCCAAAAATTTTGTTAATTCTCCTGAATAAAACAACGATAATCTATGTAAGGCCCTTGTGCATGCAATATATAACAGTTTCTTATCAAATTCTGTATTATAATTGTTATTGTTTGCTTCATATACAATAACAGCATCAAATTCCAGCCCTTTTGCCAAATAAACAGGCAGAATCAAGGTACCTTCCAAAACACTTTCGTAATCTAAGTAGTCTATTAACTTTATTTTAATTTTATCAGTCAGCTTAAAATACAGTCTTGATGCTTCTTTTCTATCTTTGCATATTACGGCAATAGAGCTAAAACCTTGAGATTTATATTTTTCTATGGTTTTAACAATTTCATCCTGCAAGCTCAGATTGTTGATTAATTTAACAATAGCCGGTTCTTCTTCATTTCTTCTAAAAAACTCGATAGAATCTTCGTCATCAAGTAATTTTGCACTGAATTTTCCTATTTCATAAGAACTTCTGTAACTTTTGTTCAGGAATACCTTACTGCTCTTTTCAAAATTAAATATTGAAATAATATCATCATATAATGGTAAATCGCTGCTTTTCTCAATAGATTGATTTATATCGCCTACTATTGTAAATCTTGCATATCTGAATAAACTCTTCAATATATAATAATGTATGTGATAATAATCCTGAGCTTCATCGACAACAACCTGTTTAATTTCGCTGAAAAGATCACATCCTTCAGCTTTTATTTTCAGGTACATAAGTGCTATTCCATCAGCATAAGGAATATTAAAAGGATCACTCAAAGCGGTATTTGTATATCTTATTATTTCGTCAATATTTTCCGGAAGTTCAAGACCCTTTGATATCTTTTTAAAAAGGTTAATATCAGAAAATAACTTTTTATAGATTTCAAAGCTTTCAAACTCTGTAAATTTTCGCAATCTTTCTGTCAAAGCCTGGGTTTCCTTAGCTGCAAGTAGTCTTGTAAAAGACATTATTTCAAATTCATGGTTATTTAATTCATTTACGGTCTTTTGAATTTTGTTTCGCCTTTCAATTCTATTATCGCGAACTTTTTCTAATATGCGGTTCTCAATTATTTTAAGTTTTTTGCTTGTTGGCATATCAAGTTTGCCGCTTAATAGAAATGCTTTTGAAAGCTCTCGTTTTTCAATTATTTTTCCGTTGTAATAAACATCTTCAAATGGTACTAGCTTACGTTCATAATACTCAATAAACCTATCTATAATATTTAAAAAAACAAACGAGCCTTTAAATTCATCGTATGACCTTAGAAAATTTCTTTGCTCTTCAGTCTCTGCAGTAATAATGTTTTCAAAATTTTCACTTTTTGTTTTCATGGACAGTTTATTTTCAAATATTTTAAGAAATATATTTTCAAAGGTATATTCATTAATATTTTCTTCTCCCAATTCAGGGAGAACATTGGATATATATTTTGAGAATAATGGATTAGGTGAAATAACTATAACATTGTTGGCACTAAGTTTTAAATTTAAACCCTGATACATCAAATATGCAATTCTGTGTAAGGCTATTGATGTTTTGCCGCTGCCTGCAACTCCTTGTACAAGCAATAAATCATTAAACATGTCTCTGATAATCAAATCTTGTTGTTTTTGTATTGTTTCAACTATGATTTTCATTCTGGAGGTCATATTTTTAGAGAGTGCCACCATCAGCATTTCATCAAGAATATTAATGTTGCTGTCAAAAAAGTATTCCATTTTACCTTTTGTAATTTTAAATTGCCTTTTTAATGATACAAAGCCCTTTATTAATCCTGCAGGAGCTTTATATTCAACAGGCCCCACTTCATTTCTGTAATAAATGCTGGATATGGGTGCACGCCAATCATATACTTTTATTTCATGGGTTTCATCGTCCATTAAATTAAAAAGACCAATATATATTTTTTCAATATCATCATATCCTTCTTCGGTGAAATCGATTCTTGCAAAATAAGGACTTTCAAGCATCTTTTCGTATCTTGAAATTCGTTTTGCAAGTTCGGTGTAGGTGAAGGTTTGTGCCTGAAGGGCGCTTAAATATTGATTAAAATCTGTAAGCTTATCAAAGTCAGCAGATGAATGGGTTGTATTTTCCCACATCTCTCTTCTTGATTCAATCAAATCAGATCTTTGATTTTCAAGCTGGTTTGTTTCATATTCCAATCTATTTTTCAACAAATTTATAATTTCTTCTAAATATTTTATTTCTTCTAAATACTTTCTATTATCGGCCATTTCAAATCCCCTTATGCATGTAATTGAATAATTACAAAGTATTAATAGACAATTATATCACATTCAGCAGCATATGAAAAGAAAAAATGAAACTTTACACCAACAAAAGTTAAATCTTTATAATTTCTTGTAATTTTATCAAGTAATGGTAGAAATTACCATACTATTCACATATAGTTTTAACGAGGCAGGGTTATGAAGTTTTACGTGACATAAGCTTTAATTAGTGTATAATAATTGTATAAAGCAGTAGAGGGAGCGTTATATGATAGGGAAAAAAATAAGAAGTATCAGAAAGAGTAAGGATATGACGATTGTAGAACTGTCAGATAAAATTAATGTGACATCAGGATATATATCACAAATAGAAAGAGATTTAATATCTCCTTCTTTAGCAGTATTAAAAAGATTGTCCAATACATTGGATGTACCTCTTTCAGTATTATTTTTAGAGGAATCCTCTGATAATGTTGTAACAATACCGCATGATGAAAGAACAAAAATTAAATTGAGCAATATTAATGTGGAATTGGAGTTTATCACTCCAATATTGAAAAACGATGAAAAAAAACCAGAGTTTGAAGCTTTTCTATTTAAACTGAAACCAAAAACATGGGCAAGTAATCACTGTATAACACATGAGTCTAAGGAATACATTTATATTATCCAGGGGGAGATAGAGTGTCATGTAGGAGAAAGAACATACATCATATCAAAAGGAGACAGTATAATTGTCCCTGAAAACAACAATCATATGTTTTATAACAGAAATGATGATATATCTGAAGCGTTGTGCATCATATCACCTTCGATTCATTAAATAAGTCTTGACAAAATTATTGTGTTATTATATTATCCAAATATGGCAATGATGGAAAGCAGTAAACAGCATATTTATTACAGAGAGCCGACGGATGGTGTGAGTCGGTAATAATAGTTGTTGAATCCGTTCCGGAGTATCTAAGGGGTAAAAACCATAGACGTTGAAGGCGTTAACTTCTCCAAGTGATTATGCTAAGGTATGGGGATGATGAATGTCCTTGTTAGTATAATAATTAGGGTGGCACCGCGAGTATCTCTCGTCTCTAAACAGAGGCGGGAGTTTTTGTATGGAGAAAACAAATTTGTTGCATTCCCCTGCGAACGCATAGTTTTATAAAAATAAGTCAAATATAATAAATTAATTATGGAGGGTAAAAATGTTAGATATCAAAAGAATCAGAAACAATGCTAAAGAGGTAGAAGAACTGTTAAAAAGAAGAAATCCCGAACTTAGTTTGGATAAAGTTCTTGAATTAGACCAAGCAAGGAGAGAAAAACTTGTTGAAGCAGAGAATATGAAAGCTGAGCAGAACAAAGTATCTAAACAGGTTCCTCTTCTTAAAAAAGAAGGAAAAGATGTGACAGAAATTCTTCAGGAAATGAAAGTCTTAGCCGAAAAGGTAAAGGTTTTGGACGGTGAGATAAAAGAAATCGATGAAAAAATAGAAGAAGAGTTGTTGAATATTCCAAATACCCCACATCCTGATATTACCATCGGTGCTTCAGATGAAGATAACAAGGAAATAAGAAAATGGGGGGAGCCAAGAAAGTTTGATTTTGAATTAAAAGCTCACTGGGACTTAGGAGTGGATTTAGATATCCTTGATTTTGAAAGAGCAACCAAAATTACCGGAACTCGCTTTTCTATGTTCAAAGGAGCAGGAGCGAGATTGGAAAGAGCAATTACTGCATACATGCTTGACAAGCACACTTTAGATCACGGCTTTACAGAAATATCTCCTCCATTTATGGTAAATAGGGACAGTATGATAGGAACAGGACAGCTTCCTAAATTTGAAGAAGATATGTTTAAGCTTAATCAAAGGGACTATTATTTAATTCCTACTGCAGAAGTCCCTGTAACCAATATTTACCGTAATGAAGTGTTAGATGAAAAGGATCTTCCAATGTACATGACTGCTTATACACCATGCTTCAGGGCAGAAGCAGGCTCTGCCGGGAGAGATACAAGAGGCTTAATCAGAAATCATCAGTTTGATAAGGTTGAAATGGTTATGTATTCAAAACCTGAAGAATCTTATAAACAGCTTGAAATACTGACAAATTTTGCTGAAGAAATTTTGAAGGGATTAGGACTTCCTTACAGGGTCGTAGAACTTTGCACGGGAGATATTGGTTTCAGCTCTGCCAAAACCTATGACTTGGAAGTATGGATGCCGAGTTACAACAGATATGTTGAAATTTCTTCTTGCTCTAATTTTGAAGATTTTCAGGCAAGAAGGGCCAATATTAAATTCAGACCTGAAGAAAAAGGTAAATTAGAATATATTCATACCCTAAATGGTTCAGGACTTGCTGTGGGAAGAACATTTGCTGCTATTCTTGAAAACTATCAGAATGAAGATGGTACAATAACTATACCTATTGCTTTGAGACAATATATGAGAAATCTGGAAGTAATAACAAAATAATAATTTCTTTAGTCTTACTTTATGGTACAATATAATAGAATCCTCTTATGGGAAATGTTTTGTTTAATAACTACATATCCGATATCTTAGGTCAGGATTCTATTATTTATTGATGAATTCTTTTTTATTATATAATGGTAATTAAGGTTTAAGGGAAGGCAATAATTATGAAAAATGATATTGAAAAAAAAATACTTATTCCTTTTATAATTATATTGATGGCATCTATTTTGATAATTGTAATTGCATCTTTTGTAAATGGATACAATTTATTATTAGATAATAGTATAAATAATTCATATGACAATTTAAAAGAAATGATTTATATTATTGAAAGACTTAATAATGGTACAATAGATGAAAATGATGCTAAAGCATCTGTTATTAACTATTATGAGGATTTAGGAAAAAACAATCTGATTATTTTTAACGATGATGAAATTATTTTGAATACTGTCCAAAATAATAACATCATTGGAGATTTTATGAATGAAGAATTGGATAATGGTCCGAAATCAATAACATTAGGTAGTTATATTTTTACATATCAAAAATACGAAAAGTGGAATTGGGTTTTTTCATACTGCTTAGATACAGATGATTTATATAGTGAAGTAATGGATAGTCAAAATTACATAATCTTAATTGCAATAATTGCTGTATTAATTAACCTGCAGGCATTAATTTTCGCTAAAAACAATATATCGGAGCCGATTAAAATGCTGGCTGAACATTGTGATAAAATCGTAGCTGACGGAATTTATAAAGAAAGAATAGAAATAAACAGAAATGATGAAATAGGAATATTGTCTAACACTTTTAACAACGTGCTTGATACGGTGCAGAACAATACAGATAGATTGATAGAAGCAACAAAATTCAACGAAGATATATTAAGGAATATATCAGCCGGCATAATAACTGCTGATCAGTATGGCTGTATATTGTCTATAAATCAGACTGCAGAAGATTTTCTGACTCCGGAAGCAGAGAAAATCAACCTTGTCAAGGAATATCTGCATAAACAAATAATGGAAACATTGAATACAAAGATGAAGATAAATAAAATTCTTGCTTTTGATGACGGGCATGGAGGAAATAAAAAATATATAGATGTTACAACTTCGTTATTGATAGGGGGAGATGGCTCTATTAGCGGAGCCATATGCAATTTTAATGATATAACCGAAAGAAAAAGAATTGAAAACAGCATGAGTACATTGGATAGATTGACTACCATAGGTCAATTTGCATCAGGTATTGCCCATGAGGTACGAAATCCCTTGGCAGGCATGAAGACAAGCATACAGGTTTTAAAAAACAGGTTATGCAAAGAGGATAAAGAGATGAATGTTTCAAATAAAAAATTACTTGATGGAGTACTATTTGAAATTGACAGACTTAACTATTTAACTACAGATTTATTGGACTTTGCAAAACCAAGGATGCCTTCTTTTGAAAAAACAGATTTGATGGATGCTCTAAACAAATCATTAAATTTAATTGGGGAGGCTGCCAAAGAAAATAACATTGAAATAAATATTGAGAATAACTGCGGAAAAACTATTGCATATGTGGACAAGGCTCAAACAGAACAGATATTTATCAATGTTATGAAAAATGCTCTTAATGCAATGGATAAAGGAGGAAATTTACATATTATTTTCAATAATTGCACAGAAAATGAAGAATTTATAGAAATTATTTTTCATGATAATGGATGCGGGATACCGACGGAAGATCTATCAAAGGTATTCAATCCTTTTTTTACTACCGGCTCTCAAGGAACAGGACTTGGGCTATCAGTAGTATATGAATTGGTAATAGGCAATCAGGGAGGAATAGATATACAGAGTGCAGTGAATGAAGGAACTAAAGTAATAATCAGGTTCCCCATAAATGGAGGTAGCAAATGAAAATTAGAATATTGATTGTTGACGATGAAGAGACTATACGATTATCTTTGAAGGAAGCATTGAAGGATTTGGGATATAGCATAAGCACTGCTGCAACCGGTACAATTGCTCTTGAAAAAGTAAAAGAATATAAACCTCAGATAGTTTTTCTCGATATGCGTTTAGCCGGTGAAAATGGATTGGATATTTTGCCTAAAATAAAAGAAATAGACAGAAAAGTCGAGGTTGTTATAATGACAGCTTATGGCGACATCAATACTGCCGTTATGGCAATTAAACTTGGTGCTTTTGACTACATTAACAAACCCTTTGATTTGCTGAATGTAGAGATTATAATAAAAAGAATTACAGAAAATTTAAAACTGCAAAATAAAATTTATTTATTGGAGAAAGAAAAGGAAAAAGAAGTCAATAAGAAAATTATAAAAGGAAACCATCCTCTTATGAATGAAGTTTTGAATAAAATTGATATATTATCAAAAAATGACAATGTTACTGTTCTCATCAGGGGTGAAACCGGTACAGGTAAAGATCTTGTAGCTTCTGCCATTCATAACCGCAGCATAAGGAGAGGATCTGCCATGCTGAAACTTAATTGTGGTGCTATTCCCCAGCAGCTTATAGAAAGTGAACTTTTTGGATTTGAGAAGAATGCATTTACAGGAGCAAACAATAGAAAAAGGGGATTGATGGAAATTGCTGACGGAAGTACGGTTTTTTTGGATGAAATTGCAGAACTGCCCATGGAATTACAACCTAAACTATTAAGGTTTTTGGATGAAAGAAAGTTTAAAAGAGTCGGCGGATTAGAGGATATTGAAGTAGATATCAGAATTATTGCTGCCACAAACAAAGACTTGGAAAAAGCCATAGAAGATAAAGAATTCAGAGAGGACTTATACTACAGACTGAATGTAGTGCCTGTTTATCTGCCTCGTTTACGGGAAAGAGGCGATGATATATTAATTTTAGCAAATAACTTTTTGTATGAATATAACTGCAAATTTAATAAAAAGATAAAAGGATTCACTGACAGAGCCAAAGAAGCACTATTATTATACTCGTGGAAAGGGAATGTCAGGGAGCTGAAAAATGTTATAGAAAGAATTGTAATATTAGTAGAGAGTGAATACATTGATAGCGGTGATTTGCCTTTAGAAATCAGAAGTGCATTAAGCGTAGGTAATGGATTTTCGAAATCGAGACAAGATGAGATGGACAGTAAGCTCTTTTATGCAGGTTTTTCTTTGGAAAATGAAGTTGCAGACATGGAAGCTTATTATATTAATTTGGCTTTAAAATATTGCGGTAACAATTATACTAAAGCCGCAGAAATGTTAGGCATAAGCAGATTTGCCCTTAAAAGGAGAATAGAAAAATACTTTTATGCAGATAATAATAATGTATAATTTGGTATAGGATTATAGAGGGTATTCATAAAAACTGTGCGACATAGCTCAACAAAACGTTCACAATCGCACATAATAATTAATATACCCTTTTATTTTTTGTTGAAATGCAGCGATTATTATAAAATATAATCTTGGCATATTTATTGCACAATATTTATATGGAGGTGATAACTTTTGTACAAAGTAGATTTAAACAGTGACGTTGGCGAAAGCTTCGGCAATTACAAACTTGGTTTAGATTCTGAAGTGCTTAAATACGTTTCGTCAGCAAATATTGCATGCGGATGGCATGCAGGAGATGCGATGGTAATGCAAAAAACAGTTGGTCTTGCTATTAATGAAGACACTTGCATTGGCGCACATCCCGGATTCCCTGATTTGATGGGATTTGGCAGAAGAGAATTGAAGGTAACAAAAGAGGAAGCAAAAAACTATGTGAAATATCAAATAGGTGCTTTGTGGGCATTTGCTAAAAGCAATGGAGCTGAGCTGCAACATGTTAAAGCTCATGGTGGTTTATACAACATGGCAGCAAAAGATCCTGAATTAGCTATGGCAATTGCAGAGGCAATTTACGAAGTTGACAAAAACTTAATTCTGATGGGTCTTGCAAACAGCGAAATGATAAAGGCAGGCAAGGCAGTAGGACTTAAGACAGCAAATGAAGTATTTGCTGATAGGGCTTATAATACTGATGGAACGCTGGTTTCAAGGAAACTGGAAGGCTCTATGATAACCGATGAAAATCTTGCGCTTTCAAGAGTTGTTAGAATGGTTAAAGAAGGCAAAGTTCAGGCTATCACAGGAGAAGATATTGATATTAATGCAGATTCAATTTGTGTACATGGTGATAATCCTAAAGCTGTTGAATTTGTAAAATCAATAAGAAAGGCGTTGGAAGATGAAGGTGTTCAGATAATGCCTTTAAAAGATTTTATTTAACATTTATAACTAACTGCAAAAGACATTGAAAACTATTAACATAATAGCGGTTCAAAAATATTTAACCGACTAAAATAATAATAATAAGGAGATTAATATTATGTCTGAAAGAGATAAATCACAAGACAAAAGAGTCCTTATAGGTGCAGCCTTTTTGATGGCAACATCTGCAGTAGGACCTGGATTTTTAACACAAACTACAACTTTTACTTCACAATTAGGACCAACATTCGGATTCGTTGTTTTAACATCAGTTATTTTATCTTTGATTGCTCAGGTTAATATTTGGAGAGTTATATGTATTTCAAAAGCAAGAGGCCAAGATATTGCAAATAAAGTATTCCCCGGTTTGGGATATGTAGTAGCAATATTGGTTGCAATGGGTGGATTGGCTTTCAACATCGGTAACGTAGGCGGAGCTGGATTAGGATTAAATGTTTTATTTGGAATAGATGTAAATGTAGCTATTGCAATTTCCGGAATTATCGGTATAATTATATTCTCGGTTAAGCAAGTTGGAAATGCAATGGATAAGTTTGCAACATTCTGTGGAGCTTTAATGATTGTCTTGATATTATACGTTTCGATTTCATCAAAACCACCGGTTGGTGCAGCTATAAAAGAAACATTCATACCTTCATCATTCCCTTATTTGGCAATATTGACATTGGTAGGAGGAACAGTTGGCGGATACATTTCTTTCTCAGGCGGACACAGGCTTGTTGATGCAGGAATCGTGGGAGAGGAAAATTTACAAAGAGTTAATCAATCAGCACTTATGGGCATGGGAGTTGCAACTTTAGTAAGAATATTTCTATTCTTAGCTGTATTAGGTGTTGTTTCAAAGGGAGTTACATTAGACCCAACTAATCCTGCAGCTGATGCATTCAGAGTAGCAGCAGGTACAGTAGGCTATAAAATTTTCGGATTAGTAATGACTGCCGCTGCATTAACATCTGTTGTCGGAGCAGCTTTCACTTCTGTTTCTTTCTTAAGAACATTGATTAAACCCATAGGCGATCATGTAAATATAACTACCATAGCATTTATTGTAGCATCAACTGCAATACAAATATTCGTAGGAAGCCCTGCAAAAGTATTGGTTATAGTAGGCTCATTGAACGGACTTATTTTACCGCTTACATTAGCAACAATGCTTGTAGCTTCTAAGAGAAAGGACATTGTGGGAGAATACAAACATGCACAATACTTATTAATATTAGGCTGGATAGTTGTTGCAATAACAGCTGTTTTAGGATTAAGATCACTAACCGGCATAGCATCATTGTGGGCATAAACAAGAACTAAAGAAAGGAATAATGATATGTATGATAAAATAAAATACCTTTCTGCAGGAGATAAGGCTGTAGTTATGGAATTTGGCAATGAAATTTCCAAAGACATCAATGCTAAAATAAGAAATGTTGTAAAATCTGTTGAAGAAGCTAAAGTTGATGGAATAGTAGAATTGTTGCCTACATACAGGTCTTTGATGATTATGTATGACCCGTTAAAGATAGAATATTCTGAATTAATTTCAACTCTTGATTTTATGAGCAGTAAGCAAGTGGATAATGAAGAGGAGAAAATTAAAATTGTGGAGTTTCCTACCGTATATGGCGGAGAATATGGACCTGACATAAATTTTGTTGCAGAACATAACAATATTACTGTGGATGAGGTTATTAAAATTCATACAGGTACGGATTATCTGGTTTATATGATGGGATTTACTCCCGGATTCACATACTTAGGAGGTATGAGCGATAAAATTGTTACTCCCAGGTTAGCATCACCAAGGACAAAAATACCTGCAGGCTCTGTAGGTATTGCAGGGGCACAAACAGGAATGTATCCGTCAGAAACACCTGGTGGGTGGCAGTTGATTGGCAGGACTCCATTAAAGTTATATGATTCTGACAAAGAGCCTCCGGTTATGCTAAGCGCAGGTGATTATGTAAGATATGTATCAGTAAGTGAAGAAGAATACTTGGAAATTAAAAAGCAAGTAGAAGAAGGTACATATGTAGTAAAAGAAATAATTTCTGAAGGAGGTGACCTACGTGAGTAGTATAAAAGTTAAGAAGGGTGGATTTTTAACCACAGTTCAAGATTTAGGACGTATTGGTTACCAAAAATTCGGAATGCCTGTTGCAGGGGTTATGGATAATTTTTCATATAGAGTTGCTAATTTCTTGGTAGGAAATGATGAGGGTGAGGCTGTATTGGAAGCTACTCTGTTAGGACCTGAATTGGAATTTGACTGCAATATGACATTTGCAGTAACAGGTGCAAATATGAAACCTACATTAAACGGCAAAGAAATTTCTATGTGGGAAAGTTATAAAGTTACAAAGGGAGATATATTATCTCTTGGAGTAATAACAAGCGGTCTTAGAGCTTATATAGCTTTTGGCGGTTCAATTGAGGTACCCCTCTTAAACAACAGTAAATCAACTTACTTAAAAACAGGAATCGGCGGTTTTAAAGGCAGAAAACTGATGAATGATGATGAGTTGGAAATCAAAGTATCCGACAAAACAGTGTCTGGAAAATATTTGGATTCGAAATATATCCCGGAATTCAAAAGAAAAGGTAATGTGAGGGTGGTTTTAGGTCCTCAGGATGATTATTTTACTGAAGAAGGTATAAATACTTTATTCAGTACTGAAGGCTATAAGATAACCAAGGAAGCAGATAGAATGGGATACAGGCTTGACGGAAAAACTATTAAGCATATAGAAAAAGCCGATATAATTTCCGATGGTGCTTTATTCGGCTCAGTACAGGTGCCTGCCAACGGACTTCCTATTATACTGATGGCAGACAGACAAACAGCAGGCGGTTATACAAAAATTGCTACTGTTATTTCAACTGACTTACCGATGCTTGCTCAAATGGGCGAAGGTTGTGAATTAGTATTTGAAAAAGTAACATTGGAAGAAGCACATAAATTATATAGTGAATATGAGCAAAAACTTTCTGAGATTAATGAACAAATAGCAAATTCACAAAGAGTAATTGAAGCACCTGTTGAAAAGGCTGAATTTGTGAACATTGGACCTGTAAGGAAAATGAATATTGTGATAAACGGAGTAAACTACGTGGTAGATGTTCAAGAAGTACAATAAATTTCAAACATACGATTAGGCAAATAAATAATAATATGGAGGTGAACATTATAAAAAATAGAATTACCGAAGGTCTTTCAATAACATATCAAAAGCAGACTACTGCTTCTGATGCGTATGTTACTAATTATTCTTCAATAGAAAACCTTATTTCAACTCCTGCTCTTTTGACTATGATCGTTGAAGCTTCATGCAATATGCTTGATAATTTAATTCCACAGCAATATTTAACTGTGGGAAATAAATTAGAACTTTCTCATATAAATCCAACATTGGTTGGAGATACAATAACGCTGATACTTACGGTTGAAAAAGTAGATGGCAATAAGATATTACTTGATGTTGTAGGTGCTGATTCAAACGGTAGAATTTGCTTAGGCAAATATAATAAAGTTATTGTGGAGAGAAACAAATTGATGGAAAACGCCTATAATAGGGCGAAAGATTTGTATTAAGACAATTATACTATCAATACAATAGAAAGGATAATAAATATGGCTAATAAATACCATGATTTATCTCCAAAAGAAGTAAGACAATTAATAAGAGAAGAAAAAATTCAAGAACCTACATCTGGTATGTGCGGTGGATATGCTCAAGCAAATCTTGTAATATTACCTAAAAAATATGCGGATGATTTTAAATTATTTGCTGAGTATAATCCAAAACCATGTCCTATACTTGAAATAACAGAACCGGGAAGCTTTACTACACACAAAACTGCTGATAATGCAAACATCATTACTGATATTCCAAGATATTTTATATATAAAGATGGTGTAAGGGTAGATGAAGTGTTAAATGCAGAGAAATATTGGGGAGATGATTTCGTTTGTTTCCTTATTGGCTGCAGCTTTTCATTTGAAGAAGCAATGATAAGAGAAGGAATTGAAATTAGACATATTACAATGGGTTGTAATGTTCCTATGTATAAAACAAATATCCCATGCAAACCGGCTGGAATATTCAATGGACCATTTGTTGTAAGCATGAGACCGATGAAGCCTGAGGATGTAGAAAAAGCATATGAAATAACAGGAAAATTCCCACATGTTCATGGTGATCCGATACATTTCGGAGATCCTGCAGAAATAGGAATAAAGGATATCAGCAAACCTGATTATGGCGATGCAGTTATAATAAAAGAAGGAGAAGTACCGGTATTTTGGGCATGTGGAGTTACACCACAAGCTGCAATTGAAAATGCTAAACCTGAAATAGTTATTACTCATGCACCAGGTCATATGTTTATAACTGATATACTTAATGAAAATATTGAAAGCTTGTTTTAGAGGACAATTCTTAGACATTAAACCTCACTTCTATCAGTGTGGTGTTACGTCACAACTGCCTCAACAATAGCAAATCAATAACAAAAATAAATCCAAAATATTTGAGATAACAAATATTTTGGATTTTATTTAATATATTATTACAGTTCACATATGGCTTGCACTTATGATATAATGAATACAATCAATGAAGCAAAGACTTGTATCTTTGCCTTTATGTATTCATTGTATCGGTGTGAAGCAAGCCGATTTTGCGGCTTGCACTTATGATAAAATGAATACAATTATAAATTTTAATTGGAGCATATAATGAAAGACATTGAATTAGCAAAGAATTTGTTGAATAATGAAAAAAAGGCAATAGTAATTGTCAAGGATGGAGAAGTAATTTTTTCAAGCAAAGATAAGGGAATTAAACCTGTTTGTGCAGCTCTTGATGAGTTCAAAGATGAACTTCAAGGCTCAAGCGTGGCTGATAAGGTTATCGGTAAGGCAGCTGCAATGATTTATAAACATGCAGATATTAAAGAATTAAGCACAAAACTTATTTCCGAAAGAGCTGTAGATGTTTTGAAAGACACTTCTATTGTGTATGATTACGAAAAATTGGTTCCATATATAAAAAATCGCGACCAATCCGGATTGTGTCCTATTGAAACTCTTTCACTACAAACTGATAATATTGATGAGCTGCTTTTAAAAATATCAAACTTTTTAGAAAAGGAAAGAACTAGGGGGTTCGAATAATGGAAGGGGCAACTAAAATGATTAAAGAATTTGAAGGCAATAAACCAAGAATAGATGAAAAAACATATATTGCAGATGGGGCTCAAATAATAGGAAAGGTTACAATAGGAGAATACTCAAGTATTTGGTTTAATACGGTTGTAAGAGGAGATGTAAATTATATAGAAATAGGCAGGTATACAAATATTCAAGATAACAGCGTTGTACATGTTGCTGATAAACATCCCGCAATAATAGAAGATTACGTAACAATTGGGCATAATGCAACTGTTCATGCCTGTAAAATTGAAGACCACTGTTTAATCGGTATGGGTGCAATTGTTATGGACGGTGCTGTTATAGGAAGGGGAAGCATTGTTGCTGCAGGTGCAGTAGTTACAAACAACCAGAGGATACCTCCCTTTTCTGTTGCTGCAGGAATACCTGCTAAAGTAATAAAGACTGTTCCTGAAGCAGATATTATTAAAATGCATTCCCAAGCATTAAAATATAAAGATGTTTGGTCAATTAGATATGGCATCATGCCTGATGCAGGCGGAGAATCATACGATGGTGGGAAAATTGTATAGTTATATTAAATGAATTAGATAAAGAAAATATATATGAAGATATTTTAAATTGGATATGTGAAAAAACTGCAAAAATATACAAATTACCAAATTTTCCAACAAATTTCTAAATTTATTAATGCATTTATCAGTAGATTATTGTATAATTATAGCATATTGATTGGAGGGATTTTCATGAAGAAAATCAAAAATACACTTTTACTGTGTTTAATAGTCATTATGCTTACAAATACTGTTGTATTTGCAGATATTGATATAAATGAAAACATCAAGGGTGCCTTGCTTGGAGATTTGGAAACAGGTGAAATACTCTATGATTATAATATAAACCAACAGTTGGCAATTGCAAGCATTTCTAAGTTGATGACTTATACTTTGATGATGGACAAGGTTTCTGCAGGTGAAATTTCTCTTGATGATGATGTTGTAATCAGCGGGCATGCTGCAGCTACGGAAGGCAGCAATTTTGGTATTTTATCAGGTGAAACAATTAAACTGAGAACCTTGGCAGAGGGAATGCTCATAGTATCAGGAAACGATTGTGCAACCGCAGTAGCTGAGTATGTAGGAAAAACCCAAGCTAATTTTGTCAGCATGATGAATGCTAAAGCATCAGAACTTGGTCTTTTATCAGCAAGCTTTATAAATCCTCACGGTCTGCCTATAAATGATGAAGAAACAGGTCAAAATTATATGTCTGTATCAGATTTGTACAAGCTGGTGCGACATGTGCTTGGCACATATCCGGAGATTTTGGAAATTACAAAAAAACCGGAGCTTATTATTGCTGAAAGAAACTTCAGCAGGTCCGCAACTAATCCTATATTAGGAATAGTCGAAGGGGCAGATGGTTTGAAAACAGGATATACAGATAAGGCAGGAATTTGTTTGGTATCAACTATGCCGATTAAAGGAAATGGACAGGATTTTAGGCTCATCGGAATTATTTTAGGAGCTCAAACTCATGAGGACAGATTAAATAAAACAATCGAGTTATTGGAATATGGGAAAAGCAATTTTATAAAATCAAAGTTAACGGATGTATCTGAAGCAGTTGATAAAGTTTATATTTCCAATTCAAAGGAAGTCAAGGTGGATGTTTTCCCTGCATTAGAATTAAATAAGGTAATTAAAACTCAAGATGTGGTTACAACCAAAATAACTTACAATGAAACAGTTAAGGCTCCATTGTCAAAGGGTGAGATAATAGGAGTAATAAGTATTTTTGTCAATGGAGAAGAAATTGGACAGGTTGATGCAACAGTGAATGAAAATATAGAAAAGGCGAATATTTTGGCTAGGATAGCAAGAGCTTTTATAGATTTATTTTAGATTCTTCGCTTACGCTCAGGGATAGACAAAGCTGATGTGGGAACAACAATATTGACAAAGAGGTTAAAATAGTGTAACATTTAAAAATAATGTGCATCTGTAGCTCAGAAGGATAGAGCAGTGCCCTCCTAAGGCATGTGTCGGGGGTTCGATTCCTCTCAGGTGCACCATTTTTTTGTTTAAATATATATTGACAACAAGTGTACTATACTATATAATACAGAACAGTACTAAGTGTACTAATACACTTATCATAAAATTATGCAGCAGCAGGAGAAATTTATGAGAGAAATAAAGATTGTTTTAACTCAAACTAATACGGTTATATCTAAAACTTTAAAGGCATTTTCTAAAAAACCATATAACCATATTTCAATATCCTTTGAAGATGATTGTTCAGCAATGTTTAGTTTTGGAAGAAAAATCACATGGTTTCCTTTAATTGGGGGATTTATAAAAGAAGATGTAAACAGTGGTGTATTTAAAATGCATCCTGAAACTAAATGTAAAATATATAAATTTGAAGTAACAGACGAAGATTATGATATTATATCTATGCGATTTAATGATTTTCTTGCTAAACCCCAAAAGTACAGGTATAGTTTTTTAAATGTTTTTTTAATTCGCTTTAACATACCTTATCAAAGAGAATATTATTATGTTTGTTCCAGTTTTGTAGCTTATTTGTTAAAGGGAATAATACCGTTTCATAAGGAAATATCGCTTGTTACCCCGGATGATTACAATAACTTAAACCTCAAACAGGAATATGAAGGCCGATTGTTTGAATATGTGAGCAAAAAGGTTGCTTGCGTCAATGTTTGATTGGAGGTGTAAAATTGATTCGAATTGATAATGATAATCCAAAAGCAATATATGAACAAATATATGATGAAGTGATAAGGCTTATATTTACTAAGTCCTTAAAACCGGATGAAAAACTGCCTTCTGTCAGAGAATTGGCATCAATGATTAGAATCAATCCCAACACTATTCAAAAAGCATATAAGTACCTGGAAGAAAACAATTACATTTATACTGTAAAAGGTATAGGAAACTTTGTGAAGGATGCTGATGAATTAAGGAATCTACATATTAAAAATATGAAAGATGAATTATATAAGGTAATAAAATCCTTAAAGGAACTTGGGTTAAGAGACGATAAAATATTAGAAATAGTTGAAGAGGTTATGAATCCAAGCACAAAAGGAGGCAGAGATGTTAACGATAAATAATTTAAGCAAAAAATTTGGGGATTTTCAGGTTCTTGAGGATATAAATATAAATGCTGAAAAAGGTCAAATTTATGGTTTAGTAGGCTCCAACGGCTGCGGAAAAACTACTACATTAAAGCATATAATGAAGGTTTACAAACAAGATGAAGGTTACATAACTTTTGACGGGGAAGAGGTTGACGAGAATTCCGGAATAATAAAATATTTTTATTATGTTCAAGATACCTTGTATTTCCCATATCAGTATACATTGAACAAATTATTCCACTACGAAAAGTTGATGTACAATATGTCTGAAGAAAAATTTGAATATTTACTTAAATATTTTAACATAGATAAAAATAAAGTATTGAACAAAATGTCAAAAGGACAAAAAAAGCAGGCTGCATTTATTTTATCAATAGCAGCTCAGCCAAAGTTATTATTGCTTGATGAAATTGTAGATGGGCTGGATGCAGTTATAAAAAGAAAGTTTTGGGATGTTCTTATAAAAGAAGTAATGGATAATGAAATGACTGTTATTATTTCCTCCCATGACTTAAAGGAATTAGATAATATTTGCGATAAAGTTGGCATAATGCATGAAGGTAAAATCTTAAGGGAAGAAAATCTTGAAAAGATGAAAGAAGATATTAAAAGAGTTCAGTTTGCAGTAGAGGGTGAATTTGATTTAGAAGAGTTAAAAGAATTCAATATTCTTCAAACTGTAAAAATAGGCAGTGTATTTATTCTAACTTTAACAGGAAACACAGATGAGCTTAAAAAACATTTAGAAAGTAAATATACTCTTTTATTGTTTGATAAGCTGTCAATGAGTCTTGAAGAAATATTTATTACGGAATTAGGAGGTGTGGGTTATGGAAAAGAAAAATAACTTTATGCCAATGCTGCTATATTCAATTAAAGAAAAAAGAAATTGGGTGCTTTTATCAACAGTCATAATTTTTCTTACAACACTTGTGATACCATATATCTTAAGAGCAGACGAAGGAACATTTATTCTGTTCGGAATAGTTGAATTGTTTATTTTAGTTTTTATTAACTGTTTGGTTGATAACAGTTTTCTGCACAATGAATCAAAGTTAGCTTATTACAGGTCAAAACCGGTGCCTTTAAGAAATCAAATAATATTAAATATTGCGACAAATGCGATTTTTATGGTATATTTGCTGGCACTTATTGTTTTATCAGTAGTTTTTCAAGGGTTGGATTATGAAATACTTGAAGTGTTTAAAATGCTTATTCCTTGGCTTTTAGCAATAATACTATTAGCGTCCTTGTCATCAATACTGTCAGGAAATACCTTGATGGCAGGAGCAATGACAATATTTAACTTTTGTCTCCCTCTGATTATTTTGTTGGTAACAATGTTTATTTTCACAATATTGGAAAATACAGTAATCGGATTCAGTGCAGATGTATTAAATGATTACTTTATCAATAATATATACAGGCTTGATTATTTGTATTTCGTTAGGTATGTAGATAATGAATCGATAGATCTGACATACTTGCTTCTGTTACCAATTATTATGATATTTATATCTCTGTTGATAAATAAATTTATAAAAAGAAGAAAAAACGAAAACACAGGATTTATTGTATTCGATGGATTTAAATATTTTGTAGCAGTACTTGCATGTTTGATAATACCTGCAGCATTTTCAATAAGCTTTTCAAGATACATCAATATTGGAAGCAGGTTATTTATTTCAGCATTATTGGCAGTTCTGTCCTACTATATAATAATTGCATTTATTGAAAAGTCATTTAGAATATCAAGATCATCAATAAAGGTTTTCTTAGTAAGTATGGTTATATTTACAGCTGTAACAGGAAGCACTGTGGCGATTGCAAATCAATATAAAGATTTGGTTCCTAACCCAGAGGATGTTCAGATGGCATATGTGGGCAATCAAAGATGGTCAATAAATGAAATTGACAGATTTTTAAAGGATGACTATAAAAGTGAAAATTTAGATTTTACGGAATGGAAAAGAAATAGGAATATAGTAACATATGAAGATAAAGACAGTATTAAAAATATTGCTGAACTTCATAAAGAAATTTTAAAGGATCAAACATTTTATCACCAGTCAAATTATTACGGAGTAAATAGTTTTGTTATAGCTTACTGGATGAAGGATGGGAGTACAATTATAAGAGATTATAAATTAACCGCGCAAGATCCGTTTACAAAAGAGCATGAAGTTAAAATTGATTTAGCAAATAAACTACTAAATTCCAATGATTATAAAAAGCAAAATTTCTATTATCTTTACGATGAGGAATATTTCAGTGGAAGAAATTTGTATGCTAAATTAAAGAGAGTTAATGACTATAATACCATTTTGGAAGATGTAAATTTAAATGATTTAAGAGATGTATTAAGACAAGATATAGACAATATTTTTATTGAAAATGATATGGCTTTTATTGAATTGTTCATGCATTTTAACATGCATTATGATAAAGAAACTATACTTGAAGAACAAGGCTATATATTAGAAATATATGAAAAAACCTCAGATGCTGATCAAAACTATTTAGACGAAATACATTTAAAAAATGATTTCGTAAATACATTAGAGTATTTTAAATAAGGTCCAATCACTGGGGTCCAGCCACGGGGACACTTCCGGTGGCTGATTCAAAAAAGATTCTTCGAAATGAAGAATCTTTTTTAGTCCAATTATTCTATTTTTTAGCAATTATAACATTCTCATTGTGAATTAATTTCACAGGATTGTTTTCGCCTTCGACTATTATGTTTCTTGCCTTTACATCGGTAAGCTCAACTGATTTAACATCTTTAGCCGAAATTACAATGTCCCCAAGAACAACTACATTTTTTATGTAAACATTACCGTTTCCTACAGAATCCAGAACATTTAAGTTTCCTACCACGACAGCACTGCTGTAAGATTCATTGTAATTTGTAATATTAAATCCATATTCAATATTTTCATTATCCACTATTTCAAAAATAATTTTCACTGCTTCACCACGTGTTAATGCCTTTGAAGGCATGTACGTTTTATTAGGGTAGCCAAGTATATATCCTTTGTTGTAAACAGTATTTACACTTTCCTTTGCCCATTCTTGAATAGTATTGTAATCTTTTAAAAGCGTAGCTCCTTCACCTTCAATATTTCCCGTTGTTATAGCACCTGCAACAACCTTTGCCACTTCTTCACGTTTAATGGGATTGTTTGGCCTGAAGGTATTATTTTCATACCCTGAGAAAAACCCCGCAGCTACAGATTTTTGAATTTCATTATAAAACCAATCACTTTCTCTTACATCGGAAAAGTTTAACTTTTCGGTTATTTCAATTTGAATAGCATTGTTTAGCATTGTTGAAAATTCAGCTCTTGTAATAGTTCTTTCCGGTTTGAATGTTCCATCTTCATATCCGGATACAAAACCTATCTTAACTGCACTTTCAATCCATTCTTTTGCCCAATGACCATCAATGTCGGAAAATAAATTTGATGTCTTTATTTCATCTGCTTCTAAGATTGGGATGTCATTTTCCGTGACGTCCTCTGATTCAACATTTGTGTCTGCTTCTTCATTGTTTTCGACATCTTCCACATCTTCAATCGTGCTGCTGCCTATAATATCATCAAGAACATCAGCGTAAGCTGCCGTATTCATATTGATTGCCATTAGGACACAAAGACCAAAGGCTGCTGATTTTTTTATTATTCTCATATTACCTCCTTATCTCATATACTTAGACTTAATTAAACTAACATTTGTTCCAAGTACGGGGACATTCCTAAAAGGAATTTTTAGGTTATAACCATTCTATAATTATTAAAATCAAAAGTAAACAGGTAATATAAGACAGGCTCTTCGACATAACTATTGACTTGACTCCTTGAAAAAACTATAATTGTTATAAAATGAAGTAAGGAAGAGATATGGATGAATTATTTATGAGGGAAGCTCTAAATGAAGCATACAAGGCATATAAAATAAATGAGGTTCCCATTGGTGCTGTAATAGTAAGAAACGGAGAAATAGTAGGCAGAGGGTTCAATCAAAAGGAAACATTAAAAGATGCCACTCTTCACTCTGAAATATCAGCCATAAAGGATGCATGCAATAATTTAGGAGGATGGCGTCTTCCGGGATGCACCATGTATGTAACCTTGGAGCCATGCCCCATGTGTGCCGGTGCAATAGTCAATTCAAGAATTGAAAGATTGGTTATAGGAGCCAGGGATTTAAAAACCGGTGCATGCGGTTCTGTTTTAGATATTACAAATAATCAAAATTTAAATCATCAGCCGATTGTTAAGTTCGGTGTATTGGAGAGAGAATGCACCAACATATTACAAGATTTTTTTATAAAGCTTCGAAAAAAATAGTAAAGGGGATGATGCAATTGGAGAAATACCCGGTGTTAGAGGTAAATCTGAAAAAATTATATAACAACACTAAGATTGTTACAAGATTATGTGAGGATTACGGAATCAAAGTTGCGGGCATTATTAAGGGATTCGGGGGAATAGAAGAAGGCGCGGAAGAAATGGCAAAGGGCGGCTGTTATCAAATAGGCAGCTCTCGAATTGAGCAGCTTAAAGCTTTGAAGGACCGGGGATTTGAAATACCTTTATTATTGGTTAGAATCCCCATGATGTGTGAAATTGAAGATGTTGTTAGATATAGTGACATATCCTTGGTATCTGAAAAGGAAACTCTGAATTTGTTAAATAAAGAAGCAAAAAATCAAAATAAAACATACGGCGTTGTTCTGATGTATGATTTGGGAGACTTAAGAGAAGGAGTATTCTTAAAAGAAGAACTTATTCAATTAGCACAGTATGTAGAATATGAAATGGGTAATCTGTATCTTGAAGGCATAGGTTCAAATCTAAGCTGTTATGGTTCAGTTGCACCTGCTACGGAAAATTTAAATCAATTGGCTGATGCTGCAATTGAAATTGAAGAAAAATTAGACAGAAAACTAAATATAGTATCCGGGGGAGGAACGACAACCTTACCCCTTATGGTACGTGGAGGAGTTCCAAAGAAAATAAATCATCTTCGCATAGGAGAAGGTATAAATAATACTCAAGATTTGCCGCTTTACTGGGATACAAATATTGAGGGCTTGGATCCGGATGTATTTATACTTAAGGCTCAAATTGTAGAGCTGAATGAGAAACCAACTCATCCCATCGGACAGCTTATGGTAAATGCTTTTGGAGACCTGCCTCATTACGAAGACAGGGGGATTAGGAAAAGAGCAATCGTGGCATTGGGAAATCAAGATTTAGGGGATTCAGCAAGACTAATTCCAAGAAATAAAGATATAGTCGTTTTAGGAGCCAGCAGCGACCATACAATATTAGACGTTCATGATTGTAAAAAGGAATTTAAAATAGGTGATATAATTGAGTTCAATATTTTGTACCAAGCAATGCTGATGACTACATTGTCTGATTATGTGCATAAGAAAATAATTGAGTATTAGATTTTACTATAAAGGAAAGGAGGAGGTGAAAGTATGCCAATTATTCAGGTGGAAATGTTAAAGGGAAGAACCATTGACCAAAAAAGAGAAATGGTAAAGGAAATAACGGAAGTTGTATCAAGAACCGCCAATTGTCCAAAGGAAGCAATAAGGGTTGTAATAAGAGAAATGGAGTTTGAAAACTTTGGAATAAGCGGAGTCCTTAAATGTGACAATTAAAATCGACAAAATTACAAGGAGGGTTTATGAAATTAATATCTTGGAATGTGAACGGATTAAGGGCTGCTATCAAAAAAGGATTTGTTGATATATTTAAAGAATTTGATGCTGATATTTTTTGTGTACAAGAAATAAAACTGCAGGAAGGACAAATAGAATTAAACTTTGAAGGATATCATGATTATTGGAATTATGCAGAAAAGAAAGGATATTCAGGAACAGCTGTATTTACAAAGTGTAAACCTTTATGCGTTACATACGGAATGGATATTGAAGAACATGACAATGAAGGAAGAATAATAACACTAGAATATGACAGTTTTATTTTAGTCAATGTATATACACCAAATTCTAAAAGAGAATTATTGAGACTAGATTACAGAATGATATGGGAAGATGACTTCAGAAATTATCTTCTTAAACTATGTGAAAATAAACCTGTTATTGTATGTGGGGATTTAAATGTGGCACATAAGGAAATAGATTTGAAAAATCCCAAAACAAACCGAAAAAATGCAGGATTTACCGATGAAGAAAGAGATAAGATGACAGAATTATTAAGTGCCGGATTTATTGATACCTTCAGATACTTTTATCCTGACAAAGAAGATGCATATACATGGTGGTCTAATTTTTCAAAGGCAAGAGAAAGGAATGTAGGTTGGAGAATAGACTATTTCATCACTTCATCTTCTTTTGAAAAAAGCCTGGCAGACGCAGTTATATATCCGGAAATATACGGCAGCGATCATTGCCCCATAGGGATAATAACAAAATAATTTGTTGATTATTACCATGGTTTAAGTTATAATTATATTAATTAAATATAAACTGCATCAATATAATGTGGATAATATGGTTCCAAAGTTTCTACCAAACAACCTTAAATTGTTTGACTATTGATATTATTATTCTATTGGTGCGAGTAGGGCAAACTGTTCGCATTTTTTGTTGAATTTTTGATGCAAAGTTTATGTACATAGGAGGAAGTAATGAAAAAATATTTGAGTATTATTTTAACGCTGATAATGGTTCTTTCACTATTTACTGCATGCAGCGCAAATGAACAGCAACAACCTGAACCTGAGGGACAGGAAGTTCAAGGAGAAGGAGTTTTTCCTGCAGTTGCCAAAGAAGATATTAAGGTTGGAGTAATACATATTGGAAATCCTGCTGATGGCTCCGGTTATACCTTTGCACACGATCAGGGAATAGTAGAAATGCAGAAAGCACTTGGCCTTAGCGACAGCCAGATAATTCGTAAAAACAATGTTAATGATACAGATCCTACAGCTACTGATGCGGCTATTCGTGAATGTATTGAAGAAGGAGCACATATTGTTTTTGGTACAAGCTGGGGATACATGGATACATTGGAAGCATTAGCTGAAGAATATCCTGATGTAATATTTTCACATGGTTCAGGGTATAAAAGCAATGATAGAAACTTTAATAATTATTTCGGAAGAATTTATCAGGCAAGATATTTATCAGGAATTGCAGCCGGATTAAAAACAGAAAGCAATTTGTTAGGATATGTGGCAGCAATGGGTAAAGATAATTCAGAGGTAACCGGAGGACTAAATGCATTTGCAATGGGAGCATATTCCGTTAATCCTGATGCAAAGGTTTATGTAAAGGTTACAAACAGCTGGTATTCACCGGAAGAAGAAACAAATGCAGCAAAAGCATTGATAGCTGAAGGCTGTGATGTAATAGCACAGCATTGCGACACTCCCAACCCTCAGTTGGAAGCAGAAAAAGCAGGTGCTTTTGGTATAGGCTATAATTCAGATATGTCTAAGGATGCTCCAAAGGCTACCATTACATCAGCAGTATGGAATTGGGGCGCTTATTATACATGGGCTGTAGAAAAGGTTATTGACGGAACATGGAATAGCGAAAACTATTACGGTGGAATGAAGGAAGGCATGATTGATATTTCACCCATTAATGAAAGTATTGCAGCAGAAGGAACTCAAGAAAAAATAGATGAAGCAAAAAGCTCTATATTGGATGGTACTTTTAATGTTTTCGACGGTGTAATAGAGACTAATGACGGTTCAACAGTTGGAGAAGAAGGCAAAACGTTGGATGATGGTACTATCACCGGTGGAATTAATTGGTATTTTAAAACAGTGGAAGAAAAATAATTATTAAGGGGTTGGTTATTGCCGACCCCTTATTTCAGCGTCATTTTAAAATGAGACTGCGGATATGTCGCTAATGATGATATAGGAGATTATGTTGAAAACAAATGATTATTATGCAATTGAGCTTAAGGGTATTACAAAATCCTTTGGAAAAGTAATTGCAAACGAAGATATTAACCTTGAAATTAAATACGGTGAAATTCTTGCTTTGCTTGGAGAAAACGGCTCCGGAAAAACTACATTGATGAATATTTTATCCGGCATTTATTATGCTGATGAAGGTACAATATTTATCGATGGAAAAGAAGTTTCCATAACAAATCCACATGAAGCAATAGATTTAGGTATAGGAATGATTCACCAACATTTTAAATTGGTTGAAGTATTCAGTTCAATGGATAATATTGTCCTGGGAACAAAAGGTAAATATGTAAAAAGCAGTGCTTTAAAAGAAGAAGTACTGAATATGAGCAATAAATTTGGTTTAGAAATAGTGCCGGATAAAAAAATTTACGATATGTCCGTAAGCGAGAAACAGACTGTTGAAATAATGAAGGTGCTGTACAGAGGTGCTAAGATATTAATTTTAGACGAGCCTACATCAGTTCTAACACCTCAGGAAATAGAAAAGCTGTTTATAATATTGCGGAAAATGAAAGAGCAAGGAAATGCAATAATAATTATTACACATAAGCTGCATGAAGTTTTAGCTATTAGTGACAGAGTTGCAATACTTCGAAAAGGAAAGGTTGTTGATACAGTCAATACCAAAGAGTCTAATGAGAAACAACTTACGGAATTAATGGTGGGAAGACCCATCAACCTTAAAATCAGTCGTCCTGAAACAAAGAAGAGAAAAACAGTTTTAAAGGTAGTAGATCTTTCTGTTGCAAATGAGGATGGCACAATAGGATTAAATAATATTAACTTTAAATTAAAAAGTGGAGAAATATTAGGTGTTGCAGGAGTGGCAGGCAGCGGACAAAGAGAATTGTGCGAAACAATTGCAGGACTTATGGATGCTAAGACAGGTGCTGTATTATATAATAAAGAAAATATTATAGGGAAAACTCCCGATGAAATTATAAATTTAGGCATAAGCATGAGCTTTGTGCCTGAGGATAGATTAGGCATGGGTTTGGTAGGCTCTATGGACATGGTAGATAACATGCTGCTTAAATCATATAAGAAAAATAAAGGAGCTATAATAGATAAGAAACCCTCTAGGAAATTAGCTGAAGAATTAATTGATAAACTAAGTATTACAACTCCCGGAGTTGAAACTCCCGTAAGAATGCTTTCAGGGGGAAATGTTCAGAAGGTTCTTTTGGGAAGAGAAATTGAATCGGAGCCAAATGTTCTTATTACAGCATATCCTGTAAGAGGTCTTGATATAAATTCTTCCTATATAATTTATGATTTATTAAATGAACAAAAGAAAAAGAATGTTGCAATATTATTTATAGGAGAAGATTTAGATGTTCTGTTGGAGCTGTCTGACAGAATTATGGTTTTATGTCACGGCGAATTAATGGGAATTGTGGATGCAAAAAAAACAACCAAGGAAGAAATCGGGCTTATGATGGCAGGAAGAAAGATGGAAGGAGTTGACTCAGATGAATAACAGAAGTCATACACCTTTTATCAGAACTGTAAAAATATCTGAACGCTCAAGCAAGGATACGCTAAAAATAAGAATAGCCGCCTTTGTATTAGCGCTGGCAGCAGGAGGAATATTCATGCTGCTTTTAGGCTATAATCCCTTTGAATTGTATGGGACAATTATATCCGGAGCATTTAGAAGCAAAATGGCTTTCCAGGCAACAGTTAAATTTATGATTCCTTTATTAATGTCATCATTGGGTGTTGCCATGGCATTTAAAATGAGATTTTGGAATATAGGTGCTGAGGGACAGATAATTGTAGGAGCGGTTTGTGCTTCATATTTTGCACTATTTCACAATAATTGGCCTCATTTTTTATTATTGATTGTTATGTTTGCTGCAGGAGCTATAGGCGGAGGCTTGTGGGGATTAATACCTGCATACTTTAAATCAAAATATGACACTAATGAAACACTTTTTACATTGATGCTCAATTATATAGCATTGCACATAATTACTTACCTAAGGGATGGACCTTGGAAGGACCCGGACTCTTCAGGATTCCCGAAAATAGCAAGATTTGCTGCCAATGCTCAAATTGATAAAGTGTTTGGAGTACACTTCGGATGGATTATTGCTCTGATTCTTGTTATCATTGTATTTATATATCTTAAATATACAAAACATGGATATGAAATAAGTGTAGTGGGTGAAAGTAAATCTACTGCTAAATATGCAGGAATGGATGTTAAAAGGGTAATACTTCGAACAATGATTTTAAGCGGCGGGATTTGCGGTATCACGGGTATGATTCAGGCAGCGGGCTCAGATATGACTTTAGCATCTTCTGTTGCAGGCGGAGTTGGATTTACTGCAATAATTGTGTCCTGGCTGGCATATTTAAATCCTTTTGGAATACTTTTGGTTTCATTTTTATTCAGCATACTTGATAAGGGCAGCAGCGTGATGCAGTCTGCCTATGGATTGTCAACATATTTTGCAAGCGTGCTGCAGGGAATAATACTGTTTTTTATTTTAGGATGTGAATTTTTTATAAGATATAAATTTGTGCTTACTAAAAAAGGAGGGAAATAGTATGTTTATAAAATTTTTGATTGCTGCAGTATTTGCAGGAACCCCTCTGTTATTTGGTACAGTAGGTGAAATTATGAATGAAAAGGCAGGGCATTTAAACCTTGGAGTTGAAGGAATGATGGCTATGGGAGCATGTGCGGGATTCATGGCAGGATTTTTCAGCAATAATATCTATATTGCTCTTTTGGCAGCTTTTTTGGCAGGTATGCTTGGTGCTTTAATTTATGCTGTTTTAACGATTACATTTATGGCTAATCAAAATGTTACGGGGCTTACACTTACAATTTTCGGCGTAGGAATATCAAATTTTGTAGGAGAATTTATGCTTGTGAATTCTGCTTCAAGTTCCTTGAAGCTTCCTGAACAAATAACCGCACAAATCAGTAATATTAATATTCCCGGTGCCAGCACAATTCCGGTTTTAGGACCATTGTTATTCCAATATAATATTTTTGTATATTTAGGTGTGGTAATAGCTATAATTTGCGGCATATACTACAGTCGCACAAAGACAGGGCTGAATGTGAGAGCAATAGGAGAAAACCCGGGAACAGCAGATGCAGCGGGAATAAAGGTAACAAAATTAAAATACATTAATGTTCTTATTGGTGGAGGTATATGCGGTATAGGAGGAGCATACTGTTCCATGATTATTAACGGTGGTGTATGGATGAACAATCCGGTAAATGGTCAGGGGTGGATTTCTGTGGCTCTTGTTATATTTGCTACGTGGAGGCCATTAAGAGCTATTTTGGGCTCATTTATATTTGGAGCTTTCAATATTTTAAAATATTATTTCCCAAAAACAATTATTACTATTCCAAATGCATTTTATGATATGCTTCCATTTGTTATTACAGCATTAGTGCTTGTAGTAACTTCAATCAGAAAATCAAAAGAAAACTCACAACCGGCAAGCTGTGGAGTAAATTATTTCAGAGAAGAAAGATAGAACCTAGAATTCTGGAACCCAAAGGTCCGTCCCCAAAGTTCACCGTCCCCAAAGTTCTTGTTTATTTTGTATTTTTAAAGATTTTATTCCATATTATAATGTATAATACTTTGCTAAAATCAAAAACTACTTGTAAATGGAGGTAGTATGAGAAATATATTGTTTATTGTTATATTATCGTTATTATTGACAGGCTGTACTACATTTTCCGATGTTACTGAAATCGAAGCAGTAAATTTACAAAATGGTGTTAATATTATTATCCCTAGAGACAGCAAGGATGAGGATATTATTTTGGATGCAGTAAATAAGAAGAATAAAACAGATGAAGATATATCATCCCTATTGAATTATGAAATTACACTTAAAAAAGACAATGATCAAGAGGTCTGGATATTTTACTTTGATTTAGATAACCAAGCTGCATACCTTGCTCAGGACAAAACATTGTATAAAGTTAAGGACAATGCCGCAAAGCCATTGTTTTTAAGTGAAGTTTTTTCATATATATATGTTTCAACAATTTATGATTCGTATATTGAGTTAAACGGGCAAAAATTAAGCCCTGATATTGAATATAACTGGAACAGCAAAAATATAGAAGGACATTTTATAAACAACTCAGGAATATTAGAGGGTAAATATGAAGAGAATGAAATAATACCCGTATCACAGTTTGACTCCATAGATATTAAACATGAAAAGCAGCCTGACAACCAAATAATAAGAGTTTATTCGGAAGGTAGCTTGCTCAACACGGGAAATGAGCTACGTGAGGTTATAAGCAATATAAAAAGTGACGGTGAATATATGGTTGAATGTGAAAGCCAGTGGCACTTTAAGGACAGCTCCGGACCTTATGGCAGTCAGACATTGAAGTTCAATGTCTTGGTAGACATACCTACAGAAATTAACATAATTACAAAAGAGAATTACCCGGGTAATATTTTGTTGATTTCTGTCGAAAATTTAAATGCAGATGAAACAGTAAAATTAAAAACTGATGCTGTAAGAATAGACAATGATATTTATACATATAAAGATAAAAATTATTATATAATCCCAATAGATCTATATACACAGCCCGGTGAGTATAATGTAACAGCTGTTATAAATGAAGGTGCAGAAAATGAATATACATTGGAAAAAACATTGACTGTGGCTAACAGAAGTTTTAAAACACAATATCTTACAGTCAGTGAAGAAATGAATGAAACAAACAACGATAATGCAGCAATTTTTGAATTTGCACAGCTTGTAAAGCCTGCAAGAACAGAGTCAGCAAAGAAAAAGCTATGGGAGGGTACATTTATAATGCCTGTTGAAGGAGAGTTGACAACAGATTTTGCAGAAATAAGATATGTAAATAATGAAATTTCCTCTTCTCGACACTCAGGTCTTGATTTAGCTGCTCCCAAGGGTACTCCCGTCATGGCTCCCAATAACGGGAGAGTCACATTTTCCATGGAGGGGCTTCTTTCTCCCGGCAGCACGGTTGTTATTGACCATGGAATGGGGCTTTTCACTTCTTACTATCACTTAAATACAATTGATGTAAAAAAAGGCGATGAAGTTAAAAAGGGGGATGTCATTGGAACTGTTGGTACAACAGGATTTTCAACGGGACCTCACTTGCATTATGCAGTAAGCATTTATAACACGTATGTAAACCCATATCAAACCTTAAGCGGAATAATTGACTAAGACTGTTTACCTTGCATGAATTATGTTATATAATAGAAATAATAAATTTTAGGGGGTTAAGCTCATGCTTACAATTGAAAAAATCAAAGAAGCACAAAAACGCATTGCACCATTTGTGTATAAGACTCCTCTTCTTCATTTAGATAACTTAGAAGAATATTTAGGTTGTCAAGTATACGCTAAAATGGAATCGCTTCAAAAGACCAATTCATTTAAAGTTCGTGGTGCGGTTAATAAATTAATGACCTTGTCGGAAGAGGAACTTAATAATGGAATTATTACTGTTTCATCAGGAAATCATGGCAAGGCTGTAGCTTATGCAGCTACTTTGTTAGGGAAATCAGCTCGTGTAGTAATTCCTGATAATGCTCCAAGGATAAAAGTTGAAGGAATACAATCATATGGAGCAGAAATTATATATAGTATACCATCTGAGCGATATAATGTAGCAAGACAACTAAGTGAAGAAAATGGCTGGAGTTTAATATCGCCTTTTGATGATTATGAAATTATCGCAGGACAAGGTACTGCCGGTTTAGAAATACTTGAACAACTTCCCGATGCAGATTATATTGTTGTTCCCATCGGCGGCGGCGGTTTAATCGGCGGGCTTTCTACAGCAGTCAAAGAAATTAATCCAAAAGTAAAGGTTATTGGTGTGGAGCCTACATTAGTTGCTCGTTACAGTGAAAGCTTTGCAGCAGGTCATCCTGTTTCTTTAGACCCAAACTCAAAATCA
>Ga0265293_10003058_pt1 | contig 31888 bp, 24 predicted proteins | sample Munlanlewell138R_FD_192505 | JGI IMG/M metagenome (GOLD analysis project Ga0265293, IMG submission 192505) | Leachate microbial communities from a municipal landfill in Southern Ontario, Canada - Leachate well 138R | ecosystem: Engineered > Solid waste > Landfill > Unclassified | place: Canada... | reverse complement strand
TCTTCCTTTTTAGGCAATGTGCTTTTATCGGTCAGGTCAAATCTGTCGGGGTGATAATATCTTTCCTGCACCGCTGAAACCAGCTTCAAATACTGGGTTTCATGATGGAAAACCAAACCACTGGCAATATCTACATCAGGATTCTGCCCATCACTCAATGCTTCAATCTTGGCTTTCAGCTCGGCATTTTCCTGCTTCAAAGTCTCCAGCTCTTTGGCCTGATTTTCAAATTGCTTGACCTGCTCCTGAAGTTGTTTAACCTGTTCCTGCAATTTGGACGCTTTAGAACTTAACGGCTGGTCTGTTTCTTCTTCCCACGGTATCGGCCATGCCAGTTCACTGTTATGACATAACCGCCTAATGTCTTGTACATCAAGCCGCCAATAATTTTCATCATCAATAATAGAGCCGCCATTAATGGACAGGTTTATCAGCCCCTCTTTGACTGATTCCCGCAACATAAATTTAAATTCTTTGATTGCCCACTTAAAATCACCAGCATCCCCGGTAAAGTTATTTTTAGCAATTATCCAACCTGCTTCATCAATGCCTAAAGATGGCCTTGTCAGGTATAGTTTGAACCAGTCCGGTATATTGTTTTTTTGTGTCCCGTTAAACCTGTGTATACTGTCAGGGACGGGCCAGCCATTTTCTAATAACAGCTCTATAAAATCTTCCCTATGCCAGCCAATACAATCAGGGCTCAGCTTCCCATCAGGAAAGGCTTCATGCTCCCACTGTTCAGGAGAATGAAAGGCTATTTCTCGAACATCGCCAAAATAAGCAATTTCACTTAGCAATCTGCTGCAAGGGGCCCAATCATGAACTTTTTTGCTGATATCGTCGCTTATTCTGGCCGTTGCATACTCAATTCCTTCTAATTGAAGTAAAGCCTGCGCAATGGTCGCAACGCTGGATTTAGGGCTGCCTTCCTGTAAGCCAGTGATGGCCTCCCTAACTGAAATAAATGCTTCCCGGTTCTTGTTTAATTGTTGTTGGAAAAAATCCATCTATACAAACTCGCCAAAGTTGCACGCCATATAGAAAGGGTCAATGCCAGCCGTTGGCGTGTCGGTTTTCGCCCCGTCGGGCTAGGCATTGACATAATCATTATACTGGCATTTTATACAGGCTTGTATTTATTAGTAGCTTTTTGTCTTTGTTTGATAGATCATTTGCACCATAACAAACCATAACAGGCGATTCCAGCCTGAAGCGTCATTGCATGGGGTGTTTTTATTTGTCGGGGGCAATGGCCCGCAACCCCAGTTTGAGGGTCCAGGTCAATCAGGCGGGCATTAAGGTTTGATATGGGAAAATCCCACATCAAGATTTTGCGATTTGAAATCGCGAAGTCACGAAGCCCCCGATTCGGTGTTCTGGGTAGATACCCAGAAAAACAGGTATGTAAACCCAGTGCGCATATCAGCACATTGAGTAGCAGATGTAGCCTGGTGGTCTTGAAGCCTCGCGCGTAAAGATGCTCAAAAACTCCAAACCTCATGTAATCTTAGTCAGATTTCAAATCCAACCAAGGTGCGTTAGCATCGCCTTCCCTTCAATCTTGGTTGCACCTGAAATGCTACCAAGCCGAACTGTTCAAGAGACACAAGGTGCCGACGCACCAGCTGGATAACGCTTTTGTGGTTTGCCTTCATCCCGCGCGCGTACTGGTCGCAAAAGTCTTTATCACTATGGTAAGAAAATACCGGGGTTCAGCCTCATGCGTGCGTGACGGTCATGCGTGAAACGTATCAATCCTTGGTTTGAGTGCCAGGCTGGTTACACCAGCTACACCATGATTAATAGGGTGTGCCTCCGGTGTATGCACTGGCAATTTGAACATTAACATTTATTAACAGGCTGTTCCAACTGCTCCATGCTCCATTTGCCTACATGGAACGCCTGTAACCCGCATGGATAGGACTTGTTCCATTTGTTCCATGTGTTCCATGTGGATTTACAAGGGGGGCGGCTGGTGCACTCACTTTGGCCTGGCTGAAGGTTCAGGTTTTGCAGTCAGCAATAAAAAGAAGGTTGGGGGCCGGTCTGGTCTTGTCAGTTGCTGGCGATTTTTTGATGTTAACAATGTTAACAGATTCCGTTAAAGGAGATATTTTCTGCGCATGAGTGTGGGGCGGGTGTCCAGGCTCGATGCCATCCAGACTTTTAGCCCCCCCACCATTTTGATTTGTTCCCAAAATCTTTTCCCATTTCGCGGGTGTGAATATTGAGTGTGGGGGCCGGTCTATATTCCAAAAGGGTAAAAAGCTCCGTCTTACCCCCCCCCACCATATTGAGATTACCCTCAACATGGACATAAACCTGAAGTGGCCCACATGGCCCATATAGTTTTTATACTAGTGGGCCGCCTGAAAACCGCATGAATAAAGGCCCGCCCACATGTCCCACATGGCCCATATCATTTTATAGGGTCCGGGGGCTGTTGTGTTGCCAGTGTTGCCAGTAGGTTTATTGTAGTGGCAACGCCTGTAACCCGCATGGATAAAGGCTGTTGCCGCTGTTGCCAGTGTTGCCACATGATTTACAGGGGGTCAGGGTTAATTACGCTGTCTTGGCCGGGAACAGAATAATGTTTTCTTTCTTTATGGCATCCAGATAGTCCGCCCATGCCTGCATCATCTTTGTCCTTTGGGGTAGATATTCAGCATAGTTGTATGCCCCCGATGTCTCCCCATCACCTTCAATATGGGCAAGCTGTGCTTCTATATGATTATGATTAAAGTCCTGTTCATGCAAAGCAGTAGATGCAATGCCCCTGAAGCCATGCCCGGTCATGCGCCCCCGATACCCCATCCTGTATAGAGCATACAAAATAGTATTGTTGCTCATGTGCTTGCCTTTGCCATAGGTATCAGCAGGGAATACAAAACCAGATCCGTTATCATACCGCTTCATTTCATTAAGTATGCTTATCACCTGCTCGGCCAATGGCACGATATGCGGCCTGTCCATCTTCATTCTGTCTGCCGGGATATTCCACCGCCTGGACTGAAGATCAAATTCTTCCCATCTTGCGCCAATAAGTTCACCAGTGCGAACAAAGGTATACGCCATCATCCTGATAGCCAGAATAGTTACTTCATTGCCTATGTAATTATCAATATCCCTTAAAAGCTGGGGTAACTCATTTAATGCCACCCGCTGGTAATTGCGCTTTCTTCGCTTGGGCAGTATATCGCTTGGCTTGACGTCCGATGTCGGGTTGTGGGGTATGAAGTCATGCGCCACGGCATACCGCATGATAAGGCCGCATGTTTGTAATATTCTTTTGGCGGTTTCAGACACTCCCCTTTTTTCTACCTTCTTAACTAAATCCTTGAATTTACTTGCGGTCAGTTCGGTAATAGGTGTGTCGCCAATTTCTGGGAATACGTCAGTTTCCAGCCATTTGAGTATCTTTTTGCTGTGCTTCTCGGATTTATTCGGCTTCCATTGTTCATACCATGCTTGTGCAACCAGTTTGAAGCTATTTCTATGAGTAATGGCCTGCGCTGCCTTGGCGGCTTTCTTATCTTCCATTGGGTCTATGCCGTCCTGAAGCTGCTCTTTGGCCTCCATATGTTTTACCCTGGCATCCTTTAGGCTCACGGCAGGATATACGCCAATGGCAAGGTTTTTTTCTTTTCCGGCAAATCGGTATTTATATCGCCAGTACTTGGAGCCACTGGGGTTAATTAGTAAGTAAAGGCCGCCAGTATCACCCATCTTGTAAGGCTTTTCTTCGGGCTTTGCATTCTTTATTTTGGTGTCAGTCAGTGCCATTGGGGGTATCTCCATCAGGGGGTATCAGCTTGTACCCCCAAATGTACCCCCATTAGGGGGTATCTTCAAGTACCTTTTTGTCTTGACTTATACCCCGTCCAGACAACAAAAAACCCCGAAAACGCTGTGTTTATGCGGGGCTTGTCTTATCTTGTATTACCTAGTATTTAGCATGATGGTGCCTCCGACAGGAATCGAACACCGCATGAATAAAGGCTTTCAGTGGTATTGCCTTAAAATATTACCCAAAACATTACCCAAAACCCGCCATAGATAACCTTTTTCGGGTAAATACCGTTTTTTAATCGCTAAATGGTTTCCTCCAACCACCACCCCCACGGCAGCTTAAATACGCTTCGCTTTCAGATATTTGCCAAATATGGCAAAAACTATTCAATAACCAAATCAATCATTAAACATACGCACCGGCCTTATGGGATTTCAAATCCAGAACGGTCAGCCTGTGCGGTAGGGTGGCCAATTGGTCAGGCTGAAGCGCCCCCAGCAGGGCAATATATATTCAATAGGCTGGCAGGCGGTAATTGCCCTGATCTGGTTGGCAGGGACACTGTTACCGGTTCCTAAACCTGGTAGGGTGAAGCTGGTCATGTTGTACCGGTGGTAATGGCACTGGTGGCCTTGCAGGCTGTCCCGGCTCTATCTTTGGCCATAACCTGTGCTGGTTGGGTTCTGGTCATGGCTTATATGGGTAATTAGCCAGGTAGGGCATAGGTGGCAGGCGGTGGCCGTGGTGGTGCCGGTAATGGTGCCAGGTCATCTACCCCGACAAGATAGGGCGGGCAATTTTATTGGCCATTGCCCCAGGCATCTTTGGGGGCGGCTTCACTTGTCAGCGGGGTATGCTCAAAATTGAGTACACCTATATTCAAAGCACTGTATAAACGGATAGTAAAGCGGCTTTCCTAACCGCCATTTATGTAACCAATAATTTCATAAATACCGGCCTCAATAACGACCAAATAATGAATAAAATCCCAAACACTGAAAAAAAAGTGGGGACAGTGGGGACAAACCCATCAAACCGCTTGAAACCCGCATGCATAAAGGCTTTCCGTGTCCCCACTTTGAGTGGGGACAAGCATAAAAAAAGTGGGGACAGTGGGGACAAACTTAATGAGGAAAAAAATAATAATCTATATATATCAATGGCTTGTTATTTTTCGGGTAAATTGAGTCATTTTTTTACGCTGGCTGGACTTCCCCCGCCACCACCATTAGCGGCCATTTAAATGTATCTTTAATGTAACTTTATTGCTGTATTAATACCCAGTTAATTGATGCCCTGTATTACTGGCAGTAGCCTTGCTGGCCAGACTGAAACGCCCCACCAGGGTAAGGCGGTAATTGCCCTGATCTGGTTGGCGGGGACACTGTAACCGGTTCTTAAGCCCGGCAGTGTGAAGCTGGTCATGTTGTACCGGTGGTAATGGCGCTGGTGGCCTTGCAGGCTGTCCCGGCTCTATCTTTGGCCATAACCTGTGCTGGTTGGGTTCTGGTCATGGCTTATATGGGTAATTAGCCAGGTAGGGCATAGGTGGCAGGCGGTGGCCGTGGTGGTGCCGGTAATGGTGCCAGGTCATCTACCCCGACAAGATAGGGCGGGCAATTTTATTGGCCATTGCCCCAGGCATCTTTGGGCTATGCTAATCAGCAGGAACGCACCGCCAGGACAATAAACAGGCTTGCAGCCGGGCAAACAACATAATCACCCAAAACGCCATTTCCAATAACTATTATTATTATAGGTGGCATTATTGTTGCCTCTTTGAAAACGGCTTTTAGGTCTGTAGGTCTTGTAAGCCGACTGTTTTCTATTGGGTATGGAATAATTTCTTTCGTTGCTGGCTGTACCGGCTTCTTCTTGGTGCTTTCCTGTGCTGGCCGCTTACTGGTTACTGCCTACATCGGTAAGCCAGCCAGACAGAATACAGGCGGCTGGTGGTGCCTGTGGTGGTGGTTATGCTGCACTGGTGGCTAGTGATTGTGGTTATAGCGGTATATTTTCCATATGGTCCCATTTTGGTAAGCGCTTGTATACCATTTTGCTGGCATCAGCAATATGGTTAATGCCGGGCATGGCGTACCGTGGAACAATTCCTTTACTGTGGATAACTTTTTTCATAATGCCTTTTTATTATTGGTCAAAAAATAAGCAAATGACAAAATCCCGTGGAACATGCATAAACATTGGGTTTCTCTTAATGCGTACAAAACTTATCCACATGTACGCATACGCATAACGGGTGTTATGTAAAGTTGCGTACAAAAACTAATAAAATGGTTGCAATATGAGAATTATATAATTATGATTGAAACTATTATTGCACTGGGCAGTATGCCCTATTTATCAAAGTTAATGTATGACACCTGAAGAATTTACCACCGCATTACAATCGCTTGACTGGAACCAAAACGACTTTTGCCGCATGGCAGGTTTAAACAAATCTACCCCCAGTCGTTGGATAGGGGGCGAAACTCCTATACCTGCATGGGTGCCTAAATTTCTAGGCATGACACAAGAAGTAAAGCGGCTGCATGATACTTATGTTGTGCCGCCTAAGCCAGGTAAGTATATTGAGGATTAAATAAGCCTATTTGATAGGCCGGGGCTGGCAGCATAGCGCCCCCATTTTGTTCGCTTGTTTTGGCGGGTACTGGCAGTGCCTGACTGATTACGGGCTTCTATGGAAACCAGCCGGGCAGGCCGCAGGTGGTGGCCGTGGCGGTGCCGGTTTGTTGTCCAGGTCATCTGACCCGATAAGATAGGGCGGGCAACTCTTGTTGGCCAGGCAATACCATATAGAGGATATGCTCTATATGGTCAGGTTTGAAATATACCCAATATTGTGAGGTAGGTAAAAAGATACCGGGGTATAGCATGGCCGCCCCCCGTTTATATCATTCTGTATATAAATACAGTGTTTAATCTTCACTTTCAAGCAAAGTAGGCAATATACAATAAACCCGTGCGGTACCCAGTGCTGGAAGCCTTTCTTTTCTGGTATATCGGGTTTTATTGCCCTCTGTCCCAGTCCTTAAAAAGCCTTTTTCATGCAACACTTTTTGAGCTAATTTGTAATCCAGCCCTTTACAGATTTCATTTTTAAAAACATCGGCCAATACCAGATATTCACAACTTGAATTTTCATAAGCGGGGGGTTTATCTTCCCCGTAATTCACATACTGATCTGTTCTATTGCTTACCCTTTCGCCATCTTCTGTAATCCATAACCTATACCCGGCCCGGTTAATCACTCTGGCAGCATGAGTATCATTAGCCCGGTGTACCCACTGAAACCGAGAATCCCCGTGTTCTGCTATAAATTGTCTAACTTGCTGAAGAATTGCCATTTCTTCCAGGTCACCAGCGCCGCCCCTGTTATCAAGCCAGGACTTAAAACACGCATGCACCCCTTTAATGGCCTCTCCTTTATTCCAGCCTGTTAGACCCGCCTCTGTTGCCATTTCACCGCCAATAGCAACCAACGCAAACCGGGACGCCACCCGCTCCACCTGCCCGCTAATACCAGGACTTAACCAGCCTTTTAAAATGTCCGCTATGCCCTGCTTAATCCGGCTTTCCAGTGTGGTTATATTGGCTACTAAATGGCGTATAAATGCGATACCGGCAGAACCGTAATATTTGCGAACGTTAGCCTTTAGCCGGTCTGCAAATTCTCTTGGACTGGGTACGCCATGCAGGCACTCAAACAGCCCCATATTTGCCCCTGCATCGGCCAATACATCAGGCAACCTAACCTGTTGTCCGGCATAGGTTCTATGGCCCGCTTCCCGCATCAGGTCAGCCATGCTTAATTCACCCGAAGAAAGGAAAAGGAGCCGCCATGTTAATACTTTCCTTACCCCGTCCCCGTGTTTGCCTGCCCGTTCCTTACCACGGCCATTAGCCAGCATATATGCGCACGTTCCGGCAGCTTTACTATCAAGCTGTTTCATTTCATCAAGTGCAAGCAGGGTGTCAGAATGTAATGATGCTATGGTTTCTAATGCGTTATCTGTTGCCCTCCATTGCTTTTTAAAATCTGTACCGCCAAATACGCTGCAAGCCACATCTAAAGCCGTGCTTTTGCCGGTGGAACTTGCCCCCAGGATATTAAACCCGCCCGGCTCCATAAAAGAATGTTTAAGCAGCAGCCCTGCAAATGCACAACTGACCGAAAACACCAAACGGCTGTTTCCAGCACAATAAGCAGCTACATTGCTTTGCCAGTCAGTGACTGAACCACTCACATTAAAGTTATTGCCAGTAGATAACAGGGGATCATAAATAACGGCTTTCTTGCCCTCGCCTATGGTTTCCAGTGGCAGAACAAACACATCATCAAACCAGCCAATGGCATCAGCTACAATAACCCGTTCATGTGCTTCCTTTGCCAGCATACTGATATATTCTTTTAACCGTTGCCGGGTAGCTGTCTTAACATCAATATCCAGCCCCATATCAGCCAGTAAAGCCGCTAATTTGGCACCATCACCGTAAAGGTATTCAGACGGCATAACGTATTTAATCAGGCGCTTGTCGTGATTGTGAAACTCTAATAAATAGCCCCATCCAGAACCGTCCTTATTATGGGTACGTCCCTGCACCACCAGATAACCGCATACATAAGCCGGGTTCAGTGAATTGCCTTTGGAATCCACCCCGCAAAAATAAACCGCTTCATCTTTCAGGATATACCGGTTATTGCTGTTGGGTTCATGAGTGACTTTATCTGTTATGCCTTTATCTGTCGCAGGCGTTTTTACGGCTGGTGATGCTTCTGTATGGCTTACCCCCGATAAGAAACCCGTTATCTGGTTCTTGACGGCATCCATCCCCAGCCTTAATGCCAGGTCGTTAAAATCGCTTTCATTGTCCAGCAGGCCATCAGGCACAAACCAGCCGGCATTAATTGCCTTGCCAGCAGCCTTGGCGGCATCTACACCGGCATTCTTGCCTTTATGGGCTTTATCATTATCACCGGCAATATAAAGCAGCTTATTCGGCCATTGCTTGCGTATGGCTATGGCAACCGGTGAAAGGTTATTGCTATTGAATGCCACCACCACGGGAAAACCGCTGGCTTCGTATATCGTGGCCGCAGTAGCATACCCTTCAGCAATAATGATAGTTTCAGACTGGCCTATATCCCCTATAACGTGATAGCAGCCCTTTAATAGGCCGCCTTTCAAAAAAAACTTATTGGTAGGACTGCCATCTAAGGTTTTTCCGTGAATAGTTTGCAAATTACATAATTCACCATCAGCCGGATTAATAACGGGAACCAGTACGCGGCCATCAGTAAAAAATTTAACACCATGCGCCCCCACTTGTTTACGCTTCAAATAACCACTTTCGCCGTCAGTTAATGCGGCTTGCCACATTCCGGCCGCCTTATCTTTAGCCTGCTTCCTATTGCTTGCTTCTGCTTCTTTGGCTTGCTTCTCTTGCTGTTCCCTGATTTGTGCCTGTTTGGCTAAATATTCCTCACTGGGGGCGGGTATATCATCATGTTGAGCCGTAGCGCTATAACCCCTTTGCTTGGCTTCATAAAAAATACTGGAATAGTTAACCTTGCCACTGCTTTTGGCATTCTTCCAGGTACTCTTAGCCACATTGGCATCATAGTTTGGGGCTTTTGAACTCCATGCATCAAACAGCATAAAGCCCTGTTCATCAGGAAAGGCCGCTTTAATAGCGAAGCACATTTTTACCCATAAGCCCCGTTCATCGGACGGAATACAATCAAGTGCTTTACTGATTTCTTCAAAATTCGGCAAACCATATTCATTCATTGCCTATCTTCCTTTTAACAACTTGTTTTTATGTTTGGCCGCCATTGCCCCCGATAAAGCAAGGGGGCGGTACTTCAAATTGCACCCTTCATGCAATTGACCAGCCCTCTATTGATTGGAAAGGGTGTTCAGGTAGTCTTTCATCATTCAATACGGCTTTAATCATGGCGTTAATGTCATCCGGTGTTAATTTTTCCAATTTGAAAGCCGGATTAAATAACGAGTTTTGGGGCAATATGGCCATAATCAGGAACCGATGCAAACCAGCAAAAAAGCCAGAATTAAGCCAGGTAAGGATATGTTCAGGAACGGGGCCGTTTTCGCTGGTAAGCGCACGTATGGCATGGTGTAGATCATCACCGCCCCAAATGTCATAAGCTGACATGCTCCCTTGTAAATACGCTTTAATGTCTTCAAAGATTTCCGTATGGTGATTAACGTATAGCCGGTGCATAAAGGCAATGGCATATACTTCACCCAGCTTATAAAACCGCTGGATAACCACATCTGAAAGGTCATCCAAACAAGCGGCAGCAGGTGCCTTTGTACCGGCTTCATAAAAGGTTTCAGGCAATTCCTTTAAACCTAAAAAACTATCAAAGAATGGCAGGTCTTGAAGACAGATATACGGATTGTCAGCAGGATTGCCGCTGTATGTAGGTAAGTTATTTGTTGTCATGCCTGCACCCCTTTTGATTTTTGAATAAATGCCAGTACTTCCGCCTCATCCCATACCGTCACCCGGACGCTTAATTTAAATGGTTTGGGGAAGTCCTTATTGCTTTTGGCAATACGCCATACAGAGGCCACGGACAGCCCTAATACAGCCGCCACCTGTGAAGCCCGTAATAACTGGCCTTTTGCTTTTTGAATACGCTCTTTATCTCCCACGATAAGGGACATAACCGGTTTAACCTCTTTAGTATTTGCTTGCTTTTGCATGTTTATAGCTCCTTAGCCTAAAAATCCTTTCATGCTGTTTGTGTCTTGTAGATAACCACAAGCCAAACTTTACGGCATCAGATAAAAAGGCCGGATAAAGCACTAAAAACCATCTTTTTTGCAACTTGCACCCAATGTTTATAAGGCTTTGCAGGCGATTTGCTTGGTTACAATTTCCCCTGTTATCGTTTAATTTAGTGATGCCTATGCTGAAATTGTGTTTCCGTTGCCTGCCTTGTTTGGTCTTTCCATATTCTCTTAACCCGGCCTATTGCTTTTAGCTCATAAAGCCGGTTCATTGAAATGGTTTCCCTGTATTGAATAACCGGGTTGTCGCACGATAGAACCGCCTGCCCAGTGCCTGTAAGCCCGGTAAATGAAACCCGCCTTAATGCAGGCACACCACATAACCAAAGAATATATACGCCCTCACATTCAACACGGTTAACGCTCATATCAACTTCGATAACATCACCAGGGCTAATAATCGGGTGCATGATATCGGTTTTCACTTCCATGTATTGCATACCACTTGGGACGGGCTGGCAGGGTATCAGGGTATTGTTTTTTGCATTATCGTTATTCATGGCTACCCCCTTGTACTTTAATGTCCGCTTTAAGGGTGTCTGAAGCATAAAGCAGATCATCTGAAAATTCATCAATGCGGCTAATCATGTGATTACATAAGAACAGGTGATTGATATATCCGCTGACATCGTCACCGCCATGTTTTTCAGAAAGTGCAATAGCGGCTATATGGCTTTGCAGTGTAAAAATAAAGCTGGTAGTGTCATCAATCGTTTTTAATGCCAGTTTCAAATGTTCGGCATCAGCAGGCTGGGTGGATTGTGCCAGGGGGCTGGATTGGGTGATCTTATTCATTACTTCCCCCTGTGTCTTTATTGCCTTTCTGGTCTAAATAGGCCATGTATTCGCTTTCATTAAAGGCCAGGCCATAATTAGCATGGGTAAGCAGGCTGCCGTTATCAAAGCTTTCCAGCTTGCCGGACAGGTTCTTTGCCGCTCCAATTAACCAGCGTTCCAGCTCCCAAAAGAAACCAATTATCTGGCCATGTAAAGCAATATCCGCCTCATTGTCGCAATCTGCTAAATTGAGCATATCAAGCACGATAGATGGAAGATATCGGCCTGTATAGCCGCCCCCTGTCTCCTTAAGGTGCTTCAGGTAAATAAAAGCCAATGCCCGGCCTGTTTCACTGCCGCCAATATAGCCCCCCGTTTGTGGGACTGACCAAAAACAAAGCCCCGGTTTGTCTGCATTGGGGGCGACAAAGGGAAGTTTGGCAATAGGGAAAGCCTTATATTTTTTAAACTCAAGGGTTTTGTTTACAGGCTGATTGGCAAAGTTGATTAAATCATCTGCCAGGTGTGAAAACTCATGGCTTAGAGTAGGTTTTGTCATGATTATTTACTCCCTTTTTGTGCGGCCTGCATAGACTTGATTTCATTAAATTTTTCTTCCAGCCTTTCAATGCTTCCTATGGCAAAATTCCGCAGCATTTCAATCTCATCTTCCATCGTTAGTTTGTACTGTGCTTTCGGTGCGGCCTCTTTCATCAAAACACATGCCTGCATTTCGGCTAAATACTTTGCATGGCGAACCCGGCCAAAGTTAATGCAGCCTTTTGAATTTGCACGGGCTGTTTTCGGGTTTACAACCGCTGGACGGTTAAAGAAAGGGTGGTGCAGGACTTTTGCTGTTTTACGTGGTAAGGCGGTTTGTCCTGACTGGATAGGCGATACAGTGGGCTTAATCATGGCAAGCACCCCCTGCAATCATCTTGGCCAGGCCGTTATTAAAGCTATCGTTCCAGGCATTTCTACGGCCTGCCAGCTCCTGCCAGTCATCACACTGTAAGCCGGTCAGGTGCCGTTTAAGGAAACAATCACGCCATGCGGTTAATGTCATGGTCTGGTCATGGGGAATGAACCACAAGCGGGCAGCGTGTTCAGCTTCCGCACGGGTTAAAGGGAATTGGGTTTGCTCTGGACGAGCGGGGACGAGATTGGCCATTGCAGGGCTCCTTTGCGGTTTGGGTTAACCCGCTCCCCACTTCCAAATGGGGTGGGCGGGCAAATAGCAGGGTTGGAAGACCGAGGCAAAGGGTCCCGGCAGGCCGAAGCCTCCCCGCCACCGCCCGCCCATAGAAGGTGCGCAATAGCGTGCGGACACAAAAAAACCGCTTTTGAAGCGGATTGTCCGCCTTTGCTGTTCGGGCTTCCAAACCCGTTGCCTGATTGTTTACAGGCTGAGGCAAGAATATCAAAAAATAATTCAATAAACAAGCATTAATAGAGTAGGGGACGCAAAACCCGTAGCTATTTGGGCAAAAGAATCCCTCACAGCGGGTTATATCATAGGGTATTAGCCACGATAAGACAGGGCGGGCAATTCTATTGGCCATTGCTCCAGGCATCATTGGGGCGGCTTTAGCAGTCAGCCAGGTACGCCCCACTGGGGCAAGGTGCCGTAACCCATGCTTAACCCCGGCAAACTGAAGCCCGCAATGTTGCACTGGTGTCCGTTGGTAGTGGTTATGGTACTGTTGCTGGTCGGTTACTGGTGACTGGCCTGCATCGGTAAGCCAGCCAGGCAAGATACAGGCGGCTAGTAGCAGCAGTGGTATTGCTGGCCATGTTGCATAGGTCATCAGCTCCTATACCGGCAATATTGCGTTATCCACCAATGGAGGACGGACAGGCCGCCAAAACCCCGTACCCCTTTGGGTAAAGGAACCACATCCAGCCGGATTATTTCATAAGGTATTAACCTCGATAAGAAAGGGGTGGAATGGCTGGTAATGAGCAAAGGGAAGATGAAGCCCAGGCAAGAAATAAGGGAAATATGAGGATATATATAACTATAAATAATATATATCTATATTTATTATTCTATTTATATATATTATTATCGCCTGTCCCCACTTTGTCCCCACTTTGTCCCCACTTTTTATAGGCCATAGTGGGGACACGGACAGCCTTTATCCATGCGGCTTTTAAGCGGTTTGATGGGCTTGTCCCCACTGTCCCCACTTTTTTTTCAGTGTTTAGGGATTTTTGTTTATTCCGGGGGGCGGCACCGGCATCAAAAAAAGCGGGTAGCCAGTCCAATATAGACCCGCCCCCGCTTTATTGTTTGCCCTTGGATAGGCCGGGCAAGCCTTGGATTTACACCACCTTTAACAGCGGTCTGTTATTGGCTCTAAGGCCATCCAGGTAATCCGCCCATTCCTGCATTGCGTCCCTTCTTTTTTTTGTGAAAAATGTCCGGTCATATGCGCCCCTGTTGCTGTCTGACTTCTTGGCATGGGCTAACTGTGCTTCCAGAACATCAGGTTCGGCCTCTATTTCCTCTCGGGCTATCGTTCTCATTAATGCCCTGAAACCATGCGTGCAATGCATCCCTGCAAAGCCCATTGAGCGTAGTGCCTTACTTAGGCTGTCCCTGCTTATGTGCGGCTCCCTTGATCGGCTGTGCTGTTTTGGGAATACGTATTCACTGTCACCCGATATCAGGCGCATGGCCTTAAGCATTTCAACGGCCTGATCTGGCAATGACACAATATGATCTACCCCCATTTTCATACGTCGTTTAGCCTGCCCGTTACTATGCGTCATTGATTCATCATAGCCACGTACCAACCATACCCCCTGTTCAAGGTCAATTTCAGACCATTGGGCGCTTGCTACCACATACGGCCTGTGAGCCGTCCATAGGCAAAGTTTCAAGGCGTTTTTAACATATACCCCGTCATAGTTGTCTATGGCATCCAGTAGGGCTATCAGGTCTTTCGGGTTGGTGATGGCCGGGTAATGGCCGCCTTTGGGGATCCGCTTTGTCAGGTTGTTTAGGTTAAGCTCTGTATATTCTTCCCTGACCTTTTGTTGTATGGCGTAGTCAATTATTTGCCGGATATAGTTAACGGCCTTGCTGGCTTGGGCGGGGGCGCTGGAAGCCAGGCTTAACAATGTGCCCTCAATCGTAAACCGCCCCAGGGTGGCTATATCCTCATTGCCGAAGCCCACCTGTAAATAATTGCGGACTATTTGCCGGGCTTGGCTGTAGGTTTGATCTGCCGATTTAATGCGGTATTCCTCTAACCATAATTCAGAAATAACGGTGAAGCTTCTTTTTTTGGCTTCTTCCCGTAACCGCTCCTGTTCCAATGTTTCTTTGTCCTTGCCCAGCTTGCTGATCTTCTTTTCTTCCCGATAAGAAACAATGGCATCTTTTGATTTTGCCGCCTGAAGCTGGACCGCCTCATTTTTTTGGCGGGCATCAGCCAGGGACATAATGGGGTATTGGCCAATTACAACCATGCCCCGTTTTCCCTCATTGTCTTTGTATCGTGATAGCCAGGACTTTAAGCCGGACGGCATTACCCGAAGATGCAAGCCTGCCCCGTCTGGTTTGGTGTATGGGCTTTTTTTGGGCTTCAGGTTCTCAATGGTTAAAACGGTTAATGCTGGTGGTATCTTTGGCATGATTTTGACCCCCCCCTACCTAAAAATTTACTCTGCAAAAAAATTCATTATGCGGACGGTTTCCGCTCAATGGCCTTTAAAGGTCAAGACCCCCCCTTACCATTTTTCCCGATTTTTTACACGGAGAGTATGGGGCGGTCAGATGTCGGAGGCAGTGTTAACTTTTGGCACCCGCCCCTAAACAAGGGTTTTACTGATTCGTTAATAATATGTTCATGGATTGGCCTTTAGTTAACAAACAAACTTAACAAGTTTTGTTAAAAGGGGATATTTTCTGTACGTGAGAATACGGGTGGTTTCCCATGTTGCTTGATCTCTATCTTTTACCGCCCCCCAGGGTGGTTACTGTTAAACCTTAACCGCCTCATATGCCTGAGCAAGATATTTCTTTATAGTCTCTTTGCTCATCTTTATATTTATTTTATTCGTGGGGCTGGCCGTTCGGTTAAAGTCATCCTCTGCATTGGCTAATGCGGCCTCAAGCTGTGCCATACCCTTATTGGTGCCGCTTGCTGGGTTATAGTCGCGCTGGTCTATAGCCAAACCTAATGCCAGCTTCTGAAGCTGTTTAACCTGTGCCCTAAGCTCCCTTAATTCTTTTTGTGTTGTTTCTTCTTCTGATAGTGTTGGTTCTGCATCAGGATATAAAAACTGTGGCCTTTCATTGGGGAAACAGTGCAATAAGAAAGCCTTAATGCTTTCTTTCGTATAGTCAACATAATAACTGCACACCCTAAACACATCATGCGGGCATTCAATCAATATGCCCGGATTTGCATCAGCCAGCGCATTCAACTCCCTTTCCCTTATCTTGATAGTTGCCTCAAGCCTTTCAAGGAGTAATGGCCTATTGCCCGTTGGATAGCTGCTTATTCGGTTTTTAAACCTTGTCCAGTCCAGCCCCATCATTAAACAAGCCACTTCTTCCAAATGAAAATCACCTGATTGATGAATAGGGTGCCAGTCCAGCACCTCAAATTCTGCAAAGTCATTGGTAACAGCCCGAGCCATACACGCCCCCATAGGTAATAAAAATGGTTTTCTAAAGGAATGTTACCCAAAATGGCTGGTATTAAGGCCGGGATATTTGGGTAATAATTGAATGTTACCCAAAACATTACCCATATGGGTAATATTTCTTGATATTAACTGATATTGTATGACTCAACCGCATTTGGTTATTATTGATTTTGGCCTGTGTTTATGCGGGTTTTAAGACGTTATGATATGGCCTGATATTAAAAACTGGTGCCTCCGACAGGAATCGAACCTGTATCAAGAGCTTCGGAAACTCTTATTCTATCCATTGAACTACGGAGACTGACATAACCAATGATTGTACCTTATTAATATTAATGACCGCTACTATTTAAAAAAATTTCTGTTTAAAAAATAAACCATACCGTAAGACATACAGGTATTCTGTCGAAAAAGTCACTTAAAAACGGCACTTTAAGGGGAAATACCACTGGAATTCATACAAAATTCAGTTAGTGTCGCTATAATTCATCACTATAATCTAATCACCCGTGTATTTTTAGTAAGTATAATGTCATTAACAATACTAAATTACCGGTTTTAACAACCCACTCATATTTGCGCAAACAAAAAACCGTAGGATTTTATCCATGAGCGAACAAAACGTACACAACGAAGAACATCAAAGCCCTATCAAATCGCCCAAGCAGCTTATTACTGTTGTGGGTTTGTCATTCTTGGTGCCTGTCATCGTCATTATCCTGCTGGTGGGGCTGGTAGACACAACACCAAGAACAGGTTATGGCTCTGATGCCATGTCCCATGAGGCCATTGCCGCCCGCATCGCTCCGGTCGCTTTGTATAACGTCACCATTGTAGAAGAAGTCGAAGAAACCGGTCCCAAGCAATTGCTTACCGGTGAAGCCCTGTACAACAAACTTTGCATGGCCTGTCATGACGCCGGTGTGGCCGGCGCCCCCAAAATGGGTGACAGCGCGGCCTGGGCACCACGCATCGCACAAGGTGAAGATACCCTCTTCAAGCACTCACTGGAAGGATTCAACGCCATGCCTGCCAAAGGTGGCGATACTTCCCTGGATGATATCGAAGTAAAACGTGCGGTTGTATACATGGCAAACAAATCAGGCGGCTCCTTGACTGAGCCCGAAGCACCCGCAGCACAGTAACTAACTGCTCTGGCAGCTTTTACTGCACAAAAGCCTTCGGTGTGTAGCCGAAGGCTTTTTATTGCCTGCCCTAAACAGCATCACGCAGGGCAAAAGCATCCACAATCCATAAACATGATCGCAAGGTGCCAACACGGATTGCAAGTACCGCTTAGTCCTGTGTGCTGCCGGTTTTTTTCTGCAGCATTTCCTTTAATTTAACCAGCCGTTCCTTGGGGCTCATGCCTTGGTAAGGGTCTTGCACCAACTGCCGGCCACTTTCCAACCCCATTTCATTAATAAAACGAGAAGGCTCACGAATCAGGTCTTCACGTGCCCGACGACGTTTTTTACACCAGGTCAGGGTCAAGTGAAACTGTGCCCGTGTAATGCCCACATACATAAGCCGGCGCTCTTCCTGGATACGCACATCCAGTGCCTCAGCGTCTTTATTGGCATCGCCATACTCATCATCCTTGCCCATATGGGGCAATAGGCCCTCTTCCACGCCCACCATATGCACATAGGGATACTCCAGCCCCTTCGAGGCATGGATGGTGGTCAACTTGACGGCATCCGGCTCTTCATCTTCTTCACTGCGTTCCAGCATGGTAATCAGGGCAATATGCTGCACCAGCTGCATCAGGTTAAGGCCATCTTCCTGCGCCTTTCGCTTGAGCCAGTCCACCAGTTCCAGTACGTTCAGCCAACGATTTTCTGCCGCCCGCTCTTCCTGGGTTTCATACAGATAATGCTCATAATTCATGTACTTCAGAATATCATCAAGCAACACATCGGCCGAAGCCGGTTGCACGGCTTGGGCAGGATCGGCCTTGCTTTTACTGGCGCGCCGCTGGATGTTCTGGATGAATTTGGCAAACACCCGCATGGGTTCCAGCTGCCGGCTGGCAATTTTATCGTCCAGCCCTTCATCAAAAACCGCGTCAAAAAGTGAACATTTCTTTTCAACCGCATGCTCACCCAATGCCGTCAGGGTGGCCTGCCCCACCCCCCTTCTGGGCGTGGTAACCGCCCGAATAAAGGCAGGATCATCTTCCTCATTGGCAATCAGCCTTAAATAAGACAATACGTCCCGTACTTCCGCCTTGTCAAAAAAGCTTTGTCCACCAGAAATAGTATAAGGAATACGCAATTGCCTGAACGTCTGCTCGATAATACGTGCCTGGTGATTCCCGCGGTAAAGAACCGCATAATCCTTCCACTGGGCATTGCGCTCAAAGCGGGAGGCCGAGATGCGCATACCAACCGACTCGGCTTCGGCCTCTTCGTTATCCATTGAAATAACCTGGATGGGCTCCCCCCTGCCCAGGTTTGACCAGAGTTTCTTGCCAAACAGGTTGGGATTTTTGGAAATGACCTGGTTGGCGGCATTAAGCACGGTTTCCACCGAGCGATAATTCTGTTCAAGCTTGATCAGTTTCAGGTTTTTATAATCTTTGGTCAGCTTGGCCAGGTTTTCTATGGTGGCGCCACGCCAGGCATAAATAGCCTGGTCGTCATCACCCACAGCGGTAAACATATTCCGGAAACCGGTCAATTGCTTCACCCATTCATACTGGCAAACATTGGTATCCTGGTATTCATCCACCAGCAAGTATTTCACCCTCTTTTGCCAACGCTCGCGCACCTCGGCATTCTTCATCATCAATTGGGCCGGCAAGCGCACCAGATCATCAAAATCCACCGACTGGTATGCCTTGAGGGTGGCATCATAACTGCGATACACCAGCGCAGCGTCCACCTCATCAGGGGTTTGCGCAACTCTTTCGGCCATATCCGGGGTAACCAGGTCATTTTTCCAGAGCGAAATCTTTTGCTGCACCATACGAATACGCCCCTTATCGGTCGTCGCCAGCATTTCCTGCACAATACCATAAGTATCATTGGCATCCAGAATGGAAAACTGCGGTTTCAGGCCAGCGTGCGCGGCCTCTTCCCGCAAGAACCGGACACCCAGCGAATGAAAGGTACTGATAATCAACCCTTTCATGAGTTTTCGGTCAATCAGCGTTTTAATCCGCTCGGCCATTTCCCGGGCGGCCTTGTTGGTAAACGTCAGTGCCACAACCCCTTTGGCATCGTAGCCGCAGGTATTGATCAGGTAGGCGATTTTCTGGGTAATCACACTTGTTTTGCCACTTCCCGCACCAGCCAATACCAGACAGGGTCCATCCAGGTACAGGACTGCTTCGCGCTGGGAGGCGTTCAGGCCATCAAGATTTTTTGTACTCATATTTCAAGAGGATCCACTTCGGTAAAGTAACGAATGCGATGACGCTTGCCAATTTCCTGAACCAGTGGCAGCCAGTGGTCAAGAAATGCTTGTAAAACAGGTCGCGATGCCGATTCCACCAGCAGCTGGGCCCGTTCTACATGCGCCACCCGGACAATCCGCAAAGGGACAGGGTCATACATATTAATAGCCGCCTGAAAACCGGCCAGGTGCGGCGCTATTTTCAACTGCCGCTTGGCTTCTTGCAAAAACTGCATGGCTTCATTCACGGTTTTGGCCTGGGCCGTCATTAACACCTGGTGGGAAAAAGGAGGCAAGCTGGTAATTTTACGCTCTTCAAGGCTGGCATCGGCAAAAGCATCATAGTCGTGCCGTATCAGGGCCTGGTAAACCGCCTGCTCGGAATAGGCGGTTTGAATCAGCACCTCGCCGCCCGCCACATGCCTGCCCGCCCTGCCCGATACCTGGACAAGCTGGGCGAATAATTTTTCAGGGGCCCGGAAATCGGAAGAAAACAGCATAGCATCGGCATTGAGCACACACACCAGCCCCAGCTTGCGAAAATCATGCCCCTTGGCCACCATCTGCGTGCCAACCAGTATATCAATTTCGCCGGAATGCACACGGTCAAACAACTGGCGTGCACTACCCTTCAGGCGAGTGCTGTCTGCATCAATCCGTTCTACACAGGCTTCAGGAAAAGCTTCCTGCAGGAATTCTTCAACCCGCTGGGTTCCCCTGCCAAGCATTTCCAGATCCTGGTTGCCGCAATCGGGACATTTAACCGGCACCCTGCCGTAATAACCGCAATGATGGCATTGCAGGACATTGCCATGCCCGGGCATGCGATGCATCACCGTATAAACCGAACAGCGCGGACATTGGCTCATCCAGCCGCATGAAGCGCAATGAATGACAGGCGCATAGCCACGCCGGTTAAGGAACACCAGGGATTGCTCACCCCGCTCAAGCCGTTCGCGGATAGACTGCAAAACCACCGGTGCAAACCCCTGTTCAAGCTTGAGCTGTTTGGTGTCAACCAACTTAATGGCAGGCATGTAGGTGGTTTTGGCGCGTTTTGTGAGGGTTAGCTTAAGATACCGGCCAACATTGGCATGTTGCCAGCTTTCCAGTGAAGGCGTGGCCGAACCCAGCACCACGGGAATTTTCAGCTGATGGGCCCGCCATATGGCCAGATCCCGCGCCGAGTAGCGCAAACCCTCTTGTTGCTTGTAAGAGGCGTCATGCTCTTCGTCAACAATAATCAGGCCCGCTTCCTGCAAGGGTGCAAAAATGGCCATCCGGGTTCCCAACACCACCCTGGCCTGGCCACGCTGTATGGCGACCCAGGCTTTCAGGCGCTCGCCATCAGCCAGACCGCTATGCAAGACCGCTATGCCGTCAAGACCAACCACCTGCTGGAAGCGAGCCAGTAAAGCCTGCTCAAATTGCGGTGTCAGGTTGATTTCAGGCACCAGAAACAGTACCTGTTTGCCTTTGGTCAGGACATCCAGCGCCAGATGCAGATAGACTTCGGTTTTACCGCTACCGGTCACACCATGCAGTAAAACGGTTTTGAATCCTTCAATGGCCAGGACGGCATCCACGGCTTCCTGCTGTTCAGGATTAAGCACATGCATTTTATCTTCTGGCGGCTCAGGCGTCTTGCCCGTTTTCTTTCTGCGGTCAAGCCTGGCAACCGGCCCCCCCTTGGATAGCTTGCCCGTATAAGAGCCCGGTTTTCTAAGTGTCGATGGCATGGCGGGCAAAAGGACCTCACCCACCGGACGATGATAATACGAGGCGGCAAAGTGGCCGAAATCCAGCCAATCCTGTAGCAATGGGGGCAAGTCATCAAAAACCATCAGGATGTCCTTGACTTGCTCTTCGGGGTACGAAGGACTTTCTATGGTTTCCAGCACAAGGCCAACCAGTTCCCGCCGGCCAAAAGGTACCAACACCCGTTGCCCCTTGATGGCTTCAAGGGATTCTGGCACACGATAATCAAATGGGCCCGCCAAAGGAACGTCCAATGCAACACGAATCCATTGCGTATGTTTCAAATCCTTCTTCCTGAAAATTGCCTGACAAGCGATTGGAGTGGCTTCAAGCACCACCCAGAGGCATTGATTATCCGTGATGAATAACAGGAGCCACAAGCTGTGGATAACTTTGGGGAAAAGTATATTGATAACTCTTTAAAAAGATGACAATAAATATATGTTTCTTAAAAATGACATGAATAAAACAACATTTATCGTTTAATATCAATTACTTAAGATATCTTCCTGAATTCTTTTTTAATAAAGGGAAAATATTACCCTTTATTAAAACTGTGCACAACTTCACTTAAACGTGCATTTTCCGGCTATAAGTATGTACTTCATCCACCAGGGCAGCAACCCTTTCCGGGTTAGTAAACTGGGAAATGCCATGCCCCAGATTGAAGACATGACCACCTTTGCCTACCGGACCAAAATCATCAATAACCCGACGCACTTCCTGACGGACTGATGCTTCGCTGCCAAACAGGCTCATTGGATCAAGGTTACCCTGCAGGGCAACCTTATCGTTAACACGGGCACGAGCCTTGCCAAGGTTAACGGTCCAGTCAAGGCCAATGGCATCGCAACCGGACGTCACGATATCCTCAAGCCACAGGCCACCACCTTTGGTAAACACGATAACCGGGATTTTTTGGCCATTAAATTCACGCAACAAGCCATCGCAAACCTGCTTCATATAAGCCAGCGAAAACTGCTGGTACAAGCCATCGGCCAGCGCACCACCCCAACTGTCAAAAATCATCACAGCCTGAGCGCCCGCCTTGATTTGTTCGTTCAGGTACTGGGTCGTGGTTTGCGCGGTAATATCCAGAATCCTGTGCAGCAGTTCCGGCTGCGTATACAGCATGGTTTTGATGGTGCGGTAATCGGCAGAGCTTTGGCCTTCCACCATATAACAGCCAACCGTCCATGGGCTGCCCGCAAATCCGATAAGTGGGGCACGGCCATTAAGGGTACGTCTGATTTGGGCAACCGCATCAAACACGTAACGCAACTCGTTCATATCAGGAACGGCCAGTTTGTTGATGTCGGCTTCGGTACGTAAAGGGCGGGCAAAACGTGGGCCCTCGCCATTAACAAAATCAAGCCCCAGCCCCATTGCATCAGGGATCATCAAGATATCTGAAAACAAAATAGCCGCATCCAGCGGAAAACGGTCCAGGGGTTGAATGGTGACCTCTGTCGCAAAATCCGGGTTTTTGGCAAGCCCTAAAAAAGAGCCTGCGGTACTTCTGGTTTGTTTATACTCGGCCAGATAACGGCCAGCCTGCCTCATGAGCCAAACCGGCGTGTAAGAAACCGGCTGGCGCTGCAAGGCGCGAAGGAAAGTATCGTTTTGTAATGTAGCGTCAACCACAGCAATCCCTTTTAATAATGAATCAAGAATTTTAACTGATTCAGGCACTTGCGGGGTGACAGTAGCGAACTAAACCATATCTTTGAATGAATCCGCCTTAATACCATGCTTTTGCATTAAGGCCCAAAATGCCCGTCGGTGCTTTTCGGAGGCCCTGGCCGCCATGGCAATATTACCCCCACACCTGAACAGGGCATTTGTAATATAAAACTGTTCAAAATGGGCAACGACAACGGATTTGGCTTCTTTATAGGATTTGGCCTGGTTGGCTAATTCCTTGCAACACGTTTCAGCCCCAAAAACAGGCGTTATGGATTTGGAAGCGGATTTCGCCGAATTGATGATTCTATGGGTATCCCCACGGATTTTATCTTGCAATAGCGGCGGCATTAACCCGTCAAGCAATTGCTTTTCATTTGCATGCCGCATAATCATCAGCAGACGAACTCTTAATTCTTCGATGTTGTCTGGTTCAAAAGCGAAATCAGCCACACCAAGACAAACCAGGTCATACATGGCGACAGGATGTATTTCCCTGGTTAGCGCCACCACCGGTGGCAATAATGATGTATGGGTCTGCTGCAGCAGCATTCTGGACCATACCAGCGAATCCTGGGAAACAGGAAGCAGAATGAAATCAAATCGTTGCAACCTTTGTGACAGGTTTGATAAAACGGAAGGGTCAGGATAACTCTCTTGAAATTGTTCCTGGACAGAAAACGCATCTGCAGAACACCCGTCCTCAGTCAGGCTAACGGGATACAGGTTCAGTTTCTGGGTATTTACATTTACCGTTTCAATAAAGGCCCGTATTCTTTTTTCAAAAGCAGGCACGATCAAAACACCACAATCTAGATATTCACGCATTGTTAACTCCTTTATTAAAGTTCATGACTATCCGAACAATAACAATTAATCATAATTAGTAACAATTGTTGCTTTCCACAACAACGAACACTCATTATTTGTGGTGTTTTAAAAAAAACCTTATTTTTCAAATGATTATTTAAGAAAGGCTCAATTTCACTTGCAATACCCTAGGGAAAACCCTATAATGGAAATCACTTACTTAATCACAATTAAAGAGAGATAAAACATGAAAACAGCCATGAATTCCAATATCACCCTTAGCGACAACCTTGAGCGCGAACTTATTTCACAGGCCATCAGCGAAGAGCGCCCTGTCAATCTGGTAAAAATATTTAAAGCCGTTATTTCTTCTGTTGCTACCGCTTTCGGTGTTTTTGTCGACATGTTCAAAGACACTGGAAAAGCGATCGACCAGGCCGATCGTAAAGATCACAACACCGGTGGTTTCAGCTGGTAAATCAATCAGCCATATACAAAAAAACTTTCTCTGCTTTTGTATAAACCCCATGTTTTATCTCCCGCCAAAAACGGGCGTACCCTGGATTGAGAAGTAACAAAAAAAGCTAATAGATAATAAATCTATTAGCTTTTTTATGTCTTGAATAAAGACAAACTGTTTGTGGCTTACCTGCCTGAAAAAATGCACACCATTTCAAGCAGGTACAAAACTGACCACAACATTAATCTACACTAATGCCACCCTTACGGATAACGTCACCCCAGCTTTTGGTTTCAGCAGAAATAAACTCACCAAACTGCGCGGGCGTGTTTTTCTCAATAACCGCACCCAAACCATCCATCTGCTCAACCACTTCGGGTTTAGACAGGATTTTTTCGATAGTTGCGTTTAATTTATCCACAATTTCTTTTGGCGTACCAGCTGGTGCGACAATCCCGAACCAGGAGTCAACCGTAAAGTTGGGGTAGCCCAATTCCTGAAGTGTTGGCACATCGGGGAAAGTTGCTGAACGGCTTGCGGACGTAATCGCAAATGGCTTCAGTGAACCGGCTTTGATGTGTGGCGCAGAAGACGGCATGTTATCAAACATGACATGAACCTCACCACCCAAAAGGGCCGTCATAGCCGGACCACTGCCTTTATACGGAATATGCAGCATCTGGACATTGGCCTGTTGCTTGAAAAGTTCGCCAGACAAGTGCATGGAGGTACCAGAACCTGAAGAACCGTATACCACCTCTTCAGGTTTGGATGTTGCATACTCAACCAACTCTTTTACCGAGTTATAAGGCATGTTTTTGTTGGCAACCAAAACGTTAGGAACCTTGGCAACCAATGCAACCGGTGCAAAATCCTTTTCAACATCAAACTTGATGTTGTTATACAGCGTTTGGTTAATGGTGGTGGTAATGGCCATCATCAACAATGTATAACCATCGGCCTTGGCGCGTGCAACCTGGTCTGTGGCAATATTACTGCCGGCACCTGCCTTGTTTTCAACCACAAAGGTTTCGCCCAACTCTTCGGTGAGGCCTTTGGCAACAATACGTGCCAGTACATCGGTGGTACCGCCAGGACTAAAACCGACAACGATCTTTGCGGCATGGTCTGGATAGTTGGTTTGCGCCTTGGCAGGAGACGTCAAGGCCATAAAACCAAGACCAAGACTCATGGTCAGCGTAGCCACGCGAAACAGGGAACGACCTTTCATATGAAATTTCCTTTAATATAATGTTTTGGCTACCTGAATGTTATTAATAAAGCAAAATAACATTCCTATATGGTCGCACTTATTACAAACAAGCCTATTATAGAATACTCATGGACAACAATATCAAAACTCGTAGTGGTGGACAAATTCTTATAGATCAACTGATGGCACAAGGCGTAGATCACGTTTTTTGTGTGCCCGGTGAAAGCTATCTTGCCGTTCTCGATGCCCTGCACGATGCGGATATCAAGGTTACCGTCTGTAGACAGGAAGGCGGTGCCGCCATGATGGCTGATGCCTATGGCAAATTAACCGGCCGTCCAGGCATTTGCATGGTAACCCGCGGACCGGGTGTGAGCAACGCATTTGCCGGCATTCATATTGCCAAGCAGGACTCTACGCCTTTAATTGTATTTGTCGGCCAGATAGAAACCGGCATGCGTGAACGTGAAGCGTTCCAGGAAGTGGATTACCGCGCCGTTTTCGGCACTCAAACAAAATGGACCACCGAAATTGATGATGCCAGCCGTATCCCAGAGCTGATTTCCCGTGCATTTCATGTGGCAACCTCTGGCCGCCCCGGCCCGGTCGTCATTGCCCTGCCCGAAGACATGCTGGTACAGCTTTCTGCCGTGATTGATGCCCCTCGCGTAGAAGCGGTGGAATCAGCACCTACCCCATCCCAGATGGATTCCCTTGAAAAACTGCTGGGTGAAGCTCAAAACCCGATCGCTATTCTGGGTGGCAGCCGTTGGAGCAAAGAAAGCGTGAACGCCTTTGTCCGCTTTGCTGAAAAGAACCAACTGCCCGTGGCCGTCCAGTTCAGGCGCCAAATGCTCTTCCCCGCCAACCACCCCTGTTTTGCCGGAGATATTGGCCTGGGCATTAATCCAAAGCTGCTAAAACGTTTTGAAGAAGCGGATACCGTGCTACTGGTGGGTGGCCGTATGTCCGAAGTGCCTTCACAAAGCTATACTGCATTATCCATTCCTGTACCAAAACAAAAACTGGTTCATGTTCACCCCGACAGCCAGGAACTGAACCGGGTATACCAGGCACAGCTGACCATTAATGCCACTCCTGCCGAATTTACCCGTGCCCTGGAGACACTGAACCTGGAGCCGGTTGCCGGCCGTGAGGCGCTGCTAAACCAGGCGCATAGTGAATACCTGTACTGGAGCGACCCGTCTACAGTAGATGTACCTGGTAAACTGCAAATGCCACATATCATGCAATACCTGGAAACCAGGCTCACCCCGGACACCATCATGACCAACGGCGCTGGCAATTATGCCACCTGGCTACACCGTTTCCACCGTTTCACCCAATTCGGGACCCAACTGGCGCCCACCTCAGGCTCCATGGGCTATGGCTTACCCGCTGCCGTAGGTGCCAAACGCCTGCTACCCGACACCCCCGTCATTTGCTTTGCCGGTGATGGCTGCTTCATGATGCACGGCCAGGAATTTGCCACTGCCGTACAGTATGGATTGAATATTATTGTGCTGATTTTTGACAACGGCATGTATGGCACCATCCGCATGCACCAGGAAAAGCATTACCCCGGACGGATCAGTGCCACCCATTTGCAGAATCCCGATTTTGCCGCCTATGCCTTAGCGTTTGGCGGCCACGGAGAAAGAGTGGAAAGCAATGAAGAATTTGGCCCTGCTTTTGAACGGGCAATGGCCAGCGGTAAGCCGGCCATTTTGCATTGCCTGGTTGATCCACAAGCGATTACACCGTCAGCCACTATTGAGCAAATCCGGGCAGCGGCACTGAAATAAGCGTTCTTCCAACCTGCCGGGAAATCATTTCCGCAGGTTGAACCTATTGGGAAGCAAACCCGGTTTAAAAAAAAGCAAAAAAAATAGCGCCCATAAGGCGCTATTTTTATACTTCTTTTGTCGCTTAGTGGCGATTTTTCATTTGAGTCAGGCGGCGTGCGGCGCTAACCTGAGCAGCCAACATGGCCAACTCGGCTTCAACCACAGCAATTTCTGCCTTGTCACGTGCATTACGCAACGCTTCTTCAGCCTGTTCGCGCGCCTTGACCGCTTTCGCTTCATCAAGGTCTGCCGCACGAATTGCTGTATCAGACAGTACTGTTACACCATACGGCTGAACTTCAATAATGCCACCAGCCACAAATACCAACTCTTCTGAACCGTCTTCACGAACAATTTTCACTGTTCCAGGACGGATACGAGAGATCAGTGGTGTGTGACCAGGAAGAATACCCAACTCGCCTGCTTCACCAGGCAAAGCAACGAATTTGGCCTCACCGGTAAAAATGGATTCTTCCGCACTTACCACATCAACATGTATAGTAGCCATAGCTATTCCTTAATTATATGGTTTTGGCTTTCTCGAAAGCTTCGTCGATTGTACCAACCATATAGAATGCCTGTTCGGGCAGCGCATCACACTCACCATCCACAATCATTCGGAAACCACGAATGGTTTCTGACAGTGGAACATATTTACCAGGAGAACCGGTAAACACTTCAGCAACGTGGAAAGGCTGGGACAGGAAACGCTGGATTTTACGAGCACGGCCAACAGCCTGTTTGTCTTCAGGAGACAACTCGTCCATACCCAGAATCGCGATAATGTCACGCAACTCTTTGTAGCGTTGCAGTGTTTGCTGAACGTCACGAGCCACTTGGTAGTGATCGTTACCCACAATTTGTGGATCAAGCTGACGACTGGTGGAATCCAATGGATCAACCGCAGGATAAATACCCAGGGAAGCAATATCACGTGACAGCACAACGGTAGAGTCCAAGTGCTGGAAAGTGGTTGCAGGAGAAGGATCGGTCAAGTCATCGGCAGGAACGTAAACGGCCTGGATAGATGTAATAGAACCGGTTTTGGTAGAAGTAATACGCTCTTGCAAAGCACCCATCTCTTCGGCCAGTGTAGGCTGGTAACCCACGGCAGAAGGCATACGACCCAGCAGCGCGGATACTTCGGTACCGGCCAAGGTGTAACGATAGATGTTATCAACGAAGAACAGGATGTCACGGCCTTCGTCACGGAATTTCTCAGCCATTGTCAGGCCGGTAAGTGCCACACGCAGACGGTTTCCTGGTGGTTCGTTCATCTGACCGAAAACCATGGCAACCTTGTCAAGAACGTTAGACTCATCCATTTCGTGGTAGAAGTCATTACCTTCACGGGTACGCTCACCTACACCAGCGAAAACAGACAAACCAGCGTGCTGTTTAGCGATGTTGTTGATCAGTTCCATCATGTTAACGGTTTTACCAACACCGGCACCACCGAACAGACCGACTTTACCGCCTTTGGCAAACGGACAAACCAGGTCAATAACCTTAATACCTGTTTCCAGCAGTTCTACTGATGGAGACAATTCGTCAAATTTTGGAGCTGCGCGGTGAATGCCACGTTTTTCTTCATGCTCAATTGGACCAGCGTCATCGATTGGACGTCCCAGAACGTCCATGATGCGACCCAATGTACCCTGACCAACAGGTACTGAAATATTTGCGTTTGTTCTAACCACTTGCATGCCGCGGCGAAGGCCATCGCTTGAACCCATGGCAATGGTACGGACAACGCCGTCGCCTAATTGCTGCTGAACTTCAAGGGTTAGCCCTTTCTCAGCGAAACCGCCTGCATCTTCTGATAAGACAAGCGCTTCGTAAATTTTTGGCATGTTGTCGCGTGGGAACTGTATATCCACGACGGCGCCGATGCACTGAACGATGGTACCGTTACTCATGTCGATTCCTTACTTAATAACGATTGAAAGAAACTGACAGCCAGCAAGCCACTAGGCTTAAACGGCTGCAGCTCCCCCCACGATTTCTGAAATTTCTTTAGTAATTGCTGCCTGGCGGGTTTTGTTATAAACCAGCTGCAAATCACCAATTACTTTTTTCGCATTATCTGATGCAGCTTTCATTGCCACCATTCGGGCTGACTGCTCAGACGCCATATTTTCTGCAACTGCCTGGTAAACCACACCTTCTACATAGCGATGCAACAGATCATCAATCACTGATTTTGCATCGGGTTCAAAAATGTAATCCCATTTGTATGATGCCTTGGGAAGTTGCGCATCCTCTTCCAGGGAAGTTTGGAAGGGATCACCAAGACCATCTGGCAAAGGTAACAAACGAATAAACGATGGCTCCTGCTTCATGGTGTTAACGAATATATTCGTTGCCACATACAAAGCATCAATGGTGCCATCCATATAGGCATCAAACTGTACTTTCAGTGCACCAATCAGACGTTCAAGACTTGGGGTATCACCCAACTGCACTTCCTGGGAAACCAGGTTAATACCAAGACGGGTTAAAAAGCCCAGACCCTTGTTACCCAGCGCAGTTGCCTGAACCTTAATGCCTTTGGCATCAAATTCTTTAAGACGTGACAAGACAAGGCGTTGTATGTTGGTATTCAAGCCCCCACACAGACCTTTATCTGTACTTATCACTACAATGCCGACAGCCTTGATGTCTTTACGCTCTTCCAGATAAGGATGAGAGTAGTCAGGATGTGTCTGCATCATGTGCGTAGCAATTTCACGTACTTTAGTAGCATATGGACGGCCTGCACGCATTTTTTCCTGCGCTTTGCGCATTTTAGAAGCAGCGACCATCTCCATTGCTTTTGTGATCTTGCGAGTGTTTTGCACACTCTTGATCTGAGTACGGATTTCCTTAATTCCAGCCATAAGCCTTCCTGTTAGACGGTTTTGCAAAACAAGGGTGCAGGATCATGATCTTGCACCCTACCAGGTCTTAGTAAGTACCGTTCTTCTTGAATGACAAAACCGCTTCTTTCAAAGTAGCTTCATCATCTTTAGAAAGCTCTTTGGTTTCTTCGATGCGATCAACCAGCGCACTGTGCTTGGCTTTGAGCTCATCTTTCAAACCTTTTTCAAATGGCAGAACCCGGCTGACATCAACGTCATCAAGGTAGCCATTATTGACGGCAAACAAAGACACCGCAAGTTCCCATACCTGCAAAGGCTGGTACTGAGGCTGTTTCAACAACTCAACAACGCGTTTACCACGTTCCAGCTGACGGCGTGTTGCTTCGTCAAGGTCAGAAGCAAACTGGGCAAATGCAGCCAATTCACGATACTGGGCCAAGTCGGTACGAATACCACCGGACAGTTTTTTAACGACTTTAGTCTGGGCAGCACCACCCACACGGGAAACGGAAATACCCGCGTTAATCGCAGGACGGACACCCGCGTTGAACAAGTCTGTTTCCAGGAAGATCTGACCGTCGGTAATGGAAATTACGTTGGTTGGAACGAAAGCGGAAACGTCACCGGCCTGTGTTTCAATAATAGGCAAGGCGGTCAGGGAACCTGTTTTACCTTTTACTGCACCGTTAGTGAATTTTTCAACATAGTCGGCATTCACACGGGCTGCACGTTCGAGCAAGCGGGAGTGCAGATAGAACACGTCACCGGGGTAAGCTTCACGCCCTGGTGGACGACGAAGCAGCAATGATACCTGACGGTATGCCCATGCCTGTTTGGTCAGATCGTCATAAACGATCAGTGCATCTTCACCGCGGTCACGGAAATATTCGCCCATGGTACAACCGGCATAAGGAGCCAGGTATTGCATGGCGGCAGAATCGGAAGCTGAGGCAGCTACAACGATTGTGTATTCCAGTGCACCGTGTTCTTCAAGTTTGCGAACCACGTTATTGATGGTAGATGCTTTTTGACCAATAGCCACATAAACGCAAGTAACGTTTTTGCCTTTCTGGTTAATGATAGCATCGACAGCAACAGCGGTTTTACCAGTTTGACGGTCACCAATGATCAGCTCACGCTGGCCACGGCCAACGGGTACCATTGAGTCAATCGCCTTGATACCGGTTTGCAATGGCTGGGAAACTGACTGACGGGCAATAACGCCAGGCGCCACTTTTTCGATAACGTCGGTTTCTTTAGCATTGACAGGGCCTTTGCCATCGATAGGCTGACCCAGTGTATTGACAACGCGACCACGCAATTCGGGACCAACGGGCACTTCAAGAATGCGGCCGGTTGTTTTCACAGGGTCACCTTCGGACACACCTGTATAATCACCTAAAATAACCGCACCAACTGAATCACGCTCGAGGTTGAGAGCGAGTCCAAAAACGTTGTTTGGAAATTCAAGCATTTCGCCTTGCATCACATCGGATAAACCGTGGACACGTGTAATACCGTCGGTTACGGAAACGACCGTACCTTGTGTGCGAACATCAGCAGAAGCGCCCAAGCCTTCGATACGGCTCTTAAGCAATTCGCTGATTTCTGACGGATTGAGTTGCATATTCAGACTCCTGAAATCCTGTTATTCTGGCGCTTATGCAGCGGCCAAAGTTTCGCGCAAGCGAGCCAACTGAGCTTGCACGGAAGTATCTAATACCTGATCACCTACTGTGACTCGGATACCGCCAATAAGTGTTTTATCGACAGCGACAACTGGCTT
>Ga0265293_10003057_pt1 | contig 31890 bp, 22 predicted proteins | sample Munlanlewell138R_FD_192505 | JGI IMG/M metagenome (GOLD analysis project Ga0265293, IMG submission 192505) | Leachate microbial communities from a municipal landfill in Southern Ontario, Canada - Leachate well 138R | ecosystem: Engineered > Solid waste > Landfill > Unclassified | place: Canada... | reverse complement strand
GCCGCCGGCGCCGCATGTAACCGTCGCCTTGCCCGCGATGCGTGAAGTGACCCACTACCTCGATCTGACCGGGAATACCCAGGCAGTGCAAACAGTACAATTGCGGGCCCGTGTGGCCGGATATCTTCGGAAGGTCCTGTTCCAGGACGGACAGGTGGTCAAGAAGGACCAGCGCCTGTTCGTCATTCAACAGGATACATACAAAGCGAACTTGAGGCAGGCGGAAGCCGCGATAGCCCAGCAGAAGGCCCAGTTCGACTTCGCGGCAGCCCAGTACGAGAGGTATTCCCGGCTCGTTCTCCAAAAAGCGGCATCTCAATCGGATGTCGACAACTGGCGTTTCCAGAGGGATTCGGCTCGGGCAAACCTTCTTTCGGCGCAGGCTAAACGAGAGCTTGCCGCCCTTGACCTCGCCTACACCGAGATCTCGGCGCCCTTCAACGGGAGAATCGACCGGAGCCTCAAAGACCCCGGAAATTTGGTCGGGTCCGGCGAGAACACGGTCCTTGCAGAGATAAACCAGATAGACCCGATCTATGTCTACTTCACAGTGAGCGACACCGATCTGGCACGACTGGTGAAAGAGGCCCGGTGGATACCGGGACAGGTCCGGAACCGGCAATGGCCTGTCGAGGCCGGCCTGCCGGCCGAAAATGGCCACCCGCACAAAGGCAAGCTCGATTTTGCGTCGATAAGCCTCACCGCTACCACGGGGACCCTGCTTTTGCGCGGGGTTTTTCCCAACCCTGAAGGAAAGATATTACCCGGTCTCTATGCCAGGATACGCATTCCGGTAAGGACAGTGAATGCCTATCTCGTACCCGAGGAAGCTGTCGGGCGCGATCAGCGCGGATCCTACCTTCTTACGGTCAACGATCAGCACATCGTAGAGCGCCTGGCAGTAAAGACAGGGCCGCTGGTAAGCAAGGAACGTGCCATAATCGAAGGCCTTTCCGGGAAAGAACAGGTCATCATAAAGGGTATGCAAAGGGCAGTCCCGGGAAGGAAAGTCACGACCGAGGCCCTGAAGTCCGACAAGAAGGGTGCCTCGTGATCTCCAAATTTTTCATCGAACGCCCTATCCTGGCCAACGTACTGGCGCTCGTCACCATCATCATCGGGCTTGTCAGCTACCGCCAGTTGCCCGTTGAGCAATATCCCCCGATCGTGCCCCCGACTATCCAGATATCGGCCCGGTATCCCGGTGCCAGCGCGTCCGTCATCACGGAAACGATCGGCGTACCCCTTGAACAGGCGATGAACGGCATTGAGCATTCCATATACATGTCATCCACGAGTTCGAGCGATGGTTCGTATACACTGACCATTACGTTTGACGTCGGGACCGACCTCGATAAGTCTTTATCGCTTGTCCAGAACCAGGTCAATTCGGCCCTGACCCAGCTTCCCGGCGGCTCCCAGGAACAGGGCATTAACGTCAGGAAAGTGTCTACCAACATACTTCTGGTTGTCAGTCTCTATTCGGATGATAACAGGTTCGACGAGGCCTTCCTTTCAAACTACGGTATCATCAATATGCAGAACCCCCTGTCACGCGAGCCGGGTGTCGGACAGGTCCGCGTCTTCGGGGCAGGCCCGTACAGCATGAGAGTATGGCTCGATCCGCAGAGGCTGAAGCAATTCAATCTGACAACGACCGATGTCCTGAATGTCATTCGCGACCAAAACATTCAGGTCGTGTCCGGGCAGCTGGGCGCACCTCCGGTCCCGTCCGACCAGGCATTCCAGTTTACCATAAACAGCCTGGGACGCCTGTCCGATGTGGGCCAGTTCGAAGAGATCATCGTAAAGAACGACCCCGGCGAAGCCACTCAGCTCGTACGGCTCAAAGACATAGCCCGAATAGACCTGGCCCAGCAAAATTATGTGAACTTTGCACGAACAGGCGGCCTCGACTCGGCCCAGGTCGTCATATTTGCCCTGCCTGAGGCAAACGCGATCCGGGTTGCGGACCATGTTTACGCGGCGGTCGCTGAAATGAGCAAGGATTTTCCGGAAGGCCTGAAATACACGATCCGGTACGACACGACCAAGTATGTCAGGGAATCGATATCCTCGGTCTATATGACCCTTTTTCAGGCTGCCATTTTAGTTCTCATTGTGATCATGATCTTCCTCCAGAGCACCCGCGCACTTCTCGTTCCGGCCACCACGGTGCCGGTGACGATCATAGGGACTTTCGGGGCCATGTATGCCATGGGTTTTACGATAAACCTCATGACCCTCTTTGCCCTTGTCCTGGCTATCGGGATCGTCGTCGACGACGCGATCGTCATTGTGGAGAACAGCACCTATTACATCGAACGGGGCCTCAACCCCAAGGACGCCGCCATCAAGGCCATGTCGGAGCTCACCGGTCCTGTGATGGGCATAACCACCGCGTTGGTCGCGGTGTTTTTACCTGCCGCGTTCCTTCCTGGCATAACGGGGCAGATATATCGCCAATTCGCCCTTGTCATTGCCGCAACCTCTGTTATCAGCGCCATCAATGCCCTTACCCTGAAGCCGGCACAGTGTGCCCTGTGGCTTAAGATGAGGCCAGACAAAGGCCCGGGCTGGTTTTACCGGATATTCAACCGGGGGTTCAATGCTGTCAAGAAACCTTATATGGGCATCGTGACATGGATGGTGAAGCATCCCTGGCCTATGGTGGCCCTGTTCTTCGTCATCATCTCCCTTGCAACATGGCAGTTCATTCGTGTGCCTACGGGTTTTCTTCCCACGGAGGACCAGGGTTATGCGATATTATTTGCCCGCCTGCCCGACGGAGCGGCCCAGCCACGGGCCCGGGAGGTTTCCGAAAAAATGGGCACTGTGCTGCGAAATACCCCGGGCATAGCCAGCTGGGTTACCATTGGGGGCTACTCTTTCCTGGATGGAGCGAATATCTCGACGGTTTCCAGCACCTTTATCATATACGAGGACTGGAAAAAACGCGGCTCCACATTGAGCCAGGATAAGCTCATTGCGCGATTGAACAGAGATATGGCCCGGATCCATGAGGCCGATATTTTTGTGATAATTCCCCCGTCTATCCGCGGTCTCGGTCAAGCCGGCGGCTTCCAGATGGTTGTCGAAGACAGAAGGAGCCTTGGCTTTGAAGAGCTTCAAAAGGCGGCGAACGATCTCATCGAGGCTGCGCGGAAGGACAGGAACTTACAGGGTTTAGCGACAACATTTGATGCAAAGAGCCCGCAGCTTTATCTCGACATAGACAGGACAAAAGCACAATCCTTCCAGGTCCCGCTCAACAATGTCTTCGAAACGCTCCGCGGCTATCTCGGTTCCTCCTTTGTCAACCTTTTCAATAAATTCAACCAGGTGTACCAGGTATATATACAGGCAGGCGACGAGCACCGGTTGACGCCGGAAAACATAATGAACCTTTACACCCGGAACACCCAGGGTGCGATGGTGCCGCTCGGTAGCATTCTGGAGGTAAAACATGTCCAGGGGCCGGAACTTGTAAGCCGTTACAACCTTTATCCGGCCGCCACTATTTTTGGCTCTGCTGCCCCTGGTTTCAGTTCAGGCCAGGCGCTCGACCTCATGGAACAGCTGGCGGCCAACACGCTCCCCAACGGCATCGGCTATGACTGGACCGCAACGAGCTTCCAGGAACGGGGGGTCGGATACCAGGCATATTTTATATACCTTCTCTCGATAACACTTGTGTTCATGGCGCTTGCGGCCTGTATGAAAGCTGGGTATCACCGATGGCCGTTATCCTGGTCGTCCCCATGGCGCTCGTCGGCGTCCTCCTCGCTATTTTGACCAGGGGTTTCGACAACAATCTTTATACCCAGATCGGCCTCGTTCTCATGATCGCCCTTGCCAGTAAAAATGCCATCCTGGTCGTGGAATTCACCCGGGATCTTCAGAAAGAGGGCCTGCCGCTCGTTGAGGCGGCGATCGAGGCAACGAGCAGACGGTTTCGCCCCATAATGATGACATCGATCGCCTTCATCCTTGGCGTGACCCCCCTTCTCTTTGCCCGCGGCGCCGGCGCGGTCAGCCAGGAAGCGATCGGCACGGTCGTTTTCGGAGGTATGATCGCTTCGACCCTTTTTGCCATGCCGTTCGTTCCCGTGTTCTACGTCTTCATTCAGCGACTGACCTCCCGCGCCGTAAAAAGGCAACATGAAGAACACCCTGTGTAAACTTCCGATACGAACGGGCCAATCTCTGTCGGGCAGGGCCGCTGAAGACTCACCCTGCCGAAATTTTTCGTTCAGAAATGTGTGGAATATCCCAGCCAGAGAAAAAACGCAGTGGCGAGTATATGAAGTATCCACCAGTTTATCGAGAATATCCTGAACATATTCATATTATTTCCCCAATAAATGCCCCACGTAGTAGACCACGGCTACGGCCATGAGGTGAACACACCACCAGCCGAGGTTTGGATAGCGGCATGATACGCCTTTTTTTTCAACGGCCTTATTGTAGCCGAAGACCTCACAGTCGAACAATATCTTGCCGATAAAGAATTTGCCCCACAATATCAGGATGTCGGGAAGCGTCGTCTTGAGAAGCATGCTGGCTGGCGTAAGCGATGAGGGCGGCTGTGCCAGGCTGAAGTGGGCCATCGTGACCGTGCCCACAATGGCAATGAACCCGTTAAGAACATACCCGTAATGGATCGTTCCCTTCCGCAAAAAGAGAAGCGGGACAATGACGATGCTCAGAATACCGGCTGAGAAGTTCGTCAAAAATGATGTATTTTCCGTGAAAGGATGGATGCGAAGATGAAGAAGAAAGCCGCCCAGGGCCAATAAGACAAGCGCGGCAAGGCATGTGGCCCTGATATAGCTTCGTATCGTCACAATGTCCCCCTTCTCTTCATCGAGTCAAAAATCCTGCAGGATCACCGCAAAAGATCGTACGGTTCGGCCCGAATTGCCCACTCGCTCGAGGGATGCTCTGCCTTCAGTTTTTTATACGCCGCTTTCAGATGCGACGGATCATGCGTGTCCTCGTAATTCGCGACACCCTGCCAGAAGATCGTCTCGGGGACCACCTTGCTTTTCGGATACTCCTTTGTCAATGTATCCCCGACATCGATGGCCTCCCGAAATTGCTTCAGATCGAAGTGTACCTTGAGCATTCCAAGAAGTAGTGAAGGGATGAATTCTTCGGGCGGAAGGAAACCGGTCGTGCGGAAGTGTTCTTTGCCGTCCTCATCCAGCAAGATAACGGCCGGTGTCCACTGGATGTTGAAATCGTCGGCATAAGGCTTCGCATCATAAGCCATCTGGACCGGGACCGTGCGCGCGTTGATAAACGCGGCTACCTTTTCATCCGGGTACGTAACTGCACCCATCTGCTTGCAACCAATTCAGCCCGGATTGAAGAAATCGAGCAATACCGGTTTTTTCTCATTCTTCGCCCGCTGAAGGGCCTCGTTCATGTCATTTAACCACCGGACCTCTGCCATAATTACCTCCTTTGGTCTTATTCTCCGAAATATAAGGACTCTTCCGGCCTCAGGCAACCCGGCCCGGAAATACGGGTGGTGTGAAGCTTGCTCCCAACGGCGTCAAAGTCATTGATAATCAAGCGTTTTCGATCACAGCCCGTTGACTTGATCGTGGAAAATCTTAGGTTTTAACGTGAAGACGGCGTCGTATGGTACATTACGGCACCTCTATGCGGCAGGTAAAAATTCTTTGAACAGGAGGGTATATTATGAAGAAACTATTGCTTTTATCCGTGGCCGTCCTCTTCGTTGCGGCGGCATTCACCGGATGCCAGACGCCTGCGGGCAGATCGGCCGGAGAGGTTGTCGACGACGCCGCGATCACTACCGAGGTCAAAACGAGACTGCTCGCGGATGACGTGACGAAAGGCCTCGCTGTCACAGTTCAGACATTTGAGGGCACAGTGACACTGATCGGGGCCGTGGATACCCGTGAGCAGATAAACCGTGCGGCTCATATTGCGCGAAGCGTAAAAGGGGTGAAGAAGGTAGACAACCGCCTCCAGCTGAAAAAATGATCCACTAATGCGATATCATTGCTTCAGAAAAAGATACAGTTCATCGGCAAATTTATCTCTGGCTGACTGTCCCTTTCCCGCATCCTTAAAATCAGGTTCGCTGAAACGGGCCAGGAGTTTCTGAAATCGCTTCTGGCCCTTCACCCAATCGAGGAGCCGTGAAAAATCTTCTTCGACTGAAAAGTCATTATTTCCCAGGATAAAACCTTTGCACTTTTTGCAGATGTATGCCTCGAGAGAATATGTGTTTATATGATCGTCCGGATCAAAGTCGTGCCAGCACATTCCCATAGCCTCGGTGAGAAATCTGTCCCTTTCCTCGTTCATGGTATGCCTCCTGCTGCACTATATCATGAAACCGGCATCTCCCTCGACCGGATTCGAATGTCTGTCTGGTCCAAAATTGATCATGAAGAGCTGTTACAAAAAAACGGGATCACCGCCCTTACCAGGGCCCCCAGGAATATCCCCACCAGCCAGGTCCTATGTAAGGCGATGGATAGTAATAATAAACAGTCGGCGGCGGTCTTTTTGGCTCGAGGTAGATCTGCATTATCCTGAACATCGGGAACACGTATTCCATCTCGTCAACCCTTCCTGTGACAACCCCCGTGAAAACGCCTGCTATACTGATCCCCCTGTTCTTATGATAAACAAGGGGGTCAAGGATACCCTTTTCCCGCGGGTAGAGCGCCAGGAAGCGTTGATTCGAAGACGTGATGTCCTGAGGATACCCCCAGCCGTCTACCGGCACGTAGAGGGCCTCAATCTCCGAGCCTTCCGCTTTAAGTGTCGTGCGGGCAACAATCCCGCCGAGGATGAAAAGCTGGTCGCGGTACATTTCCGGGCTCTGAATGAGAGCGGCAAGAGACGGATTTCTGTTACCCTGCTCCATGAGGTCCGGACGTATAGCCGAGGTACACGACGCAATGCTGAAAACCAGCAGGATCGTCATCGCGATTCGTTTCATGAACACCCTCCTCTATGACACAACATATTCACGAGAGCGACGATCGACAAGTCCGGGAAAACAGGAGGAGAAGCGGCGCATTGACCTGCCTGTCTCGAGAGAGAGGACAAGCTCGGTATTGACAATCCGCCGAGCTTTGACATAATGATTATATTCCCTGCTCCACGAGGTCCGGTATGCCGATATTTGTTTGCCGGGTCTTCGCGGTGGTCCTGATACTGACCGCTGTGAATTATTTTCCCGGCCTGTGCCAGGATATTCAGATGACATTTCCCCAAGTCCTCGATGTCGCTCTCGAGGAAAATAGAGAATTGCGGGCATCGAGAAATAGCCTTTGGGCCCAGAGGGAAAATATCGGGATAGCGCGCAGCCAGATCCTCCCGAAGGTCTTCTTCGAGGAGAAGGCGACGAGGACAAACAATCCTCCCTCCGTTTTCACGATGAAGTTGAACCAGCAGCGATTTGCTGCGGCAGATTTTGCGATCGACAGCCTGAACTACCCCCGGGCAACGAATGATTATCAGACGTCCTTTTCTTTCGAACAGCCCGTATTTGTGATGAAGTCGTTCCTCGGGCTCGCGGCCGCCCGATCCGAATTTTCCGCCCATAATGAAGACTTCATTCGAAAGAAGGAAGAGATCACCCTGAACGTCGCCCGTGCATACCTTAAGACACATGTCGCACGGCAATATGTCATGGTCGGGCAGAAGGCCGTCGAAGATGCCCGGGAACACGCGAGGATCGCAGAGGTCCGGTACAAGCACGGCATGGGCCTTTATTCAGACTGCTTGAGGACCCGCACGGGCCTGATCGAGGCCGAGCAAAAAAAGGTCACTGCCGAAAAAGACTATGCAGTGGCAAAACGTCGGCTCGGGCTTCTCATCGGCAGGTCGGCCCCTGTAAGTTCGGCGGACGATACCGTGCCGCTTGAACTTCGCGAACTCGAATATTACATCAAGGCATCCGCATCGCGCCGCGACATCAGCGCCCTTCAAATACGCCGCAAGACAGCACAAACGAATGTCCGCATCGCCGAGTCCGCGTACTTGCCCTGGATCGGCGTCGGTGGTTCCTATCAGTACAACGATCACAGGAAGCTCTTTGGGTCGGAGGGTTACAGCTGGCAGTTCATGGCCTTTTTGAGATGGAACCTTTTTGACGGGTTCAGCCGTGAATCAGAGAGGCGAAAAGCCCAGCATCAGATGGCGGAAGTGAGTGAACGGCTAAAAGGGTTGGAAGAATTCATCGCCTTCAAGATCGAAGAATCTTATCTTGCCGTGGAGGAAGCGAAAAAAACTGCCGAACTTTCTTTGTCGGCTTTGAAAGCCGCAGAAGAAGGGAAAAGACTTGTAAGGTCACGATATGAAAATTCCCTGTCGCCGGTCGTTGACCTTATAGACGTCCAGCTGAACGTAAATCGCGCCCGGGCGGACGCCGTGGCCCGCGAGAACGAGTATAAGCTCGCTGTTGTCAACCTTTCCTACGAAAGCGGCACCATCTTGAAGGACCTGGGGATGGAATGAAAAACAGGATACGGATTAACGCCACCAAAACATGCATCATGAGCGGGGCCGCGCTCCTTTGTATCGCGGCCATTCTCGCCTCAGTATCATGCAAGGGCAAGATAAAACCGGGCAATGTCGAACCCGCCAGGAAGGAAATATCGCGAGTCACGCTCCAAACGGTCACCCCGGCCGTCACAACCGCTGCTTATGAGACCTCAGGGACAGTCAAGGCGAAAAATATCGGTATTATCTCCAGCCGTTTGATGGCAACGGTAAAAAAGATATGTGCCAGAGAAGGCGACAGGGTGAGGGCCGGTGACATTCTCGTGTATCTCGACGATTCCGATGTCATGCAAAAGAGGCTGGCCGCAGAAGCCGGCTATAAAGAAGCCGAGAAGGCGCTCGATGTAGCGAGGGACCAGAGGTCCCTGGCGGATGTCACATGGCAGAGATATTCAAAGTTATTTGAAGAAAAAGTTGTATCCCGGCATGAATTCGACCAGATCGAAACACAGAAGAAAGTGGCGGACACCGAATACGGGCGCGCACAGCAGACACTGGAAAGGGCAAGGGCGATGCAGGAAGAGGCCCGGGCCTATCATGGTTTTACAAAGATCAGGTCCCCGTATGCGGGAATTGTAACCGCCAAAAAAATTGACGAAGGAAGCATGGCGGTGCCCGGCATACCGATCATGACCGTGGAAGACATTTCTCGGTTCACGATCGAGGTAAACGCCGATGAAAGGTCCTATAAAAATCTTTCGATCGGAATGAGCGTCCCTGTTTACGTGGATTCATTGGGCGAAACACGGACGGGGAAAATATCCCGCATCGCACCCGCAGTGGACCCGTCCACCCGGACCTTCAACATGGAGGTCCTCATCGGCGGAAATGGCCTGAGATCGGGATTGTCCGCAAAGGTTTTTCTTCCGGGAGGGCAAAAAGAAACAATACTTGTCACCAGGAAAGCAATTGTTGAAAAAGGTCAGCTCACAGGCATCTATACCGCAGATACAAAAGGCGTGATCAGCTACCGGCTTGTAAAGACCGGCAAACCGGTCGGCGACCAGGTTGAAGTTTTGTCGGGGATAAAAAGTGGTGACAGGATAGTTGTCGATGGTATCGACAACGTTATCGACGGCGGGAAATTGAAGCAATGATCCTGCATCCTGCACGCAGGTGTGGTCTTAATTCCTCGCCATAAAAGCATATGGGGGAGTTTTCGTGCAAAAGCCAGGGATCTCCGGCAAGATCGCGCGCATGTTCATCCAGTCGAAGCTTACCCCCCTCATTGTCATCGCCTCCATACTGCTCGGGACCTATGCAATTATCGTAACCCCGCGGGAGGAGGAACCGCAGATCCTCGTTCCAATGATCGATGTCTTTGTGTCGTATCCGGGGGCGTCGTCCCAGGAGGTCGACGAAAGGGTGAGCAAGCCCATGTCGAAGTTTCTCTGGGAAATAAGCGGCGTCGAATACATCTATACCATGTCGCACCCGGGATCGGGCATGGCCATTATTCGGTTCAAGGTAGACTCGGACATGGAAAAGAGTCTGGTCGACGTCTACACGAAACTCATGTCGAACTACGACAAGATCCCCCCTGGCATCTCTCAGCCTTTTGTCAAACCGCGGTCGATAGACGATGTCCCTATCCTGTCATTCACATTGTGGAGTAAAATATATGGAGGGTACCAACTCAGGCGCGTCGCCTTCGAAATATGCGAAGAACTCAAAAAAGACAAGGACATAGCCGAATTCCACATTACAGGAGGACAAAAGCGGCAGATACGCATAGATATGGACCCTGTGCAGTTAAGGGCCTACGGCATATCTCCCCACCAGATAGCGGTGTCCCTTAAAAAGGCCAATTTTCTGGTCCCTTCCGGGAAATTCCCATCCTTCGATCGTGAATACATCGTCGAAACGGGCAGCTTCCTGAAAAACGCGGACGACGTTGGAAATGTCGTTGTGGGAACACATGACGGGAAGCCGGTCTATCTTCGCAATGTGGCAAAGATATCTGACCGTCCGGAAGAGGCGGCAAATTACGTGTTCATGGGTTTCGGGCCTGCATCGAGAACACCCGATGCCAGCCAGTACGAAGCCGTCACGATATCCATAGCGAAGAAGAAAGGGACCAATGCAACCCATATTGCCGAAAACGCATTCCGTAAAATTGACGCCTTGAAGGGCGGGGTAATACCTTCGGATGTCGAGGTAACAAATACACGCAATTATGGCGAGACCGCAAAGGAGAAGTCCAACGAACTCTTGAAACACATGTTCATCGCGGCCTTCTCCGTGACCTTGCTCATAGCCCTTGCATTGGGGTGGAGGGAATCCATCATAGTCGCGGTAGCCGTTCCCGTTACCCTTGCGCTAACGATATTCGTCACATATGTCTACGGGTATACGCTAAATCGCGTGACCCTTTTTGCGCTCATATTTTCGATAGGCATCCTCGTCGACGACGCTATTGTCGTAGTCGAAAATATACACCGCCATTTCAGGATGGCTACGGCTGATATCGAAACGGCGATAGAGGCCGTGGAAGAGGTGGGACAACCGACTATCCTTGCGACCTTTACCGTCATCGCCGCCCTCCTCCCGATGGCCTTCGTGTCGGGACTCATGGGACCGTATATGCGGCCCATACCGGTCGGTGCATCGGCAGCGATGATGATCTCTCTTTTTATTGCCTTTATCATCAGCCCATGGCTGAGCTATATCGTGCTGAGAAAGACCAAAAAAGCCAGTGTCGCCGCGGCGGAAGACAAGGGCCTGATAGGAAAATTAAACACCATGTATGAAAGGAACCTGCGCAGGCTCCTCGAGGAAAAAAGAAAGCGGTTGATCTTTTTCTGCTTTACCGCAGGCCTCCTTGTTGTTTCCTTTTTATTTATCGTGTTCAAACTGACGACGGTCAAGATGCTCCCTTTTGACAACAAGAGCGAGCTCCAGGTTGTCATAGACATGGATGAAGGCGCACCTCTTGAAGAAACGGCGGCGCTGACACGCGAGATCGGGGAATATTTGAAGACCGTATCCGAGGTCGATAATTTCCAGTCATACATCGGGACATCCTCCCCCTTCAATTTCAACGGGCTTGTCAGGCATTACTTTTTGCGGTCAGGCAGCAATATGGCGGATATACAGGTAAATTTCGCTGGAAAAGATGCGCGCTCAGCCCAAAGCCACGCTATCGCGACACGGATACGGCAGCCCATCAAGGATATCGCCGACAGGTATCACGCGCGGGCCAAGATAGTTGAGATACCGCCGGGCCCACCCGTTTTGAGCACCCTTGTCGCCGAGATATACGGCCCCGACCTCTCCCGGCAGCGGGAAATAGCCGGGGACATCAAGGAGATCTTTCAGAAAACTGCGGGTGTGGTCGATGTCGACTGGTATGTCGAATCGGACCAGAAAAAGATCGTCTTCGATGTCGAGAAAGACAAGGCAGCCCAAAACGGCATTACGGCAGAGGCAGCTTCACAGACAGTGCAAATGATCCTTTCTGGAATGACAGCAGGGCTTGCCCATTTCGAAAAAGAAAAGGAGCCGGTAGAATTGTTCCTGCGTGCATCACTGCCGGAGCGCGCCGGGGTCTTCGCCCTTGCCGGAATACCTGTTGCGGGCTCCTCCGGCATGGTCCCGTTATCGGAGCTTGTCACCCGGAGAGAAGGCGTCATCGACAAGACGATATACAGGAAGAATCTCAAGCGGGTCGTCTACGTTATCGGGGATGTCGCCGGGACCGAGGAAAGCCCTGTATATCCCATCCTCAAAATGTCGCGGGAGATCAGCAACCTCAAGCTCCCGGAAGGCTACCCTCTCAAACAGTACTCGGCCGTACAACCGTGGCTCGAAACCACGTATTCCATGAAATGGGATGGTGAATGGCACATCACATACGAGGTTTTCCGCGACCTGGGGATAGCGTTTGCCGCGGTCCTCATCCTGATCTACGTGATGGTTGTCGCATGGTTCAGGTCTTTTACGATACCGCTCGTCATAATGGCGCCCATACCGCTTTCTCTTATCGGCATAATACCGGGGCACGCTATTATGGGAGCCTTCTTCACTGCAACATCCATGATAGGCTTTATCGCGGGGGCCGGCATCGTCGTGAGGAATTCGATCATCCTGGTTGATTTCATAGACTTAAAGTTAGCTGAGGGAATACCGCTCGAGGAAGCTGTTGTCGAAGCTGGGATCGTTCGTTTCCGGCCCATGCTCTTGACAGCCGCCGCCGTTGTGGTAGGGTCCTCGGTCATACTTTTCGATCCTATCTTTCAGGGAATGGCGATTTCTCTCATGTCAGGTGAGGTCGCGGCAACTTTTCTTTCCCGGACGATGGTCCCGGTCCTCTATTTTCTCCTGAAACGACATGAAAACGAGAAGGCGTCCCTTCTTATCTGAAATATCTCGATGATGTATTATATTAATTTTAGACGCAAGAAAAGTCTTCTCTTGGGTCGCGTTTCGGCAGTACAGACAATTTGACAGGAAGGTCCGAAAGCCATGTTCGATGAACCTGACGGAACCGTAAGGAATGGCCTGAGACTGGAAAGCGACAGTATGGGGAAGGTGTGGGTCAAGGCCGACCGCCTCTGGGGTGCTGGCACGCAGCGGGCCCTCGTGCACTTCAGGATCGGCGAGGACCTGAACCCTGCAGAGCTTACCAGGGCCATCGTCATCGTGAAACAGGCTGCGGCCAAAGCCAATCGGGACCTCGGAAAGCTCGATGAAGGAAGGGCGAAAGCTATCCTCCTGGCTGCCGAAGAAGCCGTCGTTGGCAAACTGGACAGTCATTTCCCCTTGCCTGTCTGGGGCAGCGGCAGCGGCACCCAGTTGAACATGAACGTCAACGAGGTCCTTGCGAACCGGGCCATCCAAATCTTGGACGGGACCGTGGGGACCAAAACTCCGGTCCATCCCAATGACCATGTCAACATGTCGCAGTCGACAAATGACGTCTTTCCCACAGCTATGAATGTCGCCGCCTCTCTCGCTATTCGGGACCATCTCGTGCCGATGGTGGAGAAACTGCGGGACGGCCTCGATGAAAAGACGAAGGCGTGGGCCAACATCACGAAGATCGGAAGGACCCACCTGATGGATGCGGTGCCACTCACCCTGGGCCAGGAGTTTTCCGGTTACGCCGCCATGGTCGATGACGATCTCACGAGACTCGAAGCAGTGCTTCCCGGCCTCTATCGGCTCGCCATCGGCGGTACGGCAGTGGGTACCGGCCTGACCGCTGAAAAGAGATTCGGGGAATTGGCGGTGCGCCACATTGCCGAGATCACGCACCTCCCGGTGACGGCAGCTCCGAACAGGTTTGCCGTGCAAGGTGCCCACGATGCCATGGTCATGGTGAGCGGTGCCCTGAAGACCATGGCTGTCTCCCTTTTCAAGATAGCCAACGATATCCGGCTCCTCGCCTCGGGGCCCGACTCGGGCCTTCACGAGTTGATCCTTCCCGCCAACGAACCCGGGTCCTCGATCATGCCCGGCAAGGTAAACCCGACCCAATGCGAGGCTATGACCATGGTCGCTGTGCAGGTGATGGGGTACGACGCGGCAGTGGCCATCGCCGGTGCCGGCGGTTATCTGGAGATGAATGTCTATAAGCCGCTCATAGCCTTCAACGTCATCCAGTCTATCCGTCTTATCTCCGACGCCTGCAGTTCATTTACGGAATTCCTGGTTGCCGGTATGAAGCCAAACAGGAAGCGGATAGACGAATACGTGAACCGCTCGCTCATGCTCGTCACAGCCCTTGTGCCGAGCATCGGTTACGATAGGGCCGCAAAGGTCGCTCACCTGGCTGCCGGGGAGGGCCTTACGCTTAAAGAAGCAGCTCTGAAGCTCGGCTATATTTCGGCCGATGAGTTCGATCGCATAGTCGATCCTGGCAAGATGGTGGACCCGGATGGATGATGCGGTTTTATTGTCGGAGGTATTCGTCACATGATCCTTGACCATGACGCAGTGATCGTCGGCTCGGGGCTTGCGGGCCTCAGGGCCGCCGTGGAAGCTACAGAAACAGCGGGGGTTGCTGTAGTATCCAAGGTTTTACCCACGCGTTCCCATTCAGGGGCAGCCCAGGGAGGGATCACCGCCGCCCTCGGCAATGAAGAAGAAGACCGGTGGGAATGGCATCTCTTTGACACGGTCAAGGGCGGCGATTACCTGGGGGACCAGGATGCCATCGAGATCATGGTAAGGGACGCGCCGAGGGCGATCTTTGAACTAGAACATATGGGGGTTCCCTTCAGCCGCAACCCGGACGGCAGGATAGCCCAGAGGAACTTCGGAGGCCACACCCGACAGTACGGTAAGGCACCCGTCAGGCGGGCCTGCCACGCGGCCGATCACACCGGGAGGGTGGTCCTCGATACACTTTACGATCAGGCTATGCGGCAGAACGTGAAATTCTATGCGGAATATTACGTCCTCTCGCTCGTTTTCGACGAGGGGCGGTGTACGGGGGTCGTGACGTACAACCTTGCCACCGGTGAGTTGGACCTTCTGCGGGCGAAGGCGGTGATACTCGCCACAGGCGGGTGCGGCAAGATCTATAGAACGACGTCTAACGGCTTTGCCACGACCGGCGAAGCCTTGAGCCTCGTTTACCGGGAAGGCATCCCGCTCGAGGACATGGAATTCGTGCAGTTTCACCCGACAGGCCTCTTCCCCCTCGGTATTCTCGTCAGCGAGGCCGCCCGGGGTGAAGGGGGGATCCTGCGCAACGATGCAGGGGAACCCTTCATGGAACGTTACGCACCGGCGATCAAAGACCTTGCGGCCCGCGACGTCGTATCCAGGGCGATATTGACGGAGATCCGCGCCGGGCGTGGCATCGGGGGAAAGGCATACGTCCACCTCGACCTCACCCACCTGGGAGAGCGGAAGATCACCGAGAAGCTGTGGGAGATCACTTCTTTCGCACGGATCTACCTCGGGATCGATGCCGTCTCCCAGCCTATTCCCGTGGCACCCACCTGCCACTACCTGATGGGTGGGATCCCCACGGATACAGACGGCAGGGTCCTCGCCGACGAGAAGGGGCGAGTCGTGCCCGGGCTCTTTGCTGCGGGTGAATGTGCATGTGTATCCGTCCACGGTGCAAACCGGCTCGGGTGCAACTCACTTCTCGACCTTCTCGTCTTCGGAAGGCGCGCCGGGAGGGTGATGAAGGAGGACGTACAGGGGATCGAGGTGCCCGCATCGCGTCCCGACCCGGTGGAAGCGGTCAAAGAGAGACTCGCCGCGTTGATGGGCCATGACGGGGTGGAGCGGTCCCATCTGATACGACAGGACATGCAGGCCATTATGACAGACCATGGTTCCGTCTTTCGCACGGAAGAAAGCCTGAAACAGGGGATCGATGCTATTTTGGCACTCAAGGAGAGGTTTTCCCGTGTGGCGGTCACGAATAAGGGGAAATCGTTCAATTACGATCTCATGGAAACGATCGAACTCGGCCATCAGCTTGACCTTTGCGAAGTGATCCTTGTGAGCGCACGTAACCGAAAAGAAAGCCGGGGCGCCCACTTTCGGGAGGATTTCCCTGAAAGAGATGACCGGAACTATCTGAGGCACACTCTTATATTCGACGCACCAGGTGGGCCGCGGATAGAGTATAAACCGGTGGCGATAACCAGGTTTCAACCTCAGGTGAGAGCATACTGATCGCGGGAGGTGGTCCGTGGCTATACGGTTGAAGGTTTTTCGCTTCGATCCGGAAAAGGATGAAGAACCATACTATAAAGTCTATGCGGTAAACGCCGGGCCCACAGACCGGCTTCTTGATTGTCTCAATCGTATCAGGTGGGAGCAGGACTCCACTCTCGCCTTCCGTATGTCCTGCGGCCATGGCGTCTGTGGTTCGGATGGCATGCGGATCGACGGGATATGCGGCCTGCCCTGTCAAAGGCTCGTCGGATCACTCGGTCCGGAGGCCCTCATCGAGCCCCTGCCCGTATTCAGGGTGATCAAGGACCTCATCGTCGACCTCACGCCCTTCTTTGAAAGATACCGTTCCATTAAACCATACCTTATCTCCGCGTCGCCACCGCCTGATGATGAACGCCGGCAGTCCCCGGATGAGGTTCGCCTGCTGGAAAGTGCAGTGCGCTGCATCCTCTGCGCCTGCTGCACCGCATCGTGCCCGGTAAACCAGAACCCGGAAACCGCGGATTACGTGGGGCCTGCCGCTCTTGTCCGGGCCTTTCGCTATCTCTTCGACTCAAGGGACCAGGGTTTTGTCGAGCGTGTCCCGGTCCTCGACCGGAAACAGGGCGCCTGGGGTTGCCAGACCTTGTGGAAATGTACGGAAGTCTGCCCCAAGCAGATCCCTGTTACGAAGTCGATCGGCCAGATCAAGCGGAGGATCCATGAGGCAAAGAAGGGAACTTGAATGAACAGGTGCCGATGGACAGTCCTGAACTGAACACACGGATCATTGAAAGAGGGAAAGAGCTCTATGAGTTGCTCGAGGGCGAGAAACCATCCCTTTTTCAAAGATCGCGCTGGGTTGGCAGGATAATGGATTGGCTGCTCAGGCACGAAGAGCTTCGCACCGGCGTCTTTCGCTTCGTCGATGTCTTTCCTTCCCTTGCCACATCCTCGATGCTTGTCGACCATCTCCATGATCTCGGTTCATCCGATAGTTTGCAATCTTCGCTCCGATGGGTGTTGCGTCACGCCTCCCGGGGAGGTTGGCTGACCAGGTTCGCGCTCGCTAAGACAGTTCGGTACACGATGCGAAAGCTGGGCGAACAATTCATGGTAGGCGAGAATGCACGTGAGGCCGTTCGAACGCTGGCCCGAATACGGCAGGAAGGCTGCACCTTTTCCGTCGATATCCTGGGGGAATCGGTCCTCAGCGGGGCTGAAGCGGAAGCGTACCGCCGCCTCTATATCGATCTTGTGGAAGTGTTGTCGCGGGCCGGGAGCGAATGGCCGCCGCTGGGCGTTCCTGAAAAAACAAATGATCTCGACTGGGGATCACATCCAAAGTTCAGCATCTCCCTTAAGCCCACGTCCCTGTATTCCCAGGCGAGGCCCGTGGATTTCGATAATTCCGTCGAGGCCGTGGTGATGCGCATCCGGCCTGTCTACGAGAAGGTGCTCGAAAGCGGCGGCTCTCTCTGTATCGACATGGAATCGTACCAGTACAAAGACCTGTCGCTCGAGGTCTTCAAGCGCCTGCGCGCCGGGTATCCTGACCGCTCCCACCTCGCTGTCGCCATACAGGCCTATTTGCCCGACACGGACAACGATCTTCGGCAACTTCTCGACTGGAGTGAAAAACAGGGGCTTCCCGTCTCCATCCGCCTCGTGAAGGGTGCCTATTGGGACCACGAGGTGATGAGGGCCAGGCAGAACGGTTGGGACATCCCGGTGTACATGAACAAGTCCGAAACTGACGCCGCTTTCGAGCGCAATGCGCTACGTGTACTTTCCCACCCTACCTCCTATCTTGCCTGCGCATCCCACAATATACGTTCCATCGCGGCCGTGATGGAGACGGCCAGATCTTTGGGCGTACCGGACAGTCGCTATGAGTTTCAGATGCTCTACGGGATGGCTGAACCTATCCAGCGGGTCCTCGCGCGGATAACCGGCCGGGTGCGGCTGTACTGCCCCTGCGGACAGATCGTGCCCGGGATGGCCTATCTCGTGCGCCGTCTCCTCGAAAACAGCGCCAATCAGAGTTTCCTGCGCCTCGCCTTCGCCGAGAGGAAAGATGTCGTCCACCTTCTTGTCGATCCGGCAGAGGCGGCAGCAAAAGGCAGGACCGCTCTCGTTCTGCCTTCCGGCCCAAACCTCTTCTCCAATCAACCACCCGCCGATTTCAGCAAGCATGAAGAGCGACGCCTCATGGCCGAGGCGGTGACCGCGGTCCGTCAAAAGTTGGGAGGACCCTGCCCTCTTTTCATCAACGGGCAGGATAGGACAACCTGGGACACAGTGTCTTCCCTCAACCCGGCCGAGCCGTCAGAGGTGGTCGCCCGTGTCTTTCAGGCGGGACTGGCCGACGTGGACGACGCCATAGCGGCCGCCAGGGCCGCATTCGTACGCTGGAGCGATACACCGGGCACTCGGAGGGCCCAATACCTGAAGGACGCCGCCCGGTGGATGAGAGACCACAGGTACGAGCTATCTGCCTGGCAGGTATGGGAGATCGGCAAACAGTGGGGCGAGGCCTCGGCCGATGTGGCTGAAGCCATTGACTACCTGGAGTATTACGCACGGGAAATGGTGCGACTGGGCGGGCCTCACCCGCTTCCCTCCGTTCCGGGCGAGTCGAACCAGTACCTCTACGAACCCCGGGGCATCGCTGCCGTGATCGCTCCCTGGAATTTCCCTCTCGCCATTACCACCGGGATGGTGGCGGCGGCGGTCGTGACCGGAAATTGCGTGGTCTACAAACCTTCCCCCCTTACTCCGGCTATTGGCCGCAACCTGGTGGACGCCCTCCGGGCTGCCGGTTTGCCTGCAGGCGTTTTCAATTTCGTCCCCGGCCGGGCCGAGGTCATCGCGGAATACCTGATCAACCATCCGGCGATCACGACCATCGCTTTTACCGGGTCCACCCAGACGGGCCTCAAGATCATAGAAAATGCGGCAATTGTCCGGCCCGGCCAAGGGGTCGTCAAACGGATGATCTGTGAGATGGGAGGAAAGAATGCCATTATCATAGACGATGATGCCGATCTCGATGAGGCAGTTCCGGCGGTGGTAGTTTCCGCCTTCGGTTTCCAGGGACAGAAGTGCTCCTCCTGCTCACGGGTCATTGTCCTCGAAGCCGCACACGATGCTTTTGTCGAGCGCTTGATCGGCGCAGCCGGATCGCTGCCGGTGGGTCCCGCCTGGGACCCTGCTTTCATCCTTGGCCCCGTCTGCGACACCCCATCCCGGATAAGGATCTCAGGATACATCGAGGTTGCGGGACGGGAAGGGAGGGTCCTCTATTCGGGCAAGGTCCCCCCGGGCAACAATTACGTGCCGATCACCATCGTGGGCGACATCATGCCCGGGCATCGGCTCGCCGAGGAGGAGATATTCGGCCCTGTCCTCGCGGTGATGAAGGTAAAGACCTTCGATCAAGCCCTCGAGTGGGCCAATTCAACGAGGTACGCGCTCACGGGAGGCGTGTTCAGCCGCAACCCGCGCCACCTCGACGAGGCGAAGAAAAGGTTCCAGGTGGGCAACCTCTATCTCAACCGCCATATAACCGGGGCGCTCGTGGGGCGCCAGCCCTTCGGCGGCTTCAAGATGTCCGGACTCGGCACGAAGGCAGGGGGAGAGGAATACCTGCTTCATTTCATGGACCCCCGCGTGGTCACGGAAAACACCGCGCGCCGGGAGTTTTCCCCAGACCTGCTTCAATAGGACCTTAAGATCATGAATAGCGGGGATGCCGCCAGCTACTCTGTTACGGAACATCCTAAGGATCAGCCTTTGCCCGAAGCGGTCTGCCCATGACAACGACAGTGACACGCGAATACGACGCATTGATGGATCTTAACGCCAAGCCGGGATGACGGTTAGTGGTAGATTTCAGTATTTTACGCCTATCCGACAGGCGGAGGATAATTATGACGCAGCCTCCCCGAGCCGGGATGACGCCATAAGGGGGTTATGCCACACCTCAATAGCGGGGATCGGTAGACAAGAGGCTGGGGGAAGATTATATTGTCAATGATGACGCATCGAGTGACCCTCATTCCCGGCGACGGTATCGGTCCCGAAGTATCGGCCGCGGCACTGCGCGTTATTGAAGCGGCCGGCGTAAAGATCGAATGGGAAAGGTTCGATGTCGGAAACCGCGCTCAGGAATTACTGGGTACTTCACTGCCTGACGATGTGGTCGAGTCCATCAAGCGAAATGGCGTTGCCCTCAAGGGGCCGGTTACCACCGAGATAGGAAAGGGTTTCACGAGCGTCAATGTGCGATTGCGCAAGGCCCTCGATCTTTACGCCAACCTGCGTCCCGTGCGAAAGCTTCCCGGGGTAGAGTCGCCGTTTGGCGACGTGGACCTGGTCGTCGTCAGGGAAAACACGGAAGACCTCTATGCAGGCATCGAACACGAGGTCGTGCCGGGAGTCATAGAATCGCTGAAGATCATCACCGAAAAAGGGAGCACCCGCATAGCGGATTTTGCCTTCAGCTACGCCCAAACCTCAGGCCGGAAAAAGGTCACCGCCATTCACAAAGCGAACATTATGAAAAGATCGGACGGATTGTTCCTGGAATGCTTCCGGCGCGTCGCAGCCGGTTATCCGGACATCGAGCACAATGAAATGATCGTGGACACCGCGTGCATGAAACTCGTCATGAACCCGTGCCAATTTGACGTACTCGTAATGGAAAACCTTTATGGTGATATCATTTCCGATCTCGCGGCCGGGCTGGTGGGTGGTCTCGGTGTCGTCCCGGGCGCCAACCTGGGTGAAAACGCGGCAATTTTCGAGGCGGTGCACGGAACTGCACCGGACATCGCCGGAAAGAACCTTGCCAACCCAACGGCAATCCTCCTGTCAGCCGTCATGATGCTGCGCCATATCGGGGAAGACCCCGTCGCTTCGCGCATCGAAGCCGCCCTCGACAAAGTCCTTGCCGGTCGGGAAAAGACCACACCCGATCTTGGAGGCAAGGCTTCCACCACCGAATTCACGGATGCGGTGATAGCCGCACTTGAGAAACCGTAAGACGTGAGGAGTTAATCCACCTGTCATCCCGGCAAGCCGGGATGACAGCAATGCTACTGTGGTGTGATGGAATAATTATTGTCCACCATGTCCCGGCATTTACCATTTACGACTTACGATCTCTCATCATATCTCACAAACAAGATTGGACAACTCCTCCGAGAATGTCGCGTAGTTGACCGAATAATCGATCGGGCATTCGATCACGGCCGGCCGATTGAGAGCGAAGACCTGGCGAAGGACTTCCGAGAGGTCGTCCCCCTTTCGAACCGTGAAACCGGCCGCGCCGAAACTCTCTGCGAACCTCGCGAAGTCCGGGTTCCCGAGATCGAGGCCGAAGTTGGTGAAACCCTTGGCCTGTTGCTCCCACTTGATGAACCCGTAAGCGTTGTCATTGAGGATGAGCACAACCACCGGAATGTTGCACCTAACCGCCGTTTCGAGTTCATGGGCGCTCATCATGAACCCTCCGTCTCCCACGACAGCCAGGACATTCCTGCGAGGGTTGAGCATCTTTGCCGTCATCGCAGACGGCAGCCCTGCGCCCATACTCGCCAGGGCATTGTCGACCAGGAATGTGTTGGGCTTATAGGTCTTGTAAAGGCGGCAGAACCAGAGCTTGTAAATGCCGTTGTCCAGCGCGACAATGTCATCCTCGGCGAGAACATTCCGGACGTGCCAGACCACCTCCCGGGGCGCGGGCGGGAATTTCCTCTCGATGGGCCCGTCCAGCTTTTTATCGAGGAAGACCCGTATGGCAGGGAACACCTCATCGTTTTTTTTCGGTGTGATGTGCATTCCAAGCTGGCGAAGGGTAGTCGAGATATCGCCGATCACCTCGAGGGCCGGGTTGTAGTACCTGTCCGCCTCGGCCTCGGTGAAGTCGATGTTGAGGATCCTCTTGCTGAGGTCCTTGTTCCAAACGTATGGCGGATATTCCACAATATTGTAGCCGACCGCGATAATGAGGTCCGCCCGGTCGAGGCCACAGCTCACATAATCGCGCCGGTGTATGCCCGTACTGAAGAGACTGTATTCCGATGCATCGGAGAGCACCCCCTTGCCCATCTGGGTGTGAACCACGTGTATTCCCGTCTTTTCGACGAACGGGACCAGTTCTTCCGTGATCAGATTCCGGTTTGCACCCCCGGAGAGTAGGATAAGCGGGTGGTGTGCGCCGTTGATCAGTCCGGCGGCGAGGGCCACGGCCTTCACGTCCGGGGCGGGCCGCCGGGAAGCGCCCGGCAATTGTAAAGCCGCGTCTGTTTCGCTCTCCGCAACGTCTTCGGGCAACTCGATATGCACCGGGCCCGGCCGTTCAGCTTGAGCCAGCTTAAAGGCATTGCGCACTACTGTAGGGACCGTGCCTGAGTCGGCGATGGAGGTGGAATACTTGGTGATCGGGGACATAAGGCTCACGACGTCGATGAGTTGAAAGCGTGCCTGCCGATTGTCGCGAAGGGCCTTCTGCCCCGTGATGGCTATGAGCGGCGCGCCAACGAGCTGTGCATGGGCAATGCCGGTGACAAGGTTCGTCGCGCCCGGGCCGAGGGTCGAAAAACAGATGCCGGCTTTCCCGGTCAGCCGCCCATACGTGGCGGCCCGGAAAGCTGCGGCCTGTTCATGGCGGGTAATATGCACCCTGATCCGGGAGGTGCGCAGTGATTCGAGGAAGGAGAGGTTCTCCTCGCCGGGCAGGCCAAAGATATGCTCCACGCCCTCTTCTTCGAGTTGTCTCACCAGCACATCGGATGTCTTCATGCCTTCGCCCTTTCACTTGATCACAACAATGCTCTTGATATTCACGAATTCTTTGAGGCCATAATGTGACAACTCCCTGCCGATGCCGGACCGCTTCACCCCGCCAAAGGGCAGCCGGGGATCCGATCTCACGAAGTCATTGATGGCAATAGCTCCTGCATCGATCTGCCCCGCGACCCGCTGGCCTCTGCTTAAGTCCCTCGTCCAGATCGATGCCCCGAGTCCGTACTCCGTCGCGTTTGCAGCCCGGACGGCCTCTTCCTCGCTGTCCACCACGATAATTGGCGCAACAGGACCGAAGACCTCCTCGTTGAGGACCTTCATAGTTTCCTTCGGGTGGAGGACCACGGCAGGGGCGAAGAAGAATCCTTTTTGAAACGAAAGGTCCCGCTGGATAATCTCCCCACCTTTTGCCCTGGCGTCCTTAAGCTGTTCCTTAAGGTTTTCCAGGACATCCTTTCGGGAAAGAGGACCAAGGTCGGTGGCTTCATCCATGGGATCGCCGATCTTCAGCGCTTCGAGGTGTTCCACGAAGAGCTTTTGGAACTCGTCGGCCACCTGCCTGAGGACGATGAAACGCTTGGCCGCTATGCAGCTCTGGCCGGTGTTTATCACCCGGGCCATAGCTCCCGTCCGTGCCGCTTTTTCGATGTCCGCGTCATCGAGGACGATGAAAGGATCGGAACCGCCCAGTTCAAGGACGGCATTCCTGATGTTTCTCCCCGCCGCCTGGGCCACCTGTGACCCGGCCCTGACGCTGCCCGTAAGGGTAACGGCGTCCACCTTATCCTCATCAAGGAGCGCGAGGGCCTCGGGAGGATCGACAAGAACCGTCCGGAGAACACCCTGAGGAAAGCCCACGGTCATGAATGCTTCCTCGATGGCAAGGGCGGTGGCCGGAACGGAGGGTGCGTGCTTCAGGACCACACAATTCCCCGCGCAGATCGCGGGTATACCAAACCGGAAGACCTGCCAGAACGGGAAGTTCCAGGGCATAATGGCCAGCACCAGGCCCAGCGGTTCGAAGGTGACATAGCTCCTGTACGCTTCGGTCTTGATCTCCTCAGGCATGAGCAAAAGCGCTGCGTTTTCCGAAAAGTGATCGCACAGCCAGGCACATTTCTCGATCTCGGCCAGGGCCTCCCGGATGGGCTTGCCCATCTCCCGGGTGATGAGTTCCGCATACTTTCGCTTCTCGTCACGGAGGTGGGCGCCCATACGCTTCACGTGCGCCGCCCGCTCCTCCACGGGTGCGTGTCGCCAAGTGTGAAACGCAGCGCGGCATGCTTCCACCGCCTCATTCAACTCGGTTTTTGTCATGAGGGGGAATTCTTCTATGATCTCCTCGGTATAGGGGTTGATCGACTGCATCTTCCCCAGGGGAGTGTTTGAACGTTGATCGATCATGTTTGTCATCCTTTCGCTGTGCCCCTCTTTTCGATAGGCTCATAGATACATCCGGTCTTGCCGCAGTAATGGCCCACATATTCCGACAAAGGCCGGTAGAGGGCGGGCTTTTCCTGTGCATCGGCAAACTTCTCCTCGATAACGTGGGCTGTCCAGCCAGCAACTCGTGCCACCGCAAAGACCGCCGTCATAAGGTCCAGGGGAATTCCCATAAACTGATACACGGAAGCGCTCCAGAAATCAACGTTGGGCCTGACCGTTTCCTTTCCTCGCTTAGCGAGCTCGGCGGTTGCAGATTGCTCTATCCGTGCCAGGAGTTGGCACCAATCATCCTGATGGAGTTTCTCCCCCAGGGCAAAGCACATATCCCGCAAAAACGGGGCACGGGGATCAAGGGTCTTATATACCGCGTGGCCGAGGCCCATGATCTTTAAGCCCGTTTCAAGCCGGTTCCTTATCCACCCGGGAATGTCCTTCTCGCCCTTAAGCTCGAGGAGCATCTTCACGACCTCAGTGTTGGCCCCGCCGTGCAGCTTCCCCGAAAGGGCTCCTACACCTGCCGCCACGCTAGCATACATGTGGGCCCCCGTGGAGGTGACCTCACGGCACGCGAAGGTGGACGCATTGAAGGAATGGTCGGCGTGGAGCAAGAGTGCGATGTCGAGGTCCCGGGCAATCCCCTCGTCAGGTTCTTTGCCGGTGAGCTGCCACAGGAAATTGGCGGCGTGGGAAAGAGCATCCTTCGACGGCAGAGGTGAAGCACCCTGGCGTATCCTCTGCCAACCGGCTACGATCACGGGAATGCGGCTGATGAGGCGGACCGCCTTGGCCATGTTTGCCTCTCGCGTTTCGTTGCCCGGTTCCGGGTCTGCCATCGCCAGGACCGGGACCGCTGCCTGGAGAACGTCCATGGGATGAGACTCTTTTGGCAACCCCTTCAGCACATCGAAAACGAACCGGGGCATGGTCCGTGCTTCGACGAGGAGTTCCGTGAATTTCCGGAGCTCTTCCCTGCCGGGGAGCTCATCGTGGTGAAGCAGGTAGGCGGTCTCTTCAAACGTCGAATCCCGGGCCAATTCTTCGATCCGGAAACCCCGGTAGATGAGAACACCGTTTTGGCCGTCGATACGACTGATCTTTGTATCGGCCACCGTGACGCCCCTCAAGCCGATGTTCTTCACCCTGACGGTCTTTCCCGTTTTCTTATCCCCTTCGGACGTCTTTACCTCGGTAGTGTCATCCATGGTCTCCCCGGTTCTGGAATTCGTTTTTCACGAAATTCAAGGTCCCTCCCGCCAGAAGGTGCTCCCGCTGGCGCTGTGAAACATCGAGGAGGGTCATGATGCTTTTTCCCGAAACTTCGACCGGGATCTCCCTGTCACCCCGTTCGATCCTTTTGCGCACATCGGGGAAGATTACCTTCGTTCCTTCCTCGAACAGAGGATAGTCTTCCGGGTCTGCCAGTGTAAGGGGCAAGATGCCGAAGTTGCAGAGGTTCGATTTGTGGATGCGGGCGAAGCTCTTCACTATTTTGGCGCACACGCCAAGGTACCGGGGGGCCAGAGCTGCATGCTCGCGGCTCGATCCCTGGCCGTAGTTCTGACCTCCCACGACAACGACAACACCCCTCGCCTGGCAGGCAGCGGCAAAATCGGGCCGGATCTGCTCGAAGACATGCTTCGAGATCTCCTGTATGTTCGAACGATAGGGAAGTACCTGGTTTCCGGCGGGCATGATCCCATCGGTGGAGATGTTATCACCGACCCGGAGAACTACTTCAGCCGCAATGGAATCGGGAAGAGGCGTAAGCTCGGGCAAGGGTTTGATGTTCGGACCCCGTATGACCACGGTATACTTCAATTCTTCGGAGGGAAATATGATGGAGCGGTCGTCGGTTAGATACCTCTCGGCATCCCGGATGCGCGGGTAGGCCATCTCTGAGGCTAAGTCGCGTGGATCAGTGATAACACCCTTCAGGGCAGAAGCTGTCGCCGTCTCCGGCGAACAGAGATAGACCTGGTCATCCCTTGTACCGGAGCGTCCGGGAAAGTTTCTCGGAAAGGTTCTCAAGCTTACCTCGCCTGTCCCGGGGGCCTGGCCCATTCCGATGCACCCGTGGCAGCCGGGCTCGTGTACCCGGGTGCCGGCCCTCAAGAATGCCAGCATCCCGCTCTCCCTGGCCACGTTTTCCAGCACCTGACGGCTGCCCGGGTTCACGTGGAAAGAAACTGTCCGATGCACATGCCTGCCCTCCAGGATCTTCGCTGAAACCATCAGGTCCCGGAAGGAGGAATTGACGCTGCTGCCCACGATCGCCTGGTCCACCTTTGTACCGGCCACTTCCCGTACGGGGACGACATTGCCGGGCGAGGAGGGCTTCGCGATGAGCGGCTCGATAGCACCGAGATCCAGGGTAAGGTCTTCGTCGTACGTTGCGCCCTCGTCGGCTGAAAGTGCACGCCATGACTCGCCACGGCCTTGCGCTTCGAGATATTCCCGCGTCCGTTCATCGGACGGGAAAATGCTGCTCGTAGCGCCCAGTTCGGTCCCCATATTGCCAATGGTCTCCCGGTCTGTCGCGGAAAGGGTCTTGACTCCCGGGCCGTAGTATTCAACGATCTTGCCCGTACAACCCTTGACGCCGAAACGACGCAGCATTTCGAGGATGACATCCTTGGCGCTCACCCAGTCGGGAAGACTTCCCAGAAGCTTCACGCCGAGCACACGGGGATTGAGAAGATAATACGGAAAGCCTGCCATGGCGAGCGCAACGTCCAGCCCGCCCGCACCGATGCCGAGCATCGAGACTCCGGCGGCTCCCGGCGTGTGGCTGTCCGCACCGAGCAAGGTCTTGCCGGGTACGCCGAAACGCTCCATATGGACCTGATGGGATACGCCGTTGCCTGCCCCGCTGAAGATGATGCCGTACCGTGCGCAGGCTGTCTGGAGGAACTTGTGATCGTCGGCATTCTTGAAGTCCGTATGCAGGATGTTGTGGTCCACGTACTGGACGCTCAGCTCCGCCCTGGCCGCGGGAAGCCCCAGAGCTTCGAACTCGAGCATGGCGAGGGTGCCTGTGGCATCTTGAAGCAGGGTGTGGTCGATCTTAAGGCCGATCTCCCCGCCGGCCTTGAGCTCACCCTCAACGAGGTGATCGACGAGTATTTTCTCGACAAGGTTTCGTTTCATGGTAGGTACCCTGAATACCCCTTACGTGAAGACATGGCCGTCTATATCAGATAAAGAGTTGCAGCCCGTCATGATCATCGCTTTCCTCAAGTCCTGGAAAAGGAAGTCCGCTTCAGCCACCACCCCTTCCGCTCCACCGCCAATGGCCGCGCGTATGAATTCGCGCCCGGCCATAACGAAGTCCGCTCCCAGGGCGAGCATTTTGAACGCATCGAAACCGGTACGGACGCCTCCGTCCGCAGTGACGACCACCTTTCCCTTCAGAATGGGGACCAACCGCGGCAGTACTTCGGCGACCCCCGGCATGGAATCGAGGGTGCGCCCGCCGTGGTTGGAAACACAGACCACTTTGCAGCCGGTCTCAAGTGCGGCTGCGGCGTCTTCTTCGCTCGTGATCCCCTTGAGTATAAAGGGCAGTGATGTGGATTCGACGAGTTCTTTCAGCTCGTTCAAAGACTTCCGGAACACGGGCTGCCCCTTGAGGCCCATGGCCACGGAGCCTGCGCCGTCGAGATCGACCCCCACTGCGATCGCCCCGGCTGCTTGAGCCTCCTGAATGACGCGCAACAAAACCTTTTGTTCCCGGGGCTTGAAGATCTGCACTCCCCAGCCGCCGGCTTCCCGGATTGCCTGTACTCCAGGCCGGTCTTCAAAAGTTTCGGCGGTATCTCCGACGAAAGCGATGGTTCCCGCCGACTTGCATCCCTGTATTACGGCCCGAAAAAACTCCAGCTCGCCGATCGCACCCCCCATGCTGATCTTCACCCCGCTCACGGAGGAACAAAAGATCGGGAAGCCAACCTCCTGCCCGAGAAAAGAAGTTTTCATCTGCGGCTCAGCGTGCTCACAGATCAGACGGGTTTTCAGATGAAGGCGGTCCAGCGCCTCGACGTTGGCGGTGAAAGAAGCGCCTTTCCCGGCCCCTCCCATCCCCAGCGCCTTTCCGTATTTGATGCCCTGACAGAGACGGTCCGCACGGCCATCACAGACCTTGTAAACGGCACAGGCCCCTTTCATCCGTTCTCTTGCTTTTTCCCGGGCATCAGTCAGATCCATGAGGACCTCCGAAGCTGCTCATGTGACCTTTAGCTTTCCCTATTCGAGGTGCTAAGCCGAACTTAATGCTTCGGGGTGTTGCTGTCAAATCCATCGGTCTGCCTCTCAAGGAAATATCCCACGCAGCCTGGTGGCCTCTGCGACGCGACCGATGCTGAGGATAGTTGCCGCCGTTCGCATATCTACCTTATGTCTTTCCGACAATGCCCCGGTCTTGTCGAAGGCCCTCACGAGTATTCTCCTTAACTTCTGGTAGACCTCCTCCTCGCTCCAGAGCAATTCCTGAAGATTTTGCACCCACTCGAAATAGGACACGACGATCCCGCCGGCATTCGCCAGAATGTCGGGAACAAGGTAAATGTCCTTCTGCCTGAGCACCTCGTCGGCAGCGGGGGTCGTCGGCCCGTTAGCCCCCTCGACGATCATGCGGCACCGGAGTTTGCCTGCGTTCTCCTCCGTGATCTGATTCTCTATGGCAGCCGGCACGAGAATATCGCATTCCAGTTCAAGCAGTTCCTCATTGCTTATCTCATCACCGTCGATCTCGCCTTTCGTGAAACAATTGTTGCTTACCTTGCACTGAAGGGCCTTTGCTATGTCGAGGCCCCGGGAATTATGGATCCCGCCCTTGATATCGGAGATGGCGATCACCCTGGCCCCGGCCCGGCTGAACAAACGGGCTGCCGTTCCGCCAACGTTGCCCGCACCCTGTATCGCTACCTTTGCATCCTTCATTGCCATACCCTTCAGGCGTGCCGCTCGCTCGGCGACGATCAAGAGGCCCCGGGCAGTTGCTTCCAATCTCCCCCGGGACCCACCGAGTTCCAAAGGTTTTCCTGTCACGACACCCGGCACCGGGTGGCCCTCCCTTATGCTGTACGTATCCATTACCCAGGCCATGACCCGGGGATTGGTAGCCAGGTCAGGGGCCAGTATATCCACCTCGGGACCGATAAAGGGCGCTATGTCCCAGGTGTACCGACGGGTCACCTTCTCCAACTCCCCGGACGTCATGGTGCGCGGGTCACATTTCACGCCTCCTTTTGCACCGCCGAAAGGAACGTTGACTATCGCGGCCTTGAACGTCATCCACATGGCCAGAGCCTTCATTTCATCCAGGTGTACGTCGGCATGGAACCGCAGCCCACCTTTGAACGGGCCCCGCGTGTCGTTATGCTGCACACGGTATCCCTCGAAGATCTGAACGGTCCCATCGTTCATCTTCACCGGGAAATGAATAACGATCTCACGTTTTGCATGCTTGATCTTTTCGAGAATGCCGGGCTCCACGTAAGGCAAGTATCGGGCTGCGATCTCGACCTGTTGCAGGGCCATCCGAGAGAGGTTTACCTGTCCTGGGTTCATCGCACCTGGCTTCCCTATCATGGCGTTCCGGGCGGATTGGACATCCTCCGGTAAATTCATTCATTCGCTCGCGTCTTGCGCCTGGCCATGGAGGTAATATAAGGCCGAGGGGGAGGTCCTGCAAGAATAGCAGGCCCGGTTTTGCCGTATCAGGAAAGACCGCCGACGGGAGAGGAGGCCGCTTTTTCTCTGGTATAATTATAATAATTAACAGGCTGGTAAATCATCAGTGCCTGCCCGGCATGTTCATGGAGGCAGATCATGGAATTGAGGGATGTTCATCACCTTGATACGGTTCAACTGCGAAAGGGGGACGCTCTCCTCGTAGTAGACATGCAAAACGACTTCATGCCCGGAGGCGCCCTCGCTGTTTCACAGGGGAATGCGTTCGTGGCGCAGGTCAACGAGTTGATGGCATTATTCAAAAGATTAGGTTTTCCCATTATATTCACTCAAGACTGGCATCCTCCGGACCATGAAAGTTTTGCGAGCCAGCATCCCGGAAAACATCCGTTCAACCCCTTTGAGGCGCCCGGGATCGGCCCTGTTCTATGGCCGGACCACGTGGTACAAGGCACCAGCGGCGCGGAATTCTATTCCGGCCTGGATGTCAGATTTGCCGAAGCCATCATCCGCAAGGGTTTTCACAGGCAGACTGACAGCTATTCCGGATTTTTGGAAAACAACCATGTAACGGAAACAGGCCTGGACGGTTATCTGCGCAGTCGAGACGTAAAACGATTCTTTATATGCGGTCTTGCCGCTGATTATTGCGTTTATTTCACGTCGGTGGATGGCGCCACGAAAGGATACGAGGTTTTTTACATCAGCGACCTGACAAACCCCGTCGGGTCCCCGTCCGATAGCGTCAAGAAGGCGGTCGGCGACATGCAACAGAAAGGCATTACGTTCTTGAGGTCCGGCAGCATTCTCAGATACGTGTAGTCTAAAGAACGCGTGGGGGAAAGGGGGACCATGTTTGAATTTTCGGCAACATATACCGATCATTACGAACTGACCATGGGCCAGGCCTATTTTTTGGCCGGTCAGAAAGATGTGTTGGCCGTATTCGATTACTTTTTCCGTAAAAATCCGTTTGAGGGCGGATATGCCATTTTCGCGGGTTTGCTGGACCTGCTGGCGGTTCTTGAAGCATTTCGTTTCGACAAAGAAGATCTGCGCTTTCTGAAAGAACAATCTTTTGATCCCGATTATCTGACTTATTTGGAAAATTTCAGATTTAAAGGCACGGTCTATTCTCCTCCGGAAGGGGACCTGGTATTTCCGACGCGTCCGGTCCTTAGAGTCGAGGGGAATTTGATCGAAACCCAGTTGATCGAAACGGTGCTCCTCAACATTCTCAATTTTCAGTCGCTTATAGCGACCAAGGCCAGCCGTATGCGCCTTGTGGCTAAAGACCGCATGCTTATTGATTTCGGGTTGCGCCGCGCGCAGGGACCGGGGGGATACTACGCCAGCCGCGCCGCCGTCATCGGAGGATTCGATGCGACCAGCAATGCGCGAGCGGCAAGAGATTATAACCTACAGCCGTCCGGCACCATGGCGCACTCCTATATCGAAAGCTACGAAAGTGAAATCGATGCCTTCCGGAGCTTTGCCGCCGCCCGCCCCAATGATTGCGTTTTGCTCGTGGATACTTACAATACCTTGTATAGCGGCGTGCCCAACGCCATCATTGTCGCAAAAGAAATGGAGCGAAAAGGACAACGGCTGAAGGGCATCCGCCTGGATAGCGGAGACCTATCCTACCTCGCCCAAAAATGCCGCGCAATGCTCGATGAAGCCGGTCTCAGCTATGTCAGGATCGCAGCGTCCAATCAGCTCGATGAGTATGTCATCCGAAGCTTGATGGACCAGGGGGCCCCC
>Ga0265293_10003056_pt1 | contig 31890 bp, 27 predicted proteins | sample Munlanlewell138R_FD_192505 | JGI IMG/M metagenome (GOLD analysis project Ga0265293, IMG submission 192505) | Leachate microbial communities from a municipal landfill in Southern Ontario, Canada - Leachate well 138R | ecosystem: Engineered > Solid waste > Landfill > Unclassified | place: Canada... | reverse complement strand
AATAACTGATTTAACGAGAACTCTTGAGGAATCATTCGCAGCTTCGGAAGCGATTCTAAGTTCTATGGGAATGAGCGCTGAGGTAAATAAGACAGCTATTGAAGCAGCCATAGAAATGATAAGATTACTATTGCCATCTATATTGATAGGAGTATCAGTAGTAGCAGCGTATATATATTATCAAATCACATTCTACACTATGCGTAGGCTTAATCAGCCTATTGCAAAGTTACCATCTTTAGGTGAAATTCGATTACCTAGAAAAATCTTAATGTATTTTATCATAGCAACGGTTGGTATGTTATTATATACAATAACCAATAGTGTAGATAGCTTTATGTATATGTTGTTATTAAATATTGTCCAGGTTCTATCATTAGCATTTGCTGTGCAGGGCATCGGGCTTATATGGTACCAAATGAATAACAAGCGCTGGTCTAAGGCTATTAGAATACCAATATTAATAGTGTTATTACATCCTATATTATTGCAGATAATGACATGGGTAGGTATGTTTGACATTTTCTTTAATTGGCGTAAACTGCCGAATTAAGTTAGGAGCTGAAATTGTGAAGGTTTCCGCAATTTACAATCAAGGTCCACGATTTGCTATCTATTATGCAATGATATTATCGGCATTGCTGATTGTGATACTTTTTTTCTTCCATAGCTTATTAGCGTTATTATTTCTAATGGTATGGTTAGGCTTAGTTGTGTATTTTAAAAGACTAGAGATACGCTTTGGATTAGAAATGGAAGAATACGTACTTACGATGGCAAGGCGAATTAAGCGTAGTGAGAATCATGCTTTGTCTTTTTTGCCGTTCGGAGTTATTGTCATAGATGGTGACGGCGATATTGCATGGTTTAATAATTACATTACCGAAACAATGTCATTACCAGTACGTGTGGGTCAAGAATTCAACCCTTATTGGGCAGAAACATTTCAATTAGTTAAGAAAAATGGTCAGTTAGAAGAGAAATCGCAGTTTGTATCTGCAAATCGAGTTTATAATATTAGATACGTTAAACAAGAAGGAATAATATATTTTATAGATAAGACAGATTACCTCCTTATGGAACAAAAAATGCACAATTCAAATCTAGTAATCGGTATTCTACAGCTAGATAACTTCCATGAGGTTAGTAAGGATTTAAATGAGCATGATGCTTCATTGCTACTCGCTGAAGTAATGACGTTAATATTTGAATGGGCGCATAAGCACAATATTCTTATTAAACGCTTACAACAAGAGAGCTATTTATTGATATTAGATTCAGCAACATTAGAAAAAATAGAGCAAGAGCGGTTTGCGATTCTCGAGCAATTAAAGAATTTAGAAGATCGTACCGACGTACTAAGCACTATTAGTATTGGAATAGCTGCTGGTGATCAGGAGTCAATAATTGTAAAGGGACAGCAAGCTCAGGAGAGCTTAGACCTGGCATTGGCTCGTGGTGGTGATCAAGTAGCAGTTAAACGTGGTGACAAAATTACCTATTATGGTGGACGCACAGATGCTGTAGAGAAACGGACAAAGGTGCGAGCGCGGGTAATGGCGCACAGCTTACGAGAGCTAATATTAGGCAGTGAGAATGTATATATAATGCCACATATTGAACCTGACGCAGATGCTATTGGTTCAGCTATGGGTGCACTAAGTATCGTGCAAAGCGTTGGTAAGGTTGGATATATAGTATTGGATAAGGTCAATCCATCAATCCGTAAAATTGTTAAATATCTTGACGATCATGGCATGCGACAATATATAATGCCTCCAGATGAAGCATTGGCCAATATTAGGAAAAAGAGTCTACTGATTTGCGTTGACCACAATAAACCGAGCTTGTCTATAGAAAAGCGTTTATTAAACCAAACAAATAATATTGCTATTATAGACCATCATCGACGCAGCGAAGAAATAATTGAAAAGCCGTCACTTCTATATATAGAGCCGTATGCATCATCGACTTGTGAGCTTATAACAGAGCTAATAGAATATCAGTACAAAAAGGTAAGACTGTCGCAGGTTGCTGCTACTCTTTTAATGGCTGGCATAGTCGTTGATACTAAGAACTTTGCTTATCAAACAGGGTCACGCACCTTTGAAGCAGCATCATATTTACGTCGTGAAGGTGCCGATAATGTTATAATTAATAAATTGCTAGCAGATGAGATGGAGTTGTTTCTGTCTCGATCAGAAATTGTTAAAAGTGCCGATATATTCGAAAACGGCATTGCTATAGCAAGAGCAAAGTATAATCCTAAATATGGTAATATTGTTATTGCCCAAGCAGCTAATACACTCATTAGTATGGAGGGAATCAGAGCTTCATTTGTATTACAGGAAGTTGATTATGGAGTGGCGATTTCGGCTCGAAGCTTGGGTGAGATCAACGTTCAGATAATTATGGAACAACTGGGTGGCGGTGGTCATTTAACGACTGCAGCAGTTCAGCTTAAGGATGTCAGTATAGAAGAAGCAGAACAAAAGCTACTAAAAGCATTAGAAAGCATAAAGGAACAGGGGGGCTTATAATGAAGGTAATATTTCTTGAAGATGTAAAAGGTAGAGGCAAAAAAGGAGAAATAAAAGAAGTAGCAGAAGGCTATGCTAGAAACTTTCTATTGCCGAAAGGCTTAGTTATAGAAGCTAACAAAGGAAATGTTAAACAGCTAGAGGTTCAGAAAGATAGCGAGCAAAAGAAGCTAGCGAAGGAATTAGCAGAAGCGAAGGAATTAGCAGACAAAATCAACCAGGCAACTGTAACTATAAGAACCAAAGCAGGCGAAGCTGGCAGACTGTTTGGAGCTGTTACTACTAAGCACATTGCTGATGAATTGAAAAAACAGAAGCTAGACATTGATAAACGGAAAATAAATTTATCAGACCCAATTCGTACACTAGGTACGACAAAGGTAGAAATTAAACTATATCCGAAGGTCATTGGTACGCTAACTGTTCAGGTTATTGAAGAAAAATAATAAAAATATTTAGATAGTTAGCCTAATGGGAGGCAGACAACATGGACGAGCTAATATTTGACCGGGTTCCGCCACACCACATAGAGGCAGAACAAGCGGTACTAGGCTCAATTTTATTAGATAATAATGCATTAATAGCAGTTAGTGAATTTTTACAGCCAGAGGATTTTTATCGTAAGAATCATCAGATTATCTATAACGCTGCAATTGATATTTATGAGAGAAACGAGCCAGTTGATTTAGTTACACTAGCCACATATCTACAGGATAAGAAATTAGTAGAAGCGGCTGGTGGTCTTATATATTTAACAGAGCTTGCTAATGGAGTTCCTTCTGCTGAAAACGCTGAGCATTATGGCAGGCGCATTGAAGAGAAAGCGATTCTTAGGCGATTAATAAATGCCGCTAACACCATTTTGAAAAAAGGCTATGAAGGTGACGAAGAAATCGCTGAGCTATTAGATATAGCTGAAAGCAAGATATTCGAAGTATCGCAACGTAAAATGGGTAAGGCTTTTACAGAGATTAAGGATGTATTGTTAGATACATTTAACCGAATTGAAAGCCTGCACAACAGCCGTGGTGATGTAACAGGCTTACCGTCAGGATATCACGAGCTAGACCGAATGACATCAGGTTTTCAGAAGTCGGATTTAATCATCATTGCGGCAAGACCGTCAGTTGGTAAAACTGCCTTTGCTCTAAACATTGCCCAAAATATTGGCGTGCATACCAAAAAACCAGTAGCTATATTTAGTCTGGAGATGTCCAAGGATCAATTAGTTCAGCGTATGCTATGTGCGGAAGCGAACATTGATGCTAATCGCTTGCGTACAGGTAAATTACAGGAAGAAGATTGGCCGAAGCTTACAATGGCAATGGGGCGTTTAGCGGATGCGCCGATATTTATAGATGATTCTGCTAATGTGACTGTATTAGAGATGCGTGCCAAGCTAAGACGCTTGCAGTCAGAGCATGGGTTAGGAATTGTCATTATTGACTACCTACAGCTGTTAAATTCCCATCGTCGAAGTGATAACCGCCAGCAAGAAATATCGGAAATATCACGTTCACTAAAGGCACTCGCTAGAGAATTAGATGTTCCAGTAATAGCCTTATCACAGCTTAGTCGTGCGGTTGAATCAAGACAGGATAAGCGTCCGATGATGTCTGATATCAGAGAATCTGGAAGTATTGAGCAAGACGCTGATATTGTAGGGTTTTTGTACAGAGATGATTATTATAATAAAGACTCCGATAAACAGAATATTATCGAGATAATTATCGCTAAACAAAGAAACGGGCCAGTTGGAAGTGCCGAATTAGTATTCTTGAAGCAATTTAATAAATTCGTCAATATAGATAGAGCACATATGTAATAAGTGGCTAGCACCAATGAACCTAATCGTTCATAAGTGATAGCCACTTTTATTAGTTATCAATAGTAGATATTACTTTTATCAGTTTATTAATAGCGAGATATTAACTATAAAGTATTAGGGACATATAATTATTTAATTAACGCATTAAGTTTATAGTTCCCTTCTGTAGCATCATCTATAGAAATTTTGTAAGTCCAAGTACCAGCTGATAAGGGGATTTTTGTAATATCAAGGTCGTTTCCATCAACTTCGTAGACTACTTCATTTAGTGGATTCATGATTTGTAACTGGATAGAGCCTGAGTCTACTTTAGAGCGCCAATTTATATATAAATACTTTTCATCTGTAACATTGAATTGTTTGTCAATACTCTCGGTTTCCATATAGCTGAATTGACCATAGGTAAAGCCTTCTAAATTGTTCTGAGTAGGGTTGCCGCCAGAATTAAGGCAAAAAGCCAGCAATGCAACAACTAAAGCTAAGACTAGTATATCTCGCTTTTTAAAGCTAGATTTTTTAATTTCAGCTTTCGATAGCATTTGCCAGCTACCATAGATAAATAGCATACTGACGATTAGTAGAAGTAAACCTACCAGAAACTGTTGATCGCCCCAAATATATAACTGATAAAATATCGGACTGACAAAAGCCAGTAAACTTAAAAACAGGGCTATTGCACTTAAGCCATACATAATACCATAACGATAGAAAACAGTGCTAATAAAATATATAGCATTAGACAACGTGAACATCAGACCAAAATTTAACCATAATAGCAATAACATCGACTTCCAAGTAAGCTCTGCAATTATTACTCCCATATAGAATATAGAAAGTAATTGGCTAAATGTGTTGAAAGTGTACAGCAACAACAGAATAATTATAGAAATAGCAAATGCTATAATAGCGTTTAAGATAGCCCCAGATATCAATATATCTTTGCGCCGACTATTAAAATTCAGTAAGTATGGGAAAGAAGACATAAGCATAATAGGAAAGCCAATCATAGTTCCTATTAACATTCCCCATAGAGGTGAGATTACAGATATAATTGATATATCAGTAAAAGAGCCATTAGCCATATACATAACAAAAAACTGCACGCTGATGTTTACCAATATTATCGTAGAAAGAATCAATAGAAAATATCGTGAAGCTTTATAATAAACAGAAAAATGAGATCGAAGAAAATTCATCACATAGCCCTCCTATTTAATGCCGTTAAATAAACAAATAGCTTCTGTAGACTTAAATTCTGTATATTTAGCCCAGCATGCTTATAGCTAACAAGCTCATCATTTGTAATAGTATCAAAAACAGCAACCGAGCTATTATTGCCTAGCGACTCTTTATGGACAATTCGTTTATTGACAACAATCTGTTCTAGAAGATTAGTAGGGCCGCTAATTAAGAAAGACATTGCTTCAATATGATCAATTGGAAGGTTAAACACAAGAGAGCCTTGGTCTATTAGAATTACATTTTCGAATAATCGACTAGCTTCATCAATTAAATGTGTTGAAAAAATGATAGTACGTGGATTTTGACCGTAATCCTCCGCCAAAATATCATAGAAAAGATGTCTAGCACCGGCATCCAATCCTGTATATGGTTCATCCAATAAGGTAATTGGAGCCCGACTAGCTAGGCTAATAACAACTGATACCATTGATACCATACCAGCGGATAAATCCTTAAATTTCTTTTTTGGCGAAAGACCAAATTCGTTTAGTAGCTGATTGGCAAAGTTTTGATCCCAATTCGGATAGAATTTGGCCGCAGTATTGATAAAGTCTTTAACACGGAAGCTGATTGCATATTTGGCAAAGGACGGATTAGCAAAAAATGCGGTAAAGCATATTTGATCAAGCGCTGCTTTGTTCTCATATATTGGCTGATTGAAAATAGTAATATTTCCATCTGTAGGTAAGCTTTGACCAGCAAGCATGTGAAGTAACGTCGTTTTACCAGCACCATTTCTTCCAATTAAGCCGTATATTTTATCTTTTTCTAATGACATTGTCACATTTTTAATCGCTGCTGTTTCATCATATTGTTTAGTTAAATTGTTAATATCAATTGCTATACTCATCTTTATTCCTCCGTATCGAATTTTTTCGGTACAATTCCTCATCGAACTCACATTAAATTTCTTGATTATCATATCTAGTCATAATTCCGAATCATATTAACTAGTTCGTCCTTAGTAATACCTAGTTTTTCCGCCTCCGTTAGGGTCTTTATTAAGTAATCGTTATAAAAGGACAGCCTTCTTTTCTTTTGAATCAGTTTAACAGCGCCTTCAGCGACAAACATTCCTAGACCCCGTTTTTTATAAAGGATACCTTCATCAACCAACAGATTAATACCCTTTCCAGCAGTTGCAGGGTTTATTTGATATAGGGAAGAAATTTGGTTAGTTGAATAAACCTGAGAACCTTCTGCGAGCACCTTTGTTAATATTTCATCCTCAATTTGCTCGGCAATTTGAATGTATATAGGTTTAGTGCTGTCATTTGACAAAAACATATTATTCACCCCATTCCAACATCAATATTTGAAAATGTAACGTGGTAGTCGTCATAGTCATTTGCTTGGTTGGTTAGTTACTTATGTAATTAACCATATAACATGAAAATATAATTGTCAATAAGCAAATTGCTAATAATATGAATAAAAGAGCTCTTAATTTGGAGATTGATTATCGGGCAATATATTTTAACGCTGTAAAGCGGACGTGCAAAATCACGAACGAATAACAAGGATGCCAAGAAAATGTTCGGAAATATTCGTTGACAGTAATAATTACGAGTGCTAAACTAAGTACGTTATTTAATTTGATTTAGTATTTGGAGGTGTACGCCAATGGCAACAGTAGTAGTTGTTGGAACCCAATGGGGCGATGAAGGCAAGGGCAAAATTACAGATTATTTGGCGGAAAAGGCGAATGTTGTTGCAAGGTACCAAGGCGGCAATAACGCTGGTCATACAATTTGTATTGGAGATAAAAAATATAAGCTGCATGTTGTTCCATCGGGGATTTTTTATTCAGATAAAATATGTGTAATTGGAAATGGTGTCGTTATCGACCCTAAGGTATTGATTGCTGAGCTTAAATATCTTCATGAACAAGGTTTTACAACTGATAATCTTAGAATAAGTGAACGTGCACATGTGATTATGCCATATCATATAAGAATTGATGAGCTAGAAGAGGACCGTAAAGGTGCCAACAAAATAGGTACTACCAAGAAGGGTATAGGCCCTGCATATATGGACAAAGTCGCAAGAACTGGAATTCGCATTGTTGATTTACTAGATGAAGAAGTGTTCAGTGAAAAATTAGAACGCAATCTAGCTGAGAAGAATCAGCTATTAGAGCGTGTATATGGAGTAGAGGGCTTTAACAAAGAAGAGATATATAATGCTTACGTAGGCTATGCTAACGAGCTTCGTCAATATGTAGCTGATACAAGCGTTGTTTTAAATGACGTTATAGATGAAGGTAGAAAAGTATTGTTTGAAGGTGCACAAGGCGTAATGCTGGATATTGATCAAGGAACATATCCGTTCGTTACTTCGTCGAACCCTGTAGCTGGTGGAGTTTGCATTGGATCAGGCGTAGGGCCTACGAAAATTCACCAAGTTATTGGTGTTGCTAAGGCATATACGACTCGTGTAGGTGATGGACCATTTCCGACAGAGCAGATAAATGAGGTTGGCGATAGAATACGTGAAGTTGGCAAAGAATACGGAACAACTACAGGTAGACCACGTCGTGTGGGCTGGTTCGACAGTGTTGTACTTCGACATTCTCGCCGTGTTAGTGGAGTAACTGGTTTATCACTAAATTCAATTGATGTTCTAACTGGATTAGACGTAGTGAAAATTTGTAAAGCTTATGAATATAATGGTGAGGTTATTACTAGCTATCCAGCAAGCCTTAAAGTTTTGGCAGAATGTAAGCCAATATATGAAGAGCTGCCAGGATGGACTGAAGATATTACAGGTGTGACTAGCTTTGATGAGCTACCAGTAAATGCGCAGAATTATTTGAAGAAGATAGAGGAACTGGTACAGATTCCAATCGCCATCTTTTCAGTAGGACCAAACCGTACACAGACAATTCAATTATTGGAGATTTTCTAGAAAAAGTAACATTATTAAATACTTGCCAATTAATCAATAATGATTATATCGATGATTTAAGTTTTAAAGGTATCATTTATAGTGAATTCACTATAAATGATACCTTTTTTACTATCAGAGGATTATCTTAATTAATACTTATTAGCTAGAAATTTTCCATAGCCAATAGGGTTATCATAGGTAGCATAGAATGCGCTATGCATATCTGCAAGTGCAAAGCTATATCGCTGATCTCGGAAATTCATTTCGATAAAGTATGGCTTACCATTTTTGGCAATACCAAAATCAAAGCCGACATCAGATAGGTTAGGGATATAACGTTCTAGATGTTTAACTATACTTAGTGCAGCAGTTGAAAGCATGGATTGTACTTGATTAGCTGAAATGTCATCGTTAGCAAATAGCTGTTCAATTGTAGCAACTGATGCACCCTGATATACATTGCTTAAGTATAGATTTTTGGCAGCTACCTTTCCTACCATTCCAGTGACTTGCCAATTGCCTGAGGAATTCTTTTGCGTTGATACGCGTATATCAAAAGGTCTATTTTGGTAGGTTTTTAAAGGAATAGTTTTTTGTAAAATATAAGTTTTGCTGCCTACAATTTTAGATAAGTAAGAATAAAGCTCATCACTAGAGATGATTTTTGTAGTTTTATTCCGTTTAAGCTGTTCAACAACCTTCCATTTATTTTCCCCAAAGCTTGTAACTTTGATAATACCAACACCAACCGAGCCTCTGTTAGGCTTTATGAAAAAAGACGGATAATTTAGAAAATGGGTGAGGTTGTTTTTAGTGAATAAGCGGGTTGATGGCAAATATTTTCTGAGAGAAGGGTTAATCTTAATGGTTTTGTGAATTTTAAATTTGCCGTAATTATTCCAAAAGTTATAAATGGTGATTCCCAAGTTAGATAATTTCTCGAAACTGTCATAAAGTCTGGTAGTATAAATTACTCGATTATGAATGATGTGAGGTAATGGAATGCGTTTACTGTACCATTGATGATTTTCCCAGAAATACGCCAAAACTATACGTTTATTAAAGTTAATAGAGTTGAAACAAAAAAAACAGACTTCTACATTATACCTTTTAGCAGCTTTCATATATAAATTAGCTTGTTCATGAGTTTTATTATTAAGAATATTCTTTAAATCCCGTTTATTATAAAGCACACCAATTCGCAATTTAGTCATTTGCATACCACCTTAAGTTAAAATAGCTGTATATAGTATGATATGTAAATGTATTACTTAAGAGATAGGTTATTTATAGCTTATAAATATTTGGACATGTTTATATTTGGTAATTTGCTAACATATTTTTTGCAATTATTGTATAACCTATTGGTAAGACTAGTTAATAGGTTGTGAGAAATTGAAGCAAATTAGAAACTATATATTACTATGTAGACCATATCAATGGAGCAAGAATTTGTTTGTGTTTGCGGGAGTAATATTTTCAGGACAATTATTAAATCCATACGCTTTAGGACAAAGCATAACTGCTTTTGTTTTTTTTTGCATGGCAAGTGGATTGATTTATATAATTAATGATTTGCAAGATATTGAGCAGGATAGACTACATCCAACTAAAAGGAATAGACCGTTACCGGCAGGACTTGTCAGTCAGAAAGAAGCTAGAATAGTAGCAATATTTTTATCGATAGCTGTTCTGCTAAGCTTTCTGTGGGAGCCGTATGTAGGGGCAATTATTTGGGCGTACATCATAATCAATATATTGTATGCGTATATCATTAAGCACCTAGTTATTATAGATATAATTTCTATATCGTTAGGGTTTGTTTTTCGGGTTATGGCAGGTAGCCTAGCTGTTAGGGTAGTGCCTTCACCGTGGATGCTGTTATGTACTTTGTTTTTGGCAATATTCTTAGCACTTGGTAAACGCAGTAATGAATTAGATGTATTAAAGGAGAATGCGGGGGAGCATCGCAAGAATTTAAATCTGTATAATAAAGAGCTAATTAATCAATGGTCGAGTATAGCGACATCTATGACTATTTTGACGTATTCATTATATACCTTTATTGAGTATTCAAATTTATGGATGATGTTAACGATACCGTTTACTATTTATGGGTTATTTCGATATCAGTATCTAGTAGCTGTTAAGAAGCTTGGCGGAAGTCCTGAACAAATTTTATCAAAAGATCGGCCGTTTTTAATTAATGCGTTAATGTGGATAGTAATTTCTATTAGCATTCTTTATATATGATAAGAACTTTATGAGATAAGTGTAACGAGTATGAGATAAGTGCAACAAAGTAAATTTTGTGTTTTAAGGAGAGAATCATAAGAATGAAATGGGCTATGGTTATACTGTCAATCTGTCTGGCGGCAATAGGACAGATTCTTATAAAATGGGGGATATTACATCCGAATCCGTTATTCTCCGTTGCAAAGAAGCAGTTAGAGGTGTTTGTATCGTTGCCTGTTATTGTTGGATTATGCTTCTATACTATTAGTGCATTGACGTGGATTGTTGCCCTTAAGCGAGTACAGTTAAGCATAGCATATCCGATGGCGAGTATTGGTTACGTGATTGTGATTATAGCAGCATATTTTATGCTGGGGGAACCGCTTACCGGAAAGAAATTACTGGGGATAGCGTTAATATGTGCTGGAGTGTTTTTTATATCTCGCTCCTGACCAGTTCGCTTGTGCACTGCGCTTTCGTTGCTGATAGGCGAATAAGCTGATAGATGAATAGAAACTGAAAATATATGTAATAGACGACTGGAAATGGGGTTTATAAGCCATGACTGTTGTAAACAAAAGCGTAGTCGGCAGTATTATAAGCTGTGCGATTGCGGCATCGGTTGCACTATGGATAAGAATAGTATTTAATAGACAGTTTATATCTCCTTGGGTAAGTGATGAGCCGTCGTTATTTAACTATGCAGTAAGAGTAATGAATGAGTTGTATTATGGAACAGATGGAGTATACTGGCCGCCGGGATACATATTTTTTATGGGATTTATATTTAAGTTGTTCGGTAAACCAGACATTCCCGATATAGTAATAGTGTCAGTTGTACAATCTGTAATAGCGGCTTTAACTGCAATGATTATCGTACTTATAGCATATAAAATGTTTAGGAATATCTACGTTGGACTTGCGGCAGGATTACTATATGCCATATATCCGCCAGCAATTTTATATACAGGCAGATTTTTGAGTGAAACGCTGTGGGTTTTCTGGACAATGCTCGCTATTTTGTTAGCATATATTAGTGTGGAAAAACAGCGTTGGTATTGGTTTATGTTAACAGGTGTAGCTTTAGGGATTGCAACATTAACCAGACAAGTAGCATTGCCATTAGGAATATTAGTAGGAATGTTAATATTTCTATATAATTTGAAAATAAAAAACACACCAGCTTCTATGTTGGTCTCTAAAGCTGATATAGTAGCGGTTGATATAGAAGCATCTGTAATTGAAAAATTCAAAAAGGCGATTATTCCAACAATCATAGTGTTCATATCAATGATTGTGACGATTATGCCATGGACTATCCGAAATTATGTTGTTGTTGGCGAATTTGTATTCATAGATGTTAATGCAGGGATTAATTTATATTTAGCTCATAATGAGAAATCAAATGGCTACTGGGTAGATATGGGACCAAATGATCCCATCCTGCAACTAAGAGATCATCCGGATGTTGAGAAAGAGGGTAAGAAGCGCGCTTATAAATATATTATGGACAATCCGAAGCATACTCTTGAAAAGGCGATGTTTGTTCATTTACTTTTTTGGACAAAGGAAAATGCAGATGTAGAACTGTATGGTCTTAATTGGTTAAAAGAGCTATATCAGGTTTACAGCTTTAGATTATTAGCGATATTAGGGTTATTGGGAGTTATTTTATCTTGGAGGTATTGGCGAGTGACGCTTTGGCTAATAACCTTTATGATTGCATATAATTTATTGATAGATTTCTTATACTATTCACCTAGATACCGCTTTGTAATTACTCCGTTTTTAATGCTTTTTGCAGCATATACGATTGTGTATATTATAGGAATAATTCAGAAGGTATTTAACTCCCTCTTACGGTGTTGAAGAGGGAGTCTTGTAGAAACCGAAGATCAAAAGTAAGGATATAGCATATAATTACAGACCAAAGGCGATTGTGTGTATGATATAATGGAGACGGTTAGTTATGAGTTATCCGCTATCAGAAAAACTATAGAATTATGTTGCAGGTTTTTAGCAAACGTATATAGAAATAATGTATAAAATAATGTATAAAACGGATTTTATTTGGCAGGAATATCTATGTAAATTTATTCGTTAGCAGAGCGAATACGGCTTAGATCGAAGATAAAAATAGCTATAGGAGGGGTCGGATTTGGGAGTTATACTAGTTGTAGATGACGAAAAGCCAATTGCTGATATATTGAAGTTTACGCTTGAAAAAGAGGGGTATCAGGTGGAAGCGTGTTATGATGGGGCAACTGCCATTTCTAAGTTGACGACAAGTCAGTATGATTTAGTGCTATTAGACATCATGCTCCCTGAAAAGGACGGCTTTCAGGTTTGTAAGGAAGTTCGCAAGGTTAGTAGCATACCAATTATAATGCTAACGGCTAAAGGCGCAGAAGTTGATAAGGTGTTGGGACTTGAGCTAGGTGCTGACGATTATATAACTAAGCCTTATAGCAGCAGGGAATTATTAGCTCGTGTTAAGGCGAATTTGCGTCGTTATCAGGGTGCTAGTAATGTGATGGGTAATGTAATCCAAATTGAAGACCTTACTATAGATTTATCTATGTACCAAGTAATCAAGAAAGGCCAAGTAATTGAGTTGACACATAGGGAATTTGAGTTGTTGACATATTTGGCTAAGCATAAGGGACAAGTCTTCACAAGAGAGCATTTGTTGCAGTCTGTGTGGGGGTATGATTATTTTGGTGATGTACGGACAGTTGACGTTACAGTAAGGAGATTACGAGAAAAGATCGAAGATGATCCTAGTAATCCGGATTATGTTATGACTAAGCGTGGTATCGGCTATCGCTTACAAAGTCCAGAGCAAAAGAATGATTAGGTGAAGAAAGATGTTTAAAAGTATCCGCTGGAAGCTGATGGTTGTCTATTTGCTAATGATATTATTTGCAATGCAACTCATCGGCTTATATTTTATGAAGTCATTAGAAGACTATCATATGCAGAATAATACAGAGAATATCCACTCTCAGGCAAATGTATTGGCTGATTTATTAGAGCGCTATTTTATTGAAACGCAGGAGCAGGAGCGGGATTTAGATACATTAGTACGGGATTTCTCTAAGCAGATGCGTGCGGATATCCAAGTTATAGATGTAAATGGGATTGTTATTAGTGATTCTAATCATCCTGAGTTTGTCGGACAGCGTAATGTTCAGGTAGAAGTAACACGAGCATTACTAGGAGCTAAGGGTGAAGCGATTAGGACAGAGCAGGAAACTGGTTTTCGCATAAAGATATTTGCCACTCCAATTAAAGTGCATAATGAAGTTGTTGGGGTAGTGTATATTGCGTCGTCATTAGAACCGATTTACAAGACGTTAAAGGAAGTAAATACGTTAATATCAACTGCTACAATTATAGTGTTGGCGATATCGTCGGTGCTAGTGATTATCATGGCAAGAACTATTACTTCGCCACTGGTGGACGTAACCAAGAAGGCGACGGAAATGGCAAAGGGGAACTTTGACCAACAGGTTATAGTTCATAGCGATGATGAGATAGGCGAGCTGGGGCTTGCTTTTAACCAATTAACTTACAGGTTAAAGGGGGCATTAGAAGATAATCAGAAGGAAAAGCAGCGATTAGAGGCAATTCTCAACAATATGAGTGATGGCGTTATTGCGACAGACTCGGATGGTAAAATTCTATTAATTAACCCTACCGCTCAGAAGATGATTGGAATCTCAGAAGAAAAGGCGATGATTAAGAATATTCTCGATATTCTAGAGATTGAAGAGTTGAAAAGGCATTGGTTTGAGCTTAAGGAACGGGTAGCGTTCCAGACGATTATTGAGCATAATGCATCACTATACCAGGTGGTTGTAAGTCCGCTAAAGGATACGGATACGATTGCTTACGGAATCCTAATTATTATGCATGACATTACCGAAAGGGAACAGCTTGAACAGCAACGGAAGGAATTCGTGGCGAATGTATCCCATGAGCTGCGTACACCGCTGACTACAATTCGTAGCTATGTTGAGGCGCTTGTAGAAGGTGCCGATGAAGACCCAGAAATCAGACACAGATTTACAGGCGTTATTCAAACAGAGACTGAGCGCATGATAAGGCTAGTTACAGATTTATTGGAATTATCACAATTAGATGCCCATAATACACTGTGGAATTTTCAAAGAATGGATATTAATGAAATAATAGAAGAAGTATTCGACCGTTTCCAAGTGCAGCTTGAGAATAAGGAGTTAGTTGGCAATCTATCATTAGCCGAAGGCAAAGTCTATGTGTTAGCAGATCGTGATAGAATTGACCAAGTATTGAATAATCTATTATCTAATGCTGTCAAATATACTAGTGAAGGTACTGTTACAGTAGAAAGCCAAGTAATATGGGAGTCTAATAAAAGGTTGGTAGAAGTAAGGATAATTGATACCGGGATGGGAATACCACCTAAGGATGTAAGTAGGATTTTTGAAAGATTTTATCGTGTAGACAAAGCCCGTTCAAGGGATATGGGTGGCACAGGATTAGGGCTTTCAATTTCTAAGCAGATTATTCGAGCTCATAAAGGCGACATTAGTGTTAAGAGTGTAGTTAATAAAGGCACAACTGTGTATTTTAGCTTACCTGTTCATGAGGAGGCGCATCATGATTGAACATATTAAGAATATCATCCTACTCTGTCTAGTAGTTGTTAGTGTTATATTGTCTAGTATGCTTTGGTATTCAACTCCAGATTATGCTCCGCTTTTAGATGTGATAAATATCGATCAGCCAGAAGAGAAAGCTGGATATTATCAATTAGAGGATATAGTTAAGCCGCGAGCAATTAAATTATACGCAGAAGATGGGCAAGCAAAGATAGCATATCCGGGCAGTACGGTATTCATAGATACCATGGATTGGTTACGTACTATTTCAATATCGAATATAGAGCTGTATAAAGATTTATCGGCGGCGTCTTTACCAGCTGCTTCGGAACAGCTTGAAGCAGCTGGTGAAGCTAATCGGCTAGCAAATGATAATGAGCTGAATATAAATCAGCTAAATATAGCCCAGCAACAAGGGCGAATTACTGAACAAGACGCAATTCAACAGGTTAGTGGACAGTATGCAAATTTATTAGCTTCAGAGGGACATCTTAGTAAGGAGCATAGTATAGAGCATAGTATAGAGCTTGAATTCCTCAGCGGTGTGCCAATAGAGTATATTAATATGATGATAGCTATTGAAAACGATGATTTATATATTTTAAAAGATAAGCTTGTTGAACGAGTTAGGATTTTTGCTGACGAAGAAACTGATAAAGTTCAGTGCTTGTTTATAGGAAATGACGAAATTTTTTCAGGTAATGTAAATGTTACTAAAAGGCGATTCGTAGAATTAGTAGAGGATGCTTCAGGGCAGGAATTAACACAAGAAAAGTTAATAATTGAGTATACTAAACAGCCAATTCGTGTGGCAGAACTTAGTAATTCAGTATTCGCTGATCCTACTGCGATTCGGCAGATCCAAGAAAAGGATCAGTCAGTAATATATACAGATGGAAGCCGTGGGTTAAGGATTAATGCTCTTAGACAAACAATAGAGTTCACTAATCCTACCATATCTAGCAGATTCCAAGAAGTAAACTTCCCCGAAATGATAGATGATGCAATAGATTTTCTGAATCGCCATCAGAGTTGGGCAGGGGAATATATTTTATCCAAAATTGAAGTAGAATCAAAAGCTAATAATGAGTATACACTAATATTTCAACAACATATGCAGGGATTGCCGATAGTGAATGTTAATAGCTTTAATAGTGCAGAAATTCGTATGAAAATGAAAAATAATAAAGTAACAAGAATGAACCGCTCGACTACATATTTAGGTGAGCAAACTATTACAGCTTCGATAACGCCTCTTCTTAAAGAAGACATGCAGGCAATTATTGATAGACGTACTGGTATAAGTGGTAAGCCGTATGATTTATTTTTGGCATATTATCCTCTTAGTTTAGATATTGAATATATTAAGTTGCGACCGGCATGGATTTTATCCCAAAACAACTCCTTTGTTGCAGCATTTGACGCACAGACAGGGCAAGAAATACGAGAGTAGGTGTCAATAATGGATCTTAGTAGGGCAAAGACTATATTAATAATAGTATTTTTGGCACTGAATAGTATTCTCGTGCATCAGCTATATTTAAAGCAGAAGGGTAATAATGATTATACAGCATTGATGGAAGCGGAAATTCAAGAGGTTCGAGAGTTATTGAATAGCCAGATGATATATCTTAATGAGGAAATTCCAATTGAAACACCAGAGTTGCCATTTCTTAATGCCGAGCGAATATTGTCTAATAGTCTTGAGATTAGAAGCAATATGCTAGTTAATGATGAAGATATAGTAATCTCTATTGATCCAGGAGAAGGAATATCTTATCGATGGATTAATAATGACGCTATGCAGGCTAAAGCATATAATATAGAAAATGGCGCTGCTGATTTTGTTAAGCAATATTTATATAAGGGCAAAAACTATACTTTACATCAAGAACGATTACAGAATAATACCGGGCAGATTGTTTATTTGCAGCAATTTAATGGTTATCCGATATTTGGTTTATCGGCAACGGCAAATGTAGAAAACAACAGAGTAGTTAACTGGCAACAAAACATAGTAGCAGTTATTACTGCTGAGGATACAGCTAGGCCGATTCTTGCAGCAGCAACAGCACTTCGCAGTTTGCCGAGTAAGCTAGAAGAGCGCCCAGCAACTATTGAAAGAATTTGGCTAGGATATTATAATCGCTCCATGGAGTCGGATTCTTGGTTAGTACCACCTGTGTGGGGCATAACGTTAGCCAATGGAGAGCAATTCTATATTAATGCATTTACTGGCGAACTCGAAGGACTCCAAGAGCAAAATTGAGGAAGGGGGATGAAAGTGCGATTATATTTAGTGCGTCATGGGCAGACGGTTGCCAATGCCGAACGAAGATTTCAAGGACATAAAGATTTTCCGTTATCTGATAATGGTGTAGAGCAGGTACAGCGTGTTGCTGAAAGGTTGCAGCATGTACCACTTGATTTCATATACACAAGTGATTTAGGACGTGCAATTACAACGGCAGAGGCTATTGCAGAAAAACATTCAAAACCGGTTATTCAAAATCCGATATTCCGTGAGTATAGTTGGGGTGCTTTTGATGGGATAACACTTGAGGAAGCAGAAGAATTGTACCCACATTTAGTAAAGCGTAATGTTGAGGATTGGAGCACAGTCGATATTCCAAACAAGGAAGTTTATCGGGAATTTCTTAATCGAGCAGATCTTGGTTTTAAGAAGTTAATTGAAAATCATATGGGCAAACGAGTGCTGTTGGTTAGCCATGGGCGGTATTTGAATGCCTTTATGACTAGGATTTTGCGGCTAAAAGATGAAGGGTCTTGGGCATTTTCATTTGTAAATACATCAGTTACGGTGGTTGACTTCTTGCACAATCGAAAGCCAAAAGTAAGACTATTTAATGATACGAATCATCTCATAGATATTGTTGGACATGATGATTTAATGAGGTAATAAGACCTAAGATAAAAAACAAAGGCAGTGGGAGAGAGGAAAAATATTATGGTTCGCTATAGCGTTCTCGCTAGTGGTAGTACTGGCAATGCAATCTTCGTCCAAACAGACACAACTAATATATTAATAGATGCTGGTATGAGTGGGAAGCAAATCGAATCGTTAATGAACGAAATTGGTTTAAGTGCTGAATGTCTTGATGGTATATTAATTACACATGAGCATCAGGATCATGTTAAAGGCGCCGGGGTGTTATCGAGGAGATATAAGATTCCTATTTTTTCAAATAAAAACACATGGATTGGTATGGAACAAACTATCGGTGATGTAAAAGAAGGCTATTATGAAAGATTTGATACAGGTGATCAAGTTCAAATTGGAAATTTGGCAGTGCAGTCATTTGCAATATCTCATGATAGTAATGAGCCTGTAGGATATTGTATTAATTGCGGCAATACTAAGCTGGCGGTTGCTACCGATATGGGCTATGTTAACCAAAAGATCAAGAGCTTTTTGATTGATTCAGATGCCATAATAATTGAAGCTAATCATGACGTTAATATGCTGCGAATTGGCCCATATCCATGGCATCTTAAACAGCGTATTCTTAGTGACAACGGGCACTTGTCCAATGAAGCAGCAGGGGAGTTGCTTGCTGAAATCATAACATCTAATACGCAGTGTATACACCTAGCCCATTTAAGCCAAGAGAATAATCTACCGGAGTTAGCCCATATGACGGTTAAGTCGATACTTGAAGAGGAACAATTTAAAGTAGGACAAGAATTCGATTTAGAGCTTACATATCCGAATCGCCCTACTAAGCTTCGTCAGGTAATTCGTAGGTAATTATATTATTTTAGTACATCAGAATTTATAACATTATATCTGATGTACATAAGTGCAACTAAGGCATTCTCTTCACCAGAGGCTTGGCGAATGCCAAGTTTTGTTTATTGGACGTGAAGTTTACGTTGTTCTATTATAATCTCATGCTCAAGATCTAAATCTTGGGCTTTTTCTATTATATCTGAGCGTTTTATAACACCCTTCTCTACTAATAGCTCAATTAGAGCAGTAATAACAAGCGTATTCTTATAATCTACGTCCTTTAAATCAGCAATAGCGCCATAGATATCAATTAATTTGGTATCATCAAGTCGATTCATTTAATTACCTCCAAGTATATTCAAGTATATTTTTGCAAATGGATTATGATAGGATTGAAACTAATTAGTTTGGTTAGAATGAATAAGAATGTTTGCATAGAAATGATAAATGCTACTTCAATTCAAGTATAGGACTAATGAGTCTGATATATACCTAACCTAACCATATGCATAGGCTGCACAGTTTATGCAAAGTTTTGTCATAGATTTGACAAGAGCAAAGCAATTGATAGAAATAGAAAATATAAGGTATAATATGTAATATCGATAAAGAAAACTTAGCTTCTGTCTTTTAGAAGAACGTACAACTGTAGTAAAGGGGTGTAAATAAATGTATTATGATGATGAGTTTTTTGAGAGAAAACCTAAAAAAAAGGGCTTTAATGGATTTACCTTAATTGTAGTAGCCTTAATTGCTTCATTAATTGGAGGTTCAACTGTAGCAATGCTAGTACCATCTATGATTGAATACGGCGTAATTGATATTAGCAAAGCACAAACGGCGAATCAAAGTCAGAATAATCAGCGGCAGGATAATGCATCTCAATTGCAAAATTCTCCACAACAGCAGCTTAATGTTCAAGTTAATACAGGAATAGTAGAAGCTGTAGAAAAAATCAAGCCAGCAGTTGTTGGTATTGTCAACATTCAGAGCGGCTTAGGTGGGTTCTTCTCGAATCATCAAGAATACGAGGCAGGCAGTGGGTCTGGGGTAATATTTAATGTAACAGGAAATCGAGCATTGGTTGTAACTAATCACCATGTAATTGAAGGGGCAAATCAATTGTCAGTTACTCTAATGAATGGTGAGCAAGTCCCTGCAACAGTGGTCGGGTATGATGAATTGACAGATTTAGCAGTTATAGAGATGGATGCATCTAATGTAACGGCTGTAGCGCAATTTGGTAATTCTGATATACTTCGTCCTGGTGAGCCAGCCATTGCTATAGGTAATCCGCTTGGACTTGAGTTCGCCCAAACAGTAACTGTTGGTGTAATAAGTGCAACACAACGTGCGTTGCCAGTAAATATTGGTGGCAACAAGGTGTATGAGGTCAATGTTATACAAACAGATGCTGCAATCAACTTTGGCAATAGCGGCGGTGCACTTGTCAATATCAATGGTGAATTAATAGGTATTAACAGTGCAAAGATAGCTAGCTCTGGTGTTGAAGGGATAGGATTTGCAATACCAATTAGGGATGCAGAGCCAATTATCAATGACCTAATTGAGCATGGACGAGTTCAACGTCCATATCTTGGAATAGCGCCGAGAGACTTGAACACAGTACCTGAACAATATAGACCTAATCCTTCTATTAAAGAAGGCGTAATAATTGCTGACGTGCCAACTGGTCCAGCCGCAGCTGTTGGCTTACAAGCATATGATATTATTATTGAAATGGATGGTAAGCCTGTAGATAATAGCGTAACCTTGCGTAAGATATTGTACGGCAAGCATGTCGGTGATGTTTTAAACGTTGTGTATTATCGAGGCAACGACCGCTTTGAAGTGCAAATTACCTTGTCTGCGTTACCTGAAGTTCCGTAAATAAACAATAAATAAACAATAAATAAACAATAAATAAACAATAAATAATAAGTAAATGTTAAATAATAGCAGTAAACAAATAGTAAGTTAAAACTCAAGGCTTGGGATGATATACTAATAGATATATCATCCCAAGCCTATTATTTTGGTTTAAATAATAATTTATCAATGTAGCTTCCTACGCTTGCTTCAAGTAAAAGTAGTAAAAAGCTGCAAATAAAGTTTGCAAAAAACACTTAAAAATCAAGATTAGGGTATATGGATTAAGTCAGGTAGAGAGGAAGATGCAAATGCATATAACAATAATTGCAGTTGGTAAATTAAAGGAGTCATACTTAAAACAAGGAATAGATGAGTATTTGAAGCGCTTAACTAGCTATGCAAAGATGCAAATAATAGAAGTGCCTGATGAGAAAGCTCCTGAGAATTTAAGTGAAGCAGGAGAAAATCAAGTTAAAGACAAAGAAGGACAACGAATTCTAGCGCATATAAAATCAGATAGCCATTGTATTGCTTTGGCAATAGACGGGAAACAACAAAGCTCAGAACAACTGGCAGAAACAATCGATAAATTAGCAACATACGGAAATAGCAATGTAACTTTTGTCGTTGGTGGCAGTCTTGGCTTAAGCACAGCAGTCTTACAACGAGCTGACGACAAGTTATCATTCTCTAAAATGACCTTCCCGCACCAGCTCATGAGATTAATACTAGTAGAGCAGGTATATCGGGCGTTTAAGATAAATAAAGGTGAACCTTATCATAAGTAATCCTAAAACAAAATATAGAATATTTTTCAGAAACAGTGGATTTTGTTTTGTATTTGGAAAAGGGTGAGATTGAGAAAATCAGGAGAAGAGTATAGGATATTTTATAGAAAAAATAAGTATTTATAAAGCAAAAAGAGAATCGGACGCATCCGATTCTCTTAGGTGTAGTCCGCAGACATTCACCGCTATTCACTATTTAGAGTATACAATTTTCCACTATAAGATGCAAGAATTTTATATACTAATAAAATTCTTAAGTGAATGGATTTTGTTCCTTGTATCCGTATGAAATATACTATTGTAAATATTTAAAGGGATATTAGCTCTAAAATGATTTATTAAGACCTCAAATTTGTTAACTATTTTATTCAATTCCGATTTTGTAACATGAAAATTTTTAAGTAAATATATTACAAGAATAAGATAATCAACAACTGTATTAAAGGTAATGTTAGAAATTTGAGTGTCTAGGTTTAAACACCTTAGAAGAGCTCTATTTGGATTACTGCTTTTGAATCTTGTATCAAATATAACATCGTTATGTGCAATAGAATTTCGTAGATCTTTAATAATATAAATAATACTTTCTGTTAATTTTCCGTCTGTATCACATGTTTGATTAAGATTAAGAGAAATGGATATATCTCTTTTCATATTCACATTTGAGCAAGAAACAAAATTACCGAACTCACCAAGGCTTATAACTTCAAATATTGCCCATATGGGTACTGATTCATCTTTATGATAGAAGTGTTGAACTACTTGCTTATTATTGGTGTAATCTCGAGTTAAAGTATTATAAAACTTTTCGCGTAAAGCTAGGCGTCTTTTTAATGCTTTTTTATAAGGATCAGAACCAGTGGGGAATATCTTGTAAAATGTTAGCAATGAGTCATAAATCTCATTAAAATTTTCAGTATTTGAATGTTTCAAAGTTACTTCGAGCATATAGTTTTTAAGTGCAGTTTCAATAAACATGATATGAGGATAAAAAATCGACTTCAATTCTAAGTCAAAGGAATTAACAGCAAGTATATGGTTGAAATCTGTATAAGTTATTCTTCTGTTAGGAGTTTTTATAAAACGATACCCTTTATATCCATGGTAATAACCAATATTACGGAGCTTTCTTTTTTGATGGCTACCTGAAATATTAATATTATGTTTGTCTCTAAGGTACTTCATAAGGGAGTCGACGCTTTTAAACTTTGACATAAAGGCCTCCTACATATATCCTTGAACATCAATATATTCATCATTTTCTATTAGGAGTATATTATCTATGCAATTATGTTACAAGAGTTAAATTTATTCTTTAAAAATGCTGAACCTTATCATAAATAACGCAAAATTGCAGATGTTTTATAAATGCAAGATATTAAATAGATAACTAAAAGAAAAACGTCTTTATCCAATATGAATGGAGTTTCGACGTTTGTAATACCTAAATATATGTTCTGGTAATTATATTAAGTCTATTTATAGCGAGCCACTCTAATCGTGCCTTCTGTTCTAGAATCAGTAATAAAAATTGATTCGCTGGTTTCTGCGGCAATTAAGATTTGAGTTGCTAATTTAATTGCTGTTTGTCTATCAATACAGGCAACGAAGTTGTTTTTACATTTACAACAATATCCGTAATTTTTTTACGGATATTGTTGTAAATGTATGAAAAATGGTTATAATGGGTTTTGAGGTGGTAAATATGTTAAGGCAATTTGAAACAAAAGGATTTAAGAATTTTGAAAATAATGTTACTTTGAATTTTTCTGATATTCGAGATTATAAATTTAATACTAGCTGCATAAAAAAGGACTTGTTAAATACAATCATTATTTATGGGAAGAATGCAGTTGGCAAGTCAAATTTCGGGCTTGCATTATTTGATATTGTAACTCATTTAACAAATAAAAATATTACACCTGGTTTGTATGATTATTATTTGAATACTAATAGTAAATCTAAATTTGCAGAGTTTATTTATGTATTCCAGTTTGGTGATGATATAGTAGAATATAGGTATAAAAAGAACGAAAAACAAGAACTTACATATGAATATTTAGCTTTAAATTCAAAATTATTATTAGAATATGACTATAAATCTGGTAATAAAGACGTCTATGCGCTTCAAGAACTTGCGCCTACATTGAATTGGGTATTTAAAGGCGAAGGTTCAATATTAAAATATTATTTAAATAATTCAGTACTAGAAGATAAACATCCACTGCGTCAAATGATGTGGTTTGTTTCAAATATGCTTTGGTTTAGAAGTTTAGATGAAAACAGGTACATTGGTTATAAAGAGAAAAGTAATGACTATCTGGATTTTGTTTTTGAAGCAAATAACTTGAAAGAACTAGAGGATTTTTTACATATGGCCGGGATTATGAATAATCTTGTTACCAAAGAAGATGTGGATGGGAAAAAAAGGCTGTATTTTGATACGAAGACACCACTACCGTTTTTCAAGGTAGCATCGAGTGGAACAAAAGCATTATATACTTTTTTTTACTGGTATAAGACGGCTAAAGATGTATCGCTACTATTTATTGATGAGTTTGATGCATTTTATCATTATGAATTAGCAGAATATATTGTAACAATGATAGAAAAGGATGCAAAGTTTCAAACAATATTCACATCACATAATACTAATTTGCTTTCTAACAGGATCATGAGACCGGATTGTTACTTTATTCTTACTAATAATAAACTAACATCTCTTGCGAATGCTACAAAAAGAGAATTGAGAGAAGGGCATAATTTAGAGAAGCTATATATGAGTGGTGAGTTTAATGAATAACAAGAGAAAAATTCTTGTTCTTGTAGAAGGTGCAAGGACGGATGTTCGTCTAGTAGAGCATTTAATTCAGATATATGAAATAGATAGTCAATATGAAGTGGTTTCTTACAATACAAATATATATACACTATACAACGCGATGTTTGCAGAAGGATATCCAGAAGATATGGATATCCTTCAAGTTTTAAAAGAACGGGAAAAAGATTCACAATCAAAGGAAATATTTAATGATAGATATTCTGATATTCTTTTGATTTTTGATTTAGACCCACATGATGGGCAGTTTTCTAGTGATAAGATTTATAAAATGACGAGCTATTTTGTAGAGTCATCCGATATGGGGAAATTATATTTGAATTATCCTATGGTGGAAGCATTTTATCATATGAAAAGTATCCCTGATGATATATATAATAGTTGCTATGCAACTATAGTAGAACTCAAAAAAGGTACATACAAACAACGTGTAAATCAAGAGAATCGAAACAAGGATTATAGAAAATTTGCTACAACTCGCGACGAATGCAATATAGTTATCAAGCAAAATATTGAAAAGTCTTGGTACATCCTAGGTAAATTAAATAGCAAAAATGATATATTGCCTGACTCTGTTGAAATATTAAATGAACAACTTGATAGTCTTAGTATAGCGGGGAAAATATATGTGCTTTGCACGTGCGTATTTTTTATTGCTGAATACAATCCGGAATTTCTTAATTAAATATACCATGATATTAGACATGCATTTAAAATTCTACTAACTTAAAATGAGAAAGACAAGATTTAAGACAAGAAAATTCAAGATTTGGTGCTAGGCACCGAAGTGATCAACAAGAAAATAAACATAGAGACCTTAATATAGGTATAGGTGGTGAAACAAGATGCGAATAGCTTTAATATCCTGTAGCAAAGAGAAGCATAATTATCCATGTCCCGCCCATAAACTCTACTCCGCCAGCACGCTCTTCTCACTGTCATATCAATACGCAAAAAAACACGCAGACAAGATTTATATCATATCTGCAAAATACGGGTTGGTTGCTGAGGATCGTATCCTCGAGCCTTACGACCAGACATTGAAAGAAATGGGACGTCAGCAACAGTTGTCATGGGTGAATAGTGTGTTGCGAGCTTTGCGGGAGGAATGTAATATTGTTTCTGATAGTTTCATTATACTTGCTGGAAACGCTTACTGCAGGGATTTAGTTCAGCATCTGCCGCATCACAGTATGCCTTTGAATGGTTTACGCATGGGAGAACGCATGACATACTTAAAAAAACATTTAGATAGGACAACACAGGTTATCTCGAATACTATGTGTGACCGCTTGCATGAACTGTTTTGCTCAATGCCTCGTTATACTTGGAATCAGATCTCGCACATCCCATTTACCAATGGTATCTACATAATGTTTGAAAAGGGCGAGCAGTATCAAGGAATGGAGCGTATTGTTCGAGTGGGAACGCACACTTCCTCTGATCGTTTGAAAACTCGGTTGGTCGACCATTTTGTTAAGGAGAATCATGATGGTAGCATTTTACGCAAGAACGTAGGGAAGGCTATTTTGAATGATAATTGCGATCCATACTTGACAACCTGGACGATTGACACATCAAAACCGGAAAATCGTGTTTATATGGATAAAGAGAAAAATGCAGATACAGAGCGCAGAGTCAGCGAGTTTATGAAGGAGAATTTCACCTTTACCGTTTTCCAAGTTACGGACAAGGATGAGCGCCTAAGAATGGAAGAGGCCATTATTGCAGCGTTGAATGCAGAAGCAAAATTTACCCTAAGTCCAAAATGGCTCGGTATATACAGTCCCGAACACGAAATCCGTGAAAGCGGTCTATGGCTGAAACGTGGGTTAAACGGAGAACCAATAACCGAAGTGGAATTTAGTAGATTGTTAGAATTGTGTGGGCAAAGACAGCAAATCACAAAAACGAAAACTTTAAGTCAACTGTCAACTACATCTACAAGAGGAACACCGATTGCCGAAGTACCTAGGCAATCTTGTGGTAAGTATGCTCCATTGCTACAATTCTTAAAAAGACAAACGAAACAGCAGATTGTTATGAGTTATGCTGAAATGGAAGATATATTGGGGGTCAAGTTACCAAACAGTGCATACAAATATACTTGGTGGTGGAATCCAAATGGTCATCCTCATTGCCAAGCATGGTTACAAGCAGGGTTTGATGTTGTAGATGTTGCCGAGAGCATTCGTACTAAAAAAGTCACCTTTGAACGCATATAAAATTGAATATAAGAATTGTGATGCTTTTTTTACAAGATTACTCAGCTAACGGCGAAAATTATCGAGCTCGCCAAAGTGCATTACCACACCAACGATTGGAGTTAGGTATCGTGAGACTAGCATATGATTACGGAACGCAGAAGATAGAATTTGACGTTATTTATAGAAAGAGAAGGACCTTATCCATTGAGGTGGGTTTACCTGGCGTTGTTAAGGTGATTGCACCAGCAAGAATGACTGAACGAGAAATTATTGAGATAGTTAAAGGCAAGTCTAAGTGGATTACTCAAAAACTTTTTGAAATTTGCGAAATGGAGCATAAAAAGCGTAAAAGGGAATTCGTTAATGGGGAATCCTTAATATACATGGGGAGAAACTACAGTCTTCAAATCATTCTTGATGAGAAGGTTTCTTTGCCTGAAGCGAAATTAATTAGAGGTAAGCTCGTAGTGACTAGCAATACCAAGGATCAAGATGCAATTAAGCTGGCACTTGAGCACTGGTATCGAGATAAAGCGAAGGAAAAGATCAATGAGAGAATCGAGTATTATCAAGCGTATTTTGATGTAAAGCCTAAGAAGGTTGTTATTAAGAATCAGGTTAAACGCTGGGGTAGTTGTACTCAAAATAGGCATCTATTGTTCAATTGGAAGTGTATCATGGCACCATCACCAGTAATTGATTATATTGTTGTTCATGAAATGTGCCATATGGTGCATATGAATCATTCAGCTGAGTTTTGGGGTTTATTGAAACGGATATTACCTGATTATGAAAGTCGTAAAGAGCTGTTAAAGAATAATGGAGTTAAATATGATTTGTAGAAAACTATGGTGCGAATTACCATAGTTTTTTTGTAAAAATATTGAAAAATCACTATTTACAATTATTTGATTTCTGATATTATACTATAGTCAAAATAAATACATTTTTGTTAAGTGCTATAAGGGACAAGCCTAGTAGTATATTTTTTGGAGGGTATATTCCGATGGAACAGGATAATTACAACACCCAGAGAGTGCATAAAGTAAACGCTTTAGTGGCGATTATAGTAGTTTTTTTAATTTGCATACCGGTCGTAGCTGTAAGGGGTATCTCGGATGGCATGACGATTATTATGGCAGGAATAGCGGTTATAATAATGGTTGCAATAACGTATTTCTTACCTATAAAAAATTATGTAAAAGGGCTTTGTCTATCCTTGCTGCCTTGTTTGGTTATCATTGCGCTTTTTGTGGCAGATGGGTATTCTTTAAATAAGCATTACATTATTCTTTTGACGATTGCGATGGTTACGCTCTATTTCAAAAAAGAATTGATTTTAATATTAGGATTATTTGTTGATGTAGCATATATAGCTTTGTTTTTATTATCCCCGGAAAATTTATTAGGTGTAAATAATGATTTAAGAGGATTTGTTACAGTCTTTTTTGTTGTAAATGCAGTCGTTGTCCTGTTGTACTTATTGACCATATGGGGTAGAGAGCTCATTGAAGAATCACAACAAAAGGAGCTTGAATCTCAAGAGCTAGTAAAAAAATTAAAGTCAGCGTTCGATTCTATCGAAACAGCATCAGATGTGCTTGATTCTCATATTACGAATTTCAAGGGCGATATCAATACCATCTATGATTCTAGCAATAGCATTATAGAATCGGTTGAGCAAATGGCAACTGCTATACAGGAAGAAGCGGAAAGTGTAAATATTATCAACAATTCAATGGGCGAATCCATGTCAAAAATGGATGAAGCGATAAATATTAGTAAGGCTGTTGTGACTGAATCTCAGAGCATGAATGAGAAGGTTCAAGAAGGCTGGAACAAAATAAATCAGGTTACGAATTATATAGATACAGTAAGCTCAACTATAAGTAACACTACAATAACGGTTTCTGATCTACACGCTAGCTTAGAAAGAGTTAATACATTATTGAATGGCATCACAGAAATCGCCGCGCAGACAAACTTGCTAGCGCTGAATGCAGCCATTGAATCGGCAAGAGCAGGGGAGCAAGGCAGGGGTTTTGCAGTAGTAGCTGATGAAGTTAGAAAGCTTGCTGAGCAAAGTGCACGTATTACAGTAGATATTGCTGAGGTAACGAGAGAGCTATCGAATAAGTCGAAGGACGCACAAGAAAAATCAATCGAAGGGGAAGCTTCGATTACAGAGGGCAAAAGGTTGCTCGAGGAAATCTCTAAGTATTTTGAAGAAATTAAAAACACCTATACCCTTATTGATAGTGGGCTATCAACTGGAATTGGAGAGATAGCGTTAGCAGTGGAGAAATTCACTATGATTCAAAGTCAAATGGAAAACGTGTCAGCAATTTCGCAAGAGAATGCTGCATCAACGGAAGAGATTATATCAACTATAGAAAATGAGCATTCATTAATTACTTCAATTAACTCAACGTCTGATGATATCGATAAACAGAGCAAGCAGCTACGAGCATTGACTAAAAATTAAAGAAAGCATAAAGGGATCTGATTTATTCGAAGTTGTTTGAAGACAAAGTTTTTTACAATTCAGTAATGGAGGAAATAGCAAAAGAAGTATACAAAGATAGGGGTTCCCAAGGAGAAGTTGTAAAGTTATAAAAAGGATGCTTCGCATAAGAAACATCCTTTTTTACTGACCAAAATTATAAACAAATTCTTTACACTTACGATATTTTCAAACTATGATTTTGTAAAATTATCAAAGTAGCCTTGAATATAGACGATTGGTGTTCCTTTATCGCCGCTACCTGAAGTTAGATCAGATAATGAGCCAATTAGGTCTGTTAGTCTGCGAGGCGTTGTACCTTGCGCTTCCATTGTGCCAACTAGGTCTTCTTTTTTATTATGAATGAATTCAGAAATAGCTTGCTTTAACTCGTCGCCTTTAAGATGTGAGAAGTTATTATCTGCTAGGTATTTTAATTTCACTTCGTTCGGAGTGCCGTTTAGTCCTGCTGTATATGCAGGTGAGACGACTGGATCTGCTAGTTCCCAAATTTTCCCCACAGGATCTTTAAATGCTCCGTCCCCGTAAACCATTACTTCAACAGTTTTACCGGTAATTTCCTTGAGCTTTGCTTGGATTTCATCAACGATTGGTTGGCAGTTATTTGGGAAAAGCTTTACGCTATTTTCAGTTGCTTTATTTGAGCCGAGTAAGCCATATTCTTCGTTAAAGCCGCTGCCGTTGATTGATGTTGTAAGAATATCATCTAGGCCATATAATTTTTGGGCGCCATTACTTGATAAAATACGTTTTGTTCTATGACGTGAATGAATATCGCAGGTCAAAATGTTTTTCGTATAGTCAAGGATGGTTTTAGGGTTGTTTGAGAAAATGACTTCACAAGTTGCGCCTTCAGCTTGAATCAAGGATTTATAGTATTCGATGTAATCCACGCCTGTGAAAGGGTGTTTATTATAACCGAAATGTTCACGAAACTCCGATTCAGTTAATACATCTGTCCAAGGATTGATACCTTTAACATCTAACTCGTCAATATCTACAAGGTGGTTTCCTACTTCATCAGATGGATAGCTTAACAGTAAAACTATACTTTTTGAACCTCTGGCAATACCGCTTAAGCAGCTTGCGAAGCGATTACGGCTAAGAATTGGGAAGATCACACCAATTGTATCGTCGCCGAATTTTTCCTTAATATCTGTTGCTATGTCATCTATAGTTGCATAGTTTCCTTGTGCACGAGCAATAACGGATTCAGTGATTGATACAATGTCACGATTTTCTATCGAAAAACCTTCAATTTTTGACCCATTTAATACTGTATCAACTACAATTTTTACGATATTGTCTCCTTGGTTTATAATGGGACTACGAAGTCCACGAACTACTGTGCCAACGGCTCTTGTCAATTAAATCTCTCCTCTAAACAGAATTCCTTGTATAGAATTAATGCAATATAATAAATACTGTATAGTGCATTATTTTTAACGCTACGGGTTTACTATACCCATTTACTATACCAATTTGAAGCAAGTTCTTAATTCAGATAGAGATTCTTTACTCCATCTGAATTGTAGAACTGCAAATGCATGATTTACTTGGCGTTGGACTCCTGCCAGAAGATGAGGGAGACTTACGCCAAGTTAGTCAGGTGAAAGTGGTATAAGTAAAATTAATATTGATTATATCATATATAAGGGAGAATCAATATAATTAGGAAATTCGATTTATGCTGTAAGTGGGTGGAAGAATTAAAAAAGTTTGTACTAAAAGTAGTAAATGATTATAATTACAATATATAATCGTTTACTATCATAATCATTATAGGAGAGAGCTATGAAAAGAAAAAATATTATTATTATAGGTGCAGCTGGAAGAGATTTTCACAACTTTAATACATACTATCGAAACAAAGAAGAATATAATGTTGTTGCTTTTACGGCAACGCAAATTCCAGATATTGATGGACGTAAGTATCCAAGTGAATTGGCGGGTGAACTTTACCCGGACGGTATTCCTATTTTTGCACAAAATCAATTACCGGAGTTAATTAAGGAATTACAGGTGGATGAATGTGTCTTTGCATATAGCGATGTTAGCTATGAAGATGTGATGGGTGTAAGTGCCATCGTGAATGCAGCAGGCGCTAATTTCAAATTACTTGGGCCAAATAGCACTATGTTAAAAAGCAATAAGCCTGTCATTTCTGTATGTGCTATACGTACGGGAACAGGTAAAAGCCAAACTTCACGTAAGGTTATTGAAACACTGCTTGAGCATGATCTAAAAGTAGTTGCGGTCAGACATCCAATGCCTTATGGCGATTTAAATGCACAGCGTGTTCAGCGCTTTGCTACAGTTGATGATTTAAAGAAGCATAATTGTACGATTGAAGAAATGGAAGAATATGAGCCACATGTAGCACGTGGAAATATTATATATGCTGGTGTTGATTATGCAGATATTTTGGCAGCAGCTGAAAAGGATCCAGATGGTTGTGACGTAATTTTATGGGATGGGGGAAATAATGACTTCTCGTTCTATAAGCCTGATTTAGCTATCACTGTATTG
>Ga0265293_10003055_pt1 | contig 31905 bp, 17 predicted proteins | sample Munlanlewell138R_FD_192505 | JGI IMG/M metagenome (GOLD analysis project Ga0265293, IMG submission 192505) | Leachate microbial communities from a municipal landfill in Southern Ontario, Canada - Leachate well 138R | ecosystem: Engineered > Solid waste > Landfill > Unclassified | place: Canada... | reverse complement strand
TTGGCAGATGCTATCCTGGACCGTGTCGTTCATGATGGCTACAAGATCAACATCGAAAGCATCGACCCATCCAGGGACATCTCTATGCGTGAAGTCTTTGGACTGGACAAGCATCTAAGCGAGTAAAGCAAGTGGCTCAGTTGGGTCCGGACTGGTGGCTCAGTCCCCACCGGACCCGCGGCTCCGCCGCACCGGTATATTCAGCCACCATCTTGACAGTAAGATCGTGTTAATCCGTTGTAAATCTAGCGAGTGATGGGCCTCATTCGCGAAAAAATGACACCCGTACATTCCGGTGTCATCGTTTTCTAATGCGCCTAAGAGCAATGACAGGGCTATCTTTGCGTCAATCTTTAAACATCAGGCCTCGCGCTACCTTGCTCCTCTTTGCCATATCGGATACTGCTTCTGATGGTAGGAGGTTAGGTCTTGGTTTGTTTCTATTCGTTAGAACCCCTTTACAGGTCCTTATACTCCTCTAGCGTCCCTGCCACCCCTGCTTCTACTTCATGGGTCAAAGGCACCAACTGTACAGCAGAAGATCACGCCCAAATTGTCATTGTAAAGCACTAGACAACGGTAATATCCCGAATTGCCAAGGTAATGGTTTCTCACCACTCGAGAAGAACCTCCCAACCCCAAGTTCACCAGTGCACAAGGCTAATAATCTGCGCTCCGCAGCATACAACATTCGCGCTAACGTCTCCTGGTGAACCCGTTAGAAAAGTATCCCAAGACCTTCAAGTCCCAGACGAATTGTGTCTTCAAGATCGAGTCGGATCCTTCAAACATTGCCATCACCATTCAGTTCATGAAAGAGCGCAGCGTCTTTAAAACAGTACGTGTGCTTAGTGCTTATGAAGACCTTAGCCCAGGCCTCTGCAGCCTCCGGAGCCCGAGACCATTTGCAGCAAGTTCTCAGGAGCAATTGCAGAGGGCTTGATGGATCGCTCGTCGCGGTTCTTGTCGTTCTCTCGCAGGCACCTAGAAGAAGAGGTCTCGGCTGTCACGCTTTGGCAGGTGCTGTTCGAAAAAAACCCAACTCAGGCAACTCAGGACGACCAACAATCGCTGCACGGTCCAAGAGCACGTTGCGAAACTCGCATGATGTCTCCGGTAATAGCGCACAAGCATAGCAAGCAGCGTAGTTTAGTGAATCAGTTCCTTGGGCTCTATCCCCATATGAGTCGAGACACAATGGATCAGATGAACACCACTCTGCTTCTCGAAGCATGTTGGTAATTAGGCGACCGAGTCGCTCTGGATAGGATTGCTCCACTAGTCCTCCCAAACTCCCATCGGCATCAGGTGTAGCTGTATAGATCAGAACGCCAGCCATCATTCGCTTCTCACCTGAGTCCGACAATATAGTGCTATAGATTCTTTCCTTAAGTGAAGATATACCGTACCCAGATTCAAGAGCTAGTTGCCGAATGAGGAGGTGAGAGAACGTGTGCAATAATACGTAACTAGCCGAGGCCCTTTCGTTCTTCAACCAGGAATTACTCAGGTTGCACAACATTGCCACATAGTAATCTCTGGCCCTGTGCTCCCATTCTTCAACCAGACCCGCCTTGAACTGGATGAAAATTCCTTCCCCCCTCATTTTAACTGCGGGCAGCCAAGTATGTTTCCGTACTGAGATAGGTGCTAGACGCTCATCATCTAGCGATCCGTTCCATGGAGACAAACGAGTAAACCCGATAAAGGCGTTCACTTCCGTCAAACAGTCTACTGCAACAACCTTTTCGATCCAATGTTCATATCCCTGTGGTGCTGGCAAGAACTGAGACGAGTATTCCTCATCAAATGCTTGATCATGAGTCAGCGCCAAATACTCTTCGTAATACACGTCTGTCCAAGTACGTTGTTCTTTTAGTTCGCGGCTTTCTCTCAAGCTGACATATGCCGACATGATCTCCTCTTCTGACAGGTCAGGGACGTAAGGCGAGACGTGCCTTCTTATGGCTTCACCCTTGTCTCCAGCCATATCTATAATATCGAACTTCTTCTCCAAAACGATGAAAACCTTAGCACTCCAAGGTGGGATCTTTATCGCGCTTACTGTGGCCGGGAAATAAACACTTGATGAGGACCGCAGGCGTGTCACTAATTGCTGATCACACCCGCTCTCATCATCCCTTGGCAACCAGGGGGATTTTCCGGTGCATTCTACCAGACCAACCAACGCATCTTGAGCAAAAGCACTCGCTATACCCCTTGTTGTCCCACAGCTTTCACATTTTACGACTAGACTCTCTAGGCTGCCACGACCTTCTATGTTAAACATCGCCAACTCTGGTCTTTGATACTCGACAGGGCATGCTTCTCCCCAATGCACCCATTTGTCGTAGGGAAAGTCTTCGATGTGTCCCTTCGGACATACAACAACAAACCTCGAGGGTAGTAGAGTCTCCTTGTTACACACACACCGAAATCGATTGGTTGTACGATACTTGAAAGCAGACGAATGGAAGAGTCGTCTGCAACTAGTACAATATAAGACCTCTGGAAAACGATAAGATGGTATATCTTCGCTCTTGTCTGCATAAAAGGGCCGTCGTTTTTCATCTACCTTCGGTTCCAAGAAATAGTCGACACCAAGTAGATTCTGAAGATTCTCATGGTGTACAACGTATTCTTCGTCGTTAGCCCAGCTCCAGAAATCACTACCGGCAATAATTACAGTATCGTTCACAAAATCAACGATAGAGCCGGGACCGTATGTGGTCACTAACTGACTCTTTCTTATTGTCCCTACATGCCTTTTCTTCCTATTGGCTTGCGGTCTTGTGCTTCCGAAGGCTCTCATTGTTGTCTCCTACTCCTCTCGTTCCAAGAGATATACATTGGACATACCATCCACATTCCTTAAGGAGTTCAAAGTAGACGGTATTTCAGTGGTATTGAGCTTTTCGGATTCGATCAAGAGAGTCGTAACCTGGCTCTCGGACTTATTTCCTAGGCTGTACACGAGCTCAGCGCCACTCGTGACAATTGTCTGCCACAGCTCCTCAAAATCTGTCAGCCAATGCGAGGCATGATCCAAAGCCTGAGGTGCAACATCCTCCACGCGTTCCAAGAGATACCTACGTAATCTTTGAACTTCAGGATGATTTCTATCGTAATGTGCGGCACCCGAATTAGATCGTAGTCTAGGTACTCTCTGGCGAACTAAAGCTACGTATACAGCATGGAGCGCCTTTTCCAAAGACCTGTAAGAAAACGGCGTAACACTTGTGGGTTCAACGTGCTTATAGAAGGTATCATGGTAATAGATGAACTGCTCGAAATGGGACTTGTCCCGACTAGCCAAGTTACTGTACATTGTGATAACTAGGCCAGGATTACTTCTCCCCACACGACTCGTTGCCTGGATGTACTCCGCGTTAAGTTTTGGTTGCCTATATACAGTCATCACTCCGAGGCGCCCAATATCTATACCCACCGATAGCATATTAGAAGCCAAAACATAAGAAATGGCCCGTCGGTCTGGATACTTGTAGTCTAAATCCTCCAGAGTCTCCTTGATTTCTTGTGTGGACCGCCTAGAAGTCAGTTCGCGATGACTCCCAATTGTAATCTTCTCCATGTTCACTTGTTCGGCATAGGCCTTGAACTTGTGTAAACGAAGAGAGTTTGCATACGCAACAACACGGTCACTTATAACCGTCGCCGAACTACCAAGCTCACGAAGCGTGTTGAAATACCCAACAATGGTGTAGTATTGATCGACAACTTCCTCGGAACATCCTGTTGCTTCTAGATACCTGATGACAAACAAATAACATCCATATATACGAACCAAGAGGTCCAACATACTGTTTCCCGTGTCACAGACACCCAAGTATCTCCGCGTTGGTCGCTTGGTTGGATCCGATCGAACTGCAAAAAAGAGATCATCAATGTCTAATGCGGTAGGAGGAAACTGAAAGGAATCACGATTGTATAGAGCCTTGATTTGGTTGGTTGCGTTACGAGCAGTTGCTGTAGACGCAATTAGTTTGGGCCGAATGTTGTTGGCAGTACATAGTTCATCGACGGCACATTCATAAAGCCCAGCTAGAGAACCTAAAGGACCCGATATCAAGTGCAACTCATCCTGAATAATAAGCTCAGGTGGCGGGGTCAACCCATCAGAACCAAATATGGCAGTCGTCCGGTCTTGCCAAACGATTCGCGCAAACTTGTCTACAGTACCCAAAAGCAGCGTCGGTCTCTTGGCGTATATATCATCATCGATGACATAAATAGGAAGTCCATTGTGAAAAGGACAGTTTGCATTACTGCAAGATATCCTCAGCGAGGCATTTTCGATCGCATAACAGCCCAGGTCAAGCTTTTCTCCGCAAAACGGACAAGAGAATATCTGAACCGGATTCTTTTCGAGGAGACGACGTCCTGAGCGAAGACCCTGCAAAGCTTGTTCCGCATCCGCAATCGAATTGGGAGTTACACTCTGGCCTACCCATAACCCGATGGAGATCTCACCACCAGGAAGCCCTTTAGTCTGCCGAAGGTAGTCACAAGCACAAATCAACGAACTCGCGCGTTCAAACTGCTGCGCTGTTAAGAGGCGCAGTGTATAACGCATAAGAATGGCAACACCTGAGCCATTTACCCCCAAAGAAAGGCGTCTATGGAACAAAGTAAAGGCAGCTAAACCCAAGTAAGCTTCAGTCTTACCTCCACCAGTCGGATACCACAGCAGATCGACAACATCGCGCCATTCTGCGTCCTCGTCAACGATATCTGGTATTACTTGCAGGATATACGCCAACTGAAACGGATACCAGGCGACTGTGTTGGGAGCGACCTCGCGGCCCATGACCTTACCCGAGTTAACCCGTTGAACTAACATTGCCTCATTTGTTAGCTGAAAGGCTTGCCAGGCAAGGTCGTTCTTTTCCAGAACTCTGATACCCTTACTCAACCTTTCGAGGCAATTCTCTATGTTGACAAAGCTAGCTGTCATTGCCCTCTTATAGCCCGGGATGTTCCTAGCCTTTAGCTTCAGGTCCCCGAGCCATTCCCAGTAGCGATCAACTAATGACTGGAGGCTATAGACTCCATCCTTACGCTTACATCTAGACCAAAACTCTAGGTCCAGACGAAGCTCGTTGTCTATCAATCTGGGCTCCATGGGAACTAAGTCGACACTAGGAATGAACTCACTGGTTATCTGACGTACCTTGCCATCCTCTCGCTCCCACTTCACTGAGCATCCATGGCCGACAGCGAAATTAGCGGCATTTCTATACAACATGTTCAGTGTCTGCAACTCCAGATCATGGCGGACGGCTTCCTTTTCTTCAAGCGAAACGAACGAACTGTCGATATTCAGCTCCAAAAGGCTTTGAAACACAGCATTTTGAGCTACCTCGACTAGGCTGGTTGTCTCTGGAATAGCCGTGTTCGTCACACATACAGTTACCAGTCTGCTTCCATCTGCGTATCTGTGGCGCACGAAAATCGCTATCTCAATATTAGGCCAATCCTCTGGATACACCTTGTTATCTACCACATCTAAGGCAAGTTGCCCAGTATCAAAGGGTTCCCTGTGATACAGGCTAACATTCCATTTACGAGAAGCAACATCGCCGTCAGGAAGGATTCTTTCACGTATCTCCTCCTGTTCTTCAAACCGATAACGTGCACCCGTAAACCGAACTTTGATTTGCCTTACATCTGGCGGAACCATGACAGTAATCCCTAGCCCGGATGGTTTATATACGTTTGTGTTCAACACCCTACTAGAGGCATCGTCCAGCTCTTCCTCCAAATTGGAAAAAACCAGATCTGACAGTTGAGTATCGGCTCCAACATCTGCCAACTCATCAAGGAAAAACTCGACATCTTCGTTTGCTTCTGAAATGCTTTCCAAGCCATGTCTGCGAGGCCAAAGCACCCCAAGCGAATACACCGTGTCAGGACGTTCCCGTAGAGTCTCGTCCACAGAGACCGGCCCGATGAGCTCCAATCTTAAGAACTCTTCGATAGTATCACGCGCATTGTAATAGTCCTGTAATTTTACCATTTGCACCACCTACTGCCACGATGTCCTTGCGAGGCCCCCTACTTCGATACCTAGCCAAAAACCCGATGAGGAAAAAGGCTCAGGAATACTCTCATCGTAGCCTCTGTTTACCACTGTAGTTACTGCTCGAACATAGCATCGGCGTAACTCTTTTGGGAAGTTTCGACTCCCATTGGTTACTTGCATACCGTACCCCAGATCACTTACGACTCGTTCAGATAGACAGGCGACTTCGGTACCTCCATGGAATATCCTGTAACGGTTGTCCCACAAGGCGATCTCGACACGGTCACCTAAGTGCACATGTTCCTCTATGTACTGCTGGCGTGCTATAGCGACTTCGGATTCCCCAGATACGACACTATAAGGGTCTACATCTCCCTCAAGTCCTAAGACAATAGCGGCACAATATGGATTTCTCGCACGGCGCCTTCTAGGCCAGCGAGTCTCAATTAGTCTAGAGCTAGGCAAGGATTTCACATAAAAAGGGCTTGTTGCCTCACGGACATACAGACCGTTCTTAGGACGGCTCAAAGCCACGTAAGCGACTCTTGGCTCCTTGTCTTCGTCACCTTCTATTGCCCACAGGACATTATCATACTCTTTGCCCTTTGCACGATGGATCGTGGAAACCATTACATTTGATGTCTGCAAGGCTAAATCCAACTCTTTAGGGATGTTACGCTTCCACAAAAGGGCATCCCGCAAACGTGCCATTTCGAGTACTTCCTCCACATCCGTACCTTCCAGCTCTTTTAGAACTCTCCATCTTGCCTCTATCTCACCCAAGCCCAGTTCCCGAGCTCTCAAGCGAAAATCTCCAAAGCTAATATGTCTATCTGTAAACCGAGATAGGACTTGTCCAATCCAAGGTACTAAGACCGTATGCTGTGAGCCAAGCGCAACACTATGCCCTATATCTCTACTATAGAGCTCATCACTCAGAGCCGCTACTCTCGCGTTATTACGACAAAGAACAACCCACTCTTGATCAGGGTGTTCTTCTAGCTGCTTTTCGAGAATGCGAATATCCATCTCCTCAATCAGTTCCAAATAATCTGAAACAGTTTGCTGGGCAACAAAAAGACTGTTTGTTAGAATCGAAGTACGCAAATCATTCGATATCATCGCTAATGCAGGCCTCTGTCTATGGTTATTGGTCAGTTCATACCCTTCCACATTCTCGAAACTGGACTCTAACCAGGCGTAGAAGGCTTCTGATGTCAATTCGTTCGCAACATCGGCCACCTGGTAATCGAATATGCTTTGACACTTGTCGCCGAGGAGCATGAAACCACACTCGATATGTTCTAGGATAGCTTGTATCATCCGTGCACGTACACCTACGAAGTCCTGAATCTCGTCAACGATCAAGTATTCGATATTATCAAGTGCATCAGGCTCGTTTTCTAACTCGGTGATAAACCTCTCAATTCTGTCGTCATAGGACATGGCATCCAACGACTCACATACATCTCTAATCATCCAAGTGGCATACGAATCCAATGTTCTAATGCCGTGGAACAACTCCCGCGTTCTCCAGGGCAGCGTCCCTGATCTGATCTCAGCTTCCAATCGTTCTCGAATCACGGACACTGCACTGCGGGAAAAACAGAGTACCAAGACGTTTTGAGGATCGACCAAATCATTTTCCACCAAGTAGGCCAACCGTCGGATAACAGCGTATGTCTTGCCTGTACCGGGTCCAGCGTTAACCAACACTCTATTGGCTAGAGGGCAGGTTATCAAGGGGGTTGGATCCGATATCTTGGAGTACATGAACAAGCACTCCTGCCGCAATTGAGGAGAAACGGCTAGAGACGATGGTTCTTCCAGGACTTCCTGAACAGCAATAACCTGGGAGCTTTCGCTTGACGTATCTCTCTTGTCGATAACCTCTGAATCAGTTGCGCATCCGCTATCTTCTAGCATCTCCATTCGAGAAGTAGTAGGGGACTGGGAACTGTACGGTTTTAGGAAAGAGAAGTCTATAATCGGCGGTCTGTCGTCTCTTGCGGATTGTGACTGAAGACTAATTACATCCCTAAGAATCGGGCGAAAATTCGGATAGGCAGAACACTTTGGGTACCTGGGACATTCATGCATCTCGCATCGGTGTACCCATTTCAACTGTCCGTTTTCACGCAGATAACCAAAGGAAACATCTTCATCGTACGGGCATCTCGGAGGTCCATTTTGAAGCTCAGCTTTCTGAGCATATGTAAGAAGATGATCATAACTAGTGCCCAACTGTTCTTGAAGCTTTTTCAGCGCATGATACCCTCTCACCTGAGCCACAAAATCGTCGTCATTCAGGAGTCCGTTATGCTTATAGATGTTGCTGTACAAGACCAAGTTGGATTGTGGCACCTCTATTCCCCCTCGCTCATTTGGAAGCAGCTCTCTCATAGCGGAAGTGATACCTGCAATACCCGTCGCGGTAAACAAGTTCGTTGCAGTTATGGTAGGAACAGGTATTATCTCTCTTTGGCTCAACAATGCTAATCGGCTTATTCTCTGGCCTTACTTCCAGATCATAACTCAGTTCTATACTGGGCAGTAGTTGTGTTCTAACATCATTCGGTCTGTGGGTGCTATACATCTCAACTACCGCGTTTAGATCCTCGTCGACAGTGGCACGTATATTGATCCCCTCTGTCAAGAAGCCTTTTACAGGCAGCGTATCTACGCATAACCGCCGCCCATTCCCGTCGGTTACAATGATATTTGCGGATGTGCTTTCTTCAACTAAACAGAAACGAACCTCTCCGCTATCACAAGGTACAGTCTGACCCACTTCCAACAGAGAGTGAATTATCTGATCCGACATTAGCACGCCTATGGTCTGCTGAAGACGATAAGCAGATGGGACCGAATCAAGCCACGCTGCACCCTTTGCAGCAGCTACCTGGGCATCGGTCTCACTATAAACGACATGTATATTTTTCTGCGCAAAGGATCGCTCAAAAAGGTCGCGAATAGCCCTTATGTTTGAGCTGCCTCCTACCATGAGAATTGCATCAAGCTGAGAGTAACAGCCAGCCTGAATGAGTGTATCTTCCAGAAGTTGAGCCGCTCGTTTCACCTCGGGCGTTATGAAGCTAAGAAACTCATTGATACTTAGAGTGATCTTACTACTAACACCGCCATATCTAAGCAGGTTGATTCTTGTGAAATCCTCTTCCGACAGATCAATCTTTGCAATCTCGCATCGTTCCAGAAGGTAGTCCCTGTCTCTTGCTGGCATAGAATCAAATGAATCAAAGCCATGCTTGGCCGCTAGTCCAACATGAATCTTGTTGGCTAAAATTCGGTCTATGTCGTCTCCGCCGAGGTTATCACCCCCCTTTGCCAACTCCTTAAGCTCGCTACCCTCCTTTTCCAGGACACTGATATCTAGCGTGCCGCCCCCCCAATCAAAAACCGCAACCTTGGTATAAGGCCGGATATCATCAATGCACCCGACATAGGCAGCTGTCGATTCGCTGACGAAGCCACTTACAGTAATGCCTGCTAGACGTGCCGCTTCCCGCAATTCTCTTCGTTGCCTACTAGTGAAGCCAACCGGGATCGAGAAAGTAGCAATACCAACATCCATGCCCGTTTGCTTTCTAACATGGTCCTTCAGTTCTTGTAGCAAACGTGCTGTCAGCTCCAAAGCAGATATCTCCTTTCCATCAATCCTCTTCTTGGAGCCTGTCCCCAACAAAGATTTGAAGGAACTAATGATCTCATAATCCTCTGCCAACTGCTGCCTTCGCAGCTTTACCTCCTGGCCAAACAGAACATCCGTCCAGTCATCGCGTCGAACGGCGAGGAGTGATGGAACTGAGTCTACTAACACCGTGTACTTCGAGCCTTTGACATCAGTTGTCAACTGGACTACACTAGTGTTGGTGTTACCGAAGTCAATACCGAAATAGATGCCACTCAAAGTTCTAACCTCCTATGCAGAACACTCAATTCCCTTCCGGCGTAGCGTATCAAAGACATCTTCGAGTACGCTCAAAAGTAGCTGATAGCTTTCGGGGTTCGCTACCTGGGAACTCATGAACAAGTAGTCCTGATACTTGGTACCCAAACGCTTAACCAGATCATTTCTAAAGCATTCCAGCTCATACTTCGCTTGATTGGCCTCTGCAGAGTATGCAATCTCAAGCCTCCTATTAAGATCGATGTTTTCGTCCTCTAGTTCCTTGATGCTCCGGTTCAAGTCACTGACGGTGTCATTCAAGTCACTACTCTTTACCTGTAGCTCCTCGACGCTCATTTGGAGCTCTGCATACCTTTTCTTCAAGTTATCAAAATCTGCCCTAATCTTGGCTTCGCTTTCCTTGATACCAACGTACTCTTTGGATAGGGTCGCAAAGACCGTCTTCAGTTCTCTAAACAACCGTTCACCCTGTTGCAGAAAACCCTCTTGTAGTACCTCGCCAGTAGGTTTATGTTCTTCCTTCTTAACATATGTCTTCGTCCATTTACGAGGGAAGTCTTTGATTCTATCCACAAGATTATCATCTTCAATGTAAAGAGTCATGCCTTGCATCCAATCGCACAAGGCTGTTACTTCCTCATCTCTCCAAGAACCATAGTCGAAGTCCAGAACAACTCGAACACACTCTCGAAAAATCTCATTTGTCTTCTCGTTGGATCCCTTGTCACTATACAAGCTAACCGCTCTTCTTAGTACTTTATCAACGTGGACAGCACTAGCGTCATTGTCAAGCAACGCTCTTAACAAACATACCACTCTTCTTATACCATAGTGGGCTGCGTTTGCACTGATTCTATCAGCATGTAAGAATAAGTCTAGAACCATCGTCTGCTGGTGTTCGGGCAATGTTAACAGAACTGCTTCAGCAAACGGTCTTACTATGGCAAAGTGCATATTTGTGACAAGATCAACAACCATACTGATCGGCGGCTCTTCTGTATTTAGAGCAGCTTGGTACGCAGATATCACTTCTGGAATGTCTCTCTTACAAATCTTGTTCTTCTTGACATACCCTTCCAAAACCGTTATCATTTTTTGTTGCGTTTTGCTCATGGTTCTAACCTCTTTTCATGACCACAAGAATAACACGATGCGACGAAAAACAACCTTAGTAAACAGAGTATTCTATTCGGTTCTGGTTAATCCTTCCAAAGGACTCGCCCCGGCACCGGGTTCACGGATGAGAAACAAGGCATAGAAATAACCACGCCAACCAACCCCTTTGAGACTTAGCTTCCCATACACGATCTCATGCATACCCAAACCCACCTACGTCACTGATGTCGATGCGCCGATATGGCAAGGCGGAAAAGAACTCTACAATTGAAAGTCTAGGCTCTTGAGAAATGAGCACGCGCCTGCTCTCACCCCAGAGTCTCTACTAACCTGGACCTAAATCCCGAACCCGCTCCAGCAACTCAAAATATTCCGGGGGTTTGATGGTTGTATAGTGAGCTAGATTGTTCCTTAAGGAATGGGCCAGTCGTACCGCTGGCAGCAACTCTGCTGCCCGCCGGGACTGATGGACCTGGTTTTCTAGTACTCGCTTCAGATCATATAGCTCAGCTTCCCAACAGCAGTACAAGGGCCTTGAAGCACTATTCCCATCCGGAGCCGCATCGATGATGGCGGCAAACAGCCAGTCAGCCCCATATGTTTCCTCGAAGTAGCTGATCACCAAGAGGCGTAGCTGGTTGATGACGTGCATGGCTACCGGCAGCTGCCCTCGCCATATCCTGTGTTCTAAGAGAATACGTTCGTCTAAAATAGCCAACGCCCAACTGGGCACTTCCCAGCCATATTCCACGGAATAGTCTAGAAAACCCAGCGTCCACAAGCGAACCATATGGTGATCTGGACTGAGACGGGCCAGAGGGTGATATCTCTGCCCGGTTAGAAACTCTTTTATCCCCTGTGCCTTCAACTGCTTTGCGGTGACTCTTCGTTCTTCCGCGGCAGTTTTCAGACACCGGACGATGTCGGAGTTGCTCCTGACCACGGCACTCTCCAAAGAGCTGGCTATGCACTGATCCGCACCCGCTAAAGAGCTGAGTAACGCCGCTTTCCAGTTAACTTCCCCCAACTTCTGTCCTGTCAGACTGCTCTGATACCGAGCAGTTAGTAAGGTCTGGGTATACAGGTTGTACCAAAACCGATGCTTCAGAGTGGGACGAGGCTGTAGAACGTCCAGGGCGGGATCTCCCGCCCTAGCCACCACGCAAAAAACCGGATAAAGTTCCCGAGTTCTGGTAGTTGCCGCATCGCAATCCATTACGCACTTCAACCACTGGATACGATGATCTTCACTCTTCTCGGTGAAACCGGAAGCAATAATGATGTCTGGAAGCCCTCCTGCCCTGATCAAGTTGTCAGCGGTGCGCGGGACAAAGCGATCCTCCCAGCTGACAGAAAAGGCGTCACTCAAGAACATCACCGGTGAACTGTCACTCCACTCCGCTAAGACCAAACGCCTCACATCGGCGTACGAATCCCGCTCTTCCACACCACGCCTTAGGGAGTACTCAATCTCAGATGGTTCCAGACCATTGGGAATCAGCACAATTGTGTTCACTCCATGGATGAGCTGATCAGCAACTTCCTGAACCAGCGCTGGTGTCTGCTCAGACATCATGACTCACTCAGCACCAGGCGCGCGGCGCGGTCGAACACCAAAAGCTCACCGTCAAGTCTAGCCAGCCCAAACTGGTTGAGTAGCTCCACAACATCGCTACACTGTTTTTCGTTAAGCCGCGCCAAGGGATCACCATAGCTTGGGGTGATGCACTCCAAAGGAACGGGATCGTCCTCAGAGAGGATAAATTCCAACACCGTATGCAAGCACGTCTCGTCCGGCAAGTCCAGTTGATCAACAAAGCGCTGGCGGATTTCCGAGTTCTCTGCCAGCTGCGCATGCACCCTTTCTGCAGCTGATCTCGCATCACGATCTGTCTCGCACAGTCGCAGAATCTTGTTGAGTAGACAAGGCCACATTCCGCCCGCATCTACGATGGCCGTCCTAGTCTCCTCGTTATTTAGGTAGTTCCCATTATCCAAGCGTTGTCCAATACCCCATTGATCCCAGGGTTTAACCGGTACCAATAATCCCTCGGAGTTCAGCTCATCTAGGAATATGGAATCAACCTGCCGTAAATCCCAATACACCGCGGGATTCAAGACAAAGAAGAACGATATAGTTCTGCGCCTATCCTGCCCAAGTTGGGACAGATAGCGTTGATAAGCAGCCTTCATCGTTTCCAGCGGCAATATCTGCGCCTTGTCAACGATTTGGTACAGCACCACACGATCTTTCCCGGTCTTCTTAGACTTATTCTGCTCTCTAATGACCAAACGTTCCAGCTCCTCAGCGGAGTTAACGGAGACGGAAATGCGCTTCAAAACAGTGTCCTCAGCCGTTGCATACAAATGTTTGATAGACTCCTCGATATATTCTAGACCCAAGGCGCGAGAGGCCGTGATTACCCGAAAGTCATGCTGGCGGTCAATTCCACGAGCCTGGGCAAACGTAAAGGCACTGTACAAGCCACTACGGGCATCAATTTGCTCATGAAAACTGTTGGGCTCCAAATCAGCTAGCGCTGGCTTACTTACAAATCCATACAGCCTCGTCTCAATGTCAGCCTCATCGCCCATGATTCTCACTAAGTTTGGGCTCTTGAGGCGATAATGTCCGCTGGGCGTAGCCAGAACACCGAGTCCTGCAAGTTCCCTAAGCAGGCCTCTAAACTCATCACTCTCCATATCCTCGAACTGAGCTGGCCAGTATTCCCTAGCCAAGGTATAAAGCTCCCCAACCTTAAACTCCCGACTAAAGCTGTCCCTAACTTCCATCTGAGCCACGATCATTGCCCATACGATCACCTGATAGCGGGGATCCAAGGCTAAAGTCCATTCAAACCTCTCTCTAATCCTGTCCCGGACATTGTCCTGAAGGTAAATATATTCCACGTCTTCCCTTGTAATCTGTATCGGATGGTAAGGCGAAGGGAGTTCTTCGTAGTTCTTGTACAGCCTTTCCAGTAGGTGCTTGCAGAAGAATTGAATCAAGCTCGGGTGATAGTTGGTGAAAGATAGGATCCGGTAAATGCAGGAATCGTTCAGCTGAAAGCCTAAGGCTTCCAAGGGTTCCCGCACTAATGCCACAGCAGCCTCTTCTTCTAAAGGGCCCACAAGAATAGGAACACCAAAATGGGCAAGCGGTTGATTAGGCATACTCTGAAATCTCTGAACGTGATGCAGGCCGGCGAAGACAACCTTAAAGCGCCTTTGGCTGTCTGTCATCAGCTTGCGTAGTACACTGACCACCTTGAACCCTTCCCGGGCATCACGACTAAGGAAGTTATCTGCTTCGTCAAGCATTAAGAGCATCTGCAGTTCTTTGTCTTTAGCCAGGAGCTCCCCGACTTTAAAGATGATCTCATCATCGCTTGGCGGATCTTCTGGAACCAATCCTTCACCAGACATTAGTTTCCACAAATGGAGCCAGATGCGACTCGGTTCCTCATTAGAATAGCTGTCACCCAGAGGCTTAATGTCCTCTACCCAAGCATACTGGTGACGATGCGGATCATGTGCCTGCCTTCGTACATACCGCAATAGTGCTGATTTACCCATCTGACGCCCACCGTAGACCAAACAAGATCCGTCTCTCTGCAAGAGCATATCGGCGGCCTTCTGCCTTCCGTAGAAGATCTCTGGAGGAGCATCCCCCATCAACTCAGGCGTGTACGGTATGGTGGTTCCATAAGGCACAGCACAGCGCAAAAACGCTCTGAGTCTGGCATCCCTTTCACCCGTTAGGAAAAAGAACAAGGTTTCATCCAAGACAGCCAGGGGGAGATTGAGCCGTCGCGTCATGCGGGTCATCTCACGCCTAGTGGAGTCGCTGATGCGACCAAAGTAAAGTACAATGGTACTCTGCGCCCCAAGTTTGGCTTCCTTAACAGCAGTACCCAGGTTGTCTGCTCCGGGCCTTTCCCACACTATAAGAATATCGTAGACTGCACGCAAACTTCCGAACTGAGGGAATGGTCTGGCCTGGTCGCTGGCATCCATCTGCAACGACAGACGGATGTGGCCGCCGTGCTCTGGCCTTTTGAGCTTGTCTTCTACCGGTTCCAAGATGGTAAAGCCTAGAAATGAAAACAGATCCGTTATAGATTGGGGCAAATCCCTCTGGCGACCCAGAGAACGCCAGGCATCAAAGGCCTTTCGAATTAAATCCCGCTGTTTAGTAGGGATGTTGCCGTACTGCAAACCCGCCCAGGTCTTTCCACTCCCTGCGGATGTCATCGCATCTGTAAGGCGTCCTTTGCTAACCCTCGATAAGACATGTCTAAACTCACCAAACTCTCGCAGATAATCTCGTTCAGGCTCTTTTTGCGTTGCCAGAACGAGTTGTTGCCCCCTTTCCAAACAGTGGCGGGCGTGAGCTATGTACTCATCCACAACCCGTGTATCGCCGACTTCCATCGCCCTCTGCACCAAGGTACGGAACTGTTCTGCCTCCTCGGTAGGTGAAATGTCCTCCAAACGAGGCGAGAGTTCTTTCCAAATATCCTCCTGATACTGAATGCGAAGCTCCTTTTCTTCGTCCAACTCTTGCTCTACGCTGCGCAACCGATTAAATGCCGGAAGGAAGTTTACTGTGTTAGCACTGTCAATACCTTCAACCCTCGTTCTAAAATCGTTGAGCCTATCATCTGAAAGACCAACATTGATTAAGGTAGACTCGATCCTGACAGATGTCTTTCCAATCGCGTCATCCAACGCATCCCGGGAGCCTTGAAGTGTCCTGACAGCCTCGTCAATCAGCGCTTGTTTTACGTTTTCGTCGTCATCCAAAGCCTGGACAATGCTGTCCAAGAATCGATAGTCCTCCTTAGCCAGCCAGGCGCTGAACTGTTCACGAGTCAAACACTTCCATTCCGGATCGGGTTTCAGGCATTCACTGAGGTTGAACAAATCATCTCCTGTAGGAAAACCCTCATCGTCCAGTTCAAGCTCTGGACAGCGAAGCAGTCTCTTTGCCAAAACTTGCTCGATATTCACACTCGTTTGTAGCGTCCAGTCTATCATTGATCCGCCACTAACACCCGTACCTTTCATATAGGAGTCAAGAAGCTTTAGGTTCTCCAGAATGTAGTCATAAGCAAACCGTTCTAACCCTGGCTTTTTGCGCGCTTCCTCCAATTCTTTTAGGCAAGGTTCAAGGTAAGCCGAAAAACTCTGGGTTAGCTGACGGACCTGCTGCTGCTTCCAATCCAGCCGCTCTGAAGCACCATGCTCTGCAACAGCTAGCCATTCTTGAGCCGCATCAACCACCTCACTTACAATTCTCTTCAATCTTTCCAACTCATAGTCCGCTAATGGTTTGTCTTTTTTCCGAAGTAGTTTGGTATCAATTCCCTTGATCCGTTCGGTAATGATTTGATCAGTGGACCAAGTACCTAATACCTCCTTGAGAGACTCCATTTCCTCACGTCTATCTGAAGCAGCCTGGTGGAGGGCTTGTCGAAGCTCCTCCCCTTCCGCGAAAAGCCCTTTCCAAACCCTATTCACCCTGGGTAAACCGAAACGTCTCTGGGCATTAGTATTGATCATATTCCGGCATCGTTGAGCCGCCTCGTTGATTAGTTTTTCTCTCTGTTCATGGCTGGATCGAAGTAGAAGATCCCGCCTATTCAGGGGAATGCCGTGCTCCGCAAAACCCTTCACCAGGTTTATCATCCGCTGTAAGTTGGGCAGATGATCCTGGGGAAACAGCCACTGAACAGAGTTACTGGCTGGTTCAAGCAGAGCCCCCACCAAACCAACACCAACGGCACATAACTCTGTAAAGGATTCCCGCGCGTGTAGGTAGTGATTTATGGGATAAGTGAACTGCTTGGTAAAACGAAACCCGGGCTTTAGCAAATAGCGAACACTCTCCATGGCCGCAAGCAACCAAGATGGTAGAACTGTCTCTTCGTCTCGGTGTTCACTGGCGCGAACCATCCAGTAGGCTCCCGCAAGGTCTCTGTCTGACAGCATTTGAAACACCGGCTGGTCCTTCCAAGACTCTTCCACCAGACCATCCTCTACATCTGAGCTAAGGACCTGTTCAGAAGTAGGTTCACCTTTCTCTTCTTTGGGTTCTGAGGCACGCCCTTCTACAAGAGGATCATCCGTCATTGCCTCTTTCCCGGCCAGTTCTTCGACGTCGTCATGTAACGACACATCTGCTTCGGGCTCGTCAAAGGAAAGCTCTAGCTGATCATCCTGTTCAGAAACTTCCTCATTCGCAGCTTCCTCTGGAATTTGGTCCTGTAACTCACTGTCAGCATCTCCGAGCCTTTTCTCAAGAGGACTGTCCTGCTCCGAATCTGTTTCTTGTTCTGACTCTGCTTCTGAATCGGATTCAAGTTCGGGCTCTCGATCAAGAAAACACTCTTTAATTGAAGAATAGAGCGAAAGTATCTTCCCTTCCAACTCCTCCATCTGTCTCCGGCGCTCCTGAACTTCGTCGATATTCTTAGGTTTCTGAGCATCCAGTCCTTTATATCGTTCCAAGCTATCAGTGAGCAGATCTAGGTATTCCAAAACCATGTCAGCCTTATCCGGAAGTAGATTATCCGATACCCACCGGGAGACGACAAAGCCAAAAAAGGACCCCACATATTCACCATAGTCGGTGCGAAATGCGTTCAAAACATCTTCCAATTCTTGTTTCCGCTGGTTCCTATCCTGTTTTTCTTCTCTGATTGCCTCGACTTGCGTCAGAAAGATATCCATGTGATCCCAAAAAGGATCGTGGGCATCGATCGAGCGGATAGCAGACAGTGCTTGGTTCATGGAGGCGAGCTCTAGTGCTACAGCTACATCCTGCTCCTGTTCGTCAGCATCACTCCGTGGAAATAGAGTCGTCGCTGCTGTAATCAGCAGAAGTCTTTCTTCGTCCCATGTTAGGTCCATTTCTTGCCTCACCTTTTGTGCCACGGTATGCACAAAATCCAAGAATTCTTCCGACGTGGGTTTGTCTTCTGAATCTTCGTGCTCTCTCTCCCCGAGCTCCCGGATGCGCAATGCAGTTTCTGACTCCAAAACCAACAAAGCCTTGAGAAAATCGATAAAGGCCATGTCATTCTTGTCCACCACTCTAACACTGCTCTGTAAGAGCAATGGAAAAGGCGGTTCCGAACCTCTTCGAAAACCCTTGGTCGGCATAGCATTGATACAAAACTTGTAGTAATTGTGGAGGTCAGACTTCTTGTCCTTGCCTACCTTAAGCACTTCTTCCAAGAGTGATTGCAGAAACTCCCTGTGTGGCACCAAGGAACGAATTGATTTAATAATTTGCTTATATGACGCCCCCATATTAACCCCCCAAAACAGCTTTTGTCAATTTTTAATCTTGTTTGTTAAACTTCTCTATGTATACCGAAAATTCCTGCTCGGGCAGACAATCCAGAATACTTCTCTGACCTGCAAGAGTCTGCAAGTTCGCATTGGATCCCTTATCTTACAGGGAAAGCTCTACCACCTAAGGTCTCTTTCCATGTCCGCTGAATGAAATGGCACGAGAAATCGGGTAGGAGGCTACCCATTACTTGAGTAGCCGACCTCCCACACCACCGTACGTACCGTTCGGTATAAGGCGTGTCCTTAGTTTTCACAGACTTTCAGATAATAGTATGTCATGGTTACATAGCCAAGACCGACTATGTCTTTCTTGGTTAGTACACTGTTTAGCATGAGAGCAGATCTCCATATGCCTTTGCGGCAGTTTGCCATCTCGTTTACTTTCCATTCGGGCAATCCGAATTTAGCCAGCACTCGATATCTAGTTCTGACTCTCTTCCATTCCAATAAATTGCCCTGATTCTCCGCCGAAGCCATTCATCCACTCCCAGTAGCATCGTCTTCATATCAGCGAGGGCGAAGTAGTTAACCCATCCTCTCACAAACTGTGTCAATTTCATAGCTCGGTACTCATTTCCCCAGCCATTACTTCTGTCTGTCAGTTCCCTGAGTTTCGCCTTCATCTTTGCTATGGATTTTGGATGCACACGAAGCCTGCATTCTCCCCTGTATCTATAGAAACTGTACCCTAGGAACTTCACCTTGCTGATGTACGCACACATGTTTTCTCTCGGTTCACTCGTAGAAAGAGCTTTCCCTCGATAAATGGCATGATGTTCTTTAGCGTTCGCTCAGCGCTTTTCCTACTTTTTCAGAAAATCATACAGTCATCCGCGTGGCGGACGAATCTATGACCTCTGCGGCTTAGCTCCTTGTCCAATTCGTTCAGCATTACGTTACTTAATAGCGGGCTCAGTGGCCCGCCCTGGGGTATGCCGACTTCTGTCTTTTCAAATATCCCGTTTCGGACGACTCCAGCATTGAGATATTTGTGAATCAGCGAGATTACTCTGCCATCCTTAATGGTTCGTGACAGCACTTCAATGAGTTTGCTCTGGCATACCGTATCAAAGAACTTTTCCAAGTCCATATCCACCACATACACATAGCCGTCATCGACATTCTGCTTGCACTGTTTTAGTGCGTCATGGGCACTTCTCTTTGGGCGAAAGCCAAAGCTATTGTCCGAGAATTGCTCTTCGTAAATCGGGGAAAGCATCTGAGTAATCGCTTGTTGAAATACACGGTCGACCACCGTAGGCACTCCCAGTTTTCGGACATCGCCTTTCGTTTCCTTGGGTATTTCTACCCTTCGGACTGGGTTAGGCCTGTATTTTCCATCCCTGAGCCCTTGGACTAGTCGCACTTGGTATTCCTTGAGATACGGCAGAAGTTCATCTACACTCACCCCATCTACACCGCCTGCTCCTTTGTTGGATTTCACCTTCTTGTATGCCTTGTTTAGGTTGTCTCGATGTACAATCCTCTCCATGAGCCTGTCCGTCTGAAAACCTGTGATGATGTGGTTGTTTTCAGCAATCCTTAGATCGGCGGACGCTTCTGCATGCTCTCTCTGTTCCGCAGATACCCTTTGCAGATAGCCCTCTGTATGAAGTTGTCTGTCCTTAGATCCATCTTTGGTCACATTCATTGACTCACATCTCCTAAAGTTCAGTCCTTCCCAGCCCGTCTTAAGCCGGTCTAGTACTATGACCTCTGCTGACTTCTTGCAGTTCGTTGTTACTATGGGCTTCCTACTCTGTTTCCACCCACCTGCAAGACCTCCCCAGGTGCTCACATGCTCTTTCTCTCCATCTATCTGCCTTATCTACTACAAATGATTCCGTGCAGTTATTGGACTTCGACTTGTTCAGCAGCCTTATCCTCATTTGTAGCCTAATAAGGTTTCTGTTCGTCAGACCAGAGATTTGCCATCCGACTTCCTTCAGATTCCACCTCGCGATGGACACCCTTGTCATTGGCTATATCTTTCCCACTGCCGGGCAGATTTTGGGACTTTCACCCTGTAGCGCATGCGCCCGCTGGGCGCACTACTAAGCAACCGGGCATAGCTCATGCTCCGGTTGCTCCTATTTTGATCGTTATAGGTTATGGAAGAATCGATGCCGATATGGCTATCACACGTAACAAATGGAGGCTACTTTGGTCACGCCGGGCGAGGTTTCGATGAGGCCATGAAAGCTGTCGGTGTGAAAAGCAGGAAACCCAACTTTTCGGAGTTGCCACACTTCGATAATCAAAGATGTAAGATCAACAGGCACCGAAGGACCATAGAATAGAACAGCGTTATGAAGAGCGACCTCTTCGCTGAAAGACCTGCTAGAGGCCTTACAGCACAGCTTCACTTCCGTGCGAATCAGACGATCCCCTTCTATATATGGTTGCGTAATGCAGTTAATGAGTCTCTAAGAAAAGCGATTTAGCCATGAACGCAACTGCAAAGAATATGAAGGGAATATCACCGGTTTGAACTAGCCTTGACATAGCTCTTGACTATTACGCACACCTAGATCCAGCATTCTTGCAGCTAAGACCCACCTGTTCGCATAATGATTCCGCCAACCATCTGGGGAGTGTCCGGCTTGACGCATACAGAAAGGGACTGGAAGCACGACCAACATAAGCAGAGCGAAGATTCATTGAATGCATGGCCAACTAAGCCAGCATTATCCATTCGAGACATCCAGCCCTTCCAACGTACGTTTCGATTGTATATTGGGATCTAAAAAGGCCACCTTCACGGAGGACAAGTCCACTCAATCAAGCCACCTAGAACCAAGCCTATAGTGAAAGCACATCATGGGTGTGATAAATTCATAGGAGGTTCGGCAATCATGGTTAATTATCGAGAAATCCTGAGATCCTAGTCTCTAGGCTACAGCTAGCGGCAAATGGCCGTCGCGGCCTGAAAGACGCCGCTGAAAAGGTCACAGACAGCACAGAAACCATAGGATAATCCTAGCAAAAACTGACTTAAGATGGGGGTCTTCTAGTTCCGTGACAGTGGCCTTATTGGATCGGAATACTCGCCGAGGTTAGCAATTGTATGCTCTAAGCGGTTTTACATAGCACCGAGCTTGGAACGCTCTGTGGAAACGTTCTCTAGCGCATCGTTGATTGTAGTGATAGCCTCATCAGCCGTGGTGTGCTCAGAAACGTTAATTCCACCTCTGGCTGTTACGTCAACGACTTCATTATCTTCATCGTCTGTATAAAGCTCAGAAACTGTTACGGTACCGTTCTTCACAGCGTCTGTGAAAGATAACTTCGTCGTTACCGAGTCTGGATCACGGTCTTCTATATCTCCTAACTCATCAAACGCCGTTACGACCTCAAAGCCAATGTAGTCCTTACATCTGTGCTAACTGCTACAATCTTTCCTTCCGCATCAGCCAGACCACATTTTGGACCTGCAATCGGAGGATTAGTCTCACCATCCGGAATAGCACCTACATCAAGACCGTCCTTGCCACCTAACTTTACAACAGTATGAGATGTGCCTGCCTCGATAGCACCCATATCATCCGTGTCGAAGGCGTCGTCTAAGGAGGCATCTACCTCAAAAGCCACTCTCAGTGTTTCAGCAATTCTTTTGAATTTGCTCACTCATCTCTTGAGCAGCCCGATTTGTGAAGGCAAAACAGAGAACTTTCTGTGGCGGGATACCTGAGGAAACAGCTTTGGCCACGCGATGTGGCAAAGCAAACGTTTTTCCGGTACCTACCGACGCCTGAAGCAGGATACTTTGATCGAGGCAATTGATAAAGTGTTCCTGCGTCTTTGTTGGTTTAAGCGACACGTACTACACACCCGCAACCCATTTGTTGCAAATCCATCAAACTTGCGAACCCCCAGCTAGACGCTACTATATGTGAGCAATACCCCTGGCAGGACTTTCTTATTACGCACGGAAGATCACTCATAACAAAAACAATACCAATTTGCTGAATTTTTTAAAGCACAGCAGGAAGGATTGGCTGTGCCAACGAATGAAGACGAAACGACCGGTAACCACGCATCGGAGCCTAAGAGAGGAAGGAGTTATTCCTGGCGTAGCTCCAAACTTGCGCATGAATCCAGAGCGACACTTAACGAGCTAATCCAAATGATAAAGAAAGTAACGGAGCTTCTGCCATGCACTCGGTACAATCGTAGATCAGGTGAGTCTAGTCAATCTTGAAAGATAACGAAAAAAGCTGGTTTGTCGGTCAATATAATAATAACTAACATGACTATGTGTGTGCTCCAGAAATCAGTATGACCACTGCTGTATAAGAATAGTCGCTAGGGCCCTTAGAGAAATCACACTGTTGAGCGAAGGTCATTTGACGGAAGTTTCAACTGATAGCCGTGCTTGGAAAGTTATGAAGCGATGAGGCTTACGGCAGGTCGAAGTTCAAGTAAGCGAAGAGTTGGTTTTAGAGTAGAGAGTGCCTAGAGACAAACGGGCAATTACGCACTTCAGGCATTTGAGGCTTAACTACATTGATAGGGGGAATCACGTGATTCGACTAAAACTGGTTTTTAAGTGTGATCACTGTGGACAAACAGATCGTTTTCAAACCCATTTCGACGAGGGCATGATTGAAGTAACATGTTTGAATTGCCGGATAACTGAACCTATGATGTCGTACCATATTGTTGATGAGAACTTCGAGTTCGAGGACGACGATAGCGACTGGGACTATGATGGCGAAGACGGTCCTCCCGAGCTTGAACAGGAAGATGAGGTTTCTTTCCACGAGGATTGGTATGAAGAGCTAACTCTCATGGGAGAAGAACCGACTCCACCGGAAAATGATCCGGAATATGACTATGACGGACCGCCACTAGATGAACCAGACTTCGATGAACACTACGATAACGATGATGAGTTCTGCTATCTCTAGTAGGGAACCTCCCGGGCCAAGGAGAACAGTTTGGCTGAACCCTGGACTGCATCGCGCTGCACGTTTACTTCCTGAATAACCCGCGGCCAATGCTTAAAATACTCGTGCATGGGCCTGGGTAAACCTGGCGTGTCCAAGAAACGCTTTACACGGTGCAAAGCTCTTTGGAGCGCTTCTGTACTTCCCTTATGTCCTAAGTGCAGCAGAATGGCTGCCTGCTCCACCAGAATTCCAAGGCCAATTGTGTGCATAGTAAGGCTATCTTGATGCTGGAAACAGATCTCGATAGCCTTTTTTTGCCTCTCCAGGCCACGTTTGATCCGCTTGTTCAGCAGATCATAGGTGCCTAAGCTCCATAGAATTATTTCAGCTGGGTGTTCTTGGGGGTTGGAGGCCAGGTAGCTGTGGTTATCCAAATCATTTTGCTTCCAAGCTCCCCCCAGTTCCTGCCTGAAATTTGGCAGAGGACTGTCAGGGAGGGATAAAGTGGCCATCATCCTGCAGTAATGTGTAAGTACATAAGCCCGTCTTCGATCCTGTTCAGCGTGCAAAAGGGAGGCTAGGTCATGGGGGCTGAAGGTGACCTTGGTATCGACTGCCCCCTTAACGAGGTGGCCCCATGCTTCTTCGATATTTCCCAAAGCTAATTCCAGCTGACAGCGATAGAGATGCTGACGCTGTAGATCCTCCCGGCTGGAAAATTCCCGCAAGGCTTTGTCAGAGGTTTCTCTGGCCTCATCATAGTGGGTTGGATCCTTCCTCCCTGCCATAGCAAGCGCCTGTAGCTTGCTTCCATAAAGTTTGCCTAGGGTTTTGGATTTCAGTTCCTCAGGGAAAGTGTCTGGGAGCACCACTGGGTAGAGGGCTAGGATTTCTTCATGAAACCGAATCAGACTATCGATGAGGTGGACTGCGCCGTGAAAATCATAGGCATTGCTCAAATAAACTGTCTTGCGATTAAGGTAGCTCAAGATTGCATCAATGTTTTCCAATCTTGAGGCCAGCTTGGCGGCAAATTTCTCGCCTACAGCCAATACATGATCCAACGTGGCCACATGTCCTTGATGATTGGCGATAGCTAAGCGTTCAGATGCGACCAGCAGCTGGACTAGGTCTACTACTCCCCCATCCTTACCCTGGAGTAGCTCTTGGAGCGGGTTGAGCACCTCGTCAACCACATCTCTTAGAAGTTGTTCAGCACTGGCATATCTTCGACTCTGCCCTGTGAAACATTCGACCTGTCCCAATAGACGATGGAGGTGTTCGCGTAGAACCAGAATAGGCATTTCTGCCAGCAACTCAACGATCTGCCGCACTTCGCGCCGCACCTTGATATGTAATTGCTCAGTCCTTGCACTGGAGGACTCCTTTCCTAACTCGGAGAGGGCATGAAAAAGGGCATTGCCAAAGGCACCCTCAAACTTGTACCTCTTGATGGTTCTTAGAGCATTGTGCTCGATTAGAGCAAAATGATAGCCGTCCAGTTCTTCCTTTATCCTTTGCCTCTCACTATAACTGAACTTCGTATGCCTAGTGTACCAGGCATGACAGATGCAGTCCGCGATCATTAAGCGGTGGTCCGTGCGTGCCGAGTCCAGGGTGAAACTGTTCAACATCCACTTCTCGTGATGCTCCTTCATTCCTAAGTGTAAGAACGCAAGATCCAATCGTTCCTCAATACGTGGCAGGTAGTCCTCTGTGGGAATCCGCCTTAAGTAATCAGGATTCTGGCTGTCTACTCCCATACGCCGTGCGGCGATGACATTCAGCCCAGTTGTTGTGCCATAGGAACTGGTTGAGGTAAAGAGTCTCGCCACTCCTTCGGCCAGCAAATGAATGTAGGTGATATCCGAGTTTACTATTACTGCCCGTTCTTCATTTTCGAAAACAACCGGCTGGATCTGATATGACTTGAGGTGTTTGATTAAGGTAAGGGCGAAGCGCGAAAAATCTGCGCTAGACATTTCGGTTGCGTGGACGGTTCCAGTTTGGGGGAAATCCAAACCCACCTCTTGAAAAGCAGTCCGCAGAATCTGCTCGGCCAAAGTATCAGAAACTAGATTAGCCTTAGCAAGAACCCCTCCCACTACTGAGCAGCGGGGATTATTCTGATCTTGGAAGTTTCCACTCTCGTCTAAGAAAAGATCGTAGTATGTATTGGACATGATTCCAGCCTCCCAGTCTTGTCTTGTTTATTCGATTTGCCTATACAAATGTCCTAGTACAAGGAAAAGTATAAATTATAGAGAATTAAAGCAGGTAGATACTGCAGAGGTGAGGTTGATGGCATTCGCGTGGAGAGAAAAAAAGCAGCCAGATGTAAAGTATTGGTGGATCATACCCCTGTTGAGCGGAAAGAACTTGGTTGGCAAGGTATTGTCCACTAATGATGGAATTGTAATTGAGTCACTGATCGGAGGTTTGCCCCTCGATGATGGAACGACGACAAATAGATTTTTCGCCCACTCTAACGAGGTACCTCCTGAACTAGAGTTGAAACCTGATCATTACGTTCTGTTCCAATGGAAAGATCCAGGTACGCGCCGAGAGAGAAGGCATGGCCTTGGAGATCCGATTCCTACCATAATCAGGAGCATCAGTAAGGTTGTAGCCGAGGAATACGTAGAAGACCTGAACGAAGAGTTGTGCACGGAGCTTGCACGGCGACTAGAAGACGAGATCGCAGAGCTTAAAAGCGAAAGGTTAAAAATCTCGAGGGCAATTAGGCTCGGAGTAGAAGAAGGAGTTATTGAGAAAACAAAAGAACTGGCCAAGCAAGAAAGAGAGCAGGCGGAGAAGGAAAGAAAGCTTCACGAAAAAGACATAAGACTTAGTCAGAGAGAAAGTGAACTGAAGAGAGATCGACAGGACCTAGTTCAAAAAGTAAAGAAGTTACAGAATGATGAAAATAGGCTTAGAGAAGAGCTCAAAGTCGAACAGGCGCAGATCGAAAACGAGTTCGAAAAACTCCGGCAGTTTTATGATGCGAACATCAGACCCCATAGCGATCTCTTTGCGCTTAGGCGTCCAAAGCCCAGAGCCGATAAAGGGATTCAATGGGTTGATCCAAAGAAGCTAGGTGAAGACTGGTTTGATATGCTAGGTGCAGAACTGAACTTGCAGCGGGATTTGGCGATGTGCTTCCTGCTCGCCAGCCTTGCATCAAATGCAGCAGGCAGTCTTGTCTTGTTAAGCGGTCCGGTCGGCATCGGAAAGACTAAGACCATCCGCGTTGCCTCGAGGCTGTTAGGGGGCTACAGCAAGGTTGTACCTGTACGGCCCGGATGGCTTGATTCGTCAGATCTGTTGGGATTCTACGATCCTTTGCAAGATAACTACGCGCCATCTCCTTTTGTGAACTCCCTGTGTGAGGCCAATCAGCAGATTGAGAGACCGTTCTTCTTGGCCTTAGATGAACTAAATTTGGCACGTATCGAGAACTATGGGGCAGATTTGCTTTCTGAGTTTGAATATAGCCGGGGAGAAACAGAAAACTCGCGGGATGGAGAGCAGAGCGGCCTGCAATTATACGCTAAACGAATAGAACAAAGACTTCTAGAAGAGAAAAGGATTTTGCAAGAAATGGAAAATAAAGGTGTGGAGCAGATTTTGCGCCTGAAGGAGCTTGAGAATCTTTTGGGTTCTACTCTTCAGATTCCGGAAAACGTTATCTTGCTGGGCACTCTTAATGCCGATGAAACCACTTATGATCTGAGTCCAAAAGTTATAGACCGTTCCTATGTCCTGGCCTTTCCCATTGCCGATCTGGACAGTAATTGGAACGCAGGAGATCCCCATCAGGCGGCCCACCTTAACCTTGATGACCTCCAACAGTATGTGCGGGACTACAAGCTGGAGGACGCTGAAGTGAAAAACTGGTCCCATATTGTTAGATGGAACGAAAAATACTTGCCACATATTGGTTTTCCACTGGGGTATCGGGCTGAAAGGGACTATAGGGTTTTTATGGCCGTAGCTAGAATGCTTGGTACTAATCTAAATGACGCGTTTGGATACTTTGTCTTTATGAAAATCCTGCCTAGGATCAAGATCATTAAGAGTCATGGCGGCCAAAGTGAAAAGACTGATCGTCTAAAGGAACTGATTGAAGTGATGACAAAAGCCCATGGACCGGTCTTGTGTCAGTCTGCCCAGGCTATTATTGAATGGCTTAAAGAGCAGATTGACGACGATTCACGGCCGATTGTAACCTATTGGAGGTGAGGTTGTGAGCCTGCCCACCATTACTTTCCAGGATCCCCAGGGAGAACTGCCCTATATAGATGATGATTGTCAACACACCCGGGAGTTTGCCGCCGAGTGGTCTATCAAACTCAGTGAGAGATGGAACGGCAGGGTAGCCCTGGCAGGGAAGCCCTTGCTGTTGTTGGAGAGCGATGATGGAATTACATGGGTACTCCCTCAAACGTTGTCCAAGCGAAAGGATAGGGAGCTAAGAGAGACAGTAAAATCTCCCGTTGGGATTCTTACAGCCGTCCTTACCGATTCCCAAGGCGAGCCAGTGCAGGGCACCCAAAAAAAGCTTGAAGTTGGTCCTCAAAACATTACGGACAGTGAGTTACAGGCTCTGCTGGAGGATATCGGTTTGCTGGCCCTTTCCACTTCGACCTATCTTCAGGCCCAGCTTCGTCAGCCAATTCGAGAAGGAGCAGGAACCGACACATTTACAGGGAAAACCCCTGTTGCCTGTTATTTTGAGTCAGCTGAAGCACTGATTGGCCTGGCGGAAACAGTGAAGCAAAGCTGGCCGCTTGTTTGTCAAAGGCCCCTTAGTACGATTGAGATGGAAGTAGGTGTGCAGCGCAAGTTCCATCCTGCTTCGCCCCAGTCTATCATAGACGCAAAGATTAAGCCGGCCCATAAGGCCCGGTTAGGTCTAGTGCGCATTTCTACGGGGGATTGCTCCGAAAACAGATTTCTCTGCTATGTCCTGGATCGCTTTATGATTCTCTTGGGCACGTTTTATGTAAATCTGTTGAACACACTGGCCGCCGAGTTTGAGGAAGAAGCGAAAGACAGAAAGGATAGGGAAGGATCCAGAGACAATGAGGGGGAGTTAGCCCCGTTTCCTCAAACAACCCAGAACAAGGCTGAGGATAAACGCAAGGAAGCTGGTGAGGAGTCGCAGCGCCTGCAGGGGCAGGCGAAGCAGATGGCCGGCCGTTTGGAGCAGTATATTGAATGGGCACGACATGCACGAGCGGCGGTTTTTTTGAGAGACGTCATCACGCCTGAGAATCTACCCCCTCCTTCCCAGCGTTTACTAGGAACCCCAGGTTATGCAACCATTGCCAGTCGTTTTTACAATAGTTATCGATCATCTCTTGCTGAACCCCAGAACGCGTTTGCTCTGTTTAGGAAGATTCAACTCGGAAATGTAAGGAGTACCTGGGAACTCTATGAGATTTGGTGTCTCGTTCGAATTTACAGTTTCTTTGTGACTAAGCTTGGCTTCAAAACCAATGGTACATATCTTTTTGATGAACTGACTGTCAGGCGGGGCGAGCTCTATATTCCCAGAAATACTGAATTCGGTTTGGTACTTAAGGTAGAAGATGGCCCCGAGTTAAAGGCTGTTTTTTACTATGAGCTGGAGCTATTTAAGGATGGAGGATTCAACAAGCCAGATATCTTTATCGAGCTTGTAGTGGCTGGTGAGAAACTAAGCTTTGCTTTGGACGCGAAGTATCGGGATTATTCCATGCAAGGTGTGTCGCAGATTGTGGAGGATGTCGAAGGTTGTGCCCAAAATAAGTATCGGATCCCGCATGAACTGGATGGTTCTTTCATTTTGCACACTGATGAACGGTTTGATTACTGGGGGGAAATGCCTTTAGCGGTGCAGATAGAAAAGATATACAGAAGTGCTGTAGACGCGCACAAAGGTCAGCAGACGTACGTTGGCCATCGACAAGGGGCTATCCGCCTGAGGCCCGGTCGCAATCCAGATAAGCAAATTCGGAAACTGGCCAGCTTGATGCTGCAATACCATGGCAGGCTGGTTGGGATTTGCATACATTGCGTTCGCAGGCTGAAACCAGAAAATGGAGAAATTCAGCTGCAGCCCACCGGTAAAAGTAACAACGTCAAGAACGAAACCCCGACTGTACAGACAAACAGCCGCAAAGATAGAATTGAACTAGTTGAAGGTCTGATCTCCCTAGGGAAGTATGTAGGAGAGCGAGTACAGCCCCTTTATTTTCTCTGCGACAGTTGTGCAAGGCTGTGGGTGGTCCAACATTGCGGACAGCGTGATCACTTAATTCTCAAAGCGGGTGATCTTACTCTGCACGAACGGATGCCTAATCAAGGCTGGTGGTACGTCTGTCCCACATGCGGCGAGCAGGGGAACCCCAACTACACGGCAAAGAACGCTAGCTTCTAGCCCCGAAGACGTGTTCCGCCAAAGTCTTATGACATATTGCAGACCCTGGCTGCGCATTGGGCACTTCAGTGCTCAATGTCTCAATCGGGTAGGAGGTTACCTACTCGTTGAGAAGCCGGACATTTTGGCCCGTCTTCTTAGTGTGCCCGGCATGTCCACCGAGCCAAAGGGTTGAAAGAAACTCGATCACCCAACCAGCGGGAAGGTAACCAGTAGGCGAGGGCATCATTGGTAACGATGGTGTCTGGAGGAAGCCGAGGGAACAAAGCGCAAGCGAACTGAGGTTGGCTTTCAGAGTGGGTAACCTTCCCAAGAGTGGGTTGATTCAATAGCTGGATAACCGTGGAAGTTATGACGGTTGGTTTCAGCTTCTGTACGAAAATGTACCCTCAAGTCTTCGGGCTCCAGCCAGCCTTCCTGTTCGCCAGACTTTCGTCCACTTGCAGGCTCGTTCACAAGATGTAGCGTTGCCTGTGTTTTTTCATAATCCTTTATATCTACAATAGCATGTTTGTAGCGCCCGCTGTTCGCTACAAAGACAGGAGCACCTGCAGCCACATCACCCAACACTTCTTCGAATCTTGGTCTGTTTCTGTCTGAGCACTGTCCACACCACCAAAACGGCCAGTAACTTAGCTGCTTGAGAATTGGGTGTCGCTACGATGCTTGGACTGATATAATAACAGTAAGGTTTGTACCCACTCGTGGATTTTAACACACTAGAGAGCGTGAGGGCGGCTACCTATGAAGAGGGTCTTGATTCTTATCACCATAATCTACGTATTGTTCTTAGCTTTGACCGGATCAGCTTGGGCACAAATGGCAAGGATAAGAGAGTATAGCGTTCAGCCTAGGGTTACGGCCATCGAACTTTCCTCTTTTCTTGGTTCGATCAAATGGATTCCGATAACAAGCCAAGAACAAGCTCGGATTATTGTAGAAGTTATAGCTGATGGAGTTTCCCAGACGGGTGTTAGAAATGCCCTTCTTCAGGTGCGTATCGTAGAGAATATTCGCCCATCATCTATTCTTTTAGAGGCCCGAAGGCCAGCACTCCCTGCAGGCGTGGACTATGTAGAGGTCAACTACACAGTCTATGCCCCACCTGGGCAATTTCGCCAATTCAAAGCACAAACTGCCCATAGACCCATCGAAATAGTCAGCAAGTTTAATGCTGAGCTCACCTTGATTAACCATTACGCCCCGATCACTCTACACTCTGGTCGCGGTGCAGTCAACTTGCAGACAGCTCATGCCCCCATCATGCTGGGCGAACTGGATCTGGCCTTTTCTAGTCAAGTGCAAACAGATCATGGTGCAATCTCCGGCGTGGTTTCTTTTCCCCCGCAAGGTTCATTTCTGTTTAGGACAACCAATGCGCCAATTGAGCTAAGAGTGCCTCAAGATACACTCGGTACCTTTTACTTAAGCAGTACCCTAGGGGCAATAGATTTTCAACTCGGCGATGACATCTACAATGGTTCAATCGGAACAAGCGCCGAGAGAAGTGCAGAGCCAGTCGTTAACATCATTACATCCAATAGCACAATTACAGTCAATGAAATCCATTGATGCCTATGGAAAAAGTTTCTAGACCCGTTAAGAACGCAGGATCGGGTAGGAGGCTACCCATTAGTTGAGTAGCCGACCTCCCACACCACCTAGCATACGGTTCGGTACTAGGCGGTTCCAAAGTTTACACATTTACTGACAGATAATAGTCCGTAAAACTGAGATATCCCGAACGCTTGAAGCGGTCGGGGGATAAGTTGATCGTCAAGATTGGGCTGTGGGCTATACGCCAATAGCTCTTTCTTGTATTAGCCCATATCCATGCCTTCTTCTCATCTACACCCAACTTCTGGAGATTGGCAAAGCGGGTTCTCACCCGCTTCCACCTCTTCCAGGTGACCATGCGAATACGACTCCTTGTCCATTCGTCAAGTTGTCGCATTAGACCCTTCATGTCAGCCAGCTGGAAGTAATTCACCCAACCGCGGATGACCTGATTGAGTCGGGTTCTCCGGCGCTCGATACTCCATCCATTACTTCGTCCTGTAATTTCTCGGATTTTATCCTTGAGCTTTTGAACGCTTTTGGGGTGTACCCTTAGTCGCCCTTCTCCTTTGTAGACATAGAA
>Ga0265293_10003052_pt1 | contig 31929 bp, 29 predicted proteins | sample Munlanlewell138R_FD_192505 | JGI IMG/M metagenome (GOLD analysis project Ga0265293, IMG submission 192505) | Leachate microbial communities from a municipal landfill in Southern Ontario, Canada - Leachate well 138R | ecosystem: Engineered > Solid waste > Landfill > Unclassified | place: Canada... | reverse complement strand
ATTTCATTAGTTTTAGTATCTTTAGCTTCTAATTCTTTTAATTCATCTGGTGATGGAAGATAATCAATTAACATATTAAGTAACGTTTCAACACCAATATTTTTAGTCGCTGAACCAACAATAACGGGAATTATTTCTCCATTTAAAATATTTTCATGAAGAGCTTTTTTTATTTCAGGCATACTTATTTTTTCGCCACCTAAATATTTTTCTAATAATTCTTCACTAGTTTCAGCAACAGTTTCCATAATCATTTCATTTAATGATTCAACTTTAGGTAATTTCTCATCCCAAATCTCAGCATCTACACAACTATTTCCATCATAAATACGAGCTTTCATTTCAACAACATTAACAAATCCTTCAAAGTCTTCTTCACGACCGATAGGATATGCAAATGGGGCTGCCCTTTTACCTAATTTATTTCTAATATCTTCTAGAATTTTTTCAAAGTCGATATTTTCTTTATCCATTTTATTTACAAATATAATAGATGGAATATGTCTTCTTCTAATTTCATCCCAGACTAATTCGGTTCCAACTTCAACACCTTTAGTAGCATCAAGTAAAATGACCGCTCCTTTAACTACTTCAAGTGCATGGTATAATTCGTTAGTTAACTCATCATTACCCGGCACATCAAGAAAGTTAAGTTTGCAGTCATTAAATAACACAGGTATTAAAGCGTTTTGAGTCGAAGACATTCTTAAGTGTTCTTCGGCTAAAAAATCTGACTTAGTACTTTTCTTTTCAACTTCTCCTTTTTTACTGATTCCCCCAGAAACATATAACAGGCTTTCAGATAGGGTTGTTTTACCACTACCTTGGTGCCCGAGTAAAGCAATGTTTCTTAGGGCCTTGGTTCCATAGTTTTTCATATAGTCCTCCTTCTTTGAATGCGTTTACATGATACTTTATTATACCATATTAACACCTTTTTAAAATAGAGAAACATAAAAAATCATAATAATTATATTTTTATATAAATATTTATTTTAAGATATAATACTTATGTTATGAAAAAACTTGCTACTAAATTAATTAAATGGTATCAAAAAAAGATATCACCAACTAAATCACATAAATGTAGACATAAGCCAACTTGTAGTAATTATGCTTTAGAAGCATATGAAAGACATAATTTTTTATATGCATCATATCTTTCAACTAAAAGAATTTTATCTTGTAATCCTTTATTTAAACCTAAATATGATCCGGTTCCTAAAAGAAAAATTCAAAGACGTTTAGTAAAAACTCATAAAATTTATAGTAAAATATTAAAAGAAGAAAAGTTAATCGACATTTATCTTCCGAAAGGTAGAAAAAAATATTATCCAGTTATATATATGACCGATGGTGATAAACTATTTTCTAAAGATAATGATTCTTGGAATTTAATGGAAATAGTTACTAAATTAATTAAAGAAAAAGAAATACCACCAATTATAATTGTTGGGATTCATGAAAACCAAAATAGATTAAGTGAGTATAGTCCAATTGATAATAGTTTTATTTTAAATGGTGAAGCTAACTTTTATGGTGATAAATATATAAAATTTATTACCGATGAATTAAAACCATTTATTGATTATAACTTTAATACTTTAAGTGATTTAAATAATACTTTTATTGCCGGTTCATCAATGGGTGGTTTAATTAGTTTATATGCCGGTATTAATAATCCAGATACTTTTAAAGGAATAGGAGTTTTATCACCTTCTATTTGGTGGAACCGTGATGGATTTTTAAATACTTTTAAAAAAGATTATAATTTATCTAATCAAAGATATTTTGTTACTTGTGGGACGCTTGAAACACCTGATAAGATTAATAATGAACTTTTTGTTAAAGATTCAATTAAAATTAATGAATTATTAAATAAAAATAAGGCTGAGACATTCCATCAAGTTTATGATGGAATGAAGCATGAGCCTTATTTTTGGAGTTCTTTATTTAAAGATTTAATTTTATTTTTAACTAAATAATTAATACGCTCTAGCAAATAATATAGTTTGAGTAGCGTCCTTTTTTGTTACTGGACAAGTTTTAGTAATTAACTCATCATTTAAAATAACTCTTGAGGTTGCACCAGTTTCTTCTTTAATAAGCATTTCTGCTTCTTCACCGGCAATTGACATTTTAATATAGCCACCCATTTTTAAATATTTTTTAAAGTCTTCATAAGTTTTAGCAGTATATGTTTTACTGTCTGAAAACTTTTTGGCGTTTTCATACATTTCATGATGCATTTTACTAAATGCTTCATTTAAGTAATTCGTAATTTCATTAAATTTAACTGAAACCTTTTCTCTAGTATGACGATAAACGATTGTTACTTCGTCATTTTTTAAATCCCTAGGTCCAATTTCAATTCTAATTGGAGTTCCTTTCATTTCATGTTCACTAAATTTCCAACCAGGAGATCTTTTAGAGTTATCGGTTTTAAATCTTATTTTTTCTTTATTAAGATTTTCTTCAAGTTCTTTAACTTTTTCTAAAACTAAATCATTTGGAGCAATTGGAATAATAACTACTTGAGTTGGAGCTACATATGGAGGTAGAACTAACCCACTATCATCACCATGAACCATAATTAATGCACCAATTAATCTTGTTGACACTCCCCAAGAAGTTTGGTGAGCGTAAACTAATTCATTATTTTCATTTAAAAACTTAATATCAAAAGCTTTAGCAAACTCATCACCAAAATAATGAGTAGTTCCTGATTGTAGAGCTTGGCCGTCATACATTAAAGCTTCGATTGCATATGTGTTAATCGCTCCAGCAAATTTCTCTTTTTCTGTTTTCATTCCTGTTACAAATGGAATTGCTAGTAAATCTTTCCCCATTTTTTCATAGATCTTTAAAATGTCTAAAGTTTCTTTCATCGCTTCTTCTTTTGTTTCATGAGCTGTATGACCTTCTTGCCATAAAAACTCTTTACCACGTAAAAATGGTCTGGTGGTTTTTTCCCATCTAACTACACTACACCACTGGTTATATTTTTTTGGTAAGTCTCTAAATGATTTAACTATTTTAGAATAATGAGTAGAAAATAATACTTCTGAGGTAGGTCTTACAATTAATCTTTCATTTAAATCTTCAACTCCAGTAGTTGTTACCATCGCAGTTTCAGGAGCAAATCCTTCAACATGGTCTTTTTCTTTTTGAAAAAGACTTTCAGGAATTAAAAGAGGCATATAGACATTTTCATGATCTGTTTTTTTAAATTCATTATTTAAATAACTTTGAATGTTTTCCCAAATACCATATCCTAAAGGACGGTAAATAATAAATCCTTTTGCGTCACTATAATCCATTAATTCAGCTTCTAAACAAACATCTGTATACCATTTACTGAAGTTTTCATCACGGCTTGTTATTTTTTCAACTAATTTTTTATTCTTCATCTTTTACCACCAAATATGTTTTATTGTTTTTAAATGTTACTTTATCTTCTTTATATAATCTTCCTAAAGCTCTTTTTAAAGCTTTTCTTGAAATATTTAAAACTTCTTTTACATCATCACTACTACTTTTATCAGTTAATGGCATTTCATTATTATGATTATTTAAATAATTTAAAATAAGTTCACTATCCTCAAGCATTACTTCTTCTTTAAAACCACTTAAGTTACCTTCATAACCTTTTTTAGATTTATAAGTAATTAATACTTTAACTTCTTCACCTAAACGATATTTCTTTCTTAAGTTATCTTTTCTTACTAAAACTAAATGACCATTTTTAGTATAGACAAATAATCCGATTGGTCCTAATTCTTGGACATATCCAATTAACTCCATTCCTTCTTCAATTTCATTTGATGAAGGAGTGACTTCATTATATTTTACTATCTTAGCGATTAATCTATTTTTTAAAGTTAATGTAACTAATATATAATCATCCACTATAGGCCATAAAGATTCATTTTTAGGAAGAAAATCTTTTGATAATAATAAATCTTTATTAATTCCTAAATCTAAAAAGACTCCTAAGTTTTTAACCTTTCCAACTACTTTTAATAATCCTTTTTCTCCTAAAGTTAAGTAAGGTGTTTTTAAGGTTGCTGATAACCTTCCTTTTTGATCATAATACAAAAAAGCTTGAACGATATCATTTTCATTTAAAGTTTGATTACTAATTTCATGTTTATGTAAAAAGACTTCGTTTAAATCTTCATCAACTAATAAATAAGCAATATCAGTTTCTCTTAAAACTTTTAATTCATTAATTAATCCGGCTTCTAAACCCATAATTACTCTCCATCTAAATTACCTTCTTCTAAAAGGTTAATATAATCTTCATATTGGTCTAATAAGAGTTTATAAATAAACTCTTCAATCGGTTTAATAAGTTTTTGTTCCTTAAATATATCAACCGATTTAAAATATTCATCTTTTAATTTTAAAGGAATTGATACAGGCATATACCCTTTAAACATTAAATAATAATTTAAAATTAATCTTGATAATCTCCCATTTCCATCTAAGAAGGGATATATCTTTAAGATTTGAGATTGAGCGAAAGCTCCTTTTTGAATAGCATTTCCTTTAAAATTATCTAAATCATAAAAAAGTTTTTCCATTCTGTCATAAACTTTTAAATAATTAGGTGGTTGATGCATACTATTTTTAATCGTAATGTTTACTTGACGGTATCTTCCACCAATTATTATACCTTCGGTTAGTATTTCATGAATATCTTTTAATATTTCTTCATTTAATTTTTTTCTTAGTTTTATCATTTCAAAAATATAAGAAAAAGCTTTAACGTAGTTTAGTATTTCTTTTTGATCACGCTCAATTAATTCACTAACAATTATTTTAGTCTTGATTAAATGAGCAACTTCTTCTTCACTCAAAGAATTGGTTCCTTCTAACTTAATTGACTCATAAGAAAATCTTTTAATAAAATAATCAAATAAATCATTAACTCTTTTTTCACTAACTGATTCTCTTAACCGGTTAAAATGAAGTTTATCTACTTCTAAAAGATCATAATTCATAATTAAAACCCCTTACCTTATACAATATAAATTATATCAAATTTAAACTAAAAAAAAGAGATTTTAAGCAAAATCTCTATTTTTAATTCGAAATCTATATTTTTGATACATTATCCGCTTGTTCACCACGATCGCCAGTCTTAATTTCGAATTCGACTTCATCGCCTTCAGCTAAAGTTTTATATCCATCAGTTTGGATAGCTGAATAATGAACAAACACTTCTTTACCGTCGTCAGCAGTTATAAAGCCGTAGCCTTTACTTGCATCAAACCATTTAACGGTGCCTTTCATTTAAATCTCCATTTCTTAAATCATTTGTTGCTTATCACAACTATAAGCATTATACCTTTATTTTGTTTATTTATCAAATAATTACAAATTAAAATTATTATATGTAAATATTGGGAGGTAGTTTCATAAAATACTACATTTTAATTTTACTCTTTATTTTTCACTTTTAATTTGATATAATCACTTTGATATTTATGCCCCCATAGGTTAAGGGTAAACCGCATCCATGGTAAGGATGAATTACAAGTTCGAGTCTAGTTGGGGGCACCACGATTGAATTTTAAAATGCTACATATCAAAATGTAGCTTTTTTTTATTTTATACATAAAAATATTAATTTAAAAAAGATGATGACGATTATAACAACAAAAGAATCTTAACAGTATTAACAAAATAACGTGAATAATAATGACTAAATAACATGAACGGAATATATAATCATTGAGGTGATAATATAAAGAAATTAAAACCAAGCTGATATAAACCTAGAATAATAGATGAATGGCAAGAAGTACCTACTTTATGAGATGGAGTAAGAGCTGAAGTTGATAAAAGAGGGTTAAAAGAACAATTCATTTTAACAGAATCATCAGTTCCAAATAAAAAAGGAGTTTTGCATAGTGGTGTGGGAAGGATTCACACTGTTAAAATGAGACCGATGAGTTTATATGAATCTAACCAACATACAATAGGCAAAAAATGCCATAATTGTCTTTACTATAGTAAGACTTTCGAATCCATTATGTCTAATTGACCGGGGAAGAAAGTCTTTTTTATTAATTGTATTGACGTACGCATTAGCGTATGTTAATATATAGACGAAGGAGAGTGAGTTAATATGTCATATAAAACTAATATTACTAACGCAAGAAAAGATTTATATAAACTAGCAGATCTTGCAATTGAAACAGGACTTGAAATAAATATAAATACTAAAAAAGGAAATGTTGTATTAATATCTGAAGATGATTATAGAGGGCTTTTAGAAACTATATATTTAAGTCAAAATAAAGAGTATAAAGAAACATTAATTGAAGGCTTAAAAGATGATGTAGAAAAAGGTACTAAAGAGAAAGATGTTGATTGGTAACTAAAATGTATGAAATAGTTTTTTCAAAAAGAGCGATTAAAGACATTAAGTATTTAAAGCAACATCCGTCATTACTTAAAAAGGCAAAGAACTTAGTAGAAATAATTAAAGAAGACCCATTTAAAACACCACCCACATTTGAAAAATTAGTGGGTGACTTAGAAGGGTTGTACTCTAGAAGAATTAACATTCGACATAAACTTATTTACAAAATTGAAAAAAATGTTATTTATATAGTAAGACTTTGGACTCATTATGAATAGATAATAAAATTTTTGATTATATAAAAGAAGTAAAGTAATTAGTTTAATAATTGTAAGCCATAAACAATGGTGCATCCTATATGATAATACTTTAATATTTAAATTAAAGTGTTATTTTAAAAGTAGGAGACGATAAAATGAAAATACCTTAATAGGGTTCTTTTTTTATTTATAAAAAAATAAGTTTCAAAATAGAAACTTATCTTTTTATAAATTGATTAATTTAATTTCCCTTCTCTTAAGGCTTTTAAAGCTTTTGACCAATTAGTTAATTGTTCAGTAAATATTTTTAAATCAGCTTTATGCCATGCTCCAGGAGTGAATTCCATATCTTTTGTATTAGCATTTTTAAAGTCTGTATTAAATGATATATTAATTTGTTTTTGGACTAATGCTAATTTTAAAATTGAAAGTGCTGATCTAAAGTTATTAATAGCGCGAGCAGCTCCTAAAAACCCATAACCAACAAATGCTAAAGCTTTATCTGATACTTCCGGAAATAAATATTGGAAGGCATTTGCCAAAGCACCCGGAACCATTCTATTATATTCAGGAGTTACTAAAACATATCCATCCATTTCACTCATTTTTGATTTCCATGAGTCAATTGTTTTTGCTTCTTCATCAGTTGGAGTAATTCCAACAAATGGCATTTTATAGTTTCTTAAATCAATTATTTCAAATGAAACATTGTCTTCTTTAACTAAATTAACTTCATCTAATACCCAATTAGCAACTGTTTCACCAACTCTTTGTTCTCTAACAGAGGCTAAAATTATTCCGATTTTTAAATTCATATTATGTTCTCCATTTCTATTATGTTTATATATATGATAAAGATTTATTGATGAATCATCAATTTAAATGCGTTATCTTACTCTTTAAGGGACTTTGTGGCTAAAAATGTATAAATGTTGTTTTCTTTTAATTTACCTTCTAAATTAGTATCCTCATATATATCAAGCAACTTAAAGCCCGCTTTAAGTTGTCCTTTAATTGATTCAGTAATACTATGGCTAAACTGAATACCATAATCATTTTCAACCATATAATCGTATTGCTCTTCATCAATTAAAGGATTAAATGGTAAAGGAAACATGATTTTACCGTCTTCATCATCAAAAGCAAAATTAAGACCATTATCTAATCCTGAAACTAAAATACCGTCTTTTTTTAAAATACGGTAAACCTCTTTAAATAACTTATCAGTTTGATGTAAATATACATTAGCAACCGGAAAAAATACATAATCAAATTCATTATCATTAAAGGGTAAGTCTTTAGTAATGTCACCTTTAATTAAATTAATTTGATAGTTTGCAAGTTTAGAAAATTCTAGTTCGGTTTTTAATTGTTCATTTGATATATCAATTAAGGTTACATCAGCTCCTAAAGCTTTAAAGATTGGCATCTGTTGAGCTCCACCACTAGCAAGACCTAAAACTTTTTTATTTTTAAAACTATTTAATAACCATTCTTTTGGCATATCTTTAGTAGGGGTTAATTTTAGTTTAAAATTGCCTCTTAAGGCTTCTTTATATTCATTTAAAGAAATAGGTTTTCCCCATTCCCAACCATCTTTAACCCACTTATCTATTGCCAGTTCATTAATTTTAGTATAATTTTTCATATTTATTTTTTTATTTCCTTTATTTCAAATGGTAATTTTAAAGGATCATATATCCAACTTAAACTTGATGGATATAAATTCTTTTTATTATTTAAAAATTCACTCTCGTCACTAAACCCTAATAAATGATTAGTTAGCTTTTTATGAAATAATTTAACTTTTTTATCTACTTTAAATTCTTTATGATTTAAATCATTTAAAAGTGAAGTCACTTTTAAATAATTCTTTCTTGATTGATAAAAGTAAATAAACTGATAATAAGTTATCAAACCATCTTCATGGTTTGATAGCCTTTTAATAATCTTATCAAACTTATCCTCAACCCCAGTTGAACCTATTTTCTCATAAAAGGTAACTTCTTCTAAATAAATATTAATTAAGTTTAAATATAAGGAATTACTGTAACTTGATTTTTTTGTTAATTCATTAACTATTTTAGGCCATAAATAATCAATACTTTTATTATCTCTTTTAATTAAAGAAACTAATTGATATAAATAATTTATTCTAAATAATTCATTTTTACTTATTTGTTCACTAGCAACATAATCTCCATATAAACTACCTCTTGATATTTTAGATGATTTAACAACTAAAAATGTCATAATAATGGCTGTTAACATTAAAGTAAATAAAAAGCCATTTAATAAGTAAAAATTAGTAAATAAAAATATAAGCCAAATTATAAATATTATAACACCATAAACTAAAGATGTATTAGGTCCAGCAATTAATACTTTTTTAATAATTTCAATTATTTCATCTTCTTTTTTCTTATTATCAATAACCATTTCATCAGGAATAACAATTCCACCGATTAATAATAAAAACTTAGGAACTAATCTAATTTTAATCCTTTTTTCTTCTTTCACAAAAGCAAACATTAAAGCATATAAAGCTTTAACCTTTACTTTATGTTTTAAAAATGAGAATAAGTGTCCTAACTCATGAACTAAGATTACTAAAAAAAGACTAACTAAAAAGTATATAATATGAACCCACCAAAAAACAGAACCTAATCCTTTATTGAAATGACCCCAAACTCCATCATAAATAAATAAAGTGTTGATAAATCCAATTAGAAAACCTGTTACAATAATTATTAATATTCTTATTAGTCTTTTTTTCATTATATTCCTTTTTTAATGTTATTTTAATTTAGAAATTATAATCTAAATTAGAATAATATTTAATTTGTTTATCACTTAATGGTTTATCATCTAAAAATAAATCAGGCATGTCTTCTAACATTTTGGTAATAATAATTTTTGATTTATAAGCATCTAGAACTAATGTTTTAGCATTACCAAATAAAGATTCTTTTAAAGCCTTTAAATTAAATAAAATTTCATTAGCTTTATTATAGTTATTTGCGACATTTAAAGGGGTATGACGGCTTGATGGTACATCAATTAACTTTTTGTCTTTTAAGACTTTAAGAGGCATCTTAAAGTCAGTTACTCTATTTTTAATATCTATCCATTCCTCAACACCATGAAAATATGTATTTCTATTTAAAGTTACACCAATTAATAATATTTTAGCATGTTTATCAAAAAGTTTACCGTAAACACCATCTCTTGGACAAGGAGTAGTAAATCTTTCTTCTCCTTTAATAAATTTAAAAGCATCTTCACCATAAGCAGCAACAGAATGGGTTGGATGTAAAGAACGGTAAACATTTTTTCTTTCTAAAAATAAATTAGGAATAGTTCCTATGTTTGATTTTGTTGATAGAGGATCATAAATCGGATTATCATCGTTAACAACTCCCCAGGTGTGAGTTGGAATAACTAATAAACCTTCTTTCATATATTCCATTAACGCATCAATTACCGTATTAGGACCATCCGTTGTCGGATGGATTGCTTTATAAGATACATGGACTTTTATCGTATCATTTTTATCTATTCCCATATCTTTTAATTGTTTAATTAAATCTTCTTTTGTATAAGTCATGATTGCTCCTTTAATATTAATTTCTATTATATTATACCAAATAGAATGATTTTAGATTATAACTGAAGATTCTATAAATTTATGGGTTTTGCTTGACAAAAGACTCATGAATTTGATATCATGATTAAGGTATCCGTCGGCGTCGTATAATGGTTATTACACGTGCTTGCCAAGCATGAGATGGGGGTTCGATTCTCCTCGCCGGCTCCAGATGTCTTAAAAATGAAGGTTGTTGCCAGACATACGTGGCCTATAAATCCTTCTTTTTTTATCTCCATTAGTTATAAAGATGGTGAATGTAAAATATTAATACTTATATTTAAACTACAAAAATTTACTTGATATATACAAAAAAGAGATACTTAGATTATATTTTATTAATCTAGGTACCTCTTTTCATTATGTGGGTCCAAGTTCGCCGCCGGCATAAAATGGCGGAATTTATTTAATATAGACTCCATAATTCTTCGAATTCTCATGTGAAGGTAAAAACTAAAGGAAAACAGGGGCTGGAAATGATTCCAATCTTTTAAACATTTGGGGTTTGAAAAGAATATTTACATTACTATTTTAAAACCATATTTAGTGTAGGATATGGATCTCCATTATCATCAATTTCTAAACGATTAAAAATGGTAAAGCCCATTTTTTTATAAAATTTAACAAATCGTTATTATCTTCGTTTACATCAACATATTTGACATTTAATTTATTTGTTGCATAGTCGACAAATCTTTTTCATATGCCTTTTCTTATTAAACTTGCTTCTACAAATAACATCTCTATTTTTTTATCATGAACACCCATGAAAGCTATTATCTTTCCTTTTTTATCTCTAAAACTTAATAAATTTTCTACATAATTAATGCCTTGAATTACTTGAGGTTTAATTCTCATAATTTCATCTTCTTTTAAAAATAAATGGGTGGCTTTTACAGATGAGTACCATACTTTTAAAATATTATCTAAATCTTCTTTGTTGATTGTTTGTATATTTTCAATTTTATTCATTTAATTATACTTCTCATATTTATTAATAAATCCCTTCATAGTTTATAAAACGATAATTTAATTCTTTTAACTCATTTATCATTTCTTTTGCTTGTTCTTTACCTTTATCTTCTAAAATAAAAGTAATACTTCCTATCGGAGTAAAATTTAAGATTTTAATCGTTAATGAATAATCATCAATTATTGATTGTTCATTAATAAAATCATTAATTTTTAAGGTTTTATTAAATACTTTATCATAAAAACTATATTTCATTTGGACTCTGATAAAATCCTTTCCTTTATATCCGGTTGATAAAACATTCTCATTGTTTTCTAAATAATTTATTAATGATTTCAAATCTTCATCACTTATTTTTTGATTAATTATTAAATCAACGTTTAAACTCCATCTAAATAAATTTATTTGTTTTAAATTACTTAAACCTTTAAAGTCATCAATGGTTTTATCTTTTATATAAAAGTCTCTTAAATAATTATCTTTGATATAAACTGTTACAGAAGTAGTTTTTTCAGAAATCGTTCTAACGATTAAATTAATGTTTGTTATATCTTTGATATCATTCTTTTTGATTGTTATTATTTCTAGCCAAGAGCTTAAGGCGGTTTGCATTCCCTCAAACCTATTAATATTAACAGTTAAAGTATTATTTAACTTAGTAATTGAATAAACATAATTTTCCGAAATATTTGGTTCATATTTATAATAAAATATTAAAATATTTTCTTCGAAATATTCTTCATTATATTCTTCTTTAAGTGCATCAAATTCTTCTTTAGTTAAATATCTATATGTATAAAAGTTAGGGTTTTTAGCTTCATCTATTTTTATTAAAAACTCTTCATAAGTAAATGCATAAAAGAAGACCGCATTAGGAACTTCACTATTTATAGCTTCATTCCATATATCGAAAGTTTCTAATTTGTTATCTATTTCTTTATAACTATCACCTTTATCCAAAGAAAACTCTACTTTATCATTATTTAAAGTATCATAGTTTTCATTTATATAATCTTCGTAATTAGTGTTTTCTGGATAATAAATTTCTTTTTTAAAAACGTTACTACAAATTAAATTATATTCATTACCAACAATTACATTGCCAGTTAAATTATCTGTAAGTGACATAAAGATGGTTCCTTCACTAGTTTTCTCATAAAAAGAAAGTGAAAGATCATTAGCTGTTGTATGAAATGGCCTTTTAATATTAAGATCTTTTTTGATGAAATCAACTTTATAGCCAGTTAGACTTTGTTCTTCTAAATATTCATTACTAAGGATTTCTATATCTTCCATATTAATTGGTAGAAAATAGTCAGTTAAAACAAACATTTTCTTTTCATTAGCAAATTTCTTTATTATGTTATTGTATACTAATAATTTATATTCATTATTAATTTTTATTATGTCAATAATAATATATAAATTCTGTCTAAGTTCAGGTTCAATGCTACCTCTGTTTCCACTATTTTTTTCAATATAGTCAATCCCTTCTACATTTTTAAATTGATCTTTTAAATTTTTATAAACTAATATATCTTCTATTACGTAATCAACTTCGCCATATTTATCATTAACAATCTCTTTTTTATTACGGACTATTTTACTGGAAAATGGTAGGCCACAAGCAACTAAAAGAACTGATAAAAATAGTATCATTAAAAGACTTATTCCTTTTTTCATCTAAACCTCCCGTGATTCTTAAATAGTTATTATATTAGATATCTTTGGTTTAATAATATCACTAAACATATATTTAAGCTAACAATTTTATAACTATAATTATCTTAGATATTTTTTGTTACATTCATAATATAAATTTTAATATATATTTTATTATTAACAAGTAAAAAAAGATATAATGCACTTTTAGCCCGTTAATTTACAGTGAATTTTCGTTTATAAGAAAAAAGAATCATTAAAGATTCCTTTTTCTAATTTTATTTGTTTTTCGCCGATTATTATCATAAATAGTTTTAAAAGTGTCATAATGGTAACTAACTGTTTTTAAATCAAAAGGCGGTCTTTTATCTTTAATCCAATTTTCTAGTTTAATTAACGATTTATTAATTATTTCTTGTAGATCATCAGGATAATCCATATTATCAGAATGAATTTCATAATCTTTTTCATCTAAGATAACAATATTACCATCCGGATAAACTCTAATATCTAAATCATAATCAATATATTTTAAAGCTTCACCATCATAAAGATAAGGACTAGCAATATTACAATAAAAATGGATCCCATCTTTTTTTAACATTGCGATTATATTAAACCACTCTTTTTCAAAGAAATAACATATAGCCGGTTCTTTGGTATGCCAATATCTTCCATTTGATTCAATAACTTTAGTGTTTTGGTTACCAGTAGCTAAAAACTCTAATGTGTCTTCAACAACAAATGAAGTCATCCAAACACGGTGAAGAGAACCATCGTGTTTGTAGCTATGAATTTTTATTTTCTTTCCACTTTTTAACTTCATTATATTTTATTCCTTTTTTTCATTATATCACGTTGGCAAAATATTTAGCGGGGACTTATTATTGATAAAATTTTATAATTTATTCAAGATTTGGATGATGTTTTAGATGCTTTATATTTTCAATTAAAGAATATATGGCAAATCCTAAAATAATAAATCCCAAAACCCATTCTGCCATAACAATTCTTGTTAATTGTATATCATTAATGATTCCATTTATTAAATTAAAAGGTATATATATAAACGCAGAAATCCATAATAAACTTTCAGAAATATGAGCAACAAATATTAAGGCAATTAATTCAGTAATAGCAATAATAATTCCATGGTCCATAGAATCAAAAATAGAATAAAACAATAAAACTATGAAAGGCCAAATTAAATTTTGTAGTTCAGGACTTTCAGTTATATAGGATTTATTTTTTAAAAATATATGAATTAGATATACTCCTAGCGCTAATATAAATATGCTTAATAGAGCCGTATAGAATACCAAATCTAAAAAGAAATTTGACTGAATGTTAATTAAAATACTTAAATCTTTGTCGATTAAAGATAGCACCACTTTAACTAAGGAAACTATTAATGCTACGAAATAATTTTTTTGTATTAATGCAATTACTATGGCTAATAAAATTAAAACAAGTGTGAAAAAAGAACTAATCTCTATCAAATTAAATGAATTATTGAATATCTCAATTATCAAGTCAATTATTTGAATTAAAAATACACTAGTAATAAATGTTTTAAATAAATGATTGTTTGTTTTACTCATATGTCTTATGCCTCATTTCTAATATGTAAAATGGTGCTCGGGAAGGGATTTGAACCCTCACAGGAATTAATCCTACTACCACCTCAAGGTAGCGTGTATACCGTTTCACCACCCGAGCAACTTAATATCAATTTTAATATAAATTAGGATTTTAGTCAAACGATGCGTAATATATATAAAATTGTAATAAAAAACCTCCTCAAATTACAAGCTATTAGAACCTATAATATGGGGAAGTTTAATTGAAAGACGTTATTTATAAATATTTATTAAAATAAAATTTATTCAACAGCAATAATATAAGAATAAACTTCTTGACCGCCATTGACAAATTCAACTTCAATATCTTCAGAAATTAAAGAAATATTATTCGAAACTAATTCCAATTCATTTTCTTCGACATCTTTACCATAGAAAACTGTGACAATTTCTGTTTCGTCATCAATCATATCCTTTAATAAAGAATTAATAACTTCAAGTCTTTCTTTTGAAGATACAACAATCTGACTTTCAAAAATACCAATGAAATCTCCATTTTTTACTTTAACACCAAACATTTCAGTGTCACGAACAGCGTAAGTTACTTCGCCGTATTTCATTTCTTCTAGTGAATCTTTCATCATTAGTGCATTTTCCGATAATGTAGCTGTTGGATCAAAAGAAATTAGCGATGAATAGCCTTGAGCAACAGATTTTGTTTTAATGACTGCAACATTTTCTTCATCTTCAACTAATTTAGCCGCTTGTTCAGCAGTTAAAACTATGTTAGAGTTATTAGGTAAAATAATAATGTTTTCAGCATTAACTTTTTTGATTGCTTTTATGAAGTCTTCGGTAGGGGGATTCATTGTTTGTCCACCGTCGATAACATAATCTACACCTAGCTCTTTAAAGGTTTCTTTAATACCTGCACCTTGAGCAACAGCGATAATTCCATATTTAACTTTAGCTTTGTTTTCCTCAGCTGATAATTCTTCGGCGTGATGATGCATATGATCTTGACCGGTAATATTTGTATGTTGGATTCTCATGTTATCAATTTTAATAGTTTTAAGTTCACCAAATTTTTGAGCAAGTGTTAAAGCCACACCAGGCTGATTGGTATGAACATGAACTTTAAGTAAATTTTCATCATTTACTACCACTAGTGAGTCACCCATTTGTGAAAGGGGCTCTCTAACATCGTTAGGGTCAAAATTCTCCCATGAGAATAAGTCAACGATAAACTCAGTACAATAACCGTATTTAATATCGACATCACCCAAATTATGAGCGCCAATATATTCTGTATCAATTTTAGGACTTTCAGAAATAAAATCAACATCTTGTTCAATTAAAATCTGACCTTGGATTGCCATTAGCATTCCTTCGATTATTTTAATAAATCCAGCTCCACCGGAGTCAACAACTCCAGCTTCTTTTAAGACTGGTAACAATTCTGGTGTTTTAATTAAAGTATCTTTTGCTTGTTCTAAATAAACCCTTAAAACATCTTCAATGTTTTTCAAATTATGTTGTTCTCTTAAAACTTTTTCTGCTGATTCTCTAACCACAGTTAAAATAGTCCCTTCGACAGGATCAATAACGGCGCGATACGCCATTTCGTATCCGCCGACTAATGCTTGTATAAATTCTTTAACAGTAACTGAACCATTGTTTATTTTTGAAATTTCAGAATATACTCCCCGGAAAAACTGAGACAAGATGACACCTGAGTTTCCTCTAGCGCCCATCAATAGTCCCCGGGATAAAATTTTAGATACATCAACAATTGAATTTGAGTTTATAGAGTTTACTTCAGTAACTCCTGCCATCATTGTCATTTGCATATTCGTCCCCGTGTCACCATCTGGTACCGGGAACACGTTGAGGTGATCCACTTCTTTATGATTATTTTTTAAGTGAATTGCCCCATTAGTAACCATCTTCTTAAAGAGATCACCACTAATTTTTTTATTTGACATTTTTATCCTCCCATTCACCTAGAAAATCTTAGATGAATAATCATATTATTAAATTGTCGGAAGCTTAATAATTGCTTTGAATATTAAGCGAATTAAGTATAACACTTTACACCAATAAATGCAACCTCGTTATCTTGGTTGCCTTATTTCATAATCATTATACCATATTTTAATTAAATCAATCCCTTTATTTTTAATAACATATTTTTAATTATTTGTTAACGGTATTGATTTAATTTTCTTATTGTGTTATTATAACATTGGTCTAAAAGGAGTGATAGTTATGGCTAAGTGTTATGTTACTAATAAAAGCACATCATTTGGAAATAAAAGAAGTCATGCTTTAAACACTACTCGTCGTAAATTTAAAGCAAACCTTCAAACGGTAAGAATAATTGATGAAGATGGTAATACTAAAAAAGTTAAGGTATCTGCAAGAGCTTTAAAAAAATTACCATATGAACGTGCATAATTAGAATAATAAATTTAAAAAGGCAGACGCCTTTTTTTATTTTCTAATGACTATATTTTGTTTTTATTAAAATTATTTTACCTTTAGATATTATTATATTCCCTTTATCTTCTAATAATTCATTGGATAAACCTAAGGGATTATTTGGCATTAATTTATATTCATTTAAATTGTATTTAAAACCTTTAAGAGTAACATTTGAAGGTGTTACTGCGAATAAATTTATATATCCATTATATTTAACTATGCATTCTCCTTCATTTAAAAGTCTTATTTCTGATTTTTCAGTTAAGACTATTAAATTAGGATTATTAATTAATAATAATATATTAGCGTAAGTATGTTCAAATCTATCGCCACCAATTCCACCTAATAAGTATATTTGATTATTAGGTGTTTTCTTTTGGGAATGTTCGACTGCATAGTATGTATCAGAATAATCTTTATTTTCATCCAACTTTTGGTGTTCGACATTTTCGATTAGTTTTTCATAATTAGTTAAAGAATCAAAATCACCAATTATAAAATCTACTTTGATGTTTTGGTTTAAACATTCTAAGTAAGCCCCATCAACTGCAACTACATAATCATCTTGATTAATTTTAATTATTTCATTTATGTTATTTGGGGTTGGATTTGCAATAATTACTGTTTTCATTATTTTAAAAGTTTTATTCTTTTCTTTCTATTTTCATAGTTGAAAATAAAGGTGCCAGCAACTAAAATAGTTGCACCTGCATCTTTACAGTCTTTTGCAATTGAAGTATTAACTCCCCCATCAACTTCAATATCATAATTATAGTTTTTTTCTTTTTTTAAGTTTTTTAACTCTCTAATTTTATCTAATTGAGAAGGAATGAAAACTTGCCCGCCAAATCCTGGCTCAACGCCCATCACTAAAACTAAATCAACTAAATGAAGAACATCTTTAATTGAATCGATATTTGTCTCAGGCTTTATTGCTAAACCAGCTTTTTTTCCTAAATACCTAATTCTTACTAAACTTTCTTGAAAACGATGACTTTCGGCATGAACAGTTATAAAATGAGTGGTGTCAAAAACTACTTTATCAATCCATTCCAATGGTTTTTCAACCATTAAATGAATATCTAGTGGAACTTTTGATATCTCAGATATTTGAGATGCGATTGTTGGACCAAATGAGATGTTTGGAACAAAGTGTCCGTCCATAATATCAACATGAAGATAATCAGATTCTTTTTCAATCGATTTAATTTCTTCTGATAGTCTTGTAAAATTTGCTGTTAAAATAGATGGTGCTATTTTCATATAAATTATCCTCCTAATAAATTTGTTTCTTGTTTTTAATTTCATCAATAAAATCTAAGTAATTATCGTATCTTTCTTTTAAAATATAACTTTTTTCAACTAATCGTTTAACTTCACAGTTAGGCTCATTAATATGAAGACACTTATTTTTAAAGCGACATAAATTACTTACTTCATTAAAATCTTTATAATAATCTTTTAAAAGGTTAAAATCATTAATTCTTAATTCTATTTTAGAAAAACCGGGTGTATCAGCAATATAACCTTCTTTATAAAAAAATAGTTCTAAATGTCTTGTTGTGTGTTTACCCCTACCTAAAGCTTTAGAAATGCTTTGGGTTTTTAAGTTAAGTTCTGGCATTAAGGCATTCATAAAAGTACTTTTACCTACTCCAGTTTGACCAGCTAAAACAGTAATTTTATCTTTGAAGATTTTCTCTAATTCTGTTATTCCCACATTATCTTTACTATCAATATAGTAAATATTATAATATTTTTTATAATATTTAAGTTTATTTTTTAGTTCTTTAAAAGCTTTTTCTGTTAATAGAGATATTTTTGAAACAACAATCACTGGTTTTAAATTTTCCATTTCTAAGATAACTAAAAACTTATCTAATAAATAAAAACTAAAATCAGGTTCAATTGCCGAAAAAATTAACAATACTTGATCTACATTTACGATATCCGGTCTAATAAGTTCGTTTTTTCTTTCTAATATATTGGTTATAACATATTGATCGGCTTGGAATTCATAATTAATAATATCTCCGACCTTTGGGCTTAAAACAATATCTTTAATATCTTTTTTTGTTCTCGCACTAACATTTATATTAAAACTAGATTCCTCATCAACTCTAACTTTCCTAAATCTTCCCTTAGCATAGCCCTCCATAGTCTTTTTAGTATCAAGGTCAATAAATGTATATAATCCCCCAATTAATTTAATTATTAAAGCTTTTTTCAAAAGAACCTCCATTACTCTTTTAGTAAAGTTATTATATCAAAAAATAAGAGATTTTATTAATTAATCTCTTATTTCTGCTTTAAATGTTTTTTCTAATCTAAACTTAATAGATTTTAAAACTTTTTCTATTTCTTCTTTTTCTAAAGTTTTTGTTTTATCATTAAAAATTATTGATATGGCAAGTGATTGAAAATTTTCTTTAACTAGTTTACCTTCATAAATATCAAAAAGATTTACATCGGTTATAATATTTTTATTAGTACCTTTAATTAAATTAATAATTTCGTTTACTTTATATTCCTTAGCAACAACAAATGATAAGTCTCTTTTAATTGATGGATATTTGGAATATGAGTTATAAGTTAACTTTGATTCATGATTAATTATTGAGTTTAAATTTACTTCAAAAACATATACATCAGTTAGGTCCTTGTTTTTTAAATAATTAGGATGCACTTTACCGATTTGTCCGATAGTTTTATTTTTATAAATTATTTCACCTTGAATATTAGGATGCATATTAGTTAAGTCATTGGTTTGGTTTAAAGAGTATTCTATGTTTAATGAATTTAATACATTATCTAAAATCCCTTTTAAAACATAAAAATCGCTTGATATACCTTTTTTCTGCCAAGAATCTTTTATAAAGTTACCATGCAAGATAACTCCTAAATATGGTTCTTCATTTTCTTTAAATAGGTTTCCTATTTCAAAGAATGATAAATCATTTATTTGTCTCGCTACATGGTAAGAAACATTATTAATAAGTCCTGGAATTAAAGAGGTTCTTAAAACCAAACGATCTTCTCGCATTGGCTTTAAAACCTTTTTAAAATTAGTGAATTTTGTAAAGGAACCGGCCTCTTCCATACTTATTAAGCTATAGTTAATTACTTCATTTAATCCTAGACCGCTTAAAAGATAACGAAGGCTTCTAAAGATTTTTTGTTCTTTAGAAAGTTTGCCATATTGACTTATTAATAGTGATTCTCTTGAAATATTATTAAACCCATATATTCTACCTATTTCTTCAATTAAATCGGCTAATATTTTAATATCCTTACGGTATTTAGGAGCTTTTACTAGCTTTTCTTTTAAATTGATTTCAAAGTTTAATCGTTTTAAGATATTAATTTGTTCATTTAGAGAAAGATTTAAATTTAAATTATCATTAATTACTTTTTCATCATATTTTATATAAGGATTATCATCTTTAGTTTTAACTGAAGAACTTATTCCTTGATAAACTTTAGCATCTGCTAATTCTATTAATAACTTAGTTGCTTCTTCTAAACCTAATCTAACTCTGTCTTCATCAATACCTCGTTCAAATCTAAGACTTGAGTCACTAGATAATCCAAGCCTTTTAGAAGTTTCTTTAATATTATCAGGATTAAATAAGGCAGCTTCTAACATTATTTTATTGGTATTATCATCAACCATCGTATTTAAAAGACCCATTACACCACCTAAGGCGATTGGTTTTTTACCGTTAGTAATTAAAATATCACCCTTCATGACTTTTCTTGTTTCTAAATCAAGGGTAGTTACTTCCTCTTCTTTTAAAGCACTTTTAACAATAATTTCTTTACTATCTACTTTTTTATAGTCAAAAGCATGAAGAGGTGTTCCATATTTAATTAAAATATAATTAGTAATATCAACAACGTTATTAATCGGTCTAATATCACTATTAATAAGAGCATTTTTAAGCCACCATGGTGATTCCTTGATTTTTACTTCCATTACTCTTAAATCATATTTATAACAATCATTAGTTTCAATTGAAACAGAAATATCATTAGGTATAGTTGTTTCTTTAATATTAGGTAGTTTTAGTTTAATTTCTTTATTTAAAACCGCCCCTAAATCATAGGCAAAACCTAAATGTGATAATAAATCTCCCCGATTAGGTGTTAAATCAAGTTCAATTAAATTACCGTCAAGTCCTAATAAAGGAAGTGGGTTTATTCCTAATTTTACTTTATTAGGAAAATGATATATTCCTCTTTGATTTTCATTATCTTGAAGTTTTTCATCAATTCCAAGTTCAGTAAGCGAACAAATCATTCCACTTGATTCTATTCCTCTTATTTTAGCTTTCGTAATTTTAAAGTTATTAGGAAGAATAGCACCTGGAGTTGCTACGATAACATACATATCTTTTTTAACATTACTTGCTCCGCAAATAATGTCTAAAACATTATTATCGCCGACATCAACTTTAGTTAAATAAAGGCTATCTGCATTAGGGTGTTTTGTAACTTCTAACACTAAACCTGTTTTTAAGTTTTTACTTTCATTTAAAAGTTTATAATCATCAACTTCAATAATATAACTATTAGTAAGTTCGTATAAATTTTTCGGGACTTCAATAAAATCTTTTAAAATATTAGTTAGTATTTTCATTTTTAAAATTCCCCTTTAAATTGATTTAAGAATCTAATATCATTCAAATAAAATTGTCTTATATCATCGATATTGTATTTTAAGATTGCGATTCTTTCAATACCAATCCCAAAAGCAAACCCACGATATATATTTGGATCAAAACCATTCATTGTTAAAACATTAGGATGAACCATCCCGGCACCTAAAACTTCAATATAACTAAGGTTACCGTTTTTATCTTTAAAGCTTACATCTACTTCAACAGATGGCTCTGTAAATGGGAAATATGAAGGTCTTAATCTAATTTCGTGATCATCGCCAAATAAATGTTTTGCCATATTAAGAAGAGTATCTTTTAAATGACTAAAGTTAATATTTTTACCAATGACTAAACCTTCGCATTGCATAAACTGATGTGAATGGGTTGCATCATCTGGGTCTCTTCTATATGTTTTACCCGGAGCAATGATTGCGATTTCTTTATTTTTATGTTTTTGCATATAACGTGATTGCACTGGGGAAGTATGAGTTCTTAATAACTCATGTTCTGTTACATAAAAAGAATCATGCATATTTCTTGCAGGATGATTTGAATCTAAATTCATCATTTCAAAATTATAATAATCAAGTTCTAATTCAGGGCCTGATGCAACATGATAACCTTGGCCAATAAAGAAGTCTTCTAAATCCATAATTACTAAATTAAGGGGATGAATTGTTCCTTTATTTAATTTATAACTTGGTGCAGTAATATCAATTGTTTCTTTAGCTAATTTATCTTTTAATAGTTTTGCTAAATATGAATCTTTCTTATCTTTAATTAATAATTCAATTGTTGTTTTTGTTTCATTAATTAAACGACCCATTGCGGGTTTTTCATCGTTGGAAAGATTTCTTAAAAGGGGCATTAATTTAGTTATTTCACCACTTTTTCCTAAGTATTTAACTCTTAGGTCTTCAAGTTCTTCTATTTCAAAACTATCCTTTAGTTTTGTTTTTAAATCTTTAATAATTGTTTCTATTCTATCTTTCATCTAATTCTCCCATATAAATAAAAAGTCCTTAAAGTAATTATACTCTAAGGACGCTAAATTTTCTCGTGGTACCACCTTAGTTCTACTTAAAAAGTAGCACTTATTATACTTTTAACGGAGTAATCCGGGAAAGGTTTTATTTTTCCACTCAATAACCGAATTCAAATATTTAATTAAAGGTGCTTCCACTATCCACCCTCGCTTTGTTAATTAAGGTTATTTTACTACTGTTATCTCTTAGTTTTAATTTTGATTTCTAGCCATTATCATAACGACTAATCTTAAGATATTATAATATATCCAAATTAGAGTTATCATAAAGCCTAAAGCAACTTGCCATTCAGTTCTTTTTTCTAAGCCCATATTAACAACTTGATCAGCACGATCAAAATCTAAGGTTAACATAAATGCACCAATTACAATCATAAATAATGTAATTCCAATTGACAATTCATAATTATTTGAAAATGCAGTTCCAAAACTTGGGTTAACTAACGATAAAATTGATATTGCTAATGAACCGAGTAAAATAGCTATTAATGAACCTAAAACGATTGCTCTTAAAATACTTGAACCTCTTAACATTCCAGTGTTATATAAAACTAACATAACAACGAAAATAGCAGCTGTTCCAACTAAGGCTGTTAAAGCAACCCCCGGAAACATGGCTTCAAGAATCCAAGTGATTGTTCCATAAAGTAAACCTTGTCCAACAGAATATACAATCGACATTGGTGCGGCAATTTTTGGAATAAACATTGCAAGCATTGCAGCAATAAAAGCAATTATCCCTGCAAAACCTAAAACGCCAATCAAAAACTCTTCCGGTAAAAATGCTGATAAGAAACCACTTATTAAAGTGATTGCTACCAATAAAAATGTTTTTGAAGATATCCCCGCTTTAGTAGCTACATCCCCACTTACAATTACATGTTCTTTTTCTAATCTTGAAAAAACTGGATTTGAACTACGCATAATAGATCACCTCATCTTTACTTATGTTAATTTAATTATACAAGATTTATAATTTATTTATACATCTTCTTTCTTTTATGGAAAAAATACGACAATTAAATGTCGGTTGAAAAAATACCAATATCTAAAGTATCACTAACATCTGGAAGATTTCCAAAGGCATTTATATCAATTAATTTTTCGAAAACAGTCTTATTAATTCTAGCTCTGTTTCTAATATCTTCTAATGATGTAAAAGGTTTTTTACTACGTTTTTTAATAATGTTCCGGGCAGCTTGATCGCCTAAGCCATCAATCGTTATAAATGGCATTCTAAGTCCTTTTTCTTCCATAATGAAATTATGGGAATCACTTTTATTAATATCAACTGGTAAAAAATTAAATCCTCTTAATGACATTTCATAAGCAACATATAATGTTGTTAATAAATTCTCATCTTTAACTTTTCGGCTATTTTCTTCTAAAAGAGTAACAATTTTATTACGTAATCCATTAGCACCACTAACCATTACATCATGGTCAAATTGATCACATCTTTTTGAGAAGAAAGCACTATAAAATAATAGTGGCGAATGAACTTTAAACCAAGCAATTCTCATGGCCATTATTACATATGCAGTCGCGTGAGCTTTTGGGAATAAATATTTAATTAAAGAAGCGCTCCAAATATACCAATCCGGAACATTATTAGCTTTTAAAATCGCTTCATAATCAGTCCAACGATTAATATTTTTTGAAGGAAGTCCTCTTCTAACAAACTCCATTATTTCAAAAGCTTGTTCTGGAATAATGCCCCAATCAATTAATTGAGTCATAATATCGTCTCTACAACCAATAATATCATCAAAAGAAACTTCACCATAAGTCGTTTCATTAGAAACTAAATCTTTCGCATTATTATACCAAACATCCGTACCATGACTTAGCCCTGAAATTTTAACTAACCCAGCAAAAGTTTTAGGTTTTGTATCATCTAACATTTGTCTTGTAAAGTTAGTTCCAAACTCAGGAATCCCATAACTAGCAATATTACCATATAACTCATTATTTTTAATTCCTATTATAGTTGGATCAGAAAATAGTTTATATACCTTTGGATCATCTAAAGGTATATCCTTAGCATCATCAAAAGGAAAATCATCAGGATGTATTTTTACGTGATCCATTAAAAATTTAATCATCGTCGGGTCATCATGACCTAAGATATCTAATTTTAATAAATTATCTTCAAAAGAATGATAATCAAAATGGGTTGTTTTCCATGGTGATGTTTTATCATCAGCCGGATACTGAATTGGCGTTACATCATAAATACTTTTATCTTTTGGAACAACAATTATTCCCCCGGGGTGTTGACCAGTGGATCTCTTTACACCGGTTATTCCTCTTGCTAAATAATCTACATATGTTTTTCTAACATTAATAATTTCTTTTGATTCTAAATAACCTATTGAATAACCATAGGCAAAACGGTCAGCAACAGTTTGAATTGTTCCAGCACGGTAAGTATATTCTTCGCCTAATAATTCTCTAACATACTCATGGGCTTTCGATTGATATTCACCAGAAAAGTTTAAATCAATATCAGGAACTTTATCCCCTTTATATCCCAAAAATGTTTCAAAGGCGATATCGTGGCCATCTTTTTTTAGTTTTGCTTGACAATATGGGCAGTTATGATCTTTTAAATCATATCCTGATTTTACTTTATTTAATTCTAAAGCTAAAAATTCTTCTTCTTTTTTAATTCCATATTTAAAGGTTTCTTCTTCGGTCATCTTAATTAAAGTAAAATCACCATTTGGACAATAATAATGGGGAGGAAGGGGATTAACTTCGGTAATATCTAAAAGGGTTGCAACAAGAGATGAACCAACCGATCCTCTTGAACCTACTAAATATCCATCTTTTAATGATTGTTTAACTAATATATGCGATATAAAATATATTGGGGCAAACTTATTTTTTATAATATTATTTAATTCTTTACTAATTCGGTCACTAATAATAGGGTTTAAATTTTTTCCATATTTTTTATGAGCCTCCTCATAAACTAAATCCTCAACATATTTACTAACTGATTCAATGCCTAAAGTATTTTTAAAGGCATCATCTTCTAATGAATATAAATCATCTGGTAATCCTTTAACATAATCAATTGATTTATTAAGTTTTTTAGGATTTTCAATTACTAAGTCATATGCAGTATTACTATCTAAATACGAAAAAGAATCTAACATTTCATCAGTCGTTAATAAATGAGAATCAGGTCTTTCATTATATAAAGCTAAATGATGTAATCCTCCACCTAATGATTTGTTACTAACAAATATATCACGATATACTTTATCCTCTTTATTTAAATAATAGACATCGCCACTTGCAGCCACTAATTTATTATATTTTTTACTAAAGTCAATAATCTTTTTTATCGTTGCTTGAATGACTTCTTTTCCGTAATTACCATATTCTTCAAATAAGTGTTTATAGGAATTAATTGGATGGACAAAAATAAAGTCATATTTTTGAATAGCTTCTTCTAAATCAGCATCTGTTTTATTTAAAGCAGCTTCAAAAACCTCACCTAAATAAGTAGCACTACCGATAATAAGACCTTCTTTATATTTATCAAAAACAGGTTTTAATAGTTTAGGGCCATCATCTAAATGATTAGTTAGTGAATCTGAAATTATTTTAAATAAGTTTTTATACCCCTCTTGATTGGTAGCATAAATAACGGCATGATAATATCTTAAATGATGCCAACTTAAATTAGGGTCGATTGATGCATTTATTTCATAATAAGTCATAATTTCTTCTTTATAGAAATTTTGAAGCATCATTAAAAATACTTCAGATAAAGCGTAAGCATCATGAGTAGCACGGTGATGAGAATCAAGCGTTACTTTGAAAAATCTAGTTAAGGCTTTTAAATTAAATCTTTTTAATTCTGGTATTTTACCATTATCAGTAATATAATATCTAGCATGATTAATTTCTTTATATTTATCATTATAAAAATATCTACTTAAATTTAAGGTGTCTATCACCGGGAAAGTTTCATAATCAATTCCTAAACGCTTAAAGTTTTCATATAAAAAGCCTATATCAAAGGTAGCGTTATGAGCAACTAAACATGAATCTTTGATAAAATCATGAAACTTTGGTAATACTTCATTGATTTTAGGTTTTCCAATTAACATTTCATCAGTGATATTAGTTAGTTCAACAATTTTTTTAAGTAATTTTTCGCCAGGGTCTATTAACTCTTCGAAACGATCAACAACTAATCCACCCGATATTTTATAAGCCGCAATTTCAATAATTTTATCTCTAGTTTGAGAAAGACCGGTTGTTTCAATATCAAAAACTACATACGTTTTTTCTTTTAAATTAAAATCATTATTATAATCAAGAGCAATCTTAAAGTCTTCTGGGTCACCATATCTTAACTGAACACCATAAATTGGTTTGATTTTTTTACCCTTAGTTGCCTTATAAAAATCCGGAAAAGCAAACGCTCCATTTAAATCAGTTAACCCAACTGCTTCATGACCCCAATCAATTAAAGTATCAACATAATCATTAATATCAGTTACCGCATCTAATTGAGTCGCCTTTGAATGAAGCCCAAATTCAATTCTTTTATTTTTAGCACGATCAACTCTTTTTAATTGAGTTGGTCTTTCTACTTTATATATTTCTCTAGTCATAATATTTACTTCTTGACCGTATGTATCATAAGAAGCAAATCCTGATGCTTGAATAACATCCCCTTTTTCAATTTTTTCAATCATTTCTAATTGTTTATCATTGTTAATAAACATCTTAATTTGAATTGCATCAGTTTCATCATAAACTGATACAATTCCTAAGGTAACTCTTCTTAGTTTTCTTACTTCTTTAAAAAAGACCTCACCTTCAATTAAAAAATTAGTGTCGCCTTTTTCATGTTTATATTTATCAAGTTCATATTGTGTGGTCGGAATTTCTCTAATTAATACTTTATCTGGAGATGATTTTTTCGTAAACTTTATCTTTTCATCAACAATTACTTTTGGTTTTTTAATGCTAGAAAGACTTTGTTGTTGTTCGGAAATTGTTTTTTGGACTTGATCGTATACACTAGCAAGATTTTCATTAACTTCTAAATTAATCTCAACATCTAAACCATGTTTTAAAAAGATTGATTTTAAAACTTCAAAATAATTTTTTAAAAACTCTGAACCCTTTTCAACAACTAAAGTATAAACATTATTTAAAAACTTCGGTTTATAGTTTTTAAAAACAGCATAATTAGGATATTCATCCATCGCTTTTATACAAATCAAATCATAATATCCTTGATAATATTCATCTAATTTCGTTTCTTTAAAACTAAATTTATAGTCAATGTTATAAACAACTTCTGGTTTTTTAAAAAAGGTTTGAAGTTGATTTATAAATAAGCTTAATTCACCAGCAGGAATTACTTTATCAAAAGTAATATCAAAAACAAGGGTTTTTGTTTTTGTTTTAACTAAAACCTCATTTAATGTTATTCCTTTTTTAGTAGATTGATTAATTTCTATTTGATTTAAAAATAAATCGAATTTGTTTGCCATCTTAACCTCTATAAAACCATAATCTTTTGGGTTGCTTTTCTTAAATAAATTGAAGCCATAATAATACCTACAAAATTTAAAATGTTTAAATTAAAAATTACACCAAAGAAACTTAAAACAGTATAAATTGAAATTGCATAAATTGATAATTTAAATTTTAATTTATAAGGCATAATATGCCGGTTAAATAAAGCAATAATTAAAGCTAATATTAATAATTCAAATCCATTAGCAATAAAACTACCTAAGACCATCATCATTTTATATTGGGCTTGATTGTCTTTAATAACGATATTTAAACCCTTAACAAATCTTTCGATATTAGCATTTGAATAATTATTAAAGTCAAAGTTATTTAATCCTAATTCATTAAAAGAATATGTTTTATTGGTATTACCAACTAAAGATGAATAATTAACTCCATTTTCTGTGAAAACTACTCTAAAGTAATAATCCATAAATCCAGACGGTGTATTTATGATTCCGATCGTATAATAATCTAATTCAAGATATTTTACTAAATCATAATACACAGGATCGATTTCTAGTTTATTATCTATAATCTCATAGGGTCCACTTATATTATTTGTAAATTCATTAGTAAGTTTATTAATTTGACTAGAAGATAGTCCCGTATAAGATACTTCATATATAACAATCGGTAATGTAATAATAATGACTAAAATTAAAAAATAAGATATTATAACTGATGTTTTATCTTTTAAGTACTTAACTATTAATGATGGAGTTATTAAACTATCTTTAAACCTTGTATACATAAAATACCTTTACTTTCTTTAATAATTATAACATGGAAAAGAATAATTCCTCTTTAGCTTTTTAGTTTTAACAAATTCTTCGTTAATATTCTTAAGGGGTCGATTAAATTATAATCATTTACTAAATCATCGTAATAAAGTGATAATTCTGTACATCCTAAAAGAATATAAATATGCTCTTTATAATCTTTAGTTCCATCTTGAATGATTTTTATTAATTCATTAGTTAATGTCTTATTAACCCCATTTACTTTAGTTTTATAAATAAGGCTCATTAGTCTTTTATTTAAAGTTTTATTTAAATAAAGACTATTTGGCATATGATATAATTTTAATTTAAGAGTTCCTTCGGTTGCTAAAATTAAAACTTTATGATTGGGATTATTTAAGATATTTTTTTGAGTTAATTGAACCATGTTAATTAGAGTAAGTCCTTTGGGAATTTTTATTTTACTTAATAAGGCATGGGCTGTATTACATGGTGTTGCAAAATATTTGATTTTTAAAGTGTTTAATTGTTTGAAAAAATCATCAATATATAAATTAAATTTTTCCTTAGTCAAAGGATCCTCTAAAGCCTTAGTTCTATCTGGGATACTTGGTATATTTGAAACTAAGTAATTTACATGATCTTGTTCGACTTTAAAATCGTCTTTTTCATATAAAAGTTCTAACAACTTTATGGTTGCTAATGTTCCCATCCCACCTAAAATTGCAAAATCATATTTTATCATTTTTATCACTTATCGAGTAGATAAGCTCTACTCTCTCCCTTCTTCTTTTCTTAAGTGAGAAAATATCATTACCTCTCACAAAAACGTACTTGAAGATTTCCCGTATACGGCTCTTAATTCAAATCTTTATGCTAATTTCTAATTCCAAATATCAACTTCCACTTATTTATAACTATAGGGTTCAATAACTTCATCCAATGCACCGACTGGTGCCCCCTTTTAAAAATTTATTATATCACAAGTAAAAAGCTTGATATAATTAAAGGCTATATCAAGCTTCATAATTTCATTATTATTTTTTAATTAGATTGGATAATTTATATGAGAATTATCCGATAATAGACATTTAAATTTTAAATAATTATTGAATAATATATATTTTTAATTAATTATTTGTGGTTGTTGATTCGTATTTAAAGTTAATTAAATATTCCAAGGCTTCATTTCGAGAAGTTCCTTTTTGGAAAAAATAGCCTTGTACCAAATCACAATTATTATTAGTTAGGTAATCTAGTTGTTCTCTAGTCTCTACACCTTCGCCAACAACAATCTGATTAAGCCTATGACCAATAGAAATAATATCTGTTACAATTGCTCCTTTATCTAAAGGATTATTTATATCTGAAATAAATGAACGATCAATTTTAATAAAGTCAACATTTAAATTCATTCCTAATATCAAAGATGAGTTTCCTGTACCAAAATCATCAATAGCAACCATCACACCAGCTTCTCTTAGCTTCATAATTATATTTTTAATATCTTTAATTCGATTATAAGAAATTGTTTCGGTTGTTTCTATTATTATATTTTTAAAATCAACTTTATAATATTTTATTTTTTCAAATAACATTTCTAAAAAATCATCTTGAATCAAATGAATAATGGAAACATTTATTGATACTTTAATTAAAGGATCTATTTCATTAACTTTTTTTAAGAAATCTAAAGAATCATCAATTATTTTTCTACCAATTTGGATAATTAGTTTTGTTTTCTCTAAAATAGGAATAAACTCAACCGGTGAGATAGGTCCTAAAACATAACTATTATATCTTGCTAGAGCTTCATAAGCGTAAATCCTTTGGTCTTTTATACTTATGATCGGTTGAAAATAAACATTTAAATTTTCATATACATTATCTCTTATCATATTTGAAAATTCATGTTTAATCAGATTTTCACGTTCATAAATTTCTTCAATTTTTGAATTATAATGTTTAATGTTAATTAACTCTTTATCATTCTTTATTGCATAAGAAGCAGCAATAAATCCTTTTTTAATGGTGTTTTCAAAATTATCTGATGAATTAAATTTTATTACTCCAATTCCTACTGTAACAGGCTCATAAAATAAATATTTAAATACTATTTTTTTGATGCCTTGCTCAAACTCATTGAAATTTTCTAATTTTAATAAATCTTTAACAAAATATATAAACGAAAACTCAAATCCTTGATAAAAAGATATGTTATTATTTGTTAGTTTATTTAACTCTAAACCTAGTTCTTTTGTAATATCATAAAAGTAACGATAATCATATGAGTTAATAATTGAGACTAATTCAGTTAAATTGATACAAAGAAAGGCGCTTTTACTTGAGTTATTTTCATTGTAGTAGTCTTCTTTTAATCTATTTAAATTATGAAACTTTGTTATCTTATTTTTATTGGATTTTAAATAGTAGCTGCTTGTAAATTTATTTTCACAAGTTTTATTATATTGATTCATAAAAACTCCTTTCTTTTATCATTATAAGTTACACGCTAATAGGTTTAAATACCTATCCATTCTGGAAAGCCTATATCGTTAGAATATTTATTGGATGTCATTTGTGGCTTTTTAAAATCTCTAAAATCAAATTTAGTGTCAAAATCATTATTACTTAAGGTTTCTAATAATGCAATTAAAGGTTTCCTTGAATCAGAACTTGTTGTAATCGGTTTAATTTCATTTAAGAAATTATCAAATAATGTTATGTCTATTTTTTTCATAATCTTCCTCTTAAAAATCATACCATTCTGGAAGACCGATATTATCTGAGTATTTCTTTGAGATTTTCTCCGGATTTAAATAATCATTACTATCAAATTCCGTTTCGAATTGATGATGACCTAATACATTATTATGTAAACTATTATTTCCATTTTGATTAACTCCTATTAAGGTAGCTAATCCACCAACCACTAAAACAAATAAAAAC
>Ga0265293_10003051_pt1 | contig 31933 bp, 29 predicted proteins | sample Munlanlewell138R_FD_192505 | JGI IMG/M metagenome (GOLD analysis project Ga0265293, IMG submission 192505) | Leachate microbial communities from a municipal landfill in Southern Ontario, Canada - Leachate well 138R | ecosystem: Engineered > Solid waste > Landfill > Unclassified | place: Canada... | reverse complement strand
ACATCGCGATCGGGCCGGACGACCTGCCGGTGGTCGCGTTCCGTGACGCGCAGGATCGCGCGCTCAAGATCGCGCGCTGCAGCGACGAGCGCTGCACGCAGGCCGTGATCTCCACGGTGGTGAAGGAGCCCGGGCTGGACCCGGGGCACAGCACCTCCATGCAACTCGCGGCGGATGGCTCGCCGATCCTCGCCTACAGCGACTGGTCCGAGTCCGAGCCGGGTATCTACCTCGCGAAGTGCGGGACGCCCACCTGTGAGCTCGTCTCCGTGAGCCGCCTCGACCGCGCCGAGGGCGGCGAGTCCGCGGATCCCGCGCTCGGCCTCGATGGGGGCGGAAACCCCGTGATCGCGTTCCGCCAGCGTGAGCCGGGCGACGAGCGCGCGAGCCGTGTGCTGAAGGTGGTGCACTGCCGAGACCTCGAGTGCCGGTCACACGACGGGCCGCAGGTGGTCGATGACAAGGGCCGTACTGGCTACACGCCCACGGTGCTCCGTCTGAATGACGGCACGCTCGCCCTGGCCTACGGCGACGCGACCGAGGGCGCCCTGGAGTTCGCGGTCTACCGGTAGGGGGCCGTTCCGCTCAGGCGACGGAGCGCAGCGACGGCGTGAGCCGCCGGCTCGAGGGAGAGCCGCCCGTGTCGGCGGGCGCCGGTACTCCGGTCGAGGCTGGGGTGGCCTCGGCGCTGCCCGCGTTCGAACCGCTGCCGCCACTCGCACCACCATCCTCGCGAGCGTTCGCCGTCGCCGCGTCCGCGGCACGCAGTTCCTCGATCGTGCCGGGGCACGAGCCCGCCGGAAGGTCCTGCGGGTGCGGTGCGCGGATGCCGGCGGGCGGGGTGAAGATGCGCCCGTCCGTCCGCTCCACGATCACGATCGAGGCGTCCGCCTCCACCTGGGCGCCCGGCGTCACGAGGACCTCGATGATCTGCATGTCGACGGGTGCACGGAGGACGGTGCGGCCGACATCCTGGAGGGCGGCACGGCATGCGAGCTGAGCCTCGGCGATCACCGCCTGCTGCTCGAGCAGCGAGAGCTCGTACTCCGTCGCTGCCTGCTCGGTCTGCGCCGCGGCGAGCGGGTCTGGCGTCGCGTCGGGGCCGGCAGCAGTCCCCGGGTCATCCTCGGGCACCGCGGCGGGGTCGCCGCCGGCCGCCTCGAACTGCGCTTCCGCGCTCTGGAGGAGCGTCTGCACTGTCTGGAGGGTGGCGGTGGAGGAGCGGTAGTTGGCGTTCGCGTCCACGACGTCGCGCGCCGCCGGGTTCGTCGCCGCCTGGTCGACCAGCGAGGAGATGAAGCCGCTGGGCAGCGGCACCGGCTGCGTGTCGCACTCCGTCGGCCGCTGGTCGCCGACGCCCTCGCAGTACGTGTTGAGGGCGCCCGTGAGGCCGGTCAGCGCCGTCGAGGAGACCGCGAGCGCGCTTTCTACGGCGGTCTGGAGTTCCGGCACCAGCGCTTCGAGGAAGGCCGGGTCGGCGGGTTGCTCCTCGCCGAGCGCGTCCTGCGCCTGGTCCGCGAGGTGCTGGGTCTTGATGCCTTCGAGGTCGACGATCGCGCGGCGCAGGGCAAGCTGTGCCTCCTGCAGCGCGAGCTCCGGCTCCACGGCGCGCATGGAGGCGATGCGTTCCCCCGCGAGGATGAACTCGCTCGGGCGCACCTCCACGCGGTCCACCACGCCGGCGATGCCGAACGTGAGCGGGCCGGAGAGCACCTCGGGCTCCGTCTGAGGACGGAGGATCCACGCCGCAACGAGGATCGCGATCACGGGGAGCAGCACGGCGATCGCCATCAGGATGCGGCCGTTGATGCGGGCGCTCTGCTGGAACACGCCGTCCACCCGCACCTGCTCCACGAACGGCTGCGCCTCCGCGCCCACCTCGCCCGCGCGGTCCTCGATGTCCGCGGTGACGACGTAGGAGCGCGCGGTGCCGGTGCCGATCAGCGGTCGGTGCGCCGTCAGGGTCATCGGGACCACGGCCTCCTCGTCGGGTGCGAGGGCCACCTCCTGGTCGAGGAGCTCGGCCTGGATCGCGTTTGCGGGGTCCGAGGTCTGCAGCCACAGGTTGACGGGGACGTTGCCGAGGTTGCGCGCGACGACGCGGGCCTCCGTGGTGGAGCCGCCGGTGGCGGTCTGTGGGTCCAGGTGCAGCGAGACGGATGGCTGCGAGTTCACCGTGACCGGGACCTCAGCGACGTGCGCGGCGTCCGGCTCCGTCATCGAGCGGACGCGGATGCCGACGACGTGCTGCCCGGCGAGGAGCTGGCTGGCGCCGGGGACATCGAGCGTCAGGAGGACGCTGCCGGAGGTGTTGGGGAACAGCGCCAGCGAGGCGGGCTGCACGGTGACCCACTCCGGGCGGATCGGATCCACCCACGGGCCGAGGAGGTCGACGCGGAACTCGTCCACGATCGGTGAACCGTTGAAGACCTCGACCTCGATCGAGGCACGCTCACCGAGCGTGAGCGCGAGGTGGTCAGGCTCGACGTGGACCTGGATGGTGGTAGTGGTGGTCAAAGATCCCCGAGGTTCCCCGCAAACCCGGCAGAGAACCGGGGCGTCAGAATCATAGCAATGTGTCCCCTTTGAACCCTCCCTGCCTGCTGTCATATTCGGCTACGATGTCGCCGTTCGCGGAGGCCGGCATGAATCGTCGTATTCGAGCGCAGCAGTCCACCCATGCTTCGCAGGCGAAACACACGTCTGCGCCAGCCTCGTCGCATGCGCTCTCGCTGAGGGCGATGCGCGCGGCGGATGTCCTCGGCGTGCAGACGGTCGCCGGTAACCGCGCGGCCCGGACCGCCCTCCAGCGGTCGATGGAGGTGGGCGCCGCGGGCGACTCGCACGAGGTGGAGGCGGACGCCGTCGCCCGCGAGATCGTCGCCGCCGGCCCGGCCCAGCGCGCCGCCGAGGAGGAAGAGCTCCAGGCGAGCCACCTCCAGCGCCAGGAAGCCCCCGAGGAGGAGGGCGAGGAGCTGCAGATGAAGCGCCTCGACCGCGTCGCCGAGGAGGAAGAAGCGCTGCAGGCCAAGCACGTCCAGCGAGCCGGCCTCGAGGAGGAAGAACTCCAGGCGAAGCACGTGCAGCGTGCCGCCGAGGAAGAAGAACTCCAGATGAAGCGCCTCGACCGCGCGGCGGACGAGGACGAGCTCCAGATGAGCCGCCTCGACCGTGACGCCGCGCCCGAGGTCGGCATGGACGGCGGCTCCGTCTCGGCGGAGACCAGCGGCATGGTGGAGAGCGCCCGCGGCGGTGGTTCCGCCCTCGCCCCGGACGTCCGTCGTGAGATGGAGGGCCACTTCGGCGCCGACTTCTCCGGCGTGCGTGTCCACCAGGGCGCCGAGGCGAGCGACCTGAACAGCCGCCTCTCCGCGCGCGCGTTCACCACGGGCAGCGACATCTTCGTCGGGCAGGGCGGCCTCAACGCCGGCTCTCGCGGCGGCAAGGAGCTGCTCGCGCACGAGCTCACGCACGTGGTGCAGCAGGGCGCCGCGCCCGCGGCCCCGGCGCGGAAGTTCCGCCGCAAGGCCTGATCGGCCGATTCCCTCCTGCGAGGGAACCGCAACCCACCCGATCGTCCGAACACCGGTTGTTCATGGGAAGCCCCGTAGCGTCGGTCGCACCACGGTGCCGCCGAAAGGGGATCACCCATGACCGACCTGAAGATCGCCGCGATCGCGGGGAGCCTGCGGTCCGGCTCCTACAACCGGATGCTGCTGCACGAGGCGATTCGCCTCGCGCCGGACGGCATGGCCTTCACGGTCCTCGAGATCGGCGATCTGCCGCTCTATAACGAAGATGTCGAGCGGGACAGCTACCCGCAGTCCGCCGCCGTACTGAAGCGCGGACTCGCCGATGCGGACGGGCTCCTGATTGTGACGCCCGAGTACAACTACGGCGTGCCGGGGGTCTTGAAGAACGCGATCGACTGGGCCTCGCGCCCGCCGCGTGAGTCGCCGCTCGCGGACCTCCCGGTCGCCCTGATGGGCGCCAGCGGGAGCTTCGTCGGCACGGCTCGTGCGCAGCTCGCGCTGCGGGACTCGTTCGTCTTCACGAAGTCGCCGGTCCTGCCGGGGCCGGAGGTGCTCGTCGCCAACGCGAGCAAGGCCTTCGACGACGGCGGCCGGCTGACGGACGAGGCCACTGAGGACTTCGTCCGCGACCTCCTCGATCGGTTCGCGGTCTTCGTGCGGCGCTGGGCGCGTGAGCCGGTGCGCTAGCGGCTGGTCGACGCGCGCGATCGGTCGGTTCGCCCGCATGCGGTAGGGTGAGGACAAGACCACCCGCAACGGCTCCGCCTCGCGCGCTTCGAGTTCGACGCGAGGGCGGGTCGAGCGCGTACGGATGGAGGCCGGGATGGACTGGGCAGACACGCCGGAGCAGGCGGCGTTCCGCGAGGATGTGCGCACCTTTATCAAGGAGCGCTTTCCGGAGTCCTACCGTCCCGACCTCGAGTCCGAGCAGAGCGTGGAGCCGGAGGACATCCCCGGCTACAACTGGCCCGCCGACCGTCGCTCCGACGATCCCGAACGACGCGAGGCCGCGACCGAGTGGGCCGCCGCCCTCGCGGAGCGTGGCTGGGTCGCCCCTCACTGGCCGAAGCAGTACGGCGGCGCCGGCCTCGGGGTCCTCGAACAGTTCATCTTCAACGAGGAGATGGCGGACGCCCGCGTCCCCATGGTGGGTGGCATCGGCGTCTCGCTCGTGGGGCCCACGCTGATCGCGTACGGCACCGAGGAGCAGCAGCAGGAGCACCTCCCGAGGATCCTGAGCGGCGAGATTGCCTGGGCACAGGGCTTCTCCGAGCCAGCCGCCGGCTCGGACCTTGCCGCCCTCCAGATGCGCGCCACTCGCGAGGATGACGAGTACGTCCTCAACGGGCAGAAGATCTGGACCTCCGGCGCGCAGCACGCCGACTGGATGTGCGCCATCGTGCGCACCAACCCCGACGCGGAGACGAAGCACCGAGGTATCACCTTCCTCGTGTTTGACACCGACACGAAGGGCATCAGCGTCCGTCCGATCGTCGACATGACGGACCAGAAGCCGTTCAACGAGACCTTCTTCGAGGACGTCCGCGTGCCTGTCCGCCAGCGCGTCGGCGACGAGAATCGCGGCTGGTATGTAGCGATGGCGATGCTCGACTTCGAACGCTCCGGCATCGGCGGAGCGGTCGGCTACCGCAAGGCGCTCGAAGACCTCATCGAGTACGTCCGCGGCCACGAGGCCTCTCCTTCATGTCAGAGTGGGGCCGTCCGCACGGACTGGCACGCCGCGACCCGCCTGGAGATGGCGGATCGCTACATCGAGACGGACATCCTCAAGAACTTCGCGCTCCGCACCGCCTCGATCCAGGCGCGCGACGAGATCCCCAACTACGAAGCGTCCGTGAACAAGCTCTTCGGCTCCGAGGTCCACCAAGCGCTCGCCCGTACCGGCACGAAGACCCTTGGGCTGTACGGCGGCATCTGGTCCCGCGCCGACGCGCCGATGCAGGCCTTCTTCCAGCGCGACTACGTCGGCTCGGCGGCACACACGATCTTCTCGGGCTCTTCCGAGATCCAGCGCAACGTGATCGCCACCCGTGGGCTCGGGCTGCCTCGGGGGTAGGGGGCGGAGTAGTTGCGGAGCATGTCGCAAGGCAGGCGGCTGCCCGGCCTGTTCGTTTCCTGTGCAAGCGTGGTTGACCTCGACCGCTACGCTTCGTGACACATGTCACAAATGGAGGTCGGAGGATGCCAAGCCCTCACCTCGTCGCGTTCATCGACGACGCCGTCGCCGAGTTCGAGTCCGATCCGCGCGTCCTTGCGATCTGGCTGGAGGGCTCGCTCGCGCGGAGCGATGGTGACGCCTACTCCGATGTGGATCTGCATCTGGCCGTCGCCGACGAGGACTTCCAGGCATTCGCAGACGATGCGAACGCACTCCTCGGGCGGCTGGGCGAGGTGATCGCCTACGTACCGGTGCCGATCCTCGGCGGAGCGCTCCTTCCCGCGGCTGTTGCCAGTGCGTTCGGACCGCTGCGTGTCGACCTCATGGTGGAGCCGCGCTCACGGATCGCCTCGACACGGCGAAGGCACGACATCGGTGCGCGCTTCCTCCTCGACCGCGGTGACATCGAGGCGGAGCGTGCCGCGGCTCCGGAGGCCAGATTCGACGCGGCCGCTTACCTCAAGGGCATCATGAACACCCTCTTCTTCGGGGCGCTCTGGCCATGGCGCATGACTGGTCGCCGCGACTGGACAGCGCTCCTCTGGAACGATTCGACGGTCCTCCAGCAATTCGTCGTTCCTGCCATGCTCATCGCGGACGGATCGCCCGAGTTCCACCGCGAGCTGACCACGCGCCCGCGCTTCCTTGCCGAGTCGCGACGCCGCGAGCTGGAAATGCTCCAGGGCGAGATGCTCCGCGCCTTCGCAGGCATCGAGGACGGCGCGCCCGACCTCGATGCTCTCGCTGCCTTCCACGGGCGGATGTTCGCCTTCGTGTTCCGCTCCTTCCGTGAGGCATGCACTGCCAGCGGCGTGGCGTACCCCGACGCCGCAGAAGTGCACTACCGCGCGTTCTACGAGCGCGAACTCGGACGTCCGATCGCGCTCGGCTGACCTGCGTTCCGTTATGATCGGACGCGCGAGGAGCCAGACGTGATTGCGCAACTCGAACAGCAGCGGGACGAGATCGCGGACCTGTGCCGCCGCTTCGGCGTGCGTCGACTTGAGGTGTTCGGTTCCGCCTCCACGGGTGCGTTTCGGCCGGGGGAGAGCGACTTCGATTTCCTCGTGGAGTTCGAGTCGCCTGAGGCACCCGGGTACGCGGATCGCTACTTTGGACTCAAGGGAGCACTCGAAGGTCTGCTCGGGGCGTCGGTCGACCTCGTCGTCGAACGGGTGATCAAGAACCGGTTCTTCCGCGTGTCCGTCGAGGAGTCGAGATCCCTCCTCTATGCCGCCTGACCCTCGCCTCCACCTCGAGCAGGTCGCGGATGCAACGGCCCTGATCGATGAGTCCTTTCGGGGAAGAGCCAAACTGACTACGTCAGTGATGTCTTGACGCAGTCAGCAGTAGCGTGGCAACTAGTCATCGTCGGCGAGCGATCAAGCGGATCGCTGACATCGCTCCCCAGCTCGCTGCAGGCATTACGGACTACGCCAGGATCATCGGGCTGCGGAACATCCTCGTGCATGGTTATGCCGAAGTAGATCCGCATCTCGTCTGGGACACGCTGCGCTTGGACCTTGGTCGGCTCCGCGGCGAGGTGGCCGCGCTACTCGCGGAGGAGTAGCGCGGCGCTGCGACGGGCGTCAGGCGCCGCCGCCCATGGGTCGGTCGCCGGAGGGCGGGACGAGGCCGTGGAAGACGGTCTCGGGGAGGCGCTCGACGAGGTCGTCGACCTCCCAGCGTTGCGAGCCGTAGATCTCACGCTCCGGGACCATGTCGCTGTAGAGCGTGATGCGGTAGCCGGAGATGCCGACGGTGCGTCCGGAGATGTTCTCGGCGGCGTCAGTGCAGAGGAACACCACGCCCGGCGCCACGTTCTCCGGGTCGCGCTCGGAGCCCTCCACGTTTTCGCTCTCGGCGATGCCCTGGCGCATGTCGTCACGGTTGCGGAGGCCTCGGTCCGTCATGCGGGTCGCGGCGCCGGGGGCGATGGCGTTGGCGGTGACCCCGTACCGCGCGAGGGCGTTCGCGCAGGACTTCGTGAAGCCGATGAGGCCGGCCTTCGCGGCGGCGTAGTTGGGCTGGCCCGGTGAGCCGTTGATGCCGGCGGTGCTCGAGAAGTTGATCAGGCGGTAGCCCCCCTTCCGCTCCGTCCGCCAGTGGATCGAGGCGAAGTGGGTGGTGTTGTAGGTGCCCTTCAGGTGGACGCGGATGACGGCGTCCCACTCCTCCTCCGTCATGTTGAAGATCATGCGCTCCCGCAGGATGCCCGCGACGTTGATGAGGATGTCCAGGCCCTGGTACGTGGTGAGCGCCTGCCGCACGAGGTCCTCGGCCTGCTGATGGTCCGCGACGTCGGCGTAGTTCGCCTCGGCGGTGCCGCCCTCGGCACGGATCTGGTTCACGACTTCCTGCGCGGGGGAGTCGTCGCTGCTCTGACCTTCGACCGTCGCGCCGAGGTCGTTGACGATGACCTTCGCGCCCTGACGGCCGAGTTCGAGGGCGATCCCGCGGCCGATGCCGCGCCCGCCGCCTGTGACGATCGCCACTTTGCCATCGAGATGCTTCGCCATCGTCGGTCCTCCGTTACTGCGACCTCGCCCCGTCTCGCCTCACCTGCCCGCGCGGGATGATAACGCGCGGCATATCGGCCGTGACGCCCGGGCTGGCGGCGTCGGATAGCATGGCAGGAGAGCGAGGGAGCGTCGTCGATGGTCATCACACCGCAGCGGGTCTGGATCGCGTTGTTCGGCGTGGCGCTGCTGTCGTTCGCGGGGTGCGCGCTTGGAGCGGTGGACTGCGCCGTGTTCAAGCCGCTCGGCCTGACGAGTGCCCTCGGCGCTGCGGTCGTGTCGTTCTTCGACAACGGCGAGCGCCAGGGCGAAGGACCGACCGCCGAGGCGTAGCCGTGGACGCACCCCGCACACTGGAGCAGCGGAAGGCCGACGCGCTCGCGATGCTGTCGGCGCATCATGCTGACGTGTGGGTAGCGACCGCCTCCGCCGAGGGTGCTGCCCACCTCGTCCCGCTCTCGTTCGCCTGGGACGGGACGCGGGTGATCGTCGCTCTCATGGCCTCGTCCGCGACGGCCCGCAACCTCGATGCGTCGAAGCGTGCGCGGCTCGCATTCGGCACGACGCGGGACGTCCTGATGGTCGATGCCCGTCTCGTAGCGAGCACGGCCGTGGGCGAGGACGCGGCGACCACCGAGCGCTACGTGGCGCAGGCTGACTGGGACCCGCGGACCTCGCGCGCCGCATACGTGTACCTCTCGCTGGAGCCGCGGCGGATGCAGGTCTGGCGCGGAGCCAATGAGATCGCCGGGCGGACGGTCATGAGGGCCGGTGAGTGGCTCTCCTGAGGCACACGCTCACGACCACTCGACGCACGACCACTCGGCGCACGACCACTCCGCGCACGACCGCTCGTCCCGCTCCGATGCCCACGACGCCGCCCGACTTCCGCACCGTCCGACAGGTCAGCGGACAGGGGATCCTCATCCTCGGCGGGGGACGGGCGCTGCTGATGCAGGTCGCCCACCCGCTCGTCGCGCGGGGTGTGGTGGAGCACTCCGCCTACCTCGAGGACCGCGTCGGACGGCTGCTGGTGACGCTCCGCCCGATCTACGCCATCGCGTTCGGGACGCCCGAGGAAGCACGGGCGGCAGCCCTCGGCGTCCGGCGGGCGCACGGGCCCGTGGCCGGTGCCGGCTACCGGGCGAGTGATCCCGAACTCATGCGCTGGGTGCTCGCGACCCTGATCGACACGTCGCTGCTGATGCACCGGCGATTCGTCGCGCCCGTCGACGAGGCGACCGCCGAGGCGTACTACCGCGAGATGTGTCGTCTCGGCGAGTGGATCGGGCTTCCCGAGGAGGCGATGCCTTAGATGTTGTGTCACTTAGGCAGTACGTGACCGAGACGGTCGCGACGATCGAGGTCGGCGACGATGCGCGGGCGATCGCCTCGGAACTCTTCGCGTCGCTGCCCGAGGCGCCGTGGCTGTCGCCCGCGATGCCGCTAGTGCGCGAGCTGACGGCCGGCCTGTTGCCTCGACGGCTGCGCGAGGCGTACGGGCTGCCGTGGGGCCGAAGCCGCGCCGCGACGCTCCACCTCGCCGAGCGGGCGAGCCGTGCGGTGCTGCCGCGGCTGCCGCAGGCGTGGGTGGCGCCTCCGGGGCTGGTGATGCCTCGATCGTGGCGGGAGCGGTAGGCCGGGCTCCCGAGTAGCCGCCAGTGCCTTGAGGGGGGCGAGCGGCGCACCTAGACTGGGCAGCGCCGACAACGTCCGTCCCGCGACTCCCCGCGAGAGGCCCGACTGGCCTGGCGACTCCGGCCCGACAGCAGTTCCTGGACCTGAAGGCCCAGCATCCGGACGCGCTCCTGCTGTTCCGGATGGGGGACTTCTACGAGACGTTCGACGAGGACGCCGAGGTCGCTGCGCGTGTCCTCGGCATCGCGCTGACGTCGCGGCCGATGGGGCGGGACGAGGGGCGCATCCCCCTCGCCGGGATCCCGTACCACCAGCTCGACCGCTATCTCGACCAGCTTGTGGCCGCCGGTTACCGCGTCGCGATCGGGGAGCAGGTGAGCCTGCCGCCGTCGAAAGGCGGGGAGCCGGGGCTTGTCGCGCGGCGGGTGACGCGCGTGGTGACGCCCGGCACCGTGGACCGCGGCGAGCTGCTCACGGACCGCGGGCACAACTGGCTCCTCGCGGTCGCATCGGCTCCCGCGTCGCCCGAGGGCCAGCGACGCTGGGCGATGGCCGCGTGCGACGTGACGACCGGCGAGCTCGAGCTGCAGGTGGTGGAGACGGACGCGGTGGCCGGGGAGTGGGCGCGCATCCAGCCGCGCGAGGTCGTGGCGCCCGAGGGCGTGGAGCTGCCGGCGCTGCCGCCCTCGCTCGACGGGACGATGCGCACCCTGCGGCCCGCGCGGGCGTTCCGCGCCGACCGCGGGTCGGCGGCGCTCTGTGAGCGGCTGCAAGTCGCCAGCCTCGAGGGGTTCGGGCTGGAGGGACTGGAGCCGGCGGTCGGCGCGGCAGGAGCGCTGATCGGGTACCTCGAAGAGATGTGGCCGCAGGCGCTCGCCCACCTGCGCGCGCCGCGGGCGGTACGCGGTGCCGAGGTCGTCTACCTCGACCCGCAGACGCGGCGGAACCTCGAGCTGTTTGGTGACCCCTCGGGCGGGCGGAACGCCGGAGGCCGGGGCGAGGCGTCGCTCGTCGAGGCGCTGGACCGCACGCTGACGCCGATGGGGGCGCGGCTGCTGCGCCTGCGCCTCGGACGCCCGCTGCGGCGGGCCGTGGACGCCGAGGTGCGACTGGACGAGGTGGGCGCGTTCGTGGAGGCGACGCTCCCGCGCGAGGCGCTGCGGAACGCCCTCCGGAACATGGGCGACCTTGAACGGCTGCTCGGGCGCGTGCGCGCCGGGACGGCGCACGCGCGCCACCTGGTGCAGCTGCGGCGCGGCCTGGAGCGGCTCCCGGCCGTGCGCGAGGCGGCGGCGCAGGCCGGCGAGGTGGCGCTGCGGGCGGCCTCGGGTCTCGCGGGGGTGGAGGAGGTCGCGGCGGCGATCGCGGCGGCCCTGGACGACGATGCGCCCGCCGAGGTGGGTGAGACGCCGACGGTGCGCGAGGGGTTCGACGCGGAGGTGGACCGGCTGCGCGGCCTCGCGACGAACGCGCGGGGCGCCCTCACGGCGCTCGAGCGCGCCGAGCGCGAGCGCAGCGGGATCGCGACGCTGAAGGTCGGCTACAACCGCGTGTTCGGGTACTACCTCGAATGCCCGCGGTCGCAGGCGGAGCGCGCGCCGGCCGAGTACGAACCGCGTCAGACGCTCGCGAACGCGCAGCGCTTCCGGTACGGGCCGCTGTCCGAGCTCGAGGCGGAGATCCTCGGTGCTAAGGACGCGCTCGCCGAGGCGGAGCGCGACGTGGTGGAGCGGCTGTGCGCGCAGGTGGTGGAAGCCGGTGCGGCGATCGAGCGAGCTGCGGAGGCGGTCGCCCGCCTGGACGTCGCGAGCGCCCTCGCCGTGGTCGCGGTGGACCACGACTACGTGCGCCCCGAGCTGCACGAGGGCGGCCCGATCGAGATCGAGGGCGGGCGGCACCCCGTGGTCGAGCGGCAACTGCGGCGCGGGGAGTTCGTCCCGAACGACACGTTCCTCGGCGCTTCGGGTGGTGGCGCGGCCCCGGGAGGTGGGAACGCCGACCTCGTGGTGCTCACGGGGCCGAACATGGCGGGCAAGTCGACGTACCTGCGGCAGACGGCGTTGATCGTGCTGCTCGCGCAGTGTGGGTCGTACGTGCCGGCGTCCCGCGCACGGATCGCGATGGCGGACCGCATCTTCAGCCGGGTGGGGGCGCAGGACGACATCGTGGCGGGGCAGTCCACGTTCATGGTGGAGATGCTGGAGACGGCGACGATCCTCCACAACGCCACGGAGCGTTCGCTCGTGATCCTCGATGAGGTCGGGCGCGGGACGTCGACGTACGACGGCCTCGCGATCGCGCGGTCGGTGATCGAGTACCTCCACCACCGGCCCGGCGGGACGCCGCGGACGCTGTTCGCCACGCACTACCACGAGCTGACCGAGCTCGCCTCGCGGCTGCCGAGGATCGCGAACCGCTCTGTCGCGGTGCGCGAGGAGCGCGGGGAGGTGGTGTTCCTCCACCGCATCGTGGACGGCGGCGCGGACCGGTCCTACGGCGTGCACGTCGCGGCGCTCGCGGGGCTGCCGAAGACGGTGGTGTCACGGGCGCGGGAGCTGCTCGCGGACCTCGAGGCCGGCGCGGCCGCGGCGCGGCAGGCGGGGAGCGGCCGCGAGCCGGAGGCTCAGATGTCGCTGCTGGCCGCGGAGGACGAGGCGCTGCTCCGCGCGGTCGCGGACCTCGACCCGGACGCGCTGTCGCCGCTGGAGGCGCTGCAGACGCTGTACGACCTGCGGGCGCAGGCGCGTCGCCGCCTCGCGATCGAGGGCTAGCGTGCGTGCGCGTGCGGGCCTCGGCGTGGGATGCCTCGGACGGCGGTGGCTAGGGGACGGCGGGGCCCTGCGGCGATCCGCCGCCGGCTCCGCGGGAGGTCCCCGGCACGCCGAGACGGAACAGCTCGCGCTGCAGCGCCGCGCCGACGTCGAGGAGCCGGCCCTGCTGGCCGGAGGCGGCCGGGTGGCGTGCCGTCTCCAGCATCGAGACGGCGAACTCGGGACTGAGGTCGGGGTGCGCGCCGAGCAGCAGCGCGAGCGCACCGGCGACGACCGGCGTGGCGAACGAGGAACCGGTGCCGCGCGCATAGGCGCCGTCAGGCACGCAGACCCACTGGTTCAGCCCGCACAGGGCGGCGGGGACCGTGCTCAGCAGGTCCACGCCGGGCGCGAGGAAGTCGATCCCGGGGCCGAACTCGGCGAACGGGGCAGTGAGGCGGTAGTCGAGGGCGTCGCCCACGTGCACGCCGCTGGCGGCGACGGCGATCACGCCGGGGTAGGCCGCCGGGTAGGTGATCCCGCGGCTGCCGTCGTTCCCGGCGGAGGCGACGACGATCGCGCCGCGCGCCTGCGCGTACTCGACCGCCTCGCGGAGGGCAGGCGAGTCGCCGGGGGCGCCGAAGGAGATGTTGATCACGTCGGCGCCCATGTCCGCCGCGTAGCGGATGCCGGCGGCGGCGTCCGAGATGCGGCCCGTGGCGGTGCAGTCCAGCACCTTCACCGGCAGGATGCGGGCGTCCGGCGCGACGCCGGTGATGCCCAGCTCGTTGCCGCCGGTGGCCGCGGCGACGCCGGCGACGAAGCTGCCGTGGCCCTCGTCGTCGCGGATCTGCCAGTGCGGCGGTTCGGTGTCGTAGCCGCAGGAGGGGTCCGCGGTGGCGAGGCTGACGAAGCTGCAGCCGACGATGTCGTCGGCGCACCCGTTGCCGTCATCGTCGTGCCCGTCGAAGAACACGTCTGCATCGTTGATCGCGAGACGCGAGACGAGGTCCGGGTGGTCGAAGTCGACGCCGGTGTCGACGACGGCGATGAGGACGCCACTGTCCTCGGTCTCCGCTGTGCCGGCCGCAGCCCACGCCGCGGGCGCCCCGATCGCGTCGAGGTAGGCGTGCTGGGCAGTGTCGTAGAGCGGGTCGTTCGCGGCGGGCGGTGCGTCGGGATCGCCGGGGAGCTGGGCGGCGTGGACGACGGCGTCGGCCTCCACGCTGCGCACGAGGCCGGTGTCCGCGAGCCGCGCGGCGAGGGCGTCGGGTGGCGCGTCGTCGATGCGGAGGCGCACACCGGAGGTGAGCGGGGTGGCCGGCACGAAGCCGAGCCCGACGAGCGCCTGCGCGAGCGCGGCGGGGGTGATGCCCTCGATCGGCTGGACGTAGAGGAAGTCGCTGTCCGGCGGCGTCGCACCTCGCGAGACGAGGTCGACGTGGGACGGTTCCAGCCCACGGGCGGGCAGCCAGGCGACAGCAGTCAGCACGAGCAGCAGCAGGGCCCGGCGGACCATCCGTGGTCGTGCGTCCAGTCGTCCCGTCCTCTGGTACCCCGCCCCGCTCGATCCGCCCCACTGCTGGTGGCTGTCTCGACCGGGCGCCCCTCCGAGTGCCCTCGAGTGCCAGCGACGAGCGTACCCAGCGCCCGATCGCGCAGCAACTACGGCAGCCGCCGTGAGACGCGCTCCGCCCGGGCCCGGGTGTGCGCACGAGCGAGCGAGGCCGCGTGATGGACGAGCGCGCCCGCATCGCGCTCCTGCCGCCCGAGGTGGCCGCTCGCATCGCCGCCGGGGAGGTGATCGAGCGCCCGGCGAGCGTCGTGAAGGAGCTGATCGAGAACGCCCTCGACGCCGGCGCGGGCCGGATCGAGGTGGAGGTGGATGGGGGCGGCATCGACCGCATCCGGGTGCGCGACGACGGCTGCGGGATCCCTCCGGACCAGGTCGTGGACGCCTTCGAGCGCCATGCGACCTCCAAGCTGCGGTCCGAGCACGACCTGTACGCGGTGCGCACCCTCGGCTTCCGGGGCGAGGCGCTCGCGGCGATCGCGGCCGCCGCTGACGTGGACCTCACGACGCGCCCCTCCACGGACGACGCCGCCTCGGCGGTGCGGGTGCGCGACGGCCGGGTGCAGCACCACGGCTCCGCCGCCAGTGCCGCCGGGACGGCGATCGAGGCGCGCGACCTCTTCGCGGCGCTCCCCGCGCGGCGGCGGTTCCTCCGCGCGCCGCGCTCGGAGACACGGGCGGTGGCGCAGGTGGTGACGGACTACGCGCTCGCGTACCCGGAGGTGGCGTTCCGCCTGACCGCGGACGGCCGCACCGTCCTCCAGTCGCCGGGGACGGGCGATCCTCGCGACGCGGTCGCCGCCGTCCACGGCGCCGAGGTGGCGACCGCCCTCCGCCCCGGTCACGCACACCGTGTCGAGGAAGGGCGCGCCGAGGAGGATGCCCCCGCCGCCGAGGTCTCCGTGCTCGCCGGGCCGCCCTCGCTGCATCGCGCGAACCGCGGGTATCTGCACCTCGTCGCCAACGGCCGGGCGATCGTCTCGCGGTCGCTGGCGCACGCCGTGGAGCAGGCGTACCAGGCCTTGATGCCGGCCGGCCGGCACCCGGTGGCCCTCGTGAGGATCGTGGTGCCGCCGGACCAGGTGGACGTGAACGTGCACCCGACGAAGGCGGAGGTGCGCTTCCGCCACGAGCGCTTCGTCTACGCGGCGGTCTACGCCGCCGTGCGGGACGCCATCGGTGTCGCGCCGGCGGGCGACCTCCGTCTTCCCTCCGTCTCCTCAGGTCCCCTCGCCCCTCGCGAGGGAGGGTTGGGGTGGGGGAGCGCCTCGCTCCCGCCAGGGGGCGTCGAGACCGCCGAGGCCGTCCCACTGCCGGAACCACGGCCCGAGACCGGTCGCTCGGTGATCGCGCAGGCGCAGGCACACGGCTTCGTGCGTCCCGCGACGGCCGAGGAGCGCGCTGACGCCGGCGAGACGGGCGCCGGGGCGCCGTCGATGCTCAAGCGGCTGCCAGCGCTGCGGCCGATGGGGCAGGTGGACCTCACCTACATCGTCGCCGAGGCACCCGACGGCATGTACCTTGTCGATCAGCATGCCGCGCACGAGCGCGTGCTGTACGAACGCGTGCTGGCGCGACGGCGGACGGGCGAGGTGGCGTCGCAGCCGCTGCTGGAGGCCGTCGTCGCGGCCCTCACCCCGGCGCAGGTCTCCCTCGCGGGGTCGGAGGCCGAGGCGCTCGAGGCGGTCGGGTGGGTGCTGGACGAGACGGACGGTGCCGCGCTGATCGTGCGGGCCGTGCCCGCCGACCTCCACGCCCGCGGTCGCGCGGACCCCGGGCGGGCGCTGCGCGAGTACCTCGACCGCCTGGACGCCGAAGAGCGGCTGACGGGGCCAGACCGCGTCGCCGCGACACTCGCCTGCCGCGCGGCCGTGATGGCCGGCGACCGCCTCGACGCCGAGCAGCAGCGGGCGTTGCTCCTCGCCCTCGAGGGGTGCGAGACGCCCCACTCGTGCCCGCACGGGCGCCCGACGATGCTGCACCTGAGCCGCGCATCGCTCGACCGGTCGTTCGGTCGGACGTAGAGGCGACCGGCGTCGCCGGTAGCGTGGTGTGGGGAGGGTCAGACCGGGTTCCGGCCCCCTCTCCCGGTTTCGGGAGAGGGTTGGGGTGAGGGCCCTCCGGCGGGGATCGCGGTCGGGCGCTGCCGGAGGTGCTAGAAGATCAGGGGCAGGCCCTCGCGGCGGGTGCGCCATTCGAGGATGGCGGAGATGGCCCGGGCGGCGCGGTGGATGGTGGGGTAGGCGGCGATGCCGCAGCGGTACGCCTCGCGGGCGGTGTGCTCGAGGATGGCGTGGGGGACGCCGCGCGTGAGGAGCACGATCGGGATGCCGCACTCCTCCTGCAGGCGGGCGAGACGCTCCGCCTGGTCAGTGGCGCGCTGCTTGAGGGCTTCGAGGTCGGCGTCGGGCCGGTCCGCATCGCGGCCGAGGGAGACGTTGGTCACGATGATGTCGACGTTCTCGGCGCGGGCCATGATCCGGAGGGTACGGTCCGTGGTCGCCGCGTCGCCCATGTTGGTGTCGATCGGGTTGTTGATGCTGGTGCCGGCGACCGGGATGAACTCGGAGAGCTCGCGCTTCGTGGCCTCCGGCGTGGGAGGCACGTCGAGACCGGCAGTGGCGAGCGCGTCCGAGGCGAGGACGGCGGTGCCGCCGCCGCCACCGACGAGGCAGACGCCGCGCCCTCGGACGTTGCGGAGGCCCGTGGTGACCGCGATGGAGACGTCGTGCAGGTCGTCCATGGTCTCGGCGCGCCAGGCGCCCACCTGGCGGCAGACGGCGTCGAAGATCTGAGTCGAACCGGCGAGGGAGCCGGTGTGGGAGTGCGCCGCCCTCGCGCCGGCGCCGGTGAGGCCACCCTTCAGCAGGATCACGGGCTTCACGCGCGCGAGCGCGTGGAGGGCGTCGAAGAACTTGCGGCCGCCCTGCACGCCCTCGATGTAGGACGTGACGAGCTCGGTCTCCGGGTCGCTGATCGCGTAGTCGAAGAAGTGGTGGGCCTGGAGGTCGGAGCCGTTGCCGAAGGAGATCACCTTCGAGAAGCGGACCCCGCGCATCCCGAGGCCGCGGACGACGTCGCCGGCGTTCGCGCCGGACTGCGAGACGAACATCACGTTGCCGGACTCCTTCGGGAAGGAGTTCATGAACGCGAGGCCCTCGGACGGGACGTAGAGGCCCATGCAGTTCGGGCCGATGACACGAATCCCGGCCTCGTTCAGCCGCGCGACCATGGTCCGCTCCATGTTCGCCATCTCCGCGTCGCCGGTCTCGGAGAAGCCGGCCGTGAAGAAATGGATGGAGCGGACGCCCTTCTCGATCGCCTGCTCGACGAGCGTCGGCACGACGCGGGCGGGGACCAGGGAGATGACGTGGTCGACGGGGTCCGGAGTGTCGAGGAGCGAGGCGTAGGCTTTGAACCCGCGGATCTCGTCCAGCTTCGGGTTCACCGGGTAGATCTGGCCGTCGTGACGCTCCGGGAAGCCCTGCTCCAGCAGCGAGGTGAAGAAGCCGCCCGCGCCCCCGGTCCCCTCGGATGAAGGGACGCCGACGAGGGCGACGGCCCGCGGGTGGAAGATGGCGTCGAGGGGGTGATCCGCGCGCTCGTTCGCGGGCGCCTGGGTCTCGGGGGTCTCTGACATCGGTGCATCGCTCCTGCGCTCGCCACCATCGAGGTCATCCCTCGACGCCCGTGTTGGGCTGGGGTTGGCATGCGCGTACTGCCCATGAAGTTGCTGATGGAGTTGGGCCGGAATCGTACTGCCTAGCCCTCCTCGGGCCTACCCGCTCCTCCCGGCCCGTTCGCCGGAGGCGTGATGCCCTCCTTGAGGGCGCGCTCGACGAGGTCGGCCGCCCGGTCGACATCGGCCTCGTTGTTGTAGACGTTCAGGGAGAGGCGTACGGCGCCGGCTTCCTTCACGGAGCGGCAGACCACCTGGCCGGCGTCCCACATCCACGGGGCAAGCTCGGTGGCGTCGAGGCCCTCCGCGGCGAAGAGGAAGAGGCCGGTGCGGGTGTCCTCGCCTCGTGACGAGCGCACCTCGACGCCGGGAATGCGGTCGAAACGCTGCTCGGCGTAGCGGGTGAGGTCGCGGGCGCGGTCCCAGACGGCCTGGGGGCCGTGGCCGAGGTACTGCTCGATCGCCACGACCATGCCGGCGGCCGCCGGGGTGGACATGGTGGAGACCTCGTACTTCAGGACATCGTCGGTCTTCGGCGTAAATCCGCCCTCGAAGTCCCACTCCGCGGCAAGCCGCCCGCTGACCTTCACGGGTGCGATGTCCGCGATGCGGTCCTTGCGGACGTAGAGGAGCCCGAGGCCGTCCGGGCCGCAGAGCCACTTGTGGGACGGCACGGCATAGGCGTCCACGCCGAGGGCATGCAGGTCCAGCGGCAGGTGCCCGGCGGTCTGCGCGCCGTCGATGACCACGGTCGCGCCTCGGGCGTGGGCCATCTCGATGACCTGGCGCATCGGGAGGAGCTGACCGGTGGAGTAGGAGATCTCGGAGACGATCACCATCGCCGCCTGGTCGCCGAGGGCCTGGTCGAACTTCTCGATGATCGCCCCGGGCCCGTCGTCGTGGGAGATCGGCACGATCGCGAGGTCCGCGCCTCGACGCTCGCGGGCCCAGTAGGCCGGGATCATGCCGCCGCCATGCTCGATGGATGTCGTGACCACCCGGTCGCCGGGCTGCAGGTCGACGCCGTTCACGGCGATGTTGACGCCCTCGGTGGTGTTCCCCGTGATGGCGATCTCGTCGACGTCCGCGCCTAGCATCTGCGCGCCGAGTTCGCGGAGGCGCGTCATCGTCGCCATCTTGTCGTCCTGGACGTTGCGGGTGACGGGCCCGTCGTTCACCTCGAGGGCAAGGCGGCGGTCCATCGCCTCGGCCACGGCCCGGGAGATGGGACCCGAGAAGCCGCAGTTGACATAGGTGAAGCGCTGCATGACGGGAGTCTGGGCGCGGATCCACTCCCAGCGGGCGGTTTGCTCCTCGGTCGTTGCGGTCATCGATCCCTCCTCGTCTGGCGCTCATGGAGTCGGGCGGATGGTACTCCCCGGGTGGAGGGGCACCGACGCGCGTATCCTCGCGCCCGGGCAACGTGCCAACGGAGGAGGACGCGGGATGGCCGAGGAAGTCGTGAGCCGGGGTGGCTGGAACCCGAACCAGTACGACCGCTTCAAGGCGGAGCGGGAGCAGCCCTTCTACGACCTCGCGGCACTGGCGAGGCCCCAGCCGGGGATGCGCGTGATCGACCTCGGGTGCGGGGACGGGCGGCTGACCGCCTGGCTGCATCGCGAGATCGGCGCGGCGGAGACCCTCGGCATCGACTCCTCCGAGGCGATGCTCGCGAAGTCCGAGGCATCCGCGGGTGACGGCGTCTCGTTCCGGCGGTTGGACATCCTCGACGCCACCGAGGAGTACGCCGGGCAGTTCGACCTCGTCTTCTCGAACGCCGCGCTCCAGTGGATCACCGGGCACGAGACGCTGTTCCCGAAGATCGCGCGGCTGGTGCGGCCGGGCGGGCAACTGGTCGTGCAGATGCCGGCGAACGGCAACGCGCCCTCGCATCGCATGGCGGCCGTGATCGCGCAGGAGGAACCGTTCCGGACCGCCCTCGACGGGTGGGTCCGCGTCGACCCGGTGCAGGGGCCGGAGTTCTACTCGACGCTGCTGCGTGAGCAGGTGGGGTGCGCGGAGCAGCTGGTGCGGCTCCAGGTGTACGACCACGAGCTGGAGGAGACGCGCTCGGCGGTGGAGTGGGTGAAGGGGTCGCTGCTCACGGCCTACCTCGCCCGGCTGCCGGAGGACCTGCACGCGACGTTCCTCGAGCGGTACACGGAGGCGCTGGTGGCGGAGGTGGGGGAGCGGTCGCCGTACTACTACCCGTTCCCGCGCGTGCTGATGTGGGGACGGATGGCCGGGTAGTCGGAGGTCGTTGCCTGCGGTATACCTCGGTCGGGTGGGGTGTTTGAGGGCTACGTGACGCTTCACCCCCACCCTCCCCCCTCAAGAGGGAGGGGTCAGAGGCAGAGGGTCAGGGACGCTTCGAGCGCCGACCGATCCGATCCGATCCGGATCTGACCCCCTCTCCCGGTTTCGGGAGAGGGTTGGGGTGAGGGTCCCTCTGGCCCGCCGCTGCTCTCATCGAAGTCGGCGCGTTACTCCTCCCGCGGCGCCTTGTCTGCCCTCTCCCCAACCCTCCCCCAGAGGGGGACGGGGCCGGATGAATGGAGGGGTTGGGGCGGTTTCTCGGCAGATCTCAGCGCGCCGAAACGTGGCTGTGCCATTGGGATCATCTGACTTTTACCTGGCGCGTTTACTTTCGTCTCGCGGTGGCGTTGTCGGAGATGCACGGGATTCGTGCAGGGCGTCACAAAACGGGGCGCTGCGAGCGAAAGGTCGGATGTCATGCGTTTGCGGGACTATTACAGTCGCATTGTGCGGGATGGCCGCGATGGTCGTCCGTCCATCGACGAGGTTCGCGTTGAGTACCGGCGTGCCATGAAGCGGCAGGTCGACACTCACATCCTCCGGTAGCCGGCCGTGTGTACACGGTCCAAGACGTGCGGCTAGAGGCCCGGGAACTTCCCGGGCCTCTTCGTTTCTGTGGCGTGCTCACCGTGCGGTGCTCGAACGCTGGCGTTGGAGGGCGGCTCCGCCGACGATGGTGCGCGTGATGCCCTCGACGGCCCGACTGGTCTCCTACGGTGTGGTCGCGATCCTCGTGCTCGTGACGGTGGTGCTCGTGCCACTGTCGGGGGTGCTGGAGGTGCCGCGACTGCCGGTGAACCTCGGGAACATCGAGGAAGGGCGCGTCGTCGAACTGCTGTCTGACCAGCTGCAGGAGTCGCAGCGCGGCGACGTGCGCTCGCAGGTCGCACTAGTGCAGGTCGGTGGGGAGCAGGTCCAGGTCGAGCACGTGTTCGTGGAGGGCTCAGCCGGGGCGTTCGCCCTGGCGCCGGGTGACGAGGTGCTCGTCACCTCCACGGACGTCGGTGGCGAGACGCGGTATCTGATCCAGGAGCGGGTGCGCCGGACCTCGATCTGGGTGCTGTCGCTCGCGTTCGCGCTCCTCGTGGTCGCCGTGGGGGGACGGCAAGGGGCGCTCTCCCTGGTCGCCCTCGGCATCTCGTTCCTCGTGATCGTGCGGTTCATCGTCCCGGCGATCTACGCGGGGTGGGACCCGGTGCTGGCCGCGATCCTCGGATCGCTGGTGATCATGTCCGCGTCGCTGATCATCGGGCACGGGCCCAGCACGAAGACGTGGGTTGCCCTCGGCGGGACCGCCGCGGCCCTCGCGCTGACCGGGCTGCTCGCGGTGTTCACGGTCGGCTTCGCGCAGCTCACCGGACTCGGCGACGAGGACGGCGCGACGTTGCAGGCCCTCGTCGAGGGCGTGAGCGCCCGAGGGCTGCTGCTGGGGGGGATCATCATCGGAGCACTCGGCGTCCTCGACGACGTCACGACGACGCAAGCCTCCACGGTGATGGAGATCCACCGTGCGAACCGCTCGCTCGGCCCGGCGCAGCTCTTCGCGCGTGCGATGAACGTGGGACGCGACCACATCGCCTCGACGACGAACACCCTGGTGCTGGCGTACGCGGGCGCGTCGCTACCGCTGCTCATGATCCTCGCGGGACAGGGGGAGCCCCTTGGCATCCTCATCTCCTACGAGCAGCTCGCGACCGAGGTCGTACGGACGCTGGTGGGGAGCATGGGGATTGTCGCGGCGGTGCCGATCACGACGGGCCTCGCGGCGTTCGTCGTCGGCTCGGGGTGGATCAGCGATGACGACCGGACGGGAGCCGCGATGGAGATGGCGGGCTTCGAGGGGCATCGGCACTAGTCGGGGTCACTGCGCCGCGAGCACGTCCGAGGCATCCCATATCCGCTCAAGGATCGCGAGCCCCTCGCCCTGCGTCGGGTCGAGGAGTTCGACGGCGTACTGCTGGCGGATGGCCGTAGGCAGCAGGCGGATGCCGAGGATGCGGTCTCGGGTGAAGCCGACTTCGAGGATGGCGCCCTGCGAGGTCTCAACCGACCAGTCCTGGTCGAAGACGAAGTTGCCGAGGCCGTATGCGATGAACGAGTCGCCGACCCACTCGGTGGCTTGCACCCAGTGCGGGTGGTTGCCGACGACGAGGCTGGCGCCGGCCTCGACGGCAGCGTGGGCGAGGGCGCGCTGGCGGTCCGTGGGGGCGGTGACGTACTCGACGCCCCAGGAGAAGCCGACGATGACGTGGTCCGCGAGCTGGGCGGCGGCGCGGACGTCCTCGGCGACGCCCTCCGGGTCTGCGTGGGCGGTGCCGGGGGTCGTCTCGGTCGCGCCGTAGTGCTGGAAGGCGATGTCGTCGTACGCGAGGAAGGCGAAGGTGATGCCGTCCCGCTCGACGATGGCAGGCTTGCGGGCGGCCTCGAGATCCTCGCCGGCCCCGGTGGTCTGGAGGCCGGCGTACTCCAGGTGGCGCACGGTCTCGAGGACGGCGTCCTGGTAGCCGCACCCCGGCCAGCAGTCGCCGAGGTGGTTCCCCACGGCCAGGGCGACATCGATGCCGGCCGCCGCGGCGGCCTGGGCCGCGAGCGGTGGCGTCGAGAGGTTGAACGTGGGGGTGCAGGGCGTGGGATCGCCGTCGATGACGGCGGGCTCCCAGTGCGACATCACGAGGTCCGCTGCCCGGAGGTACTGGCGCGTCCCGTCGAAGATGGCGTCGTAGCCGTCCTCCAGCGCGAGGACCTGCGTGGTGACGCAGCGGGCGGGGATCAGCTCGCCCGTTGCGACGAAGCGGACAGGCTCCTCGGCGGGCTCGGTGGCCCAACCGAGGGCGTCCGCCACGGCCTGCGCCTCTGGCCCCTGGATCCACAGCGGTGTCGCACCGATGCCACGCTCCCACGACTGGTAGGGGTCGAGCTGGTTCGCGACGAGCGCTCGGACGCGTGGGTCGAGCGCATCGAGCGGGACGAATCCGATCGCCGTGGGGTGCGCAAGGACGTAGTCCGTCACCTCGGAGGGCGTCGCGACCTCGACGAGTCGCTCCGTGCGTCCCTCCTGCCATGAGAAGCCGTCGGCGTCCTCCTGCGCGATGACAAGCGGGCCGCCGAGGCCCATGCCGTCCTCCAGCGCCATGACATCGACGACAGCGCCCGTGCCCAGCTCGTAAAGCGGAGCACGCGGGTGGACGACCAGGGCGTGGTCACGGACACGGATCTCGAGGGCGTCTCCCGCGGGGCGCTGCTCGAGGATCCGCGTCTCGGCGTCGAGGGACACGACATAACCAGCGGCCTTCAGTTGCTCCTCGATGGCGGCGACGGCGGTCGGGTCGTGGTGGACGACGGCGACCGCGACGGCCGGCGTGGCGAGCGTGGTCTTCGTTGGGGCGGGGCGCGCGGGCGAGGCCTCGACAGGCGGGGCGTCATCCTCGAACGCGGAGAGCCCGAGGGGGAGGCCGATCGCGAGCGCGAGGACGGCCGTGAAGACGGCGACGAGGGCGACAGCGCTGCGCTGGTTGGGGCGGCTGGGCATCCTGGGAGGCTACTCGAACAGCCACCAGCGGCGGCGGCGTGGGGGCGTCGCGGAGGGGGTGAGGCCAAAGCGGTCGATGGCGGCGCGGATCATCATCTGCACGGCATCCTCGGCAGAGTCGGTGACGGTGAAGCGCTCCAGGTCGTGCTCGGCGATCTTGCCGTCCGCGACGAGTCGAGAGCGGAGGAAGCCCATCAGGTCGCCCCAGAACGCGGCGCCCATCAGCACGATCGGGAAGTCCTTGATCTTCCCGGTCTGGACCAGCGTGGCGGTCTCGAACGCCTCGTCGAGGGTGCCGAAGCCGCCCGGGAGGACGATGAAGCCGTAGCTGTACTTCACCAGCATGACCTTCCGCACGAAGAAGTAGTGGAAGGTCACGAACCGGTCGAGGTACGCGTTCGCCTCCTGCTCGTGCGGCAGGATGATGTTGCACCCCACGGAGCGTCCTCCGGCCTCGCGGGCGCCGCGGTTGGCCGCCTCCATGACCCCGGGGCCACCCCCGGTCATCACGGTGAACCCGGCCCGTGCGAGGCGCGCGCCCACCTCTCGGGCGAGCTCGTACTCCGGGTCGCCCTCCTGGACGCGCGCCGAGCCGAAGACGGTGACGCACGGGCCGAGGAAGTGGAACTTGCGGAAGCCCCGGAGGAACTCGAGCCCGATCCGGAACAGCCGCACGAGTTCCAGGCCGCGGTCGTCGGGGCCGAGGAGGAACTGCTGCTCGGAGGCGTCGTCCTCCCGCGGGCCCTCGACGCGGGGGTCCGTGGCGACGGTGCGTCGAGGGGCGTCGTGAGGCGGGTGTTCGTCCATCAGTTCGAGGGTAGGGGGCGATGACGCTGGTCGCCTGTGGTGGAGGCGGCGTCGGGGAGAGCGGAAGAGACCCTCACCCCAACCCTCTCCCGCCGAGCCGGGAGAGGGGGCCGGAATCGGAAGGGGTCGGAATCGGAGAGGGCCGGAGTCGGAGGGGGAGCGAGAGAGGGCGAGGTGCTCGCTACCTCGGGAGGGTGTCCTCAAGCCAGTCGAGGGTGGGGGTGGCGGCCCAGAAGCGAGGGCGGCCCGAGGCGTCCCGGGTGCGGTAGCCGACGTGGCCGCCGCGATCGGCGAGGGCGACCTGCACGCGGCCCTCGGCGGTGCGGTGGTGGCGGGCGATGAGGGCAGGTGGGATGAAGGGGTCGTTCCGGGCGGTGAGGAGGAGTGCGGGCACCCTCAGGCGGTCGAGGAGCGGCGCGGCGCCCGCGGCCTCGTAGTACGCGTCCACGTCCGGGAAGCCGGAGGCGGGCGCGGTGAAGTGATGATCGAACTCGCGGATCGAGTGGATCGTCCTCAGACTGGCCGGCGGACCGGGCTCCGGGCGCACCGCACGGATCGCGTTCAACATCCGGCACAGCCCGAGGACGAAGTTGAGCCGGTAGAGGGTGTTCGAGGGGCGGTTGATCTCGCGCTCGATCGCGAAGAAGTCGACCGCCGGGTTGAGCGCGACGACGGCGTCGGCGCGGGACGCGGAGCCCTCCAGCGCGGCGTAGCGGAGTGACATGTTCGCGCCGAGGGAGACCCCGAGCACGGCGTAGGGGCGAGGCAGGCGGCGCGCCTCCATCTCCGCGAGGACGGCGCCGATGTCGTCCGTCTGCACGGCCGCGAAGAGCGTGGAGGCAAGTCCCTCGGTGCCGCCGTGATTCCGGAGGTTGACGCGGACGGTGTGCCAGCCGCGTCGCAGAGCCTCGCTGGCGAGGGCGATGTTGTGCGGGCGCTGCGCGGAGCCGCCGAGCCCGTGGACGATGAGCACGGAGCCACGGTCCGCCGCGGGCGGAGAGGACCACCACGTCTCCACCGCCGTGCCGGGCTCGACCTCCACGACGTGACACGTCGCCTCGAACGGCGCGGTGGGCAACGGGAGGGTGGAGGCGAGGATGGTCTCCAGGTGGCCGCCGCGCATCCACCAGGGGAACGGGCCGGGGTGGAGGATGGCTGGCTCCTCCGGGAGTGCGGGGGCGCTTGGTGCGGCTCGTGTCGTGTCCATCGCCATCCTTCGAGTAGAGCACTGGGGCTCTGCGGTGTCTTGTCTTCCCTTGTCCCAGCCCTCCCCCCAGGGGAGGTGGGGGCCGGAGCCGGATGGATCGGATGCGCTACGTTTGCGATGTGCGAGGGGAGCGACGCATGAGCACGGTGGAGGAGCGCTGGGGCGCGGAGCCGTACTGCTACCTGACGACCACGGGCCGACGCTCGGGGCGGCCTCACGAGATCGAGATCTGGTTCGCTCCGGTGGGGGACACGATCTACCTGATGAACGGCTCGGGCGAGGGCGTCGTGGCCGGGCAGTCGGACTGGGTGAAGAACCTGGCAGCGGATCCTCGCGCGCGTATCCGGATCGGCGATGAGACGTTCGAGGGCGTCGCGCGGACCGTCGAGTTCGACAGTGCCGAGCATGAGCGCGCCCGCGAGCTCCTCGTGGCGAAGTACGAGGCGGGGAGCGGAGACCTCAGCCGGTGGCGCGCAACGGCGTTTCCGGTCGCGATCGCCCTCACGCCAGGCCGCGCGGAGGCCTCGGACTAGCGGGTGAGGCGCAGGGGGAGGAACCTGTAGGCATGGCCTCGCGCACGGTCGCTGTTGCTCCGGTCCGTACCTCGTCCCAGTCCCGCGTCCGGTGGATGGCCTGGGTGACCCTCGCGATCACGGTCGCGACGATCGTGATGGGGGCCGTGGTCCGCGCGACGCACTCGGGCGACGGGTGCGGCGCGAGCTGGCCGGCCTGCGATGGCTCGCTCGTCCTTCCCGGCACAGGTGACCGCGCGATGGTGATCGAGTTCTCCCACCGCATGATCTCTGGACTGAGCCTGATCGCCGTTGTCGTCCTCGCGGTGATGGTGTTCCGCACGTACGTCGCGGGGCACCCCACGAGGAAGGCGGTGCTCTGGAGCCTCGGACTGCTCGTGCTGGAGGCGCTGATCGGCGCCGCGATCGTGCTGTACGGGTGGGTGGCACATGACCGTTCCGTCGCGCGACAGATCTCGGTGCCGGTACACCTCGTCAACACGTTCCTGCTGACGGCCGTCCTCACGTACACGCTCTGGCTGATCGAGGGCTACGCGAAGCCGCGCTGGCGCGCCGTCCCCACCCGCACGAGGGCGCTCCTCGGGCTGTCGTTCGCGCTCCTGCTGGTCGCGGCGACGGGGGCGACGACCTCGCTCGCGGACACGCTGTTCGCCGCCGAGACGCTCGCCGAAGGTGTCCGGCAAGACTTCAACCGCGAGTCCGAGCTGATCGTGCAGCTGCGCATCCTCCATCCGATCGTGGCGGTCTCGGCGGGTACGCTCATCGCGTGGTTCACCTGGCGTCACCTCGACGAGATCGAGGCGCGCGGCCACGTCTGGGCGGCCCGAGTACTCATCGCGGGAATCGCCGTTCAGGCGATGCTCGGGTTCGTCCACATCGCGCTGCTGACGCCGCTGGCGACGGGCCTCCTCCACCTGTTCATCGCGCAGGCGCTCTGGATCGCCCTGATGTGGGTCGCGCTCACGCTCCTGTCGGAGCCTGGGCGCGTCACCTCCGAGGCCGGCGCCGGCGACTGAGGCCTACGCGCGCGGTCGGACGCGGACGGCGCTCGACAGCGTGGACGTCTCCCTGGGAGCGAGGGTGACCGCGTCGCCCCGCACGTTCGCGGTCTCGACACAGACCATCCGCCGCCACTCGACCTCGCCGAGGTCGGCGAGCCCTCGGGCCTTCTCGATGCCGGGGTTCCACACGACCGTCGACCGCGCGTTGGTATCGGCCACCTCGATGGTGCGGGCGGCGTCCTCGATGGTGACGGTCGAGTCGGGGCGTCCGAGGTAGAGGCGATCCACCTCGCCGGAGAAGCGGATGGGGGTGCCCTCGGCGGCGCGTGATGCATTCCCGGCTGCCATGTCCAGGTACGGGGCGTCCTCCAGGCCGGCGACCAAAACCTCCGTGATGTCGCTGATCGCGAAGTACGCATGGAGGGCTGCCTCGAACGACGCGGGGGCAGCGCCCTCGTTGCGGACGGCGAGCGTGGCGACCAGTTCCGCGCCGAACGAGGCCGTGAGGCGGCACGCCCACTCCTCGATCCGCGCTTCAAGCGCGACCTCGATTGCGTCACCCCGATGCTCGACGGCGGCGAGTGACCACGCCCGGGTGCGCGCGAGGCCGTGCGAGGGCTTCGCGAGATCCGAGGGGTGCGCGCCGAACCACGGGAAGCAGATCGGGATGCCGCCGCGGATCGCGCGGCCATCCTCGTACGTCGCGTTCGGGCTGAGCCACAGCACGTCGTCGTGGCCGGCGGGACGCCAGCGCGTGACCTGCGCGCCGTGGAGGGTGAACGCGCCCTCGCAGGCGGCGGTGGCGACGACGCCACGTACGAGGCCGCCCGGTCCATCCTCGAAGCGGAGGCCGTCGATCTCAACTGCGCGCGGGTCGATGGGCACTAGAAGCCGGTCCGAACCTCGAGGCAGCGCCGGATGCCGTACAGGTCCCGGTGCGCCTCGACCTTCGTCACGTCGCGGCCCGCGGCTTCGAGGGCGCCGACGGCCAGTTCCTCGACCCACGACATCTGCCCCGCGCCCACCTCGAGGAGGACGGCCGCCTCGGGCGCGAGATGGTCCGCCATCTGCTCGGTGAGGCGGCGGATCAACTCGATGCCGGTCACGCCGCCCTCCACGGCGATGCGCGGCTCGCGGTCGCGGATCTGGGGCGGGAGCTCCTCGAAGTCCTCGGTGGGGACATAGGGGAGGTTGGCGCAGATCACGTCGATCGGCTGGTCGAGCGGTTCGAGGAGGTCGCCGGTCAGCAGGACGACGCGGTCCTGCAGCCCGTGGCGGCGCATGTTGCGGCCCGCCCACTGGAGCGCCTCCGTGGAGACGTCCACGCACCACACCTTCGTGTTCGGCGCGTGCGCGGCGATGGAGAGCCCGATGATCCCGGACCCGGTACCGATGTCCGCCACCCGCACGAGGCGACCCGCCCTCGGATGCTCGCGGACGGCGGCAAGGGCGGCCACGACGAGCTCCTCTGTCTCCGGGCGCGGGACGAGGCAGCCCGGGCCGACCTCGAAGCTGCGTCCGTAGAACTCGCGGCGTCCGAGGATGTAGGCGAGGGGTTCGTGGTTGAGCCGGCGGCCGAGGAGCTCCTCGAACGTCGCGAGGGCCTCGGGACGGCCTTCGGACGCGGCCATCACCTGCGCCCGGTCGAGGCCGCTGGCCTCGCCGTACAGGAGGTCGGCCTGCAGTACGCCGTCGTCGAGATCCTCGGCGGCGTGTCCGACGACGAGGCGTTCCGCCGCCTGCCTCAGCGTGTCGCGGAGCGCCATCGAGCTACGTCCGCTCGGAGGGGCGTCGTCGCTCGCGCTGGTGGAGTACCTCGTACAGCACGAGGCCGGTCGCGACGGCGAGGTTGAGCGAGTCAGCGCGTCCGCGCATGGGGATCGAGACCATGCGATCGCACGCGGCCTGGTAGGCCTCGGGCAGTCCGGCGCGCTCGCTGCCCATGAGCACGATCGTGCGGGCGCCGTAGTCGGCGGTGCGGTAGTCCTCGGCGGCATCGCCGGCCGTGCCCACCATCGTGAGGCCGTGCGCCTGCGCCCACTCGCGGAGCTCGGGGAACGAGGAGCGCACGAGCCGCGAGGTGAACACGGCCCCTGTGCTCGCGCGCATCGCGACCGGGTCGAAGGGATCCGCGGTGTGGTCGAGCAGGATGACGCCCTCGGCGCCGGTGGCGTCGCATGTGCGCACGATCGTGCCGATGTTCCCCGCGTCCGCGGCGGACTCGAGGGCGACCCACGTCGAGCCGTCCCCTGGCTCGACGTCGCGGAGGCGCTCCCAGCGCTGGCGGAGGACGGCGGCGATGCCCTGCGGCCCGTCACGCTTCGAGAGCGTGCGGAACACCGGCTCGTCCACCTCGATCACCTCGACCTCGCGCGAGCAGGCGAGGGCAACGGCGTCCCAGCCGGTCTTCCCCTTGAGGAGCTTCGGGCAGACGACGAGGGCGTCGATCGGAGCCTCGACCTGCACGGCCTCCACCACGGAGCGGATGCCCTCGACGAAGGTCAGGCCGGTGCGTTCGCGCTCCTTGCGCATCTGCAGGGCGCGGATGCGCTTGATCCGCTCGTTGGCGGTGGAGGTGATGAGGCCGGGCATGGTGGTGGTCGTGTTCCTTGGGGCGCGGTCTACGCCGTCGCGGCGAGGGCGCGCGCCTGGTCCTCGGACGCCACGGCATCGATGAGGGCGTCCAGGTCGCCGTCCATCACCTTCGGGATGCCGTGGACGGTGAGGCCGATGCGGTGGTCGGTGATGCGGTCCTGGGGGTAGTTGTACGTGCGGATCTTCTCGGCACGGTCGCCGCTGCCCACCTGCGACCGGCGGAGCGCGGAGACCTCGGCGTCCTGCGCCTCCCGCTGGAGGGTGTAGAGCTTGGCGCGGAGCTGTGCCTCCGCCTTCGCGCGGTTCTTGGCCTGCGAGCGCTCGTCCTGGCAGGTGACGACGATGCCGGTCGGGTTGTGGGTCATGCGCACGGCGGTCGCGACCTTGTTCACGTTCTGACCGCCCGCACCGCCGGAGTGGAAGATGTCGATGCGGACGTCGTTCCAGTTGATGTCCACGTCCACCTCGTCCACCTCGGGCATCACGGCGACCGTGGCCGTGGAGGTGTGGATGCGGCCCTGCGCCTCCGTCTGGGGTACGCGCTGGACGCGGTGGACACCGGACTCGAACTTGAGGCGGGAGTAGGCGCCTCGGCCGTGGATCTCGAACACGATCTCGCGGTAGCCACCGGCCTCGTTCGCGCTCGTGTTCGTGACCTCGGTCTTCCAGCCGACACGCTCCGCGTACCGCTGGTACATCCCGAACAGGTCCGAGGCGAAGATGCCGGCCTCGTCGCCCCCGGCCCCCGCGCGGATCTCGACGATGACGTTGCGCTCGTCGGCGGGGTCCTTCGGCAGGAGGGCGACCTTCATCTCCTGGTCCAGCTGCTCGACTTCCTCGGAGAGCTGCTCAACCTCCTCGTGCGCCAGGTCACGCATCTCTTCGTCGCCCTCGCGCATCAGCACGCGGGCGTCCTCCAGCTGCTGGGCCGCCTCGCGGTAGCGCCGGTAGAGGAGCACGACGGTCTCGAGGTCCGAGCGTTCCTGGGCCAGTTCCTGGACACGCCGGTGGTCAGCGATGACCTCGGGATCGGTCAGCTGTTGCTCAAGCTCCGTGTAGCGAGCCTCAAGGTCTGCCAGTCGTTCGAGCATGGGAGACTCAGAATAACAGCGAGCCCGGTACGGACACCCTGTCACGTCTCGCCGCTGCTCAGGGAGGAAGGACGTCGATGCTCGACACCGACAACCCGATCGTCATCCTCTGCGCCACCGCCGAGGAGCACCGCGTCGCCGGCGACCTCGATCGCGCTCGCGCCCTGCTCCGGCAGGCGTGGGAGGACGCCTCGACGCCATGGGAGCGCGCCGTCGCGGCGCATTACGTCGCCGGGATCCAGCCCGCCCCGGCGGGACGCCACCACTGGCACCGCACCGCGATGGACGAGGCGCGCCTCGCCGAAGCCGAGGACGCGGACTCCGTCCGCGAACTCTGGCCCTCGCTCCACCTCGCGTTCGCCAGTTCGCTGGAGGACGTCGGCTCCCCCGCCCGCGCCGCCGAGGAGTACCGGGCCGCCCTCGACGCCGCAGCCGCCCTCGGCGCTGCGGGGGAGGGCTCTGCACGGGCCGCCGAGGATGGCCTACGGCGGGTGGGGGCGGAGTGATGTTGCTCGACGATGACGGTGGCGCCGATGCGCTCGACATCACGTTCCGCGAGGAGACACGGGGGCATGTCGTGAGCCACGAACTCGACGAGCGGCGCTTCATCGATCGCGACGACCTCGGCGACGTGGGTGTCGAGATCCTCGACGTGAGCCTTGGCATCGACCCAACGGGCTGCCTCGCCGCGACGAGATCGCGGAACTGCTGAACGCGATCCCGCACCCCGTCTGACGGCAGCCCGCCGAGGGCTAACGCGCCGTTGTCTTCTTCGAGGCCGTCTTGGCCTTCGCGGCAGCCTCGGTTTCCTTTGCGCGGATCTTCACGATGCGCTGGATCAGGCGCGTCGGGATGGGGTCGGCGTAGGCGAAGCGCATGGTGCCTTTCCCGTGGACGTGCGGCGCGATCTCCCCGCCGAGGGCTTCTGTGATGCCGTCGGTCACCGGGTAGAGCGCGTAGTGTTTTGCGGCGGCGTTTAGGTA
>Ga0265293_10003049_pt1 | contig 31937 bp, 33 predicted proteins | sample Munlanlewell138R_FD_192505 | JGI IMG/M metagenome (GOLD analysis project Ga0265293, IMG submission 192505) | Leachate microbial communities from a municipal landfill in Southern Ontario, Canada - Leachate well 138R | ecosystem: Engineered > Solid waste > Landfill > Unclassified | place: Canada... | reverse complement strand
ATGGCGGGGATGTGCGAAGTGGCCAGGCCACCGATGAGTTGTGCCATGTGGATGCTCCTGTTTGCTCAACACTGTTCATTGGCGGCGACGAGCTTGGCCTTGAACTCGTCCTTGGTCATGCCGGTCTGCTGGGCGCCGATGTCCTGCATGTCCAGCCCGAAGATGCCGGCGAACTTGGCCAGGTAATAGGCGTTGCCGCCGGCCGCGATCATGGCCAGCACCTGCTTGGAGCGGATGGCCTCGGCCTGCTGCTCGTTGAGGCCGTAACGCTTCATGTAGGCCTCGGGATCGGCCACGAAGGCTTCGCGGTTCTCCTTCTGATTGAACGAAAAGCACATCTTGTTCAGCGCATAGCCTTTCTGGGCGGCGTCACCATCGAAAGGGGTGGTGCCAGGGATGGTCTTGCTCACGGACGCTCTCCTGTGTGGAATGAATGGATCGGGGTCAGGCCGGAGTGTGGCCAAGGGCTTGCCAAAAATAAACCGTTCTTTCATCATCGAATACATGAGCAATTTCGATTGGTACGACCTGGATGCCCGCGCCCTGCAGCAACTGGTGGCGGTGGTCGAGGCGGGCAGCGTCACCGGTGCCGCCCACCGCCTGGGGGTGACCCAGTCGGCGGTGAGTCACCAGCTGGACAAGTTGCGGGCCATCACCGGCGACCCCCTGTTCGTCAAGAGCGGCCGGGGCATCGTGGCCACCGCGCGCGCGCAGCAGTTGGCCGAGGAGGCGCGCGCCCTGTTGCGACAGCTCGAGCGCTTCGCCCATGCCGGTGATTTCGACCCGGCCCGCTGGCAGGCCACCGTCACCATCGCCGCCAACGATTTCCAGCGTGACGTGCTGTTGCCGGCACTGGCACGGCGGTTGCGCGAGGCCGCCCCCGGGGTGGTGCTGCGCATCATTCCATCGGGCGTCCCCAGCCTGGAGATGCTGCGCGACCGCGTCTGCGACATCGCCATCAGCCCCCGCCCCCCCGACGGCAGCGACATCCTGCAGCAGCGCGTCTTCGAAGGTGGCTACCGGGTCTTCTACGACCCGGCCGTCCGCGCCGCACCGACCACCCTGGAGGACTACCTGGCGGCCGATCACGCCACCGTGGTCTATGAGCCGCGCCGCGCCCTGTCCCTGGACCGCACCCTGGAGGCCCGTGGCATCCGGCGCCGGTTCGTGCTCATGGTGCCCGGCTTCTCCGGCCTGCCGGCGTTCATCAAGGGCAGCGCCCTGCTGGCCACCGCCCCGGCGTTGCTGCAACACAGCCTGATGCGCGACCTGGCCCATGCCAAGCCTCCCCTGCCCTGCCCGGGCATGCCCATGTACCTGATCTGGCACCGTCAGCACCAGGCCGACCCCGCACACCGCTGGCTGCGCGAACAGATCCTGGCCCTGGCCCCCACCGCCGTGCCCGGTGGCTAGGACCGCTCGGCCTGCCCGGTGTGAGCCCGTCGCCATTGCTGGGGACTGGCCCCGGTGCGCCGCCGGAAGAAGCGCGAGAAGTAGGCCGGGTCTTCGAAGCCCAGCTCCAGCGCCAGGCTGGTCGCCGGCGCGGCCACATAGATCAGCCGCCGGCAGGCCTCGCGCGTGAGCCGGTCGTGCACCAGTTCCAGCGCCGAACAGCCCCGTTCGGCCCGCACGATGCGGTTGAGCCGCTGGGTGGACAGGCCCAGGCGCGATGCATACCGGCCGATGGGCCAATGCTCCAGGAAATGCTGTTCCACCAGCAGCAGAAAGCGCGTGAACAGGGCCTGATGCGCCCTGGACTCGCCACCCTCGCGCAGGCCCTGCTCGCTCGCGCGCGCCAGCCGCCAGACCACCGCACGCGCCAGCCAGCGCAGCACCGGCGCCTCGGCGGCGCCGGGCAGCGCAAACTCGGCGGAGAGCTCCGATAGCTGCACATGCAGGCGCTGCGCTTCGGCATCGTCAGGTGAAAAGTGCAACATGTTTGGCGCCGAAAACAGGTCGCGGAAGGCGCGGCCGATGTTCTCGAACTCGCCCTCGACGAGAAAGCGCGGGCTGAGCGTGAGCACGCGGCCGTCTGCTTCGGGCTCAAAGCGGAAGCCGTGCACCACGCCGGGCGGCACCACCACGGCCACCGGCCCCTGGACGCGGGCGCGCCACTCGTCCAGCCCTACTTCCGCCCAACCCCTTGCCAGCCAAAGGATCTGGTACAGCCCCTGGTGCACATGGGCATCGATTTCCCAGTGATAGCGCCGGCTGCGCGAGGCCACGGTCTCGATGTGCAGCAACTCGTCACCCGGCTTGGCGGGCTCGCCGTACAGCGCGAAACGGGGAATGTCCGCATCCCTGCGCCGCCGTACCGGCGCTGTCGCTGGCGCTGACGCGGTGGGAGTCATGTCTGTCTCCTCATTCAAAAAGTACAAGAATTATCCCTACTTTGTGCAGTGGCATCGGCGCGGCCAGCGCCTACAGTGGATCCCGCTGCGCAGGACATCGACGCCGTGGCCGCAGCAAGCCCCCGCACGACAACCCCAGGAGACACATCATGGGCCTTGGCAGCTTCCATTTCGACCCGTATTCCCCGGCCATCGACGCCGACCCCTTTCCCGCCTACAAGCGCCTGCGCGACGAGTTCCCCTGCTTCTGGAGCGAGGAAGCGCAGATGTGGATCCTCTCGCGCTACGCCGACATCGTCACCGCCGGTCAGGACTGGCAGACCTACTCCAGTGCCAGCGGCAACCTGATGACCGAGTTGCCCGGCCGTGCCGGCGCCACGCTGGGCAGCTCCGACCCACCCAAGCACGACCGCCTGCGCGGCCTGATCCAGCACGCCTTCATGAAGCGCAACCTGCTGGCGCTGGAGGAACCGATCCGTACCGTGGCGCGCGACGTGTTCGCGCAATTGCGTGGCGTGGGCGAGTTCGATTTCAAGGATGTGTCCTCGCAGTTCACCGTCAAGGTGCTGATGGCTGCGCTGGGTCTGCCGATGGGAGAAGACGCGCTGGTGCCCGAGCACGAGGTGCGCGAAAACGCCGTGCTGATGGTGCAGAGCGACGCCCGCACCCGCGCCAAGGGGCCCGAGCACATCGCCGCCTACAACTGGATGCAGGACTACGCCAGCAAGGTCATCGCCATGCGCCGTGCCGAGCCGCAGAACGATCTGATCAGCCACTTCGCCTTGGCCGAGATCGATGGCGACCGCCTGGACGAGCGTGAGGTGCTGCTGACCACCACCACGCTGATCATGGCCGGCGTGGAGAGCCTGGGCGGCTTCATGATGATGATGGCCTACAACCTGGCCACGTTCGATGAGGCGCGCCGCGCCGTGGTCGCCAACCCGTCCCTGCTGCCCGACGCCATCGAGGAAAGTCTGCGCTTCAACACCTCGGCACAGCGCTTCCGCCGTCGCCTGATGAAGGACGTGACCCTGCATGGCCAGACCATGAAGGAAGGCGATTTCGTCTGCCTGGCCTACGGCAGCGGCAACCGCGACGAGCGCCAGTACCCCAACCCCGATGCCTATGACATCACACGCAAGCCGCGGGGCCACCTGGGTTTTGGCGGTGGCGTGCATGCCTGCCTGGGTACGGCGATCGCGCGGCTGGCGGTCAAGATCGCGTTCGAGGAGTTCCACCAGGTGGTACCCGACTACCGCCGGGTCGCCGACCAGCTCCCCTGGATGCCCTCGTCCACCTTCCGCAGCCCGCTGGTGTTGCAGTTGCGGGTGCAGTAAACCCCACGAGGAGAGAGCACGATGGCACACATCACCTACGTCGAGGCCAACGGCCAGTCCACCACCATCGATCTGGCCGACGGCTGGAGCCTGATGCAGGGCGCCACCACCAGTGGCATCGAGGGCATCATCGGCGAGTGCGGCGGCTCCTGCGCCTGCGCCACCTGCCACTGCTATGTCGACGATTTTCTGGCCGGCGTGCTGCCGCCGCCCTCGCAGGGCGAGCTGGACATGCTGGAAAACGTGGTCGCCGAGCGGCGGCCCAACAGCCGCCTGGCGTGCCAGATCAGGGCCAGCGCCGCGCTCGACGGTGGCGTGATCACGCTGCCCGAATGCCAGGAATGACCGCCGCCATGACCACGCCGGGTATCGTCATCGTGGGCGCCGGCCAGGCCGGCGTGCAGACCGCCGAGGCGCTGCGTGCCGGCGGGTACACGGGCCGCATCACCCTGCTGGGCGATGAGCCCCACGGCCCCTACCACCGACCACCCCTGTCCAAGGCCTGGCTGGCCGGCGAGATGGACGCGGCGCAACTCGTGCTGCGCGCGCCCGAGATGCTGGCGCGCAAGGGCATCGAGCTGCGCACCGGCGTGACGGTCCGGCGCATCGACCGCGCCACGCGCACGCTGCAGCTGGCCGATGGCGGCACCCTGCCCTACAGCGGCCTGGTGCTGGCCACCGGTGCCACGCCACGCGCACTGCCCCTGCCCGGCGCCGACGCCGAGGGCGTGCTGCCCCTGCGCTCCCGCGCCGACGCCAGTGCCATCGCCGGGCGCATGGCAACCTGCGTGGCACAGGACCGGCCCGTGGTGGTGATCGGCGGCGGTTTCATCGGTCTCGAAGTGGCGGCCACCGCGCGCAAGAAAGGCGCACGCGTGACGGTCCTGGAGGCCGCGCCGCGTCTGCTCGGCCGCGTGCTGGCACCGGTGCTCTCGGACTGGTACGCCGACCTGCATCGCCGCCACGGCGTCCGGCTGGTGTTCGATGCGCAGGTGGCCGGCATCGAAGCCGACGCTGGCGGTGTGCACGGCGTGCGGCTGGCCGACGGCAGCGTGCTGCCGGCAGGCCTCGTGGTCGTGGGCATTGGCGTGGCGGCCAACGACGTGCTGGCCCGTGAGGCCGGTCTTGCGTGCGAGCGCGGCATCGTCGTGGACGCCTGCGGTCGCACCAGCGATCCGGCCATCGTCGCGGCCGGTGACTGCACGGCGCGACGCCTGCCCGACGGCAGCCTGCTGCGGCTGGAGTCGGTGCAGAACGCCACCGAGCAGGGCAAGAGCGCGGCCGCCGCCCTGCTGGGACAGGAGCGCCCCTTCACCACCACGCCGTGGTTCTGGAGCGACCAGTACGACCGCAAGCTCCAGATGGCGGGCCTGTCGGCGGGGGCCGATGCCTGGGCCGTGCGTGGCGACATGGCCGCCGGCGGCTTCAGCGTCTACCACTTCCAGGGTGAGCGGCTGCTGGCCGTGGACAGCGTCAACGCGGCCAGGGACCATTTGCAGGCCCGCAAGCTGCTGGACGCCGGCCTCTCCCCCACGCCGTGGCAGGCGGGCGACGTCGCCTTCGACCTGGGTCAGCTGCTCAAGGCCTGAGCCTCTTCGGCTGTCAGACGCGCCAGGGCAAGGCCGCGCCAATGACCATGAAAAGGGCGCCGCACGCCTGGTTGAAGCGGCGCCCGACCCGTTGCAGCCAGCCACGCAGCTGGTGTGCCAGGCTGGCAATGACCCATTCCGTGAGCACCTCGATCAGCCCGAAGGTGCCGGCCATGATGAGGAACTGCAGCCAGAGGCTGCGGGCCGGGTCGATGAACTGGGGCAGGAACGCGGCAAAGAACAGCACTGCCTTGGGGTTGGTGACCGCCGACAGCCAGCCCTGGCGGAACAGCGAGAAACGCGAGCGCGGCGTGGCGTCCACCTGCAGCGACTGGCCCACCGGCGGCGAGCGCCAGACCTGGATGCCCAGCCACACCAGGTAGGCGCCACCCACCCATTTCATGACCGTCAGCCACAACAGCGAGGTCTTGAGCAGCGCCCCGATGCCGAACATCGACAGGCCGATGATCAGCACGAAACCCAGCGCCCCGCCCGCGATCGTGAACAGCGTGCGCCGCCGGCCGTGCAGCACCCCGTGCGTGAGCGCCAGCAGTCCATTGGGCCCCGGCGAGAGTGACAGGCCGATGGCGGCCGCCAGGTAGATGAACCAGGTATCCGGGGCCATGCGGCGCCTTGCCTCAGAAGGTTTCGGTGTCGACCTCGCGGTTGGACTGCTCGTTGTAGCGGTCGCCGTGTACCGTGCCCGGATTGATCAGGGCATCCAGCCGGGCCAGCAGATCATCGGACAGCTTCACGTCGGCCGCCCCCAGGTTTTCGCTCAGGTGGTCGATGCGGGTGGTACCCGGAATCGGCAGGATGTCCGGGCCCTGGTGCAGCAGCCAGGCGATGGCCAACTGGGCCGGCGTGCAACCGGCCTCCCGGGCCAGTTCGGTGTAGGCCGGCAGCAAGCGGGCATTGCGGGCATAGTTCTCGGCCGTGAAGCGCGGCATGGCGCGGCGGATGTCCTTGGCGTCAAAGGCCGACACATCCATCGGGCCACACAGGAATCCCCGTGCCACCGGACTGAAGGCCACGAAGCTCACGCCCAGTTCACGGCAGGCACCGAGCACCGCAATCTCTGGGTTGCGGGTCCACAGCGAGTACTCGGTCTGCACGGCCGCGATCGGGTGCACGGCATGGGCCCGGCGCAGCGTGGCCGCCGACACCTCGGACAGGCCGATGCTGCGGATCTTGCCTTCGCGCACCAGATCGGCCAGTGCGCCGACGCTGTCCTCGATGGGGACCTGCTTGTCCCAGCGGTGCAGGTAGTACAGGTCGATCACATCGGTCTGCAGGCGCTTCAGCGCCGCTTCACAGGTGGCCTTGAGTGTGGCGGGGCGGCCGTCGATCACCCGCACCAGCTTGCCATCACCGTTGACGTCCACCCCCTGCATGCCGCACTTGCTGGCCAGCGTGAATTTCGAGCGCTGGCTGGAGAGCACCTTGCCCACCATGGTTTCGCTGGCGCCAAAGCCATAGAGCGCGGCCGTGTCAAAGTGGGTGACGCCCTGGTCCAGGGCCGCCAGCAGCAGCCGTTCGGCGTCGGCCTCGGACACGGGTGCGCCATAGGCATGGCAGATGTTCATGCAGCCCAGGCCGATGGCACCGACGCTGAAAGGGCCGAGTTGTCGTTGTTGCATGGAGATACTCCTGAATGAAAACGGCCCCAGCCGATGGCATGGGGCCGTCGCAGCGCCAATGATAGACAATCAGCCCAGTTGCTGCTCCAGATCGTGCAGCACCTTGTAGCACGGCAGCACCTGCGCCACGCTGCTGTTGGGCTCACGGCCTTCGCGGATGGCGGCGAAGAACTCGCGATCCTGCAACTCGATGCCGTTCATCGAGACGGCCACCTTCGACACGTCGATCTGTTCGTCCTTGCCGGTGTACAGGTCGTCGTAGCGGGCGATGTAGGTGCCGGTGTCGCCGATGTAGCGGAAGAAGGCGCCCAGCGGGCCGTCGTTGTTGAACGACAGGCTCAGCGTGCAGATGGCCCCATTGGCCGCCTTGAGCTGGATGCTCATGTCCATGGCAATGCCCAGCGTCGGGTGGATCGGACCCTGGATGGCGTTGGCCTGCACGATCGGGCTGCCGCACTGGTAGGCGAACAGGTCCACGGTATGGGCGGCGTGGTGCCACAGCAGGTGGTCGGTCCACGAGCGCGGCTGGCCGGCCGCGTTCATGTTGGTGCGGCGGAAGAAGTAGGTCTGCACATCCATCTGATGGATGTGGAATTCGCCGGCCTTGATCTTCTGGTTCACCCACTGGTGGCTGGGGTTGAAGCGGCGGGTGTGGCCGACCATGGCGACCTTGCCGGTTTCCTTTTGCACCTTCAGCACTTCTTCGGCTTGCGCCCAGCTGTCGGCCAGCGGAATCTCCACCTGCACGTGCTTGCCGGCCTTCATGCACTGGATCGATTGCGCCGCATGCAGCTGTGTCGGGGTGCACAGGATCACGGCGTCCACTTCGGGCTTTGCCAGGGCTTCGGCCAGATCGGTGGTCACATGGCCGATGCCGTACTTGTCCGCCACTTCCTGGGTGGGTTCCAGACGACGACCGACCAGCGACACCACTTCCACGCCGTCGATGTTCTTGATGCCGTCCAGATGCTTGATGCCGAAGGCGCCGGCACCCGCGAGAGCGACTTTGATGGTCATGTATGTACTCCTTTATGTGTTTTCGAGGATCAAGTGTCCCACGGCGGTGTTCGACGCGGGCACGTGGTAGAAACGGTGCGCCAGGCGCGGCGGTCGGCCCGAGCCGGCCACGTCGCCCATGGCGCCGCGCGCGATCAGCCACATCACCAGCTCGATGCCTTCGCTGCCCGCTTCGCGCACGTATTCGATGTGCGGCACCTTGGCCAGGTCGGCCGGCTCGGCGATCAGACGGTCGAGGAAACGATTGTCCCACTCGGCATTGATCAGTCCGGCGCGCGCACCCTGGAGCTGGTGGCTCATGCCACCGGTGCCCCAGATATGCACATTCAGGTCCTCGTCGTAGCTTTCGATGGCGCGGCGGATCGCCTGGCCCAGGTTGAAGCAGCGCTGGCCGCTGGGCACGGGGTATTGCACCACGTTGACCGCGAAGGGAATCACCGGGCACGGCCAGGCGTCCGTCTTCGGGTCGAGCTCGCCGCACATGAGCGACAGCGGCACCGTCAGGCCGTGGTCCACGTCCATCTTGTTGACGATGGTCAGGTCGAAGTCCTGCTGGATCACGCTTTGCGCGATATGCGAGGCCAGCTCCGGGTGACCGATGACCTTGGGCACCGGACGCGGACCCCAGCCCTCGTCGGCGGGCGTGAACTCGGCCGCCGTGCCGATGGCGAAGGTCGGGATCAGATCCAGGCTGAAGGCCGTGGCATGGTCGTTGTAGACCAGAAAGATCACGTCGGGTTTGTTGTCCTTCATCCACTGCCGGGAGTATTCATATCCGGCGAACAGCGGTTTCCAGTAGTCCTCCTGGGTCTTGCCCAGGTCCATGGCCGCGCCAATGGCGGGCACGTGCGAGGTATAGACGGATGCGGTGATCTTGGCCATGGTCAAGCTTTCTTTCCTGCGGAGCCCTGCGGCTGCCGGTGGGGTTGCGCGTCGCCGTCTTCGCCCAAGTAGCGGTTGCCTTCCACGCTGCGGCCACCGTTGATCATCATGTTGCGGTATTCCTCTTCGGTCATGCCGGTCATCGAGCCCGCCATCTGCTGGAAGCTCTTGCCGTCGGTGGCGCCGATCTTGGCCAGGAAATAGATGTTGCCACCCGTGCGCATGCACCAGTTCAAATCGCGCGCCAGCACAGCCTGCTTCTGCTCCTCGGTCATCGGCCACTCGTCGAGGTAGGCACGCTCGTCGGCCTTGAACCTCTCACGGTTCTCGGCCTTCATCAGGCTCATGCAGAACTGGTTGAGCCAGTAGCCTTTGCGGCTTTGCTCGGCATCGAAGATGATCGTGCCGGGCACGTCCTGGTAGGGTTTGTGCAGCGCCATGTCACGCCTCCTGCCGGGCCGCCCCAAGGGAGGCGAGCGCCCCCTCGGGGGGCAGCGAATACACGAAGTGATGCGCGTGGGGATTCATCATGTTGTCTCCTCTGGCCAGTAGAGCCTCATGGGGTTGGTCACGAGCAGCTTGCGCTGCAGCTCGGGCGTCGGCGCGATGTGCGGAATGAAATCCACCAGCAGGCCGTCGTCGGGCATGTGGTCCTTGAGGTTCGGGTGAGGCCAGTCGGTGCCCCAGAGCACGCGGTCGGGAAATTCCTCGACCACCTTGCGCGCGAACGGCACCACGTCCCGGTAGGCCGCCTGCTCGCCATTCAGGGCCTTGGGGCCGGTGACCGACAGGCGCTCGGGGCAGCTGACCTTGCTCCAGACGTTCGGGTGCTCGCGCATGAACTTCAGGAACAGCTCGAACTCGGGGCCGTCGACGGGCTTGCTCACGTCGGGGCGGCCCATGTGGTCGACCACCACGGTGGTGGGCAGGCTGGTGAAGAAGTCCCACAGCTCGGGCAGGTCCACCGCCTCGAAGTAGATCACCACGTGCCAGCCCAGCCTGGCGATGCGGCCGGCGATCTCCATCAGTTCGTCCTTGGGCGTGAAATCGACCAGGCGCTTGACGAAATTGAAGCGCACGCCGCGCACGCCCGCGTCATGCAACTGCTGCAGTTCCTCGTCGGTCACGCTGCGCCGCACGGTGGCCACGCCGCGCGCCTTGCCGTTCGAGGCCAGGCACGCATCGACCATGGCGCGGTTGTCGGCGCCGTGGCAGGTGGCCTGCACGATCACGTTGCGCGCAAAACCCAGGTGGTCGCGCAGCGCGAACAGCTCGGCCCTGGACGCGTCGCAGGGCGTGTACTTGCGCTCGGGTGCGTAGGGGAACTGCCCGCCGGGGCCGAACACGTGGCAGTGCGCGTCCACGGCGCCCGCGGGCAACTGGAACCTGGGCTTGCTCGGGCCGGTGTACCAGTCGAGCCAGCCAGCGGTCTTGGTGAAGTCTCCGGAAGTGGTTTTGCTCATGCTGGTCTCTCGTTCAGTCGATGTACTTCAGGCCGGCGGCCGCCAGGGGCTCGCGCATCTTGTACATGTCCAGGCCCAGCACGCCCGAGGCCAGCTTCTCGCGCTTCTCGCCTTCGTTGGCCTCGCGCTTGCGCGCCGCCTCCAGCGTCGCGACTGCCTTCTCGCGCGGCACGCAGACCACGCCGTCGTCGTCGGCCACGATCACATCGCCCGGGTTGACCAGCATGCCGGCGCACACCACCGGGATGTTGACCGAGCCCAGCGTCGCCTTGATCGTGCCCTTGGCGCTGATCGCCTTGCTCCAGACCGGGAAGTTCATCTCGGTGAGCGTCTTCACGTCGCGCACGCCGGCGTCGATGACCAGCGCCCGCGCGCCGCGCGCCTGGAAGCTCGTGGCCAGCAGGTCGCCGAAGTAGCCGTCGGTGCACTCGGCCGAGATCGCCGCCACGACGATGTCGCCCGGCTGGATCTGCTCAGCCACCACGTGCATCATCCAGTTGTCACCGGGGTGCAGCAGCACGGTCACGGCCGTGCCCGACACCTGTGCGCCCGGGAAGATCGGTCGCATGTAGGGCTTGAGCAGGCCCACGCGGCCCATGGCCTCGTGGACCGTGGCCGAGCCCAGCGCGGCCAGCGCGTCGGTGGTATCCCGGTCGGTGCGGTGGATGTTGCGGTACACAACGCCAAGTTCGTACATCGGAAGTCCTCCTTGTGCTGATCAGAGGCCCTTGGCCTTCAGTTGCGCGTCCAGGCGCGGGAATACACGCCGGGCATTGCCTTCGTACACCTGGAAGCGCTGCTCCTCGCTCAGGTTGGCCGTGGCCTGGACATAGCGCTTGGTGTCGTCGTAGTAGTGGCCGGTCTCGGGGTCGATGCCGCGCACCGCGCCGATCATCTCCGAGGCGAACAGGATGTTCTCCACCGGGATCACCTTCGTCAACAGGTCGATGCCCGGCTGGTGGTACACGCAGGTGTCGAAGAAGATGTTCTTGAGCAGGTGTTCGGACAGCACGGGCTGCTTCAGCTCTTGCGCCAGGCCGCGGTAGCGGCCCCAGTGGTAGGGGGCGGCACCACCGCCGTGCGGAATGATGAAACGCAGCGTGGGGAAATCCTTGAACAGGTTGCCCTGGATGAGCTGCATCACCGCCGTGGTGTCGGCGTTGATGTAGTGCGCGCCGGTGGTGTGGAAGCACGCGTTGCAGCTCGTGCTCACATGGATCATGGCCGGCACGTCGTACTCCACCATCTTTTCGTAGAGGGGGTACCAGTGGCGATCGGTCAGGGGCGGGCTGGTCCAGTGGCCACCCGACGGATCGGGGTTGAGGTTGATGCCGACGTTGCCATATTCCTTGATGCACTTCTCCATCTCGGGGATGCAGGTCGCCGGGTCGACGCCGGGGCTTTGCGGCAGCATGGTCACCGGCACGAAGTGGTCGGGAAACAGCTGCGAGACGCGGTAGCACAGCTCGTTGCAGATGGCGGCCCAGGTACTGGACACCTGGAAATCACCGATGTGATGGGCCATGAAGCTGGCGCGCGGCGAAAACAGCGTGATGTCGGAGCCGCGCTCCTTCATGAAGCGCAATTGATTCAGCTCGATCGACTCACGCAGTTCGTCGTCGCTGATCTTCAGGTCGGATACCCGGGGCGCCTGCGCCGGGTCCTTGATACCGGCGATCTGCCGGCTGCGCCAGTTTTCCAATGCGCTGGGTGCCGTGGTGTAGTGGCCATGGCAGTCGATGATCAGGGGTTGCTTCTGACTCATGAACGGTTGCTCCTCAGTCTGGGATGGGCCGGCCTGTGCAGACGCCGGGCGCGAGCGCACCGCCGGCAGCCGGTTTGGTGCCCATTGTCGGCGCGGCACCCGCCCTATCCAACCGCTTCAGCACGCTAACAGCTAGAACAGATGTTTATAACTATGATCAAGCTATTCTTGCGATTGACATTCGATACCCGCCCCACCCCATGGACCTCAAACAACTGGAATACTTCGTGCGCGTGGCCGAACTGGGCAGTTTCACCCGGGCCGCCCAGGCACTGGATGTGGCGCAGCCGGCCCTGTCGCGGCAGGTCCGGCTGCTGGAGGTGGAGCTGCGCCAGAACCTGCTGTTGCGCAACGGTCGCGGTGCCACACCCACCGAGGCCGGCAAGTTGCTGCTGGCCCACGGCCGGGGCATCCTGCACCAGGTCGAGCGCGCCAAAGAGGAGCTCGGGCGGGTGCGGGGCGCCCTCGCCGGCCGCGTGGCCATCGGTCTGCCGCCCAGCATGGCGCGCGCCCTGACGGTACCGTTGATCCGTCTGTTCCGCGAACGGCTGCCCGAAGCCAGCCTGTCGATCACCGAAGGGCTCTCGACGACCATGCAGGAATGGCTGCTCAACGGACGCCTGGACATCGCCGTGCTGTACAACGCGCAGCCGGTGCCCGAGATCGAAATCTCGCCGCTGCAGGACGAGGAGCTCTGGCTGGTCGAGCCGCGCCCGCCAGGGCTGGCCGAAGAGCCACCACCACCACCGGTGCCGCTGGCCACCGTGGCTCGCATGCCGCTGGTCATTCCCAGCCGGCCGAACGCCCTGCGCATGCACATCGAGGCGGAAATGGCCGCACTGGGCGAGCGGCCCACCGTGGCGCTGGAGATTGACGGTGTCTCGGCGATTCTCGACCTGGTTGCCGATGGCGCCGGCTCGGCCCTGCTGTCGCACAACGCCGTGGCCCGTTCGATCCGGCCCTCGGCCTACCGCCTGCGGCGCATCGAGCCGCCCCTGCGCACCCGGGTGTCGCTGGCCACCAGCTCGCAACGGCCGGCCACCCTCACCCAGCAAGCCGCCATCGACCTGATCCGCCAGGTCATGACGGCCGTCGCGTGAGTCCGCCACGCGTCCTGAAAAAGTCGTGTCGGCAGGCCTTAGGCCAGCCAGCCAGCGCTGTGGCGCATCAGCCAGAGGATGGTACTGATCGAGAAGAAAGACAGGCCGGTCGTCACCAGCAGGGCCGCCGAACTGAACTCCTCGTGTCCATGGCGCTGGGCCAGCACCGCATAGACGCCCAGCATGGGCATGGCCGCCGACAGCACGGCCGCCACCTTCAGTTCACCCACGGGCACCGGCCAGCCCAACTGCCCGAACAGCACGATGACGGCCCAGATGGCGGCCGGATGCAGCAGCAGCTTGCCGATCGCGACCTGCGCCACCTGCGAGCGCATGCCCTTGAGCTGCAGGCCCGAGAGGCTGCCACCGATGATGAACAGCGCCAGACCACCGGCCGCACCCGAGAACAGCGTGACCGCGCGCGAGAGCACCGCGGGCAGCTGCCAGCCGGAGATGGCGACCGCACAGCCGAGCACGATGCCGATGATGATGGGGTTGCGCGCCAGCCGCGCCAGGGTCTGCCGGATCACCCGAAGCACCGTCTGGCGCGGGCCTTCGTGCGCGCCGGCGTCGGCCAGGGCGATCAGCAGCGGCAGCTTGATGAGGTTCTCGATGATGAAGTTCAGCGCCAGGATCACGCCGCCCAGCGGCCCGAACAACAGCAGCATCAGCGGGTAGCCCACGAAGCCGCTGTTGGAGCAACTCATGCCCATGGCCAGGTAGGCACTCTCGGTGAGCGTGCGCCCACGCGCTTTCCACGACCACAGCAGGCCGCCCCCCAGCACGAGCAGCGAGCCCGCGGTGTACACCAGCAGGTAGCCCGGTCGCAGCACGTCCGACAGCGGCCGCGAGGCCAGCGTATAGAACAGCAGCGCAGGCAGCGACACATCGAGCACGAAACGCCCGAACACACGCATGTCGGCCTTGCTGAACAGGCCCCAGCGGACGGCCGCGTAGCCGGCAAGCACGCACAGATAGATGGGACCGGTGATGGCCAGGATGTCGAGCATGCGTCGAAAGGAAGGGAAAAATCAGTCGTTGGCGGCGGGCCTGGCCAGCAGCCGGTCGGCATAGTCCTGCCAGACGGGCGTTGCGCCCAGCCCGGTGAAACGGCCGGCCTGGGCCTGCCTGGCCATCCAGTCGTGCTTGTCGGCAATGGCCGATGCCATGGTCGGCTCGAAACCGGCCTCGCGCACGGTGCGCGCCACTTCACGCATCTCCTCGGCGCGGCGGCGGCCGTGCTGGGCCACGCGGCTGAAGAAGTAGGCGCCCTGCCTCGTCCAGTCGATGCCGGGAAAGGTCTCCTGCAACGTGGCGATCATCGCGTCCTCGACACCATAGTGACGTGCCGCGGTGTAGCTCTCGATCACCAGGGCCTCCAGGCCCTTGATCATCACGCTGCGGCACATCTTGGTCGCCGAGGCCACGCCCAGGCAATCACTGGCCACCTGGGTCTCCATGCCCAGCGCGGCCAGGCGCGGCTGCAGGGTGGCCGCGTGCGGCCCGCCCAGCAGCATGGGCACCCGGATGCCGTAGGGCGGCACCGAGGTCATGACGCCGGCCTCGACGTAATGCCCGCCCGCCGCGTCGATGAGCGCCGCCGCCTCCCGCTTGGTGCCCGGCGAGGCGGAGTTCAGGTCGAGGAAGAAGCTGCCCGGACGGATGTGCGCCGCCACCTCGCGCGCCACGGCCAGGGTATTGGACGCGGTGACGGCCGAGATGATCAGCGTGGCCTTGGCGCACAGGGCGGCCACGCCGTCACAGGCCTCGACGCCCCGCCCGGCGGCATGCGCCAGCGGCTCGTCGCACGCGGCCGGATCGGCGAACCTGATATCCCAGGCACCGGTCCAGTCCACCTGCGGGCCGAGACCGGCGGTGAAGATGCGGCCGACCTCGCCATAACCGACCACACCCAGCGAAAAACGCCCGGACATCTGATTCTCCGCCTCCACTTACTGTTTCTCGATACCGGCACGTTCGATGACGCCGGTCCAGCGCTTGATGTCGCTCACCAGCAGTTCGGCGTTCTGCTCGGGCGTGCTCGACTGCGCATCGATGTTCAGCGCCAGGAGCTTTTGCCGCACGTCCGGGTTGGCCAGCACCGCGACGATGTCGCGGTTCAGACGCTCGACCACCGCACGCGGCGTGCGTGCCGGCACCGCCAGCGCGTTCCAGGACGAGGCCACGTAACCCTTGACACCAGCTTCCTCGGCGGTGGGCACGTCGGGCAGCACCACCGAGCGCTTCTGGCCCGTCACGGCCAGGGCGCGGAACGCGCCGCCCTTGATCTGTGACAGCACCGGCGCCAGGATCTCGACCCCAGCGTCCACCTGCTGGCCGCGCAGCGCACCGATCAGCGCCGGCGAGCCGTTGTACGGGATGATCTGCGCACGGATGCCGGCGGTCGACTTGAACAGCTCGGCCGCCAGGTTCTGCGTGCTGCCGATGTTGATGCTGCCGATGTTGAGCTTGTCGGGGTTGGCCTTGCCGTAGGCCACCAGTTCGCCCAGCGTCTTGAACGGCGAATCGTCCGGCACCACGACGGCGATGTCAAAGTAGCCCAGTGTCGAGACCGGCGTGAAATCCTTGACCATGTCGAATGGCAGGCTCTTGAACAGGCTGGCCGTGACGGCCGAGCCGTTCGACATCAGGAACATCGTGTGGCCATCGGGCGCCGAACGGGCCACGGTCTCGGCAGCGACCACGCCACCGGCACCCGGCCGGTTCTCGATCGTGACCGACTGCCCCAGCGACCTGGACAGTTCGTTCGCCACGATGCGCGCTGTCAGATCACCGACGCCGCCGGGGCCGAAGGGCACCACGATGCGCAGCGGTTTGGCGGGATATGCCCCCTGCGCCAGCGCGGCAGAGACAGGTGCCAGGAGCCCCGCGGCGACAGTGCCGCAGACCAGCAGGCGGCGGCTCGCAGATGGAAGGGAATGCAAGTTGTCTCCTCGTTCAATGCTTGGCCATGGATACCGACCACCGGAAGAAGCGGTGGCCGGCGTGGGTCACTGCACGAACTGCACGAACCACAAGGACAGCGAAGGGAACAGCAGCAGCAGCGTGGTGCGCACCACGTCGCTGGCCAGGAAGGGCAGCACACCCTTGTAGCTTTCCTTGATCGGCACGTCCTTGGCCATGCCGTTGACGATGTACACGTTCAGGCCCACCGGCGGCGACAGCAGGCCAAAGCCCACCGTCATCAGGATCATGATGCCGAACCAGATGGCCGTCGATTCGGCGCTCAGGCCAAAGTCCATGGACATGATCACCGGGAAGAAGATGGGCACGGTGAGCATGATCACGGACAGCTCGTCCATGAAGGCGCCGGACACGACATAGAACAGCAGGATCACCGTCACCACCATCAGGGGCGTCAGACCCAGGCTGTTGATCATCTCGGCCAGCATGCCCGGCACCTGGGTCAGGGCGAGGGCCGAGTTCATCAGGTCGGCGCCGATGAAGATCAGGAAGATCATGGCGCTGGCCTCGGCCGTGGCGTAGAAGCACTTCTTGGTCTTGGCCCAGGTGAGCTCACGCTTGAGCAGTGCCGCGACAAAGGTTGCCGCCGCGCCCACACCCGCGCCTTCGGTGGGCGTGAACAGGCCACCGTAGATGCCGCCGAACACGATCACGAACACCACGGCAATCGGCGCCACGCTCATGACCATGCGCCATGTCACCCTGGGGCGGTCACTGACATCAGCCGGCGCATGGCCCGGGAACAGGCGCACGTACAGGCCGATGGCAAGGATGTACCCCGTCACGGCGATAAGTCCAGGGACCATGGCGGCCGCAAACAGCTTGGCGATGTTCTGCTCGGCCAGGATGGCATAGATCACCAGCGGCACCGACGGCGGAATCAGGATGCCGAGCGTGCCACCGGCCGCCAGCGTGCCCGTGGCCAGACGACCCGAGTAGCCATGGCGCTTCATCTCGGGCAGTGCCACCGAGGTGATGGTGGCGGCCGTGGCCACCGAGGAGCCGCAGATGGCGCCGAAACCGGCCGCCGCCAGCACCGAGGCCATGGCCAGACCGCCCTTGAAGCGGCCCATGATGGCCGCGGCCAGTTCGAACAAGGCCTTGGAAATGCCGCCCTGGGTGGCGAAGTTGCCCATCAGGATGAACAGCGGGATCACCGACAGGTCGTAGCTGGCAAATCGGGCGAACGCCACGCCGTTGAGGTTGTTGGCAAACGGCAGCCAGCCCACCTGCGAGATGTAGCCGAACACGCCGGCACAGAACATGGCCACCGCGATGGGCACGCGGATGGCCATCAAAAACAGCATGACCCCGAAAATCGAGGCCGCCATGGCGATGGAACTCATTGCTTGTCCTCCTGGAACTCACCGCCAAATGCCTGTATGAGGGCAATCACACCCGTCAGGAGCATGGGAGGCACCATGGCCACATAGACGATCCACTCGGGAAAGCCCAGCATCATGGTGGTGGTCTGGGAATCGTAGGCACTCATGCCCCCGATGGCGGTGCGCCAGCTCAGCAGCAGCATCAGCGCCCCCAGCAGCAGCGCGCCGAATCGGTCCAGCCAGGTAATGCCACGCCGCGGCACCCAGGCCGTAAAGAAGTCGACGATGATGTGACCACGCCGCAGTTGGCACCAGGGCATGAACAGCGCCACCGCGGCACCGGCCGACACCGCCGTCAGCTCGTAGTCCCCCAGCAGGGTGGTGCCGGTGGTGTTGCGCCCGATCAGGCTGGCACAGGTCACCAGCGTGATGATGGTCAGGAGCGCACCTGCCAGCAGGGCACAGCCTCTGGCCAGTAGGGAAAGTGTTTTCAATTTGTCACCTCGGTACTGCGGCCGCAGGACGGCCGCCGGGCTTGGTCCGGCATCGGTCGCGCACAAGGCGCCGGCCGACGCATGCCGCCCCGATTATCGTTCCGGCCAGCACCGCCAGCCATCCGCACTTACACGGTCGGCGCTGCCATCCCGGCCTCTCTCCCTGCTGAACCACCTGGCCGGCCCGTCACGGCGATGACGGGCCGGCCAGGGCTTTCATTCACTTGGCGTACTTGTCCATCGTGGCCCGCGCCGCGGCCACCAGCTTGGCACCGTCGATCTTCTTGCCCTGCATCTCCTTGACCCAGTCGGCCTCGACCGGGCCAGCGGCCTCGCGCCAGCGCTGGGTTTCGGCGGCGTCCAGCGTCACGATGCTGTTGCCGGCCTTGACGGCGATGTCGTAGCCGATCTTGTCGGCCTCGGCCATGGCGCGGCCGAACAGGGCGGCGACTTCGATGCCCGTGTTGTTGTCGATGACCTTCTTCAGGTCGGCCGGCAGCTTGTCGTAGCTGGCACGGTTCATCACCAGCGCAAAGGTCTGTGTGAACAGGCCCTCGTCACCCGCGAAGGTGGTGTGGTGCTTGACGATCTCGGCGATCTTGACCGAGGGGGTCACTTCCCAGGGCACGGTCGTGCCTTCGATCACGCCCTTGGTCAGCGCATCGGTCACGGCCGGCACGGGCATGCCCACGGGCACCGCACCCAGCTTGGACAGCATGGTGCTGATGATGCGCGAGCCGCCGCGGATCTTGCGACCCTTGAGGCTTTCCATGTTGGGAATCGGGTTCTTGGTGTGGAACAGGCCCGGGCCGTGCGTGTGCGCGGCGATCAGCTTGACCTGCTTGAACTCGTCCATGGCGTTGTCTTCCACGTAGGTGTGGAAGGCGCGCGAGCACTTCTCCGGGCCGCCCTTGCACATGAAGGGCAGTTCGAACACTTCCGACTTGTTGAAGCGCCCGGGCGTGTAGCCCAGCACCGTCCAGACGACGTCCACCACGCCGTCGCGGGCCTGGTCGAACAGTTGCGCCGGCGTGCCACCCATGGACATGGCGTGGAACATCTGGAACTTGATGCGGCCGTTGGACTCGGTCTCGATCTTCTTGGCCCAGGGCGCGATGGCCATGGTGGGGATCGCACCTTGCTGCGGCAGGAACTGGTGCAGGCGCAGGGTCACGGTCTGCGCCTGGGCGACACCGGTCAGGGCCACGGTGGACAGGGCGGCCAGCGCCACCAGGACGCCGCGACGAATCTTGAGCAGGGACATGAAGTTCTCCTTACAGGTCAGGGATGGCGCCGGAACAGGCGACGCGATCACGCGGTCTCGCCGGGGTCAGGCACCACAAGGGTGGGCGCACTTTGATTCATTTTCTGACCGGTGCAAAGCGGCATCACCGACTTTCAGCTATGCCAATTTGTTATGAAAATCGATCGCACCAACCCACGCCATCCGGTACCGGCTTGCCACGGGAACAAAACCAAGGGTTTATCCCGATACGACGGCGGCGACGCCATCTTGCTTTAGTTATTGTTCATAACCATAATTCCTCCACCCAACAAGCAAGATAGTGCAGATCCCCATGTCACCCGCCAACCCCGACCTGCAGCTGCGTCTGCACGGTGAACGATCGGAGATCGCGATCGTCACCCTCAACCGCCCGACCAAACGCAACGCCCTCAATGACGGCCTGATCATCGCCCTGCGCGATGTTTTCCAGACGCTTCCCGATACCGTGCGCGCCGCCGTCGTGCATGGCAACGGCGAGCACTTCAGTGCCGGACTGGACCTGTCCGAGCTGAGCGAGCGCGATGCCGCGGAGGGGGTCTTCCACTCGCGCATGTGGCACCATGCCCTGGACTGCATCGAGAAGGGCAAGGTACCGGTGGTGGCCGCCCTGCACGGCGCGGTGGTGGGCGGCGGCCTGGAACTGGCCAGCGCCTGCCACATCCGTGTCGCCGACGAGTCGGCCTTCTACGCGCTGCCCGAAGGCACGCGCGGCATCTTCGTTGGCGGCGGTGGCTCGGTGCGCGTGCCCAAGCTGATCGGTGCCGCCCGCATGAGCGACATGATGTTGACCGGCCGCGTCTACAACGCCCAGGACGGTGAGCGCATCGGTCTGTCCCAGTACGTCGTGCCCGAGGGCACGGCGCTGGACAAGGCCATCGAGCTGGCCACGCGCATCGCCACCAATGCGCGCATGACCAATTTCGCGCTCATGCATGCGCTGCCCCGCATCGCCGAACAGCCAGCCGACCACGGCTTCCTGACCGAGGCCATGATGGCCGCCATCGCCCAGTCGGCCCCCGAGGCCAAGGCCCGTGTGCGTGCCTTTCTGGAAGGCAAGGCCGCCAAGGTGAGCAAGACCTGAGGCCGCCGCCCTGGCAGCAGCCCCCCCGCTGCCAGCGGACGATGACAACGAACCAACCGCCCTGGCCCGCCGTCGCGGCCAGCACACAGGAGACAAGATGAAGAATGCGAAATACCGCCCCCTGACTTTCGGCGTCACGCGCGCCGTTGTTCGCACGGGTGATGGTGGCGTGCAGTACCTGAGCGCCGACCAGCCGCTGCAGCCTTATGGCGAGCGCATGTCCGACCGCCTGATCCACTGGGCAAAGACCACGCCGGACGAGACGTTCGTCGCGCAGCGCGCGCACGAGGCCAACGGCAAGCTCGGCGACTGGCGCCGGGTGAGCTATGCCCAGTCGCTGGACGCCGCGCGCCGCATTGGCCAGGCCCTGCTGAACCGCGGCCTTTCGCCCGAGCGGCCCGTGGTGATCCTGAGCGACAACGGCATCGACCACGCCCTGCTGGCACTGGCCTGTATCTACGCCGGTATTCCGTACTCGCCGGCCTCCCCGGCCTACTCCACCATCAGCAAGGACTACAGCAAGCTGCGTCACGTCATCAACACGCTGACGCCCGGCCTGATCTGGGCCGAGGATGGTGAACTGTACGGCCCTGCGCTGGCCGCCGCCGCACCGGCCGACTGCGAGGTCGCCGTTTCGCGCAACGCCGATCACCCGTCTCTCAAGGGCCGCCAGGTGACCCTGCTGGCCGAACTGCTGGCCACCGAACCGACGCCCGCGGTGGACGCCGCCCAGGCCGCCACCACGCCCGACACCATCGTCAAGTTCCTGTTCACCAGCGGCTCGACCAAACTGCCCAAGGCGGTCATCAACACGCACCGCATGTGGTGTGCCAACCAGCAGCAGATGCGCCAGTCGATGCCGGTGTTGACCGAGGAGCGTCCGGTGCTGATCGACTGGCTGCCCTGGAACCACACCTTCGGCGGCAACCACAACGTCGGCCTGGTGCTCAACAACGGTGGCACGCTCTACATCGACGAGGGCAAACCCACGCCGGCGCTGATCGGCGAGACGCTGCGCAACCTGCGCGAGATTGCGCCGACCCTGTATTTCAACGTGCCCACAGGCTTCGAGGCGATCGCCAACGCCATGAAGACCGATGACGTGCTGCGCAAGAACTTCCTCTCGCGCGTGAAGATGTTCTTCTATGCCGGTGCCTCGCTGGCGCAGCCAGTGTGGGATTCGCTGTTCGAAAGTGCCGAACGCGAGGTGGGCGAGCGCATCGTCATGACCTGCGGCTTCGGCATGACGGAATCGAGCCCCTACGGCCTGTTCCCCACCAGCCCGGATCTCAAGGCCGGCGAACTGGGGCTGCCGACGCCGGGCATGGAGTGCAAGCTGGTCCCCGTGGACGGCAAGACCGAGCTGCGCTACCGCGGACCCAACATCACGCCCGGCTACTGGCGCTCGCCCGAGGCCACGGCCGAGGCGTTCGACGAGGAAGGGTTTTTCTGCACCGGCGACGCCGTCCTGTGGATCGACCCTGCCGACCCCCACCGGGGCCTGCGCTTCGACGGCCGCATTGCCGAAGATTTCAAACTCGCCACCGGCACCTTCGTCAGCGTCGGTCCGCTGCGCGCCCGTGTCATCACCGGTGGTGCGCCCTACATCCAGGACGTGGTCATCACCGGCCTGAACCGCAAGGAGATCGGTGCCCTGGTGTTCCCCACGCCGGCGGTGCGCACACTGGTCGATCTGCCGCCCGACGCGCCGATGGAGCAGGTGCTGGCCCAGCATAGCGTGCTGCAGAAGTTCCAGAGCCTGGTCACCGACCTGTCGCTGACCGCCACCGGCAGTGCCAACCGCGTGACGCGGATGATGCTGCTGGCCGAGCCCCCCTCGATCGACCTGGGCGAGGTCACCGACAAGGGCAGCATCAACCAGCGCGCCGTGCTCAAGCACCGCGACCACCTGGTGACGGCGCTCTACGACGAAACGCCTGGCCACACCGTCATCAAGCCGGGCACCGATCTCTGAACCAAGGACTGACACATGGCTCGCAAGGGTTTTTTCAACGCATTCGATGACGTGGTCATCGTCGACGGCGTGCGCACGCCGATGGTCGACTACTGCGGCGCGCTGGGCCACATCTCGCCCACCGATCTGGGCATCAAGGTCGCCCGCGAGGCGCTGGCGCGCGCCGGCGTCGCACCCGACGAGATCGGCTCGGTGATCACCGGCAACATGGCGCCCGGCGATTTCGACCAGTTCTTCCTGCCGCGCCACATCGGCCTGTACGCCGGCGTGCCCCAGGACGTGCCGGCGCTCATGGCACAGCGCATCTGCGGTACCGGCTTCGAGCTGTTCCGCCAGGCCGGCGAACACATCGGCGCCGGTGTTTGCGACGCCGCCCTGGTGGTCGGCACCGAAAGCATGACGCGCAACCCCATTGCCGCCTTTGACCACCGCACCGGCTTCAAGCTGGGCGCGCCGGTCGGCTTCAAGGACTACATGTGGGAAGCGCTCAAGGACCCGGCGGCCGGCATCAACATGATCCAGACGGCCGAGAACCTGGCGAAGAAGTACGGCATCACGCGCGAGGAGGTGGACGCGTTCGCCAGCGCGTCGTTCGCCAAGGCCGTGGCGGCCCAGGAAAGCGGCTTCCTCGCCGGTGAAATCGTCCCCGTCGTGAGCGAGAAGTTCGAGCTCGAAGGCTACCGCCCGCGCGGCATCCGTCTGCAGGGCAAGGTGGCCGAGGTGACCACCGACACGCATCCCCGTCCCTCGCCGGTGGAGGTGCTGGCCAAGCTCAAGCCCGTGTTCGAGGGCGGCGTGCAGACCGGCGGCAACAGTTCGGCCCTGGTCGATGCGGCCGCCGCCTGCGTGGTCACCTCGGGCACCTACGCCAAAGCCCAGGGGCGGCAGCCGCTGGCCCGCGTGGTGGGCGCGGCCGCCGTGGGCGTGCCACCCGAGATCATGGGCATCGGCCCGGCACCGGCCATTCGGCTGCTGCTCGAGCGCACTGGCCTCCGGCTCGATGACATCGCCCGTTTCGAGATCAACGAGGCCCAGGGTGCTCAGACGCTGGCGGTGGCGCGCGAGGTGGGCATGGACCTGTCCAGGCTCAATGTCAACGGTGGCGCCATCGCGCTGGGCCATCCGCTGGCAGCCACCGGTGTGCGCCTGACGCTCACGCTGGCGCGCGAGTTGCAACGCAGCGGCACACGGTACGGCATCTGCGGCGCCTGTATCGGTGGTGGCCAGGGCATTGCCCTGCTTCTTGAAAATCCGGAAGGGAACTGACATGAACATCCAGGGACAAGCAGCCCTCGTCACCGGCGGCGGATCGGGCCTCGGTGAAGCCACGGCACGTGAACTCGCCCGCCTGGGCACCAAGGTCGCCGTGCTCGACCTCAACCTCGACAATGCCCGGCGCGTGGCCGACGAGATCGGTGGCCTGGCCATCCAGTGCGACGTCAGCAGCCCCGAGAGCATGCAGGCGGCCATCGACACCGCCGCCGCGGCGCACGGCCCGGCGCGCATCCTGATGCAGATCGCGGGCATCGGCACCGCCAAGCGCGTGGTCGGCAAGGACGGCAACGCCGCGCCGCTGGAGGACTTCATCAAGGTCGTCAACGTCAACCTGATCGGCACCTACAACGCGGCCCGCCTGTTCGCCGCCGCCTGCGCAAAGCTCGATCCGCTGGAGGACGGCGAGCGCGGGGCCATGGTGTTCACCGCCAGCGTGGCCGCGTTCGACGGCCAGGTCGGCCAGCAGGCCTACAGCGCCTCCAAGGGTGGCGTGGTCGGCATGACGCTGCCCATGGCGCGCGACCTGGCCCAGCATGGCATCCGCGTGTGCACGATTGCCCCCGGCCTGTTCGCCACGCCGCTGATGAAAACCCTGCCCGAGGCGGTGCAGGAATCGCTGGCCAAGAGCATCCCGTTCCCGCAACGCCTGGGTAAACCCGAAGAGTTCGCGCAGCTCGCAGCGCATATCGTCACCAATTCGCATCTCAATGGCGAGGTCATCCGCCTCGATGGCGCACTCAGACTGGCCCCCCGCTGAACAGCTCCCTATGACCAAGACCGTTGTATATGAAGTGGACGTGATGTTCGGCGACTGCGACCCGGCCGGCATCGTGTTCTTTCCCAATTTCAGCAAGTGGATGGACGCCTCCTCGCTGAACTTCTTCGTGCAATGCGGCGTGCCGCCCTGGCGCGAACTGGTCAAGACGACCGGGATCATCGGCACCCCGCTGCTGGAGATCCACACCAAATTCATGAAACCGGCCACCTACGGCGAGCGCCTGCAGGTGCACACCAGCGTCATCGAATGGCGCGAGAAGGTGTTGATCCAGAAACATGTGGTCATGCGCGGCGACACCGTGCTGTGCGAGGGCACGGAAACCCGGGCCTTCTGCGCCCGCGATCCCGACAATCCGGACCGCATCAAGGCCGTGCCCATTCCGGCCGACATCCGCGCCCAGTGCGGCGGCTGACTCCGTTCCCCTCCCCTGCTTTCAACCCCAACCAAGGAGACATACCCATGAAAGCCATCAAAACCCTGATCGCCGCCGCTGCCGCGGCGCTGGTCGCCACCAGCGCACAGGCCGACATCAAGATCGGCGTGATCCTGCCGCTGACCGGACCGGCCTCCGGCCTGGGCATCCCGGCCAAGAACCAGGTCGAGCTCTGGCCCACCAGCATCGCCGGCGAGAAGCTGCAGGTCACCGTGCTGGACGACGCCACTGACCCGACCAACGGCGTGCGCATTGCGCGCCGCTTCACCACCGAGGACAAGGTGGACCTGATCGTGGGCTCCGTGGCGACGCCGGTGGGTGTGGCCATCGCCGACGTGGCGCGCGACACCAAGACGCCGCAACTGGCGCTGACGCCGATCGGTCTGCCGCCCGGTGCCGATGCCTGGAGCTTCCGCATGCCCCAGTCCAACGGCGTGATGGCCACCGCCATCATCAACCACATGAAGGACAAGGGCATCAAGACGGTCGGCTTCCTGGGCTACACCGACGCCTACGGCGAGCAGTGGCTGCAGGCCTTCACCCCCCTCGCAGAAAAGGCCGGCATCAAGATCGTCGGCGTCGAGCGCTTTGCCCGCACCGACACCAGCGTGACCGGCCAGGCCCTCAAGCTGGTCGCCGCCAAACCGGACGCCATGCTGATCGTGGCCTCGGGCAGCGGCGCCGCGATGCCGCACAAGGGTATCGTCGAGCGCGGTTTCAAGGGCACGATCTACCAGACGCACGGTGCTGCCTCCAAGGACCTGATGCGCGTGGGTGGCAAGGATGTCGAAGGCGCGTTCGTGGTGGCCGGCCCGGTCATCTCGCCGGCGCAGTTGCCCGACAGCAACCCGTCCAAGGCCGTGGCACTGGACTTCTCGCAGAAGTACGACGCGAAATACGGCGCCGGTACCGCCAACCAGTTCGCCGGCCACGCCTACGACGTGACCGTGGTGCTGGAAAAGGCCATCCCGATCGCGCTGAAGGCCGCCAAGCCCGGCACGCCCGAATTCCGCGCCGCCCTGCTCAACGCCTTCGAGACGATGGGCCGCACGGTGGTGGCGCACGGCGTGCTGAACTGGACCAAGGACGACCACTGGGGCTACACCCTGGACACCGGTGTGATCTACAAGGTCGTCAACGGCGACTGGAAGTTCGAGAAGTGATCCCCCGCCGGCGCCGCCGCCCCGGCGGCCGGCGCCGGCCCTGACCCGAATCCCCAACATTTTTGGCCTCCCCCGCTCGGGGGAGTGAGCCCATGGACTCAACCATCGCCAGTATCCTGCTGGTCGACGGTCTGACCAACGGTGCGGTCTATGCCCTGCTGGGCCTGACGCTCGTGCTGGTCTTTGCCGTCACCCGAGTGATCTTCATTCCCCAGGGGGAGTTCGTCGCCTATGGCGCACTCACCCTCGCCCTGCTGCAGACCGGACAGGTACCCGGCACCGTGTGGTTGCTGCTGATACTGGCAGCGGTCGCGGCCCTGATGGAGGGCTTCACCGTCTGGCGCCATACGGGCCGCCCGGGCCCCGCCGCCAAGGCGGTCATCAAGCAATCGGCACTGCCGGTGGTCGTGGCCCTGCTCGGCTGGTGGGCGGCACCGCAGCAATTTCCGCTGGTCGTGCAGGCCCTGCTGAGCGTGGCCATCGTCACCGCTTTCGGCCCACTGGTGTACCGCGTCGCCTACCAATCACTGGAAGACTCCACCCCGCTGGTGCTGCTGATCGTGTCCGTCGGCGTGCACTTCGCCATGGTCGGCCTGGGCCTGCTGTTCTTCGGCGCCGAGGGCTTCCGCAACCCGGCGTTCTGGGATGACCGCTTCGAGCTGGGCAGCGTGATCCTCTCCGGACAGGCCATCATCATCTGCCTGTCGGCGCTGGCGCTGATCGCCCTGCTGTGGCTGTTCTTCGAGCGCTCCCTCTACGGCAAGGCGCTGCGCGCCACGGCCGTCAACCGGCTCGGCGCCCGCCTGATGGGCATTTCCTCGAGCGCCAGCGGCAAGCTCACCTTCACCATGGCCGCCCTCATCGGCGCGCTCTCGGGCCTGCTGATCGGCCCCACCACGACGGTGTTCTACGACTCGGGCTTCCTGATCGGCCTCAAGGGTTTCGTGTCGGCGGTGATCGCCGGCCTGTCCAGCTATCCGATGGCTCTGGCCGGCGCCCTGTTCGTGGGCGTGGTCGAGGCGTTCAGCTCGTTCTGGGCCAGCGCCTTCAAGGAAGTGATCGTCTTCACCCTGGTCCTGCCCATCCTGCTGTGGCGCTCCCTGACCGGCGACCATTCTGACGAGGAACATTGAGCATGAACATTCGCCGCATCGGGTGGATCTCGTTGATCGTGGCGTTGGTGGCCATCGCGCTGCTGCCGCTGCCCGACTTCTGGATCGTGCAACTCAACTACATCGGGCTTTTCACCCTGGTCAGCCTGGGCCTGATCCTGCTGACCGGCGTCGCCGGCCTGACCTCCTTCGGGCAGGCCGCCTTCGTGGGCATCGCCGCCTACACCACCGCCTGGATGACCCTGAACCTCGGCTGGTCGCCCTGGGCCACGCTGTGGGTCGGCCTGGCGTTCACCGGCGCCTCCGCGCTGGTCATCGGCAGCATCACGCTGCGCATGTCGGGCCACTACCTGCCCCTGGCCACCATCGCCTGGGCACTGTCGCTGTACTACCTCATGGGCAACCTCGACGCGCTGGGCAAGTACGACGGCCTGCTGGGCGTCCCGGGCATCAGCGTGTTCGGCCACGACCTCGGCCAGGGCCGCGGCATGTATGCGCTGATCTGGCTGTGCGTGCTGGGTGGCGTCTGGCTGATCCAGCACCTGCTCGACTCCCGGCCCGGCCGCGCCATCCGCGCACTGAAGACCGGCACGCAGATGGCCGAGGCCATGGGCGTGAACACCCTGCGCTACAAGATCATCATCTTCGTGATCGCGGCGCTGCTGGCCGGCGTGTCGGGCTGGCTGTTCGCCCATTTCCAGCGCTCGGTCAACCCCTCGCCGTTCGGGCTGGAGTCGGGCATCGAGTACCTGTTCATGGCCGTGATGGGCGGCGTGGGCCACGTCTGGGGGGCGCTCACCGGTGCCTTCCTGACCAAGGTGCTGGAAGACCAGCTGCAGGTGCTGCTGCCGAAGCTGATCGGCACCAGCGGCAGCTTCGAGGTCATCGTGTTCGGCATCCTGCTGGTGCTGGTGCTCAAGTTCATGCCCGATGGCCTGTGGTCCATCGTGGAAAACCGCCTGCCCCGCCGGCAGCGCAAGATGGACTGGCACGATGCCCGCACCCTGCCGACACGGCCACAGCCGGCCACCAGCGAACTGGTGCTCGATGTGCGCGCCATCCGCAAGCAGTTCGGCGGTCTGACGGCGGTCAACGACATCAGCTTCCAGATCCACGCCGGCCAGATCGTCGGCCTCATCGGCCCCAACGGCGCCGGCAAGTCGACCACCTTCAACCTGGTCACCGGCGTGTTGTCCAAGACCCGCGGCGAGGTGCACTTCCGCGGCGAGGACATCACCCGTCTGCGCTCGCGCGAGATCCTGCGCAAGGGCATGGCGCGCACCTTCCAGCACGTGAAGATGATCCCCGACATGACGGTGCTGGAGAACGTCGCGCTCGGCGCCTACACGCGGGGACAGACCGGTGTCGTGCGCTCGATGCTCAACCTCAACCAGGAAGAGGAGCGCCAGACCTTCCTGCTGGCACAGCGCCAGCTCGAGCGCATCGGCATGGGCGAGTACCTGCATGAGCTGGCCGGCAACCTGGCCATGGGGCCGCAGCGCCTGATGGAAATCGCCCGTGCGCTGTGCGCCGACCCGGCCCTGCTGCTGCTCGACGAACCGGCCGCCGGCCTGCGCCACAAGGAAAAGCAGGCCCTGGCGGACGTGCTGCGCCAGCTCAAGTCCGAGGGCATGAGCATCCTGCTGGTGGAACACGACATGGACCTGGTCATGCAGGTCTGCGACCACCTGGTGGTGATGGAGTTCGGCACCCTGCTCACCCAGGGCACGCCCGAACAGATCCAGCAGGACCCCAAGGTCCGCGCCGCCTACCTGGGCACCGAGCATTGAGACCACGATGAGCCATCCGATACTACAAGTCAAGGACCTGCGCGCCGGCTACGGCCGCGCCGAGGTGCTGCACGGCATCAGCCTGCAGGCCGACAAGGGCAGCGTGATCACCGTGATCGGCCCCAACGGCGCCGGCAAGTCCACGCTGCTCAACACCCTGATGGGCATCCTGCCCGGCAAGGGCACCATCGCGTTCAAGGGCCAGGACGTGCGCACCCTCACGCTGGAAGAGCGCGTGATGGCCGGCATCGCGCTGGTCCCCGAAAAGCGCGAACTCTTCGGCTCCATGCCGGTGGAGGACAACCTGCTGCTCGGCGGCTTTCGCCAGATGCGCCTGGGCAAGTCGCAATGGCGTTCGCGCCTGGACGATGTCTACGACCTGTTCCCGCGCCTGAAGGAGCGGCGCGCCCAGCTGGCCGGCACGCTCTCGGGCGGCGAGCGCCAGATGCTGGCGGTGGGCCGCGCCCTGATGGCGCGCCCCGACCTGCTGATGCTCGACGAGCCCAGCCTGGGGCTGGCCCCGCTGATCGTGCGCGAGATCTTCGAGATCATCAAGACGCTGCGCCAGACCGGCGTGACGATCGTGCTGGTGGAGCAGAACGCCCGCGCCGCGCTGCAGGTGGCCGACCACGGCTACGTGCTCGAGATGGGCGAACTCAGTGCCGAAGGCCCCGCCGACGAGCTGGCCAACGACCCGCGCGTGATTGAAACCTACCTGGGCAGTGCCCGCAAGAAAGACTGATCCTGCATGAACGCCTTTCAGCCCAACCCCGCTGACACGGGCTTTGTCCTGTTCGACGTGTTGCGCGCCCCCGAGGTGCTGGCCGAGCTGCCGGCCCTCGCCGAATCTGCCGACACCGACCTGATGCGCCAGGTCGCCGAGGAGGCCGGCAAGTTCGTCGGCCAGGTGGTCGCCCCGCTCAGCCGCGATGGCGACGAAATCGGCGCACGCTGGCACAACGGCGCCGTCACCATGCCGCCGGGCTTCCGCGACGCCTACCAGGCCTTCTGGCAGGCCGGCTGGCCGGCCCTGTCGGCCGCGCCCGAGGACGGCGGCCAGGGCCTGCCGGCGGTGCTGGAGGCCATGCTGTACGAATGGCTGAGCGCGGCCAACCACGGCTGGACGATGGCCCCGGGGCTGCTGCACGGCGCCTACGAGTGCATCAAGCACCATGCCAGCCCCGAGCTCAAGGCCCGTTACCTGGGCAAGGTGGCCACCGGCGAATGGCTGGCCACGATGTGCCTGACCGAGCCGCACGCCGGCTCCGACCTTGGCCTGTGCCGCACCCGGGCCGTGCCGCTGGCCGACGGGCGCTATGCGCTCTCGGGCACCAAGATCTTCATTTCCGGCGGCGAGCACGACCTGAGCGACAACATCGTGCACCTGGTGCTGGCGCGCCTGCCCGACGCGCCGCCCGGGCCCAAGGGCCTGTCGCTGTTCCTGGTGCCCAAGTTCTACGAGGACGGCACCCGCAGTGCCGTGGTCTGCGAGCGCATCGAGGAAAAAATGGGGCTGCATGGCAGCCCGACCTGCGTGATGCGCTTCGACGAGGCGGCGGCCTGGCTGGTCGGCGAACCCGGCAAGGGCCTCAACGCCATGTTCGTGATGATGAACGCCGCGCGCCTGCATGTGGGCCTGCAGGGCATGGGCCTGCTCGACGCCGCCTGGCAGAAGGCCGACGCCTACGCCCGCGAGCGGCGCCAGATGCGCGCCCCCGGCAGCAGCGCCAAGGCGGGCGAGGCCGACCTGATCGCGCTGCACCCGGCCGTGCGCCGCCTGCTGGATGCTCAACGCGCCTGGGTCGACGCCGGGCGCGTCATCGCCTACCGCTCGGCCCTGGAACTGGACATCCTCAAGCACCACGGCGACCCCGGGCGCCGGGCACAGGCCGGCCGCTGGTGTGCGCTGGTCACCCCCGTGCTCAAGGCGGCCTGGACCGACCAGGCCTTCCATGGCGCCAGCGCCTGCCTGCAGGTGTTCGGTGGCCACGGCTATGTGCGCGAATGGGGCATCGAGCAGGTGGTGCGGGATTCGCGCATCGCCATGATCTACGAGGGCACCAACGAGATCCAGGCCATCGACCTGCTGCTGCGCAAGACCCTGCCCGACGGCGGCCAGGCCCTGCTGGCGCTGCTCGACGAACTGCTGGCCGATCTCGGCGCGGGAGACAGCGCCGCCCGCGCCCGCACCGGTCTTCAGCAACTCGCCGCCTTCGTGCGCGAACGCCTGCTGCCGGGGGTGCATGCCGAGGGCGCCCCGGCCGACCTGGCCCACTGGCTGGCCGACGACTTCCTGCGCGCCGTGGCCATGGCGCTGATGGCCTGGGCCTGGTCCCGGATCGACGCCACCCCGGGCGCCGAGTCGCCACGCTGGCAGAATGCCCGCCAGGCGTTCTGGCGCTGGGTCTGGCCCGAGTTCGACATGCGCCTGTCCATGATGGGCGCCAGCCTGACCGACAAACCCCAGCCGCACTGACGTGTCCATCGCCAACAACCTCCGCCGGCCACGCGGACCGCGCAAGAATCCCGTGGCACCACCGCCGGAAGGCCCTCCGGCGGACCACGAGCCCCGCATCGACACCAGCTACCTGGAAACGCTGCTGGGCTACAACGCCCGGCGGGCGGCGCTGGCGGTGATCACGGTGTTCCTGCAACGCATGGCACCCTACGGCCTGCGGCCGGTGGATTTTTCCGTGCTGACCCTGATCGCCCACAACCCGGGCATCACCTCGCGCCAGTTGTGCACGGCGCTGGACATCCTGCCACCCAACCTGGTGGGCATGATCAAGTCGCTGGACCGGCGCGGCCTGATCGAGCGCAAGCCCCACCCCACCGACGGCCGTGCCCAGGGGCTGCACCTGTCGCCTGCGGGTATCAAGCTGCAGAAGGCCGCCCAGCGCACGGCCACACAGCTCGAATCCGACGTCGCCGGCCAGTTGAGCGACGAGGAACTCCAGACGCTCAAGACGCTGCTGCACCGCATTTACAAATAGGGTGGCGCGCCCGCACGAGGCAGCGGCGGGAGCCACCGACCCGCTTCGTCCGTAGCCTGCAAGCGGCCCATTGCTGCACCGCCCATCCGTTGTCAGCTAGCAAA
>Ga0265293_10003047_pt1 | contig 31965 bp, 30 predicted proteins | sample Munlanlewell138R_FD_192505 | JGI IMG/M metagenome (GOLD analysis project Ga0265293, IMG submission 192505) | Leachate microbial communities from a municipal landfill in Southern Ontario, Canada - Leachate well 138R | ecosystem: Engineered > Solid waste > Landfill > Unclassified | place: Canada... | reverse complement strand
AAAATAGGACTGGATAATCTGAATTAGGTCTGCTTCAGTATTAGGCAACTCGTCCATAGGTATCTTTACAAGATCCCGAGCTATTTTTTTGTAATGAGTCAGTAAGTTAAATCCTGCGTTTTTCTTATTGTGTTCAAATATTGCACCTAAAGTCTTCTTAATTTCCTGCTCGGATGCTCCCATAGCTAGAAGAAATGCGTATATGGGATATTTATGGTTAGACAGCCTGACATAGACATCTCTGGTATCTGGTTCAAATACTATTGTAAAATTCAATTTATTTTCAATATTAACAAAAGACTGTATTGTGCCATCTCCATGGGGTTTTGTGTATATCCCTGGACGAATCCTACGCTGATTACCAACCACCATTTCATTCCCTCTGATTATTAAAGTATTACCCTCTGTGTAAAATGGTGCGTGAAATAAAGTAATGGTGTCTTTGTCTAGGACCTTCTTGGTTTTATTGTCTATCAAAGAAAGGGAACCTCTATATCTGGAATGTAATGTTTTCCCTTTTAATTTAGCATCCTTCTGCGCTTGTATACTAAAATTTCCTTCCTCAACGTCAAGTGAATCAAGTCTCAGAGTACGGTCCTTTCCCTCTATAGGAAAAAAATTTTTTAAAATATGTTCTATTCTGTTTTTGTAGTCATTTGTGTCTAATAACGACTTACGTATATTCATAAATTGCCCCTTTTACTTTCTTATTGTACGAGTTAAGATGGAGAAACCTTTGTTAACCTGTTTAGCCTGTTCTGGGATAGTGGATATTTCAATATTTGAATTACCCTGTGACATTTCAGACATAATGTAGGTCAACATATTTTTAGGAGAATTTGGAATGTAAACCCTTTTCTTTGAGTCCATGTGCCCCCCTTAATATTTAATAAAATAATTAGCTTCTTCAGTTGTTAATGTATATTTGCCAAAGACATAGCCCAGCTTCTTAACATTCCACTGAAAAACTATACATACCTTATGCTTAGTTAATTCGTGCTGTACCAAGAATGTACCAAACCCGTTAACTTCCATAGTTTTGTACTTTGCTATGAGTTCGCGGTCTGATTTTTTACGAAAATTAATTACAAATTCCTCACACACAGGTACATGTTTTCCGAACTGCTGATCCAGCTCTCCGTACTTCTCAGGATTTACCAGCGGCTTTAATTCGTAGTACCGATGAATGCCTAATAATCGGCATGCCATATTAATAAACCACTGACGGAGCTTACCTGGTTTACGTAAATGTAACTTGTAAGGTTGTGTGAAAGCTATCGAAGCAGGTGCATTTGAAGCTTCTCCCAAAGGTGGGAGAGGTTCTTTACTCAGTATTCCCTTCATAGCATATCCCCTTCTTTGTCATTTTGATATTTCAACTCTTGATAACGAGTCCTTACTACTGAATACATAACATAATCCTGTCCTTTAAGTTGTGCCAGGTAGGACTTAGCCTGATTTGGATCACCCAGTACTAGTTCCTGGGCTATCTGCTCTGCCTGCATAGTTACATTATCAGGGTGATGCGGATTAATAACGCCACCCATACCTCCACTTTCCACTATCTGTTTAGCCTGTTCACCAAAGGACATGGTAACGTTTTCCTCGTCTCGGGAAGTAGCTATCGACTCTTTCATAGATTCCCTGAGTTCCTGCCTCATCAATTTACTTTCTTCTTGTAAATTGATACCCACATGAGCCCCGTAGGTTTTGTTACTGACTTTTCCTGACAAATATAGTTCTCTCAGGGAAGCACTATATTCTACATTATCCGCAGTTTTAAATTCTTCCAGAGATATGGATTTTATATTTTTAAATAACCGGATATCAGAAGCGTGCATTACTTTTAATATTTTAGAAAGCAAATTATTAAGAGCATCATATATTTCGCGCATTTGGTTTTCCAGTAATTTTAGAGCTAAAGGTGCCGCAGTGATGTTTAATGTCCCTGCAAAAAATTCACGGGGTACCCCGAAAGAATCGGCAATCTTCATTTCCGCAGCTTCAATATCTCCCTGTAAATTAAGTGCTCTACCACTATTTTTTAATTGTTGAATGCCAATAGGGAATGGCAAGAAATTTACACGGGTAGCGTCTTTACGGTGGTTGTCTATTATTTCCTTTATTTTTGCTTTATGGTTATGCAGGTCTATGGCCACTATCCCACCCCCAATACCTCCTGAGTTTGGAAGGTTAGGGTGTATGATGTCCAGAGGTATCGTGTGGTCCAAAGAAATAGCTTCATTACCTCGTTTTAATATCTCTGCATGAATAAACCTGAAAATCGCGTCGGTTAATGGAGGCATTCCAAATTTACCGAAACTACTGGAAATAGGCTTAGCCTTTAAAAAGTTAAAATATGCAGGGTTCATCTGAAACTTTTTTTTCAGATGTATAGCATGCAACAAGTTTTCTGGAGTATCATTTAGGAATACTTGGGATTTTGACATATACTCTTTTTCAAATACTTGAGGGAAGTCTAAATAATACACCGCATTATTACTGAATGGTGACTTCTCAACGGCTATATAACTAACTGGCCAGTTTATTAGATTTAAACTTTCTGCATTTACATCGGTTTCCTCAATAGCGGGTAGATGCCCTAGGAGCGCTTCACAGTGGGGGCACGTGTCAGTTATTTTATATAAGAGTCGAGAACTATTTGGGTCTACTCCTGCTACAGATTTAGTTACTGAAGAAAATTTGAACTTATGACCACAGGAATCACATTTGAAGAATTTATTTCGTGGAGGAAGTATCAGGGTACCTACATTACCCCCAATATAATAATCTTCGCCCACATTTTGAATAAATGCAAGCAACCCTAGATCTTTAGTTATCTTTTTCTTTAGGTCCTCCATAGCTTCGTTATCTGAAGGAGTTTCCTTAAATTCTATCTTAAGGTTAGATGCTATATAACGGATAAATTTTTGTAAAGAACTTTTTACATCGGTAGACGAATGATAGACAATTTCGTTAAACGCCATAAGTTCGTCTAGGTTTTGGGGCATAAATTCTGCATAATATGAGTGTAGTGGATCTCTGAATTTTGACCCGCTGCCCTCTTTTTGATAGTTAACTCTGATATCAGAAGTTTTAGTCACGATGACACCTCCAAAATTTACTCTACCTCATTATACCACGCCGATTTTTAAAAATCAAAGAGGTACTGTGTTATAAATATATCGATATTTTTACGTATAAGATTTTAGCTTGTTTTTTCACTAAAAAATGTGGGGAAATGCACACTTTATTTTTTACCTTTAGCATGAGGTCGGCTGAATTTACAAATTCAGATTGCAGGGTTAAACATAAGGCTGTACAAAGCTATTTCTTAGCGATATTTTCACGAGTAGACCACTTACCTGAGGGTGGTCAAACCCCTTGAGAGTCTTACTTCCCCAACTCTGTGCGGGTATTTTACAAGGGGACCATTTCTTATTTGACTCGAAAAAAAAAATGGAGTAAACTGAGAAGACTCGGGCATGATATGGAGTCAAAAAATGATAATTTTAAAGTTACCTTTAGGTTTTCGAGCTAAGTTTCTATACTACAATTTTCAAGGAGTGCAGAAGTATATTCCTATCGGGTATCCGTTTTTAAAAAATCCCGTATATCGAGATCAGTTATTACATTCAGGCATAAAAAATATTGCTGATATGGTAGCTGAGGAAGACAAGGCATTTGAAGCTAAAAAAAAGGAAGTGGGTAAAAAGTTAGCAGCTTTTAAGTTTAAAACAACCCCCTTTCCAAATCAGCTAGAATCCTTGTTTAACATACTCATATACGAAAAATTTGGATTGTTTGATGATATGGGTACAGGTAAGACCAAAACTTATTTGGACTTAGCAGCTATTGCCGGTGGGAGATTTCTTATTATAACGGAAGCACACCTTATACCGAACATTGTAGAGGTAGAAGCTAAGCGACACCGACCTGATTTAAAGATCATAGGTTACAGGGCTACTCTAAGCAAAAAGCGAGTAGCAGAACTGTGGCGTAAGGTAAGGGAAGAAGGCTACTCTCTAGTTCTAAATTATGAAAACATAAACAAGTTTTCTAAAGAGTTGGAGGGCATACAGTGGACAGGTTTGGTTCTAGACGAGTCAGCAAACGTAAAGAATATGGAATTAGACAGAACTAACACCGTTGTTAGAATTGCTGACTACTGTAAGTATGTAGTGCCTGCTACGGGAACACCCTCACTCGGGAAATCTATGGATGTATATTCACAAATGCGCTTAATCAGTAAATATATATTCACAGATGATATATCTATATTTAAAAGCAAATATTGCAAACTACAGCAGATTAGTTACACCACAAAAACAGGGTATATTGTGAAAGGTCCACTTGCATATGCTGGTCCTAAAAACACAAAAATCCTGAAGCAAAAAATTGCTTTTTTTTACATTAGACATATCAAGAATCCCGCAGATTATCCCGAAAGAACTGAGCAGGTTATTACACTTGAACCTACCACTCAGCAATTCACAAAATACTCAGAATTTAAACAAGGTACACTACCCGATGTGTATTGTTACCAAGACTATCCTGCCTTACGACAGGCTAAATCTACTGAGATAGCCAACGGTCACTTGACGTTACCTTCTAACAAAAGTAAGGAGAGTTGTGATGCGTTGCAGTGTCGCCTTCCAGAATGTTATGGGTTCTTCAATGCTGCAAATTGCAGGCATCGTTCTTCTAAAGTAAGAATTCATGCCAAGGATACCGAACATTTTACCTCAGTAAAAGAAGCCGCCCTTGCATCTTTAATTAAGGAGAGTTTGGCGTCAAATCGTTCAATGATAATATTTTTTAATCATGTGAACGACATGATCCCTATAAAAAGGGTTCTTTCAAAATTCAAAGATATGCCGGTGCTGCACTTGCGAGAGCAGAAACATAAAATTGAATCTCTTGAAAAATTTAAAGAGGAAGTGCGGGGAAAACCCGGAGTAGTGACTGCGCAAATAAGCTCAGGTATAGGTTGGACATTCATAGAGGCCAGTGTAGTTGTATATTATAGTCTTGCCTATTTCGGAGATTATGCGCAGAGTAGGGACAGGGTATACCGTAAGGGGCAAAATAGAACGGTTCACGTTTACATCTTGCTTACTAGTATCCCTGAAGAGCAGCATTTGTACCAATGCGTAATCAATGGTAAGAATTTCCTAGAGGAGATTATGACCATTGACAAATGATGATAATGGAGGAAATTAATGAGTAACGAACTAGTAGTAATGGAAAGTGCAATTCAGCAGGCGGTAAAAGATTACCCAGTATTAGCAAAAAAGATTAAAGAAGCTACAGTAGAAATATTCGGAGCAGAAGGCATTGATGTAATGTGGTCCCCTGAATTTTTAAAACTGGTGCAGAGTTCCTCGGATTACAAAGATAGTTCCGAGATTGGTACCATTCGTCATTCCCAGACGAATGAACTAATCCATCTTAAAGCCGTTATTCCAGTTGGTTTGTTTAAAACCAGAGAATGGTACGATGGTAAGAAAAAAAATAGCATTTGTCGTAGTAGAGATGGAATAACCGGAAATGTGTACGGTAAATGTGCTACGTGTCCACATGCAGAATTTAAAAGAAAACCAGACGGTAGTGCTGAAGCACCTAACTGCTCAGAGACTCCTATACTAGTGTTACTAGACCCAAAAGCTGACGAAATTTACAGACTTAGACTTACGGTAGGTAACAGGGATGAGTATAAAGTATTCAGAAAAAAGATAATTGCTGCAAGAAAGCTTAATTTTGGATACGTAAGACTAACCCCAGTTAAGAATGAGAATTCCTCTAACGGGTCATTCAAATTTGATTTTGCTTACAAAGATGGTCTTACCAAGGAAGACGCAGTAAAATCTCAGGTGGCTTTAAATGTAGTCGCATCATGGAGACAGGCTACCCTTGACCGTTATGCGGATGAGATAGATGACGTAATAGACACTCCTAGTGGCGGAGCTATACTGGACCAGGATGAAGACATAGTTCTGGACAAAGAGGTCGTAGAAGAAAAACCTAAGACCGCTGCCCCAAAAGGTAAAGCACCTGCTAAGGCTACAGCCAAAGCAGCTAAGGCAAACGCTACAGAAAAACCAGGGGATTATGTACCTGCAGATGTTGATGAGACAACAGAGTCGGTTGATGAATCAGAAGCAGAAGCAGAAGAAGTTGACATTGAGGTTACTTCTGATGACGATGACGATGGCTTTGTAAGCGCTTAACATTTTTTTTATAACGGGGGCTTTCTGTAAGCCTCCGTTAAAACATTTATATAGGAGTTGCTATGTTTGAACCGTGGTCTCATTCCAAATTAAAGAAGTATAATAATTGTAAAAGAGAATTTTATTTCCAGTATTACTTGAAAATAAAACCAGAAGATTTTGGATTATCCCCTGTTGTGTGGGATACCCAGCAACTTGGAAATGATTCTCATAAAGTAATGGAGCACGCAGTTACTAAGATGCGCGCAAAGCAGTCGTTCAATTTGAAGGAACTTATCTCTGCTGTATGTAGCAAGGATAACTATGGTAGACCAGTTAAGTCTGGTGTACTAGATTTAAAACGAAAGACTGACCTCTTGAAACTTGTCAGGGGTATGAAAGAATTTGTAATATCCTCAAAGGAACTCTTGCAAGGCTATCCATTACTTATAGAGTCTTCTTTCGTATTAGATGTAAATGGTATGTGTAAGCCGGCTACTTACAAGAATCCGTGGGATATGTATACAGATAAAACTTGCAAATTTGTATCTAAACCAGATTTGGTAATAAACGCATTTGATAAGATACATATATTTGACTATAAGACAAATGAAAAAATTACCGCGGATTATCCTTGGGTAGGGGAGTACATAAAACAACTAGAAGAATATGCCCCAGTAGTGCAGCAGGCCCTGGACCCTTCAAAGGATGTGCAAGTTAACTTGGTAAATCTGTATACGGGAGAGTGTATCTCTCAGGAATATGCAGCTAGTATTATACCAGCTATGTTAGCTGATCTGGAGTCTAAGATACCTGTAATAGTAGACGCTCAGGGATTTGACTACTCCAAACCAAATACCTTTCCAAAATGCTGTAAATTCTGCCCATTCAAAGGGAAGTGCGACGATATATACCAGTCAATAGTGTCTTAAAATTGGAGGTCGAAGCGTGTCTACAAAAAAAACAACAATAAAGGTGTCCCCAGCAGTGGAGAAGTTGGTGATGGCTATTATAAAGCTAAGCAAACTTCGGTACAAATCTAGTTCTCTGGGTATTCAGGATTCCGGGAATAATTACAAAATACGTTGCCCCTTCCACCCAGAAGATGCCCCTTCTATGCTTGTGCATAAAAGTAAACCGATGGTGAAGTGTTTCGGTTGTGGCGTATTTTTTACAAACCCAGCTGCTGTACTTAAAAAGGCACGAACTGAAAGATACATTTCAGATGACACCTTTTGGGAAATGGTAAAAGAACTAGATCTGGACACTAAATGTCTAAAGGCTGGGGGTGTTAAAACATACCACGATACAGAAGTAAGGATGCTAGAATTCTTTAAAGAGTTGCATAATTTATTTGTGCTAACCTTTAAAGATAATTTAACTAAAGAGAATGCTGAGTATCTAACAGAAACAAGAGGATTGGAACTCAGTTTTTTAGAACGCAGTAATTTGATTGGGCAAGTACCTTTTGTTGGGGAAATATCCAAACTCTTTGACTCCTTGAGAATATCGAAGAATTTTAAAGAAGAGGTTATTGCTACTTTTAGCCTTTATGAGAAGCAATTCGCATTCCCTATACAGGCTACAGGTGGGGAGGTTGTTGGATTTCTTATACGTGGTAGAGAGAAAAGTTCTATGGGTCAGGTATACGCTAATAAGTTATTTAACAAATCGGTGTTCCCTGAAGGAGGTTTCATAGGTATTTCATCTCTATCCAACCGGCATATGGATGTTGTTCTTGAGGAAGGAGTTTCTTCTGCAATAATGGTGGAAGGCCCATTTGACATGTTGCAGACCTTAAAACTGGTCCAGCATGCGAATGTACCTAGATTGCCTTTAGCCTACAAACACTGTACCGGTAGGGATCAAGTAGACGAGCTTCATAATTTGGGTATCAACACCTTATACTATATACCTGATGATGACCCTACCACTTTTGGGGAACTATCCGCGGGCATCAAAAATGTCCTGCGCAATTTCCCTATGACTATGAATGGATTTATTATGACTTTACAGACATTGCGTAATCTCGGTGTCCGAGATATAGACGATGCGATAAAGGTGTCCTTTGCAGCAGGGGACGGGGCAGTGGATATTTTAATAGACCAGATGTTCCTTGGTAAGGTGAGTAGCTTTCTACCTGTTGACCAATTCATCCTACAGGAAATATTAGACCATGATACACTGTCGTTACCTGTGTTAGAGGAATTGGCCAAAAAAACAATCAAGTTAATGGAGAACCCTACTTATGTAGTAAAGGCTTTAGAGGCACTAAATAAACCCGAGTTAAAAACTATGACGGACGCATTAAATGTATCAGTCAAAGACCATATCGATGACGTCCTTACAGACCAAATCTTAGATGTGATAACATCAAAATATAACTTTCTCTTCAAAGAGGTGGATACCCAAAATAGTTTCACTTTTGTATACTGCGTCTACGAGAGAAGAGTTTACGAGATACTGCTGGAGAGTAAGGGCATCGAAACCTTCCTGATAAATATGGAGGGTGATATAATAGAATGGTTTGAGTCTAATTTCAGTGGTCGAGAAATTCTAAGGGCAACTGAAAAGCAACGGATAACCTCTGACTTTGTAATTAGGAGAATAATTGACTTAACAAAGCGAGCATTTTCCAAAATCGTAGTAGGGTTACCTATGAAATCCAGTTTCTTACTGAAAACGCATGGGGTTCACAAATTGGAAGGGTTCTCCAGCTTACTTTTAGTGAACGGTAATACTTACATAAAGTTTAATTACAAAGCAGAGTCCTCCAAGGTTACCAAGCCTGACATAGAGGTAATCGATGTTCCTATAGTAGGTAACTTCATCATTGAAACTGAAAAATGTAAATATCTGTTACCTGACAAACTAGAAAAACCAAGTGAATTCTTGTCTATAAAATTTGATAATTATGCCGAAATTTATAGGCAAGTCAGAACCATTGTAAAGTGCTGGAGTTGGGGTGGGGCTCATTTTGAAGCATTACTTGCTGGTTACCTTTGCACAGTATGGGTTCAGATAATGTTCCCATATACTATGTCACCTTTCTTTACTGCGGAGAAATCTTCGGGTAAGACTAAATTCTTATCCTTACTGGCAGGGGAGCAGGGCACACCACCTTTATTACCTGGAAGTATGGCAGTGACAGATGCTTCCGCAGCAGGATTACGTTCTATTGTGGGTTCCTCTACGATACCAATGTATCTGGATGAGTTTGAACCTCGTAATAAGAACTTTGAACAACTGCTTGCTTTCCTGAGATCTTTAACAACGGGGGGAGGTAAAACTATACGTGGTACCCAGAAAGGTACCTACACAGAATACGATTACAAAACCCCAATAGGTCTGGCTGCAATAAACACTCTGCAAGGTGACGCTGATAATTCTCGTTTTACGTATATACCCTTGCATCATGAAGATAACCACGATGATCCTCTAGATATGCTGAAGTGCGTTATGTCAGATGAAGAATTGGTAGAGCTGTCATATAATCTAATTAGATACCCAATACGATTTTTAGGTAAACTGAGAGAAGCTTACAATACTATGAAAGACATAATCTCAGTATTCAGGGAAAAGCAAAAGATCCCAACCAGAGCATCAATGAATATGTGCCTACCTTTTGCAATGGTGGGTATGGTTGAGGGGTTCAATAAGGCTACAGCCTATTTTGATGCTTACTTGAGTGATCCCAAGATCAAGGCATTCAGTCAGTTTAATGCCTTTGGTAAAGAAGTTGATCAGGTTCTGGATTATATTACTTCTACAGAATACCTGTACAACAATACGGAGGGTTTACTGGGTCAACATCGCAGCTTATATTACTTCCTGGAACGTCAAGTGCCTCTGCGTAATATTAGCTCTTACCAGAACTCAGTGTGTATTTTTGAAATGGATGGCTCTGTTTATGCAGCTGTTCTTTGGACGATGTTTAAAGCCTGGTTAGCTAAGTCTCACTTTAAAACGACCCACGTAATAACACTTGAAACCTTATTCCTGAACGCCTCGTTAGATAAACGTGTAGAACGAGGATTTTTGGAGGAGGCTCGAACCAAAGTGGCGCATTTCCGAGAATATTCAGATAAGTATATAAGTATTACAACGTCATTTTCGATTCTGGATATTACCGGCAAAGTGCGCGGGTTTATTAGAACTATTGGTAACGAGGCGGTAACCGTTGCCGGTGTAGCACCGGGTGTATTAGATTAACTGGAGGCGGATTATGGAAGGGAAATGTACTAAGTGTTCAATCACAAAAATGTGTGCCAATAAAAATATGAACACTCAATTAAAATTTATACAGAAGGAGCCCGAGATACTTATACTCATAGGGGATGCTTTACCCCCAGGATTTAGTGCTATGATGAAAAGCGTAACCCCTGCGGACATAAAGCTCTTCTCGAGTAAGGGAGAATCCCGCTATGCAATGTTCAAAGCTCAACACAGATTGGCTGCTTACAGTCGTTCCGAGTATGGTATAATACTTAGAGACTACATTTCGCAGCTTATAGATTACGGATCTGTGGAGGTTCTATCTATTTATGATTACGAGCCTTACGGTTTTTTGGAATACGAACGTAATATACCGATGGCGAAGCGGGATACTTCCAACATGCACGACGTAAAGATAAGTCAATTGGAAGCATGCCGCTCAGACTTGCAGCAAAAAATACGGCGTATAAATCCAAAATTAATCGTGTTTGCAGCAGAGACTAAACATCTGAAAGCTCTGTCCTCTACACTAACCTCTATAACTAAGCATTCTAACCGACTAGAGCAAGTGGAGATAATTGACAAATTATACCCAGTAGTTCCTATTATGGGCTTTACCTCTTATTTAAAGTCGGATAGAAATAAAGTGTTGATATCAGGCTCTGTAAGCACAGTACAGAAGATAGTGGATCAGAAACTTCACACAGGTGAATTTATAGATAATCTTTTGAAAAACACCAGTTTTCCGCAGACCATTAAAGGAGTTAATAATGTAGTGAACGATTTACTTTATCACCGTAATAAGTCGTATCCTATAGCGGTAGATATCGAAACCAATACATTATCGCCCTTTGGTGTAAAGCACAACCAAAAGATTATATCTGTAGCCTTTGCCTGGTTTGAGGATTACCAAAAACCGGGGTCCAGCAAACTTCTGACGCGCACGAAGGCAGCTTCATTTATGATTGACCATAAATTAAGTCCGTTTAAATCGTGTAGATCAGAACTGATGCTTGAATTAAGTAAAATTCTTAACAACCCTGAATTAAGCTTTATACCTCACAACGCCCAATTTGAATTACAGTGGATACGTGATCTATATGGGTTCTCTAATTTCAGAGTTACTGACGACACCATGATCATGTCCTATATGCTTTCAGAAAATAGAAAGGGGCATTACGGGTTGAAAGCTTTGGTAGGCGAATATCTGCCTGAGTTCAGTAATTACGAAAAAAAAATGTATGGGGAACTTGAGGATTTGGTTAGCCGTGTGGTGCTATGCGAACGAAAGTATGGGCCTTGCGCACTCAACAAAAAGTGTGAGAAGCAAAAGAGTATTCCAAAAGCATGTGACATAAAGCATCCTGGATTGAAGAAGTATTTGACGGCTACTAAATCTAACGTTAATTTTGAGGATGTGGATCCCAAAATCTTACTTACTTACAATGCTCTTGATGCAATTGTTACATTGAAACTGGGCGTAATTTTAAGTAAAGAGATGGTAGCGGACATAGAGTCTGAAGAACAGTTTCCTAAATTGTATTCACCAACTAAAAACAAATCTATCATAGATTGTTATCATACTTATATGATGCCCGGGGTAAATGTATTGTCAAAAATGCAATATACTGGGTTCAAAGTTGATACTGAATACCTGGAGTACCTCAGGGAAGCGTTGAATGATCGAGTAACTACTTATGCCAAACTTCTGAAAGATTTTGCTGGGGTCCAACCAGACGAAATCGAGAAGGATACTGGGCTTGATAAAATGCAGAAATTTTTGGAAGGGCATGGGGTAACCCCGCAGCTCACCGACGCTAATAAGTTGGCCATAAATGCTGCAGCGCAAGCCAGTTATGCTGCCCAGGCAATAGACACTATCTACGCCAAGGAAGTAAAAGAATTCATAAATGCTTTATCTGACTTTAAGACTTACGAAAAAGGGTTGGGTATGCTGGAATCACATTACTTATCAAAAATATGCAGTGATGGTCGAATACATCCGAGTTTCCATCCTACAGGAACTGCCACTGGCAGATTATCAAGCTCTAACCCGAACTTTCAGAACTTACCTAAAATGGTAGGAGATCTTAATTTTAAGAAAGCATTGATACCTGACCCCGGATACCAAATAGTAGACGTCGACTATGCGTCAGCGGAGATTCGAGTGCTGGCATGGTATTCTAAAGATCCTAACCTGATATCACTCCTGAATAAAGGTTTGGATATGCACTCCTTTGTAGGTGCTAAGGTGGCTGGTGTTGAGTATGAATTTTTCCGAGACAAGGTAAAAAAGGAAAAAGATCCGCACTACATTGATCTCAGGGGTAAGGCAAAGTCTACTGTATTTGCACTTACTTACGGAGGTTCCGCGTGGGGTATTGCTAATAATATCAATACACAAGCCGGAGGTATTGAGGTTATAACAGTAGCAGAGGTAGAAAAAATTATTGACTCTTTCTTTGATCTATTTCCTCGTACAAAGTGGTATATGGATGTTATCTCGGACTATGCTGTGAAGTACAAATTTATTAAAATGCGTACCGGTAGAAAGAGGAGATTCCACGACACTTTGACCCCGGATTGTGCTTATCAGCAGATAGGTAGAATACGAAGGCAGGCTATGAATACCCCTATCCAGGGTACTTCGTCGGATCTAGTAGTGGGACAGCTCGTAGAGGTTGCCCAGAATATTCATCTTATTAGGGGCATACCATTAATAACTGTGCACGACAGTATTGTTAGTCAGGTACAGGAAACTGATATTGAGGTAATAAAAGAGTTTTATAACTACTGGATGTGTAAGCGTGTTCAGGAAAGATACCCTGATTTTCCAGTAGAGTTTAAAGTTGAAATTAATATGGGTCCCAATTACGGAGAGACCCATGAAATTTGAGGAGGATTCATGGTAACAAATGTCATTATGGAGGGTAGCTGGTAAGATGGCTGCCCAGATCCAGCTTTATCGTTTTACTAGAAGTGGGTTATACTGTTTCACTTTCATTAGCTATAATCGCCCCGAAATCTATAGCAGTTGATTTTGCAATATGGTTTCGACTTTCTCATGAATTAGTCTTACTGCTCATAGTAGTTAGTTTACTATGTGCAATGCATGAGTATTTAAGGGGAACACTTCAAAAGTAGGTTACCTATGAAAACGAAGGGCTGTTTTTTGATACGGGGGTTACCCCTGTGCTACACCACTTGAGACATAATAATAATCAAAAAACAGGAGGGCATGGTTTATGCCTAAAAAAGAAATGTTATGTAGAAATTGTAAATCAGGAAATCTATTTCTGCAATCGGGATTAACCTTGGTGGAAATACCTATTGAGAGGATTTTCTTTTACATAGATCCAAGGTTAAATGAAATTAGAGGTGAGTGGGATATTCGTATCAGGTGTGATAATTGTAAAAATCCTAAGCTCTCATTAGAGGAGATGGCCACCCTGAAACAGAAAATGAACGCAGCCTATGCTAGTAAATACACAAAAGTAAAGGTGGAGGATACAGATGGCGGAGAAAAAAAGTAAGGTAGGCGTTGGGAAAGTAACGCCTGGTCTAGAATCAGCCTTTAGCGCTATTGATAAGGTTATAGCTGACTACAAAAATAGCTTAGATCAGATGGCTGCTGATCTAGATGCCATAAATAGTAAAATTGGAACTACAGTGTCTCAGTACAAAGAGTTACAGAAGCAGGCGAATGCGTTAAACAACAAACTGGAGAAAACTCAAACCGTATTTTATAAAGGTTTTGATATTACTCAATATTATGAGCAGGGGGAGTCTAAAAAAGCTCAAGAAGTCATAGACTCCGTGGTGACATTATTTACCCTTACGGTTAACGGAGAAACATCTGAAAAAGAAGTTTCCCCAATGTTCATAACACGCGATGCTGTACGCAAACTGGGTAAATCTAAATCTTTAAAAAAAATATTGGCACTTAAAAGGGAAAGCAACATAGGGCCCGCCACAATAACCCTTACAGGGACAATGGGGGATTACTGTGAGCTGAGACTGGTACCTTCTACTGAGGTGGATTTCCTTATCCAGAAAGTCTCTTTTCATAAAGTGGCATTGAGCCTATCAATGTCAGGTGTAGAGAAAATGACTTCTGACTTGTGTAGTGTTTCTCTAAAAACAATCCAATCATTGTTCTCCACTAAATCAGGAGGTAAATAGATGGGTTTTACATTGTATGTACCGTACAAAAAACGCATAAACAAAAAAACGGGTAACCCTATATGGGTACCAGGAGATCTCAACTTTCGAGTAAACACATTGGCCAGCTTTGTTAAAGAAGCTGAGCAAGTGATCCGCGCTGGGGTGGTGCAGATTAAAACTAAATATGCCGATCAGATGCACCAACCAGATATTAAATATGTAGTGGACATGCTAACAAATTCCAGTAAGATTGATTCAATAATTCATAGTGTAAGAGGTCCTTCTTTTCCGAAAATTATAATGGACTATCTGAAAACTACTCAAATGGACCCCGCCCGACTACAGCATATGTGGTTAACCTCGGGAGATTATTATGCGCTGATATTCTCTGAGTTGTTGTCGGTTAAGTCCTACCCCAAATATTTTAAGAATTCCAGAAAAGCTGTAAGAAAGAAACACCAATTCTTTTCTTATGACCCCACTTCCCCAAAGCTGACTGGGGTTATTTCAGACTGGTCAATACTGGACCACTGTGTAGAACTTGCGGAATCTACTACTCCTGAAAAGTATTTGGTCCCTTCTTTTATTCTGAATACTATGCCTGAGGAGTACTCGCTCAAGAGGTATATGGGTATGCTGCATTATCCAAACAGGTATCGTACCTTTGAGATACCCAAACCTAATGGGGACACTCGTAAAATAACTACTCCGGTCACTAAATTGCGTAGAATCCAGAATCTTATGAAGCATTCATACCTGGATCCATTATGGAAAGAAATTGAATCTGGTAAATATGGCGTATGCCGAGCATTTGCGTACAGATCAGGTATGCCTTATTCAAAATTCTCCGAAGAATTTGTGGGGTGCAAAATGATATATCACTTTGACCTTAAAGATTTCTTCACATCCATAAGGGTGGGCCACGTACGTAATTGTCTAAAGACTATGGGAGTGCCCGAATATATCAGGTATCTAATCGCAGCCATCTCAAGTGACACTCTGAAGCGTCTGCCACAGGGAACCACTGTTTCCCCCGTGTTGTCTAACATAGTAGGGCACTTCTTAATTGACATACCCATGCAAAAATTAGCTGATAAATATAAGCTGAAATATGCAAGGTATGCGGATGACTTAAACTTTGGAGGGTCTAAGGTCAAAGACGAGTTAACTTTCAGAAGAGAGATAATTGAAATCCTTAGGAAAAACAGGTTCAGGTTAAATAAGAAAAAGACCAAAAAATACCCGGACAATCAACGCCAGCTGGTATTAAACCATGTTGTGAATGAAAAGTTATCTATACCCAAATGGAAACAACACTGGTACAGAGCTATTATTCACAACTGCAGAAAATCAGGGTTTATAAACAACTTTGAGCAATTTCAAGTCAGACACCCGGCTCTAATGTACCACCAACTTTACTGGAAGTTACAGCACTATGCTCTGTCTACCAGGAACCCTAAGATGGTACGCTGCTATAATGAATTACTGGAGATTGGGGAACAGTACAAAGACCAAATATCTATGCTGGTTTTTGGAACTAGAAACCTCAGTAAACTATTCAATGCAACGGGTAACTTTGATCCTGAAATTGAAACTCTAAAGATCTACACGGACGGATATGCCAACAAAAATGGGTCGGGGCACACAGTGGCATGTCCTGGTTTACAGTTGGAGTGCTGTTATGAGCATAAGAAAGCAGGCAGTAACCAGCACGCGGAAATAAGTGGTCTTGAGACTGGGCTAAAAATAGCTATCGCCCAAAGCGGTAAGGGTCGTATTCCTGAGCTGCTCACTGACAGCAAATGGCTGTGGACTAAGTTAATGCAGGGGAAACCTACGGGTACTTATGGTAAGCGAATATACCGCTTGTTGCACACCTTGCGTACTAGCCCTAACCCCATAATTGTAAGACACATTCCGCGTGAGGAGAACCTGTCTGACGAATTGAAAAATTCGGAGGAGAAAATTTCATGAATTTGACATCGGTCATACAAAAAATTGGAGAAAACTCCAAAAGTACAAATCCTTTGGCCCTTCTAGCTGAAATTTCCAAGTTCCTGAGCTATTCGGGACCCAAATATTTGGACGGTTTAACTACTCATCACATTCGAGAATTTATGGATTACTTTGGGCAAAGAAGTCAAGAACCTCTGGTACTGCAGCTGGTATCCTTTATGTGTGTGTATATGTATCTCTCGACTAAGAGTTACTATACCGAGTATGAAACTCGGAAATCGGGACAGCGCATTTGCTGGACCCCATTCCCTAATTCTAGACATATAAATTTTCGACACGGGAAGACTGATTCAGGGCAATTCACCCGACTATTACTTGATGGGGAATATGTTAAAGCTAACACCTTGGGTATTAGTCTAAGTAGTATCTACAAAGAAGTAATCAACCGAGAATTGCAGAATGCTTATGCAAATATTAGGCTGCCTTGGTCAGACACAAAGTTGGTTGACCTAACCAACACGGGTGTCATAAAGGTAGACCCCCCATTACTCACATTTTATAACTCGGACGGATCAGTACACTATGGCAAGACATTGACTGACTCCAAGAAGGTATTTATCTTAGGAGATTCTACCAGTAACCCTGAGTTGAAGTTACCTCTAACAAGTGCCTTACCATCCAGGTCTCTAGCAAACCCAGTAGTATTCCCAAAGGATATCTTGGCTGTATGACACGTATACCTCCATTAGAACGAGCGAATCCCGGTATTGATTATACCGGGTTCCTCATTCTGGGAGTAAAAGTGTACTCAGCCGAAACAAGGGACGACTACCTGGATAATTCCTTGTTATCATTGTTTCCTACATCCAACCCCGTTTTTATTTATATGTTTTATGGAAGTCCTAAAAAGAATTCATTCAGAAATAAAGTACCTGAAACCAGGTGCAAATTATACTATTTTCTTTCCACCAAAATTATCAAGGTGGGGTTCTGGGACATTTCTAAGACATCTAAGATGGGTTGGGTAGCTACAAAAACAGATATCGAAACCCCTTATTCACGTAATCTGAAATCGATAGCTGTAAAGTATATGCGCAAAATATTAATGAATATAGGAGGTATTCCTCGTGCTTGATGTAAATCATTACTTTGTCACAACATTAGAGAAACTGGCGTCTACCATACTTACTAATCCTGAGCGTGGTCTGCATAGCGCTTTTGACTTCATAAGGGTATTCTGGGTAACTGGAAACCACGACCAGGTTACGATGGGAGCCAAAGACTTACCCGAGTATCTGGCTCATAATCAAGAAAATTTGTCCGCAGCTATAAACAAAATTTCGGAGTTTATCCTAGAGTTACAAAAACCTCCCCTTGCTGCGAGTTCAAGTAATGTGTCGGGACGTGTAACCTCTGCAACTACTGAGGTTACTCCCGTAGAACTACCTATAACCAAACTAAAGGTAGGTAATGGTTCTGGGGAGGGTTATCCTGGATTAGAAAACTATGAAATACGATTTTATCCAGCAGAATTGAAGGCCGTATTCCAGTGCTTATCATCCTACCCTTTACTCTTAACTTCGGCCTCTGAGAAAAAATATGCCGAACTTAATTCCACTGAACTATGGTCCCGTACTATTAGCCAGTGGTCTAAAAAATCTGTACTACCTCCACCAGCGGATTACCACATCCGCATGGAAGCTGTTAGTAAGCATTATATGAAAACCAGAAAAAATCTGTTTGGTGAAATGACATTCTGGCGGGCGCTTGGATCCTTATACCCATTCCTGCCAGACTCAACTAAGGAGTTGGGTCTCCTTGATTTTACAGCTAAAACTGTGCTGATAGTGCCTCGAACCAACTCTACTAAAATTTGGGTTCAGCGCTATGGAGAAAGTGCTGAGGTATTCTTAGGTTCCGCTCATGCGGAAATACCTGAGGTCAGTAACCTGGTACGACACCCAATTTATTTTAATATAAAAGGAGGTTTCAGTGGAAACTAATGCAACTCTTCAAAAACTAAGTGAATCAGTATTCCCTGGGGTATGTTCCCTGTACGAAAGTGACCTTGTAAAAGCTATGGATGTTATACCCGAGCTACTAACCAAATTGGAAGATTTGGCTGCCGCTAGATGCGGGATACTACCAGCGAATGATACCGAGGAAGATCCAGAAAATAATGCTGAGGTCACTGAATCGGTTGACGAACCAGAGGACACACTACTCTCAGAAGATTTAGCTGAGCATGGTAAATTAGTGTCTGACAGCCCTTTAAAAGCAAAGACCTCTCCCATACCTGTGTTTGATCCAAGCCAATTAACACCGGGAGGTATCTACACTAATACACAACTTGACGCCCTCTTCCAGGTTTTCCTAACACACTTCCTTCTTTTCCCAGAGAGTTCAATCGTGGCAGATCACCCTCTATTTGAGATAGAAGGGAAACAGTCCTGGGGCGATTACCTGGAACAAAGTATACATCCCTTGCTTTGGTCCATGAATCAATTACCTGGTATTGGTAGTACAAAATTACACCGGGTGATTGGAAGTACATTGGGCATTTTTTATAGAATAGGAGCATACGGCAGAATATCATTAGACATGATGGATGAGTATGCACGAATTAAATGGGGAGAAAACTACCCCAAACGCCTTCAATTTTTAGGATATATCCTCCACCACCCACTGATCAGATCAACCTATGCGCTGCTTCTACTTAATGTGCTGTGTGATCAGGCAACAAATAGCCTCGGTGAAATGTATATACCGGCGGCAGTTCCGTGCACCAAATCTCAGATAGATTCTAATTCTGAGATTGTGCAGAATATTTATGCAGGTGTAACGGATTCTTCTAAATTAAGTCTTAAAAAAGAGGACAAGTTTTCATTCACCACAATAAAGGAAGCGGTCAAGAACGCTTTGGCTCCTGGCCTAACCTATATAAACTTTGGGGGACCTCGTTCTGTCCGCCAGGCTTATGGTGTACAAAACCCTGATACTGACTTGTATGCCGCAGTACCCAATATCCTGACTTACATAACCGTGCCTGCATTGTCACAGCTTATTGTAAATCCTAAACTGAAAACAGATGCGGGCACAGAAATAGAAATGAGAGGGGGAGGAGATGTCTTTAGGATTACTATTTGATGATTATATGGATAACCAGGAAGAGCGCCCACGAACATACGTAGGTGCTTCTGAGATAGGTTATTGTGAGCGTATGATTGTATATAAACGGCTACATGGGGCCTTAGACAAAGATGTGCGTCTTAAAAGAATTTTAACTTTAGGGACTTGGTTTCATGAAAAGTTCATAGCCGATGTGCTACCTAAATTAAAAAATTACTGGAATTTAAAAAATGCAGTTGACGACCAGGGGAATCCTCAGACTATAGAGATAATAAAGTCTGAGGAGCACGATGACACCGAGGTTACTGTTGACGGTCTGTCGGGTCACTTTGATTTTATGTATAAATATGTGGAATCTGGGGTAACGGTGGTGGTGGATTTAAAAACAATAAATTCACAGGCTCTTAACTATGTAAAGGCTGACGGCTTGAAAGATAAAATGCACTATGTAAAACAGCTGGAAGTATACATAGAAGCTACAGGAGCAGACTACGGGGAAATATGGTTTGTTGATAAAACAAACTTTGAGTTACATGTGGAACGCGTAGATGCTAATCCCACAAGTGTTGCAGAGAGTGTTGCTAAACACAAACGTATTCTGAAACACATTGCGGATGGTACCTTACCTGAAAAAGAATTCAAGAATCCCACAGAGTCTTGGATGTGCAACCCAGATTACTGTCCGAGCAGAGCTATCTGCTGGGGTATTGAAGGCATGGCCCCTTGTGTAAACTCAGATGTGGCTAAAGTTAAGAAATTAGTCAATCGTTACCAGAAATGTAAAGCGCTAATATCCAGATTAAACAACATAATAGCAGGACTAGTATACTCCCTGGCAGCTGAAGTGGATATCAACCAGGCAGAAATTAAAGAAACTGCCAAGAGTAAAAAAAAGAAATACAATTATCAGATAACTCCAGAATTAACACTTGTATTCTCTGAAACTAAAGATGGGTTATCCCTGAGTATAATTGATAAAAAATAAAAAGGAGACCGGCCTATAATGGATTTTAAAAAAGAATTTATGATCTCTATTTTAGAGCGTTGTAAAAAAAGGTACCCATCTGCAGTATTGATGGCGGTATTGTGCTATATGCCCGATCTGATATGCCACCTGGATTGGGATAAAGTAGGTCCCATTAACATAACATTAGAGAACCTACCCAAATATAACTGGGTAAGTTTGGCCCCCGGTATAGGGCCTGCTGCTGTAAACCAACCGTTGACTTCCTGCAGCAGCTACATAGAGTCGCTATACAAACTACCTTGGAATTACGGTCTCTCGGACACATATGGTGTTAGGGTCCAACTGGAGCCCTGGGTAGGTGGTCCCGAGGATAAATCTCTGGGTATAGAGGCTTGTGCTAAGTACTTGGCAGATGTCTACCCCAACCTGTACGGAACCAACGTTGTGGAAACATTGGATAGCTTGGTAGAGGCTACCAACACCTTTACACAGAATATAACTGACTACCTGAAATCCCGCGCAGAGGAAATTGCCCCCGAAGGGCACCTGACAGCTCCTCTACCATTAATTGAGGAAACACTTGGTTGTCTGCAGGAAATGAAGTCTTTGGCAAATTCTGCTGAGCTAAGTAAAGATAAAGAACCTATAACTCAGCTACGGAAGTTGTATATCAAATTCAATAACGAGATGCTCCATGGATTCAAAAAATTTTTAAAAAAATCTAATGTAGTAAGTCTATCCACCGAAACCTCAGGATCAGACGTATGGGGCTGCTGGAATAGGATGCAGGAATCATTTATTAGATTTGGTAAAAGCCTGGATGCTTTTGATCCTACCGCGTTTAAGGCCTTAGGCTGTGTGACTACTGGGGATACCTACAAAGCTTTGGAGGAACACCTGGCAAAATTTCCAGGTACTCCAAGGGTGCAGTCCCCTAGTGCCTCCAATAGAAACCAGTCACGCTTCTATATGAAAAACTTTACTCGGCTGCTGTCATACCAAATAAACCCTGCTCTAAAAGACCGGGTAATAACTAAGGTTATAGCCAGTAGTCATTACCAAAAAGTATTGAACTTAAAATTTCGAGATCCCAGAGTAGGGGACGCCTTCTACACAGAGTTTTTTTACAAAACCAAGATTATACGTCGAAGTACATCCTATCTGGAAACTGACGCAGAATCCATTTATAGTCACAGGTACACTAAAGATACTACTGATCTGGGAGGTGCTTTTGAACAGTTATCATTAGCCTTGACCGAAGGATTCAACATATTTTATGCCCTCCGTCTTGTGTACTCGTCAACCTGGGATTCGGCTCCTTCTTCGTTACGAGAAGGCCTTGAGTTATATCTTAAATTAAAGCAGCGAGCCACCTTTAGTGCAGAAGAAACTAAAGGTATTTTGCAATTTCTGTTATCCATTTGGGCTGGTGGGGTAGGGGCATTCATCCCTTTAGCAAAGTATGGAAGTGGCACAGCGGGCTATGTTATAGAATCCGAGTCCCATGAAGCAGCAAACTTCGCCAAGCTAAAGGCGGGTATACCTGCTGGAGGTGCTCATAGATTTCTATTTAAACACATGTACCTATTTGACCGAGCCACATTATTGGAATTCATCCCTAAACTGTTCATAGAGGATCTGGAGTCTTTAGGTAAAAGTACGTTAAACTGCTGGGGATATAACCTCAGGACATTTATAGAAGGTAACGGCCTACCTTTGCGAGCCATCACCAGTATATGGTCTAACACCAATTTAAGGCTAACTCTGTTGCTAGCTCGCATGCTATTGCACACACCCGACGAGGTTTTAGAGTTCATGTTAAAAATTACACCTACTCTGCAATCGGTTATGAGGACAACTTCTGAGTTCACAACTATTCAGGAGTTATGTCAAGCAATAGGCACAGCCACTTCGAGTGGGGTATATCGATTGCTGGGCAATATTACTGACTCTGAATTCTGTGAACCAAGCACTAAATTTTTGTCTTTATTAAAAATCGGTGCTTTCGAGTACAGCTCCAGTTCTAACTATAGGTCTATTGACGGGGATACAGTATTCCAAGATACACTTATGTGTGGGTATGACCCTGGACTAGATTCCCCATCTAGAGACGAACGCCAGGTGCGTTCCCTGGAAAATATTAGTTATATTTTTGGTAGATATGTACTAGAAGGTTACTCTGGCTTAGGACAAACACCGGTGTACTCCCCGTATAGAACTTCCTACGGATCTGGAGACTCTGTAATACCTCTGGTGATACACAAAGCTATGTATCTTAATAAAATATCCAAGTATTTTGATACGCCAGATAAACTGCCTATTACATATGCAATGCGGCACATCCTACTGGGGTACAGAATACCTGCAGGGCCTGTATTAGTAAATAATACTTTTGCGTGGGAGTTGCTATGCAATAAGCTGGATGCACTTCCTAAAACTACTGATGTTGGCTTAATAGACAATGTGTTGTTCCCAGATTACAAATTGAGGAAAAGAGATGCGCGCGAAGGTGGCGTTGGTTTCGCCCATCACTTGAATGGTTCTGGTAGTCGTAGTGCGCATTACCATAACAGTTACGCTGGCTATAATCTGCTGGACTGGTTTCTTGTACCTGACAGATATACGTACAGGAATGTGCGCCATCCTGATGATTCCATCATATTTATTTTGAAGTTGGTTACCGACCAAATTATTTCTCTATACGATATTTTACCGTATGTAAAAACTGTTACACCTCGGGATGACCTAGAGAATATGGTTAAAGAGCCACACACAGTACTATACAAGTGGTTACACGTAACTCACTACTATGTGGACAAAGGTGAGTGTGTTTCAGATAAAGGCCATGTCAGCGAATCAAAACTTCAGACCTGGCGTACTAACCTGAAACAGTATTATGATGCTGCTTGTGCAGATTATATGCTGAATGCAAAATAAGTACTTCCTGTGTTATAAATATTACGGTTGATTAATTTATGATAAGATTTCATAAATTGATTAACCCAAACCTGGGCGCCTGACTTGGCGGTCGTTGCGCTCAGGAGTATCAGCGAGAGTTTGTGGATCCTCTCTCGTAAAAAAAATGGGTCTGCGCCTTGGGTATTACAGGCGCGGGTGTGCTTCCCGAAGGTCTTTGATGAGCGAAGGCCAGATACCCACCCTCTCTTCTAGGGGCTGCCAAAATAACTCAGGCGGCGGCCCCTATTTTTAGAGAGGTAGGAGGTCCTTATGAATTTTTTTTTAAAAGCCGGCACATCACCTGTTGTGGAAGGTGATAAGGGGCTCGCCGGTGGCCCACAGGAAAATAAGGAGGTCCGTTCTATGTGGACTATAGCGCGAGCTCTAGTTTACTTCGCCCTGGGATTACTATAATAACCCTGGGCTCGGGAATGGACCTCCTAAAAAGAAAAAGAGCTGAGTGCAGATATTCTCTACCCTGAGACGCGCTCAGCTTTTTTTTACCTATATTAAATTGGACGGACTGGAGGATTTTAGTGAAAAAGAAAAAAATAAAATTAACGGAAGAGCAGCGAGAAGTTGTCTATTCCGATGAAAAAAATATTTTAGTCGTGGCAGGAGCTGGTACCGGGAAGACTCGAGTTCTTACGGAGAGAATAAAACGTCTTCTTGAGGAAGGGGTAGACCCGGAATCTATTGTAGCAATTACCTTTACCAATCTGGCAGCTAATGAGATAAAAGACCGACTGTCCCGTGTTGAGGGTGTAAAGGATTGCTTTATCGGCACTATACATGGATTTGCTAACTCAATACTCAAGGACGCTAAAGTGTCCAAGGGAATCTTTACTGACGAAAAATTTATTGAAATAGCTGAGAAACTTATTACACGTCACTGTCGGGACTTGACTATAGAAAAATTCAGAAAAGGATTTATCTCTAAATTTGAACCAGGTTATGATGAATATCGTGCTCTGATGGGTTATCCCGATGCCCAGCCTGTCAGCCATATACCTATTACTATACCAGATTATGCTCGGGAACAGGGGTTCCTCACATTTAACGACATGTTAGTGCTGGGGAAAGAAACTTATTCTGAGGATTTCGTGAAGCATCTGTTAGTCGATGAATTTCAGGATGTAGGCGTTTTGGAATATTCTTTTCTGAAAGGTTTAAAGGCTGATAATAACTTCTTTGTCGGGGATGACTGGCAGAGTATTTATGGGTTCAAAGGTGGGGATGTAAATATAATGTTAGATATCTACCGAGGTAAAAGAGGATCTTTTAAGACTTACTCATTAACTCAAAACTTCCGAAGTGGTGAGTACATAATAAATGCCTCTGAAGAAGTTATAGACGAGATTGAAAACAAAATAGAAAAACGTCTGAGATCTCAGCGTGACATTCCAGGAAGTGTGGTTGAATGTCCTGTATTTGGTCCAGAAGATCTTATAGAACATGTAACTGATAATTCAGCAATAATTGTCAGGTCCAAGAAAGACCTTACTGCTGTTAAAGAATGTTTAGAATTTAATGGAGTATCCCATTTATGTGTCACAACCAAAACAGAAATGGATCCCAATGCTATGAGGAACTTATTATCTGGAAAACAGGTGGTATTACTTACTTGCCATCAGGCAAAGGGGTTGGAATTCGACCGAGTTATAATCTATGGAAAGAATCTTCCTTTGCGAAGTACCAATGCCTGGAATGGTCAGGTAGATGAGCGCAAGGTAATGTATGTAGCGTTAACTCGTGCTAAAGATGAGGTCCTAATATGTAATTAAGGTGATACAACCCCGCTGGCAGACCGGGGTATACAAATAGTCTGCCACTCCACCTTGCTACTATAGGGTTCCATTTTTTTTAGCTTATACTTCAATCAAAAAACCTATTATTTATGTTATAAATATAATGCTTAAGGAACTATATATATACATATATATAGGTTCTTGAGTGCGGTCGTTTCCCAAAAAGACCGCTGGCCAAAAATGTGCTAATTAAAACTGGGAGAAGTCACGGAAAAGACTTCTAAATAAAACCCGAGAGAAGTATACTCGTAAAAACTTGCAAGTAGTTAGACAAGGTAACAGCGCCTTTGTCTAACTCCTTGTTCCCTCTGGGGTCCCTTTTTGGGACTGCACTATCCAGGGGTGGGAGTCCTTTTATCAGCCCCTAGTGGTGCAGGGGCAAAAGGAGGCACTATGAGAGAATATACATTTAATAACTTTAAAGTTTTGGCCACTATGCAGGGAACGATAGTGGCTTACAGACCAAAAGGCCACGATTTTTCCGTGGCGTGGGCTTCGGGATCCACGTTCGTGAACGACAGAGGAGAGGCGGAAGACCTCCTATTAAAGTTAGTGGCAAAAGGGGAATTTGAAGATTTAGAACATACGAGAGTTGGGTAAAAGAGTAGAGGACGATATGTACTCTCTCTACAACAAGCACCAAGAAAGCCTAGGGAGACCTCCTCGAGAGAGGAAGTTATTCCCAGACAAATAAAGCCCCAACTCCCTACCCCGGGGAGTATAAACATACAGGGTTTTTTTTAGCTTCTACTTAAATCAAAAAAACGCCTTATTTGTGTTATAAATATAATGCTTAAGTTCACTATATGTATAGTTGCTTGAGCACATTAAAATTTTTCAGGAGGGATTATGAAATTATTCAATAATAAACTAGAAAAAATGGCTCCAAAATGGAATCGAAAAGATTTCGTGGAGGAGCAACTTCTGAAGCATCTTTCAGAAGTGGAGGAGTTAATTACAGCAAAAGATGCACACGCTCTGTCAGAGTGCATCGACCTGGCAAATATTGTTGTCAGGTACATAGAAATACTTTCAGCTGAGAAGGAGCAGCTGGAAGGTTTTAAAGATTTAAAAGAACTTGTGGAACACAGATACAACAAGTTCTTAAAGAATAAGGATAAATAAAGAAGAAATATTCAAGTAGGTCGATAATCCTATGCGACTTTAAATAAGATAGGATAAAAGGTTTTAAGGAGGGCTTTATGAGAATATATAAAAACAGAGTAGAAGTTAGATGTAAGGATTATTTGGGAGTCAGAGATTCTGCAGGGGGAAACCGATTGGAGCTAGTGGGGGTAGATCCACGCGTCGTAGAAGTTTTAAATGAAGTACGACACGTGCTCCACCAGGATGTACACTCGCTCGAGTTGGTAGGAAAAGATGTAGTTATGGTGGAGGTGGATTACTGGTCGAACACAACGACCTACTACACCACAACGTACATCTTTCTCCTGGGGGACAACATACAATTAGAAAATATAATAGAGAACCCAGAGGAATACGAGGAATTCAAACTCTGGGAATTGTATGTGGCCAAAATAAACGCCGCCCCCTAAACTCCCGATAAAACCCCGGCCGAAGACGGGTCAGGACATGAACCTTGTGTCCTGTATACGAGGTAACAGGAAGGTTTGTTAGGTGATCTTCCTGTTATCTTTGTTTAAGAAAATAAAAGAAAAAAAAAATTAGGAGGATTTATGGGTAAATATTATGAGTTAGATATGTTCAAAGAGAGGGACCTCTGGATAATGCGGAGGTTAGACGCTGAAAAAAAAGGGGGAATAGACTACTACGAGGACGGTTGGAACGTCCAAGAGGGCTCCCAAATCAGCGAGCTGGAGGACGAGCGCCAATTTATCAAATTGATGCTCGACTAAACCCCTCATCAAAACCCCGGCCGAAGACGGGTCAGGACATGAACCTTGTGTCCTGTATACGAGGTAACAGGAAGGTTTGTTAGGTGATCTTCCTGTTATCTTTGTTTAAGAAAATAAAAGAAAAAAAAAATAGGAGGATTGTATGAAAGAAATGATTGAAAAAGGAATTGGGGAGTATAAATATACAGGGTCTTTTTTTTATTATTTTTTTATATCTATCACTTAGATATAAAGAAGTAATAAATGAATCAAATAAGGGTGGCGACCAGCGCCAAGTCCTGTGGGAGCAGGATAGGAGGTTAATATGAAAAAGAAGTATAAATTGATTATCTGGAGAAGTCCAGGAGGTATAAAATACGTAGAAAAACGGTACCGTGATACTCACTGTGCCGTATGTGGAATAAAATTTACGGAAAATGACGATATTGATATAGTGACTGTGCTTCCCAAGAATTTTGATAATAGAAAGGCCTGGAGGAAGAAAAAAGTAAAAAAGGAAACAAAATACCAGTGTAAACATCACTGGGATGAAGATTAATAAATAATAACTCCCTACCCCGGGGAGTATAAATATACAGGGTATTTTTTTATTATTTTTTTTTTTAATTAAGGAACTATATATATACATATATATAGGTTCTTGAGTGCGGTCGTTTCCCAAAAAGACCGCTGGCCACAGTGGATTAAATTCCACAACGAGCCTAATCAAAACTGGGTGTAGGCGTTCAGGTAGTACGCCGAAAGATAAAAATCTACTATCGCCAACCGGGAAGAGGGGCGATTAATAAATTCCACCGGATGGAGTGATTTCCTTATCCACGTCGCGATGACGTTAATAATAAGGTTAAATCACCATAGTTAGACCACTGGGTTCACATTCTTTCCCAGATGGTCGGAAAAAGAAAGGAGGTGAAAAGAATGAAGGTACTTTGGCTGAGCAGACACTCAGCCGAAGCTGCTCAGATTACTGAGCTGGAAAGAATCTTCAATGAGTCTGTAGAGATCATTGAAGTTTCCCAGACAGTAAAATCTGGGCAGGAGGTGATCGACCTCATGCAGTCTAACGACTGTACTGAGGCGGTCGTCGTACTTCCTCCAAACTTCTTAATGGAAGTTTTGAGAGGAGGATACGAACCTCTCAGAGCCGTCATGGACAGAAATGTTCATGAAGACGGTTCTGCAACCTTTACTTTCTCATATTTTGAGAGAGTTAAAAAGGTTGAAATTATAACCGAAAGGTTATAATTTTGAGGACCTCTCGGGGAGCTAAGCAGTCTGACTCCTCGTTAGTGGAATAACCGTGAGGTTACTCCTATAAACTGCTTGTTTTGGATTCAGGGACCGGTTGTTGATCAACCGTAGCCTTACAGAGTAATCTGTAAGTTTAAGTCCTGTTTAATCCACCCGGAGGCAAAGCCGAAAAGACATAAGGCTTGCCTCAACCTACCCAGGGGTTATTGGAGTAGGGAGGAAGATTCGGTATATGTAACATGTATATACCAAATCTTCTTTTATTATAGTGAATGCATCCTCGACCAGAACCGAGGAGCACATGTTATTCACTATAATAGACACTGATAAAAATGTTCTGGACTGGGAGTTTAATACTGACAGTTCTCCCAGTATAAAATAATAGGAAACTGTAGGGTTTAATTCATCGGAAGAAGAATCCGTCCGATGAGCCTTGTATACCATAGTTACAAGGTGGTTGCTTCCACGAAGGTGTTTTAGGGTAGGATGCGCATCCTATTCCCATCGCCTATGGAAGTAACCGAGGGATCTAAAAATTCGGGGACCACGACCCCTAGAAACGTGGGCTGAAAGGAGAAAAAATGAATAGATCGAAACTAGATATAATTTTTAAAAATAATAATAAAAATATTGCTTCTTTCTTAAAAGAAGCAAAAATAATGTTTTCTAGTATGGATTTAGAATCCATACTAGAGGAACTGAATAAATTTAAGGGGGAAATATACCCCTTTTGGGTCGATAGACCCAAATACAAGTATTTAGGAGAATTTACTGTCAGAATTGATGACGGTGAATTCTCAGAGGGCAATTACGAAATTGTTGCCCTCGGAGAAGACCCATTAAAATGGGTCATGAACGAATTGGAGCTGGGCATTATACCCAGCTCCTGGTAAATAACAACTCCCTACCCCGGGGAGTATAAATATACAGGGTCTTTTTTTTATTATTTTTTTATATCTATCACTTAGAGAAGTAATAAATGAATCAAATAAGGGTGGCGACCAGCGCCAAGTCCTGTGGGAGCAGGATAGGAGGTTAAAATGAACAGTATACATAAAATTGAAAGGAAATGCCATAAATGTTTTTTATCGATAGAAATAGCTATCGATAAAGAGTGTTTGGAACTTCTATATCTATTCTTGGATAGAGGAGATGAAGATGAATTAGAATATTTAATTTTTTACTGCTTCGAACAGAAAGCAGTAAAAATAATAAATCTTCTATATAAGAAGTATTTTATAGAAGAAAAAATGAAGCATGAATATATATGCTTCAATATGATAATGGCGTCGGCAGAATACGGGAACTTTCCTTTTCTAAAGAAGGTTCTCAAATATTTTAAATTAAAAGAGCAGTGGTTGGAAGACGCTATAAGGATATCGATTGAGTATGTTAAAAACAAAACAAGCATACTTGAATTGCTATTAAAATATATAAAAAAACCAGACAATGTCATACTAAAGTTGGCTTGTAAAGAAAGTAATTTAAAAGCAGCGAAGTTTTTACTTAAAAGTAACAAGATTGACTTTGCTGCTTATTATGATGCGGCTTTTTATCGGCTTGATGATTATAGATTTGTCAAGATTTTTCTAGAAGCTGGAGTTGATTACAAAAAAATCTCCAGTAATCTTTTTGGAGATAGAAAGATAATGAAAATGTTGCTGGCAAATGGGTATGAATTATCTGCATATGGTAATCAAACCCTTGAAAGCTTACTAGAGAACCCGTATAGGGTTAAAGATGCAAAATGGATACTCAATCATCCCGATTATAAAATCGGTCTTGATTGGGGTGTCGTAGAAAACGCATGCACATACAGAAGAGATTTTAGTATTCTAAAGAGAATACTAAAAGAAAGAAGGGGGCTTATTTCTGTAAATAGTTATGACCACCTTCTAAAAAAGGCTGCTCGTTATGAAAGATTCGGTCATGACGATAGCAGATTTTTTGAATTAATAAGAAATGAAAGGGAAAGGGAAAGGAAACGGGAAAAGAGAATTAAATGTTTAAAATAGCAAAACTAAAAGCTAAAAAGGGTCGTGACCTAACCACGAATCTCAATATGAGGAAAGGAGAATTAAATGGTTACAAAACAGAAATGTGAAAAAACAAGAAATGGGCTTCCAGCGTTATGGGAGTCTGGTGGTGGAAGCACAAATACTGGATCTGCTCATATAGTTGCGGGCCCAAATGGAGAGAAATTAACTCCATTATATATCAGAACTGGTGGACATCTTTCTAATAGTGAACATGCTTTATTCGTTATTAGAAAGGGTATGTATTATATATCTACATGGCATCATAGAGGAGATGCTAATGTTCATGTATATATGATAGATGATATAATAGATGAACATGTTATATTATCTACAAAATATACATTTGTAGATAATCAGTGGGATATTGAACCACCTGACTATCTACATGATGCAATAAATGCTTCTATGGATAAGGCGAAATCGTATCATTGCAGAATACCATACTTTGCAAATATAGAAGCATACGAATCGAAATTAATTACAAAAAGAAAGGAGGGGAAAAAATGATCTGGTGGGAGAAAAAAATATAAGGGTAGATTACCCGTCTGGAGGAATTATGGGGAAGAGAGGTAGAATTCTACGGTGTGGTTGCACCACCGTAGAATTTCAATTGGATAAAGATGAAAGGTTTTACCTGAAGGTTACTCATGCTGGGAATATGGGTAACACCATATCCTCAGTAGAAAAAAATATCCAGAGAGTTCTGGGCTTCCCTAAAGGCTTTATCCGAAAGAATGAAAAGGGAACCCCAGACTACTGGTATGAGGCAGATTTCTACCTAAAATAAGGGTTGCGACCTAACCGCAAGGGCAAATAGCCCATAGGAGATCTAATGAGAGAAAATTTGAACATTCCTGTATTAATCAGTTTCATAACCTCTCGGAAAAAATTTATAGCGGGGGGTAAGGTGGCACTAGCTTTGGATTACCTTCCAGAAACTTTGGAAGAATTAAGAAGCATCTTAAAAAATGTTCCTTATGGGGGAGCTGACAGCCTGACAGAATTTTGTCAGGCTAATGACTTCAGTTTATCTGAAGTCGTGATTGACGAGGAGTGTACTGATAACTCCTTGTCAAACAACGGTGGGGATTACTGGAAAACCCACCGGGAGATAATCATTTACGAAGATGAGTATCTCAACATATACATAAATTGCAACTATCATACAAGTTATGATGATAGTTGCTGTGAGTTCTGTGGACGTTATGGTTCACAGAGCTGTTGTGAACAGCCGAGTATATTCGCTGTTCGGAAATAGATCACACCAGGTGTAAGTAACTAGTAGAAATTATGTTATAAATATAGTGCTTTTTACTTTTAACTTACACCTACATCATTTTACGAAAGGAGACCACATGGGAGTTCGGATATTTGTCCCCAAAGGGGAGTTTG